>Ga0206116_1001450_pt1 | contig 12812 bp, 9 predicted proteins | sample 3A1Ametagenome_FD_178000 | JGI IMG/M metagenome (GOLD analysis project Ga0206116, IMG submission 178000) | Enriched microbial communities from leaf-cutter ant dump, University of Wisconsin, Madison, United States - 3A1A | ecosystem: Environmental > Terrestrial > Nest > Insects nest > Nest dump...
GCAAGGACGGCGAGAACCTTGTCGCCTTCGTCGAGGGCGAGGAGAAAGCGCGGGTGCCGTTGCACATGTTGGCCTCGCTGGTGGTCTTCGGCCCGATCAGCGTTTCGCCGGCTCTGATCGGCGCCTGCGCCTCGACCGGCATTGCCATCGTTCTGCTCGACCGCAACGGACGCTTCGAGGCGCGCATCGAAGGGCCGGTTGCCGGCAACGTGCTGCTGAGGCGGGCACAGTATCTCGCCTCGGATGCGCCGACCGAAATCGTCCGCTCGCTTGTCGTCGGCAAGGTGGCCAACCAGCGCGCCGTACTGCAACGCGCGCTGCGCGACTATGGCGACGAGTATCCGCCCTCGGAGGCGGATGCCATCGCCCGCGTGGTCGAGCGCCTCGCCCGCATCCTGGCCCGGGCCGAACGCGCCGACGATAGCGTCGATGCCTTGCGTGGCACCGAGGGCGAAGCTGCCAATCTCTACTTCTCGGTCTTCGACCGGTTGATCCGCAGCCCCGACGTCGAACTCCGCTGGACCGGCCGCTCGCGGCGTCCGCCGCTCGACCCGATCAATGCGCTTCTCTCGTTCCTCTACACGCTCCTCACCCACGATTGCCGCGCGGCGGCCGAGGCGGTCGGTCTCGACCCCGCCGTCGGCTTTCTGCATCGAGACCGGCCGGGGCGCCCATCGCTCGCTCTCGACCTGATGGAGGAACTTCGCCCCGTCCTCGCCGACCGTCTGGCGCTTTCGCTTATCAATCGCCGCCAGCTCCGGGCGTCCGATTTCGAACGGCAGGACAGCGGCGCCGTCTTCCTGAAGGATGACGCGCGCAAGACCGTTCTGAGTGCCTGGCAGGAGCGCAAGAAGGACGAGCGGCTGCATCCGTTTCTCGACGAAAAGGCGCCGCTCGGCCTCGTGCCGCACATTCAGGCGCAGATGCTGGCTCGCCATCTGCGCGGCGATCTCGACGCCTATCCGCCCTGGTTCTGGAAATAGGAGGCGTCGGTGCTCATCCTCGTCACCTACGACGTCAACACCATCGAGCCTGGCGGCAAGGCGCGCCTGCGGTCCGTGGCCAAGGCCTGCCGCGACTATGGCAAACGCGTGCAGTTCTCCGTATTCGAGATCGAGGTCGATCCTGCGCAGTGGACAAAGCTCAAGGCCCGCCTTGAAGCGATCATCAAACCCGAGACCGATAGTCTTCGCTACTATTACCTCGGCTCCAACTGGCAGCGCCGCATCGAGCATGTGGGCGCCAAGCCGGCAACCGACCTCGCTGGTCCGCTGATCATCTGACAAGCCGCCGCTGGCGCGAACCTGGAGCGAGGCGAAAACCCCCGAGAGGTTCGCACCCGTGGCAGATCATTGATATCGTGAGTGTTCGCCAGCCTGCGCGCCCCCATGGCCTCGATAGAGCCGGCCTCATCCCGCCTCTCGCGCAGTCACCGAGCTTTTGCCATTCATGACAACAGGATAAGAGATGGCGGTCGCTCCCCGCGTGGGGGCGTGGATCGAAACTGTCACGTATGGTCCTATGAGCCATAGGCGGCGACGGTCGCTCCCCGCGTGGGGGCGTGGATCGAAACCAGCAGATCGACAAGCAAACTCAGGCCGCGCTTGGTCGCTCCCCGCGTGGGGGCGTGGATCGAAACGTCCAGTGCGCAGAGTCGCTAATCGAATACAACGAGTCGCTCCCCGCGTGGGGGCGTGGATCGAAACTGCCTACAGCAAGGCAAACATACGCCTGCCACGGTGTCGCTCCCCGCGTGGGGGCGTGGATCGAAACAAGCTGACCATGAGCGGCAACTATCGGCCGCAGATCGTCGCTCCCCGCGTGGGGGCGTGGATCGAAACGCTGGTGCCGGGGCCGTCTTGATCTACGTGGCATGGTCGCTCCCCGCGTGGGGGCGTGGATCGAAACACCACCAGACCGATGATTGCGCTATCGGGATAGGTGGTCGCTCCCCGCGTGGGGGCGTGGATCGAAACCAAGAATTTGCGCCGAAGGCTGATGCCATCTGCTGGTCGCTCCCCGCGTGGGGGCGTGGATCGAAACCCTACGAGCAGAAGCACGTCTGCGGCGAGAAGACCGTCGCTCCCCGCGTGGGGGCGTGGATCGAAACAATGGCGGGGATAAGTGGCGTGCCGAAATCGGTAAGTCGCTCCCCGCGTGGGGGCGTGGATCGAAACATTCTCCTAGCTGGGTGCCAACGGGTCACCAGCCACGTCGCTCCCCGCGTGGGGGCGTGGATCGAAACCAAAACGATCCGGCGCCACTAAAGTCTTGCGACAGTCGCTCCCCGCGTGGGGGCGTGGATCGAAACAACGCCGGCAATGCCACCCTGTCCAGCGGCTGTCGTCGCTCCCCGCGTGGGGGCGTGGATCGAAACTGGACATTCGACAGGATCGCGGCGCCACCGTTCTGGTCGCTCCCCGCGTGGGGGCGTGGATCGAAACAACGACGTGCCCGAAAACAGAACCGGGAAGATGCCCGTCGCTCCCCGCGTGGGGGCGTGGATCGAAACACACGGCACTCACCGTGGCGCCGAACGTCGCCATGTTGTCGCTCCCCGCGTGGGGGCGTGGATCGAAACGCCAAGGCGCTCGGCGTCACGACCGCGCAACTCGAGTCGCTCCCCGCGTGGGGGCGTGGATCGAAACGGGTCGTCGTTGATATAGACCCAGGTGTGCGGTGTCGTCGCTCCCCGCGTGGGGGCGTGGATCGAAACAGCCAAGAAAGCCAGGACGTCACCATACTGAGAGCGTCGCTCCCCGCGTGGGGGCGTGGATCGAAACAGCGATGAAAGTAGATGCGAATTCGGGCCGGGCAATGGTCGCTCCCCGCGTGGGGGCGTGGATCGAAACGGTTTCGGCGCCGCCGACTACGTGGGCGCCTACCGTCGCTCCCCGCGTGGGGGCGTGGATCGAAACGCCGACACGCGTCTCCTCGTCGAGCAGCGCTGCGAGTCGCTCCCCGCGTGGGGGCGTGGATCGAAACGCGGCAAAGTGTCTTTCAAAGGTCGTGGCATCATGGTCGCTCCCCGCGTGGGGGCGTGGATCGAAACGACACCCAGATCAACACGGCGATGCTCGGGGCCACGTCGCTCCCCGCGTGGGGGCGTGGATCGAAACATGCGTGGCCTACAAGAGGACCAAGCGGCCATGGTGTCGCTCCCCGCGTGGGGGCGTGGATCGAAACCGTCATGGACAGTGAGACGTAGAGGAACTGGTCCGGTCGCTCCCCGCGTGGGGGCGTGGATCGAAACACCAGGATATCGGCCGCGAGGTGTGCATCAAGCACGTCGCTCCCCGCGTGGGGGCGTGGATCGAAACGGGCCGGAGCTGCAGGCGGCGAGGGCGCTGATCGAGTCGCTCCCCGCGTGGGGACGTGGATCGAAACCGGCTGAAGCCCGGCCCCATCAGCAAGGCCGTTTAGTCGCTCCCCGCGTGGAGGCGTGGATCGAAACACCGCGTGCGCCCAGGTGGCGAACACGTCGGACGGTCGCTCCCCGCGTGGGGGCGTGGATCGAAACATAAATGGCGCGCTGGGCGGCTTCGTCGGGGCAGGTCGCTCCCCGCGTGGGGGCGTGGATCGAAACGGGTCGCTGACGTCGATGGCATGCCGCGCCTGGCTGTCGCTCCCCGCGTGGGGGCGTGGATCGAAACCAAACATCGTCGGGCACTCCTCAGTTGAGGCCGAAGTCGCTCCCCGCGTGGGGGCGTGGATCGAAACACGTACGACCAGCAGAACGACATCCAGATCCGTGTCGCTCCCCGCGTGGGGGCATGGATCGAAACACAGCCCCTTCGCACGGGGCGGTCAGAGGCGGAACGGTCGCTCCCCGCGTGGGGGCGTGGATCGAAACTATTGGCTGATGGCTCTTGCCAACGGCGTCGTCGCGTCGCTCCCCGTGTGGGGGCGTGGATCGAAACGCGAGCCGAGAGGACGCGATCCGGCGAGTCACGATGGTCGCTCCCCGCGTGGGGGCGTGGATCGAAACCGCCCAGCGCGTCGTCGGCCGTGCACTCCTCGGGTCGCTCCCCGCGTGGGGGCGTGGATCGAAACATATGACGCGCCAAGAAGCCGTCCGGATCATAGCCAGTCGCTCCCCGCGTGGGGGCGTGGATCGAAACTGACCGGCGCTCAGGGGGTGACGAACTTGTCGCCGGTCGCTCCCCGTGTGGGGGCGTGGATCGAAACGGCCGTTCGGTCGGCGACACCGCCGGGCTCAACGTCGCTCCCCGCGTGTGGGCGTGGATCGAAACGATGCCATCGCGCACCTTAACCGGCCGTGCCGCCAGTCGCTCCCCGCGTGGGGGCGTGGATCGAAACAACGCGGCTAGGCGTCGACGATGCTTTAGTGAGGTCGCTCCCCGCATGGGGGCGTGGATCGAAACGGTGCGTTGGGCAACCTGCTCGGCGCCGGGATCGTCGCTCCCCGCGTGGGGGCGTGGATCGAAACTTGGTCTCCGGCCTGCTCATGGCTGTTGTTGCCGGTTGCTCCCCGCATGGGGCGTGGATCGAAACGCCTCCCGCGACACGGCGATCAGCATGCCCCGATGGTAGCTCCCCGTGCGCGCGTGGATCGAACCGACGGACTCCTTGCGAGCGTCGAACAGCAATGCCGCGCCTCGCGTCCAGGCTCGCCCCCGTTTCACCACTCCGCTGGCTCGGCGTCGATCTCAGTGCGGAAAGACGACAGAAGGTCGAGACCACGGCTGATCTCGGCCTCGTTGAACGAGGAGAAGCCGAAAAGCAGTCCTGGGCGGGCTCGATCGGTCATGAAATAGGGCGACAGCGGCCTGAGCACGAGCCCGCGTTCGGCGGCGCGTCTCGCCACGGACACGTCATCGCATCCGGCCCTGAGCGGAAGCAGCAGGTGGGTGCCGCTGTTGGGCGTGGCGGCGCGGCAGCCGCCGCCGAACAGCGCCTCGATCCCCGAAAGCAGTTGGTTTCGCCGCGCCTGGTAGAGGGCGCGCATGCGGCGGATGTGCGAGGCGAACAGGCCTCTGTCCATGAACTCGGACAGCACCATCTGCTCGATCAGCGACGCATGCCGGTCGACAACGGCGCGGGCGCTGGCGAAGGCCTCCCGAAAGTCGGCCGGCACCACGAGATAGCCGAGCCGGAAGGACGGCAGCAGCACCTTCGAGAACGTGCCCATGTAGATGGTGCGCGCCGCGCGGTCGCTGCCACAGATGGCCGGGATGGCATTGCCGTCATAGAGGAACTCGCTGTCGTAATCGTCCTCGACGACGAAGGCGCCGCTGCGCTCCGCGACATCCAGGAGCGCCATCCGCCGGGACGCGGCAAGCTGGGCGCCGAGCGGATACTGGCGCGACGGCGACACGCAGACGAGGCGAGGAACGGGCAGTTGGTCGACGGCGTCGTCGATGCGGAAACCGTCGGCATCCACCGGAACCGGACAGACGATGCCGCCGTTGGCGCGGATGATCGAGCGCGTGCCGATGTAGCCGGGATCCTCGACCCAGACAGGGTCGCCGGCATCGAGCAGCATGCGGCAGACGAGGTCGAGCCCCTGCTGACTGCCTGTGGTGATCACCACCTGACTGTAGTCGCAGAGGATGCCGCGCGCGGCCGAAAGGTGCTGGGCGATGGCCCGGCGCAGCGGCTCGTAGCCGGCGTTTGAGGTTTCGCCGAGGATCTGGCCGGTGAGCCGGCCGGACGTTTCGTTGAGAAGCCGCAGCCAGCTACGGATGGGAAACTCCCGAAGGTCGGGCAGATCCGGCATGAAGGGGGTCGGCCGTTCGCTGAACTCACCGGTTGCCGAAGCAACCAGCGCCTTGCCGCGTCGCGACAGCGAACGGAGCGGGGAGGCATGGCGTTCCGGTGTCACTTCGACAACCGGCATTCCCTCGGCGAATGGATCGACCAGTTCGCGAACGAAGGTACCGGCGCCAACCCGGCCGACCAGCAGGCCGGCATCGGTCAGCCCCTCGAACACCTTCAGCACCGTGTTGCGGGAGACGCCAAGTTCCTCGGCGAACACCCGCGTCGACGGCAGCTTGGAGCCAGCCGCGAGCTTGCCGGTCTCGATGGCATGGGTGAGGCCGCGAGCGATCTGCTGGTAGACCGGCGTCTTGCCCTCTTTGTCGACACCGATGCTCACGAGCGAACCGGTGATGGCCGTCTTGGGCATATGCGCCTCTCCGGAGTGGCGCCTCGATTGGTGCCGCTGACAGTCCTAAAATGGCTCCCGCCCGATGTCTCGGACGCGTTGAGACATTTTCATGCAATGCCGGATGGGCGCAATGACTATCGCGCCCACAGAAAGCCAGCCCCCCGATGTGCTTGAACGCCACGGCGTGAACAGCCGTGGCGTCGTGGATGCATCGCCAAACCGGGCGCCCGGGTGGTCAGCGCAGGCCCACGTAACGGAAGGCCGTGACGAAGTCAGGGGCATCAATGCCCGGCTTCAGCTTGGGGTCCGGCACAGGCGCCCCTTGCGTGAGCTTCAATGGCATATGCCCGGCCCAGAGGTCGGTGGCGTAGTCGGCCTCGTCCTCCTCGGGCAGCCCGGAGGCGACCTTGGCCGAGACCTCGTCGAGCTTCAGGCGAAACACCTTCACGGCGCGCCATTCCCGCTCGCTCGGCGGCCGGGCATAGGCCCAGAGACCCGGTGCCAGGCGGTCGGTGAAGGCGGCGAGCGCCGCCTTCTTGTCGTCATCGTCGAGCAACTCGGCCGTGCCGAAGGCCATCACCGAACGGTAGAGGATGTTGTGGTTGAAGGCGGCGCGCGAGAAGACGACGCCGTCGAGATGGGTGACGGTGAAGCAGACCGGAACGCCCTGATCCAGCGTCTTCATCATCCGGCTTGCGGCCGACCCGTGCCAGTAGACGCAATCGTCGATCCGCCAGTGGCAGGTGGGCGTGACGAAGGGCGAGCCATTGAAGACATAGCCGATCTGCGACACTATCCCGGCATCGATGATATCGTTGATGGTGTCGCGGTCGTACTTGGCCAGCCAGTGATAACGGCGGACGCGGGTGCGGTCGCTGGGCGGGCCGGGCGGCGTGGTCTCGGTCATGTCTCAAGCCTCGGTTGATCGATGGCCGAGGGCTTACGGGCATTGAGGTAGGCACCCGTAGAGCCATTTTGAAATTGGATAGGGAGCCATTTGGGCGCGGCCGCACTTCCGCCCGGCAACGAGGAGCAACCGCAACACTCCCGTCCACCATGCCCGCAGCCAGCGCGAACCTGAAGCGAAGCGGGAATCCTTGGAAGGTTCGCACCGCTGGCAGATCATTGATATCGTGCATGTTCGCTGGTTTGCGTCTGACAGTTGGGCGCTCTCGAACGGCGCCGCCTCCGTCCTTCGCGCCACCACCCGGCTTTTGTCCGTTAACGCAACAGGATAAGAGCTGACGGTCGCTCCCCGCGTGGGAGCGTGGATCGAAACCGTTGAGTGCTGATCGGGTCGAGGGCCAAGAGCGGTCGCTCCCCGCGTGGGAGCGTGGATCGAAACTGGCGTGCCACCGTCTCGAATGTCCCGCCGGTCTCGTCGCTCCCCGCGTGGGAGCGTGGATCGAAACATCCCAGTAGGCCCCGACGGTAGCCTGCCCGATATAGTCGCTCCCCGCGTGGGAGCGTGGATCGAAACGGCACGTATCTGTTTTCGGACGCTTTTGCCTTGGTCGCTCCCCGCGTGGGAGCGTGGATCGAAACCCGCGCACGACAATGCCTTGGTCGGCATCACGCGGGGTCGCTCCCCGCGTGGGAGCGTGGATCGAAACCCACGACGACCAGGATCGACGACGCGATTGCCAGGTCGCTCCCCGCGTGGGAGCGTGGATCGAAACCAGATCCTCACCAAACGGCCGGAGCGAATGCGGAAGTCGCTCCCCGCGTGGGAGCGTGGATCGAAACCTGCGCCTCGGCGACATGAGCCGCCTGGAGAAGCTGTCGCTCCCCGCGTGGGAGCGTGGATCGAAACGCCGGGGCGACGCCGTGCAACTCGGCCGCCAGCACGTCGCTCCCCGCGTGGGAGCGTGGATCGAAACGCGGTAATAGCCGGTGGTGGGCATGGCAGAGGCAGCAAGTCGCTCCCCGCGTGGGAGCGTGGATCGAAACATCATCATCGCCATGGTCGATCGCGGGATTGATCGTCGCTCCCCGCGTGGGAGCGTGGATCGAAACGGTGTCATGGGCGAGGCCGGCGAAGAGGCCGTGGGTCGCTCCCCGCGTGGGAGCGTGGATCGAAACCCGAATTGCCCGGAAATCGGCCGCGATTTGTGACACGTCGCTCCCCGCGTGGGAGCGTGGATCGAAACGACCGTCACAGACCCATCGCTATTTGAATGTCGGGAGTCGCTCCCCGCGTGGGAGCGTGGATCGAAACTGCTTGCGCGTGACGGCCTTGGCGATGCTCGTCGCGTCGCTCCCCGCGTGGGAGCGTGGATCGAAACTTGAGATTGCCGAGGTTGAGGCCGCACCAGAAGGCGTCGCTCCCCGCGTGGGAGCGTGGATCGAAACCAGGCTGAGTCTCACTCGATCGGCTGATCGAGTGGTCGCTCCCCGCGTGGGAGCGTGGATCGAAACGCATAAGGTGCGGAGGTGTGAGCCATAAACTTATGTCGCTCCCCGCGTGGGAGCGTGGATCGAAACAGCGAGCCGGTGCAGAAGGGCGACCACGTGACCGGGTCGCTCCCCGCGCGGGAGCGTGGATCGAAACTTTGCCGGGGTTTGGACCACCTGGACCGGAACGCGTCGCTCCCCGCGCGGGAGCGTGGATCGAAACGGCGCTTACATCTCGCCGGTGACCGACAAGATCAGTCGCTCCCCGCGCGGGAGCGTGGATCGAAACTGGACCGATGTCATCACCGAGTGGACCTCGCCAACGTCGCTCCCCGCGCGGGAGCGTGGATCGAAACGTCGAGTACAACGGCAACCCCGTCAAATCGGTAAAGTCGCTCCCCGCGCGGGAGCGTGGATCGAAACGCGGGCATATGGACGCCGTGGGAGGGAACACGGGGTCGCTCCCCGCGCGAGCGTGGATCGAAACATGACGTGACCGGTGGCCGGGTACTCAGCGAGGACGTCGCTCCCCGCGTGGGGGCGTGGATCGAAGCGTGATAGGCGCGCCGCCGTATGTGGCTGGTCCCGGGTCGCTCTCCGCGCGGGAGCGTGGATCGAAACACCGACCCCTATGATGCGCCGGCTGAGCGCGAGACCTGCTCAAGCTTTTCGGCTTGCGGAAGGTCGGAGCTCCGCCGGCTGCCATTTTCGTCCTTTGTCTTCTACGTGACAGACCCGGCGACGGTCCGGCGCGATGATCTCGTTCTGGTTGGGGCGTCGATGGGCGCCGGCGCGTCTGGGAGTGGGATCGTGGTGGATCGGGTAACGGCGGTGGTGCGCGACTATTATGGAAGCCGCCTCGACGGGACGGGAGACCTCAAGACCGGGGCCTGCTGTGCTCCGGCGCCGCTGTCGCCGCGGCTGCGGTCGATACTCGACGGCATCCATCCCGAGGTCGTGAGCCGGTTCTATGGCTGCGGGTCGCCCCTGCCGGACGATGTCGAGGGGCTGACGGTGCTCGATCTCGGCTGCGGCAGCGGACGCGACGTGTTCATGGTGTCGGCGCTGGTCGGGGAGGGTGGCCGGTCCATTGGCGTCGACATGACGCCGGAACAGCTGGCGGTGGGGCGCGCCCATCAGGCCGAGCAGGCGCGCGTCTTCGGCTATCGCGCCTCCAACGTCGACTTCATTGAGGGACGGTTCGAGGACCTCGCGGCTCTCGGCATCGCCGACGGGTCGGTCGACGTGGTGATTTCCAACTGCGCGCTCAACCTCTCGCCCGACAAGGCGAGGGTGTTCGCCGAGATCCACCGGGTGCTGAAGCCGGGTGGCGAGTTGCTGTTCTCCGATGTCTTTGCGAGCCGCCGCCTGCCGGCCGAGGTCGCCGCCAACCCGCTGCTGGTGGGGGAATGCCTGGGCGGGGCGCTTTATGTCGAGGACTTCCGGCGCCTGATGGCGGCCGTCGGCTGGGCCGATTTCCGCCTTCTCTCCAAGCGCACGATCGCCATCGGCCACCCCTATGCCGAACTCCTGGTCGGCGACACCACCTTCTGGTCGATGACGGTGCGTGCCTTCAAGCTCGCCGGCCTCGAGGATTGCTGCGAAGATTATGGTCAGGTGGCGACCTACCTAGGCACTATGCCCGACTCGCCCAACGCCTTCGTTCTCGATGATCATCACCGCTTCATAGCCGGAAAGCCGATGCTGGTCTGCGGCAACACGGCCGCGATGGTCGGCGAGAGCCGCTTTGGCCGGCACTTCCGGGTCGATGGCAGCCGGGCGGTGCATTTTGGCCGGTTCGATTGTTCCCCGCCCGGCGTCGGCGCCGAGAGCGGCGCGGCCCCGGCGTCCGGGTGCTGCTGAACCCTTCCCCGTTTTCGAGACTCAAGTGAAAGGTAGCCGGAGATGATCCCGCAAAAGGTAACGGACGGCATATACTCCTACCGGGCGATCGATTGGGACCGCGAGCTGTTCGACGAACTGGTGCCGCTGCCGGAAGGCACGACCTACAACGCCTATCTCGTCGAGGGCAGCGAGAAGACGGCGCTGATCGACACCATCTACCCGCCGAAGACGGCCGAGTTCATCGCCGCCATCCGGAAGTCCGGCATCAAGCGCATCGACTACATCGTCGCCAATCACGCCGAGCAGGACCACTCGGGCTCAATTCCGGCCGTCCTGGAGCTGTTCCCCGAGGCCAAGGTCGTCACCAACGCCAAGTGCAAGCGCTTCATCATGGATACGCTGCCGGTGGACCGCGACGCCTTCATCACCGTCGGCGACGGCCACAGCCTGTCGCTCGGCGACAAGACGCTGAAGTTCCTGATGACGCCCTGGGTCCACTGGCCGGATACCATGTGCACCTACGTGCCGGAGGCCCGCACCGCCTTCACCTGCGACTTCCTGGGCGCGCATCTCGCCACCACCGATCTCTACGCCGACGACGAGGCGCGGGTGGAAACGGCGGCCAAGCGCTACTACGCCGAGATCATGATGCCCTACCGCAGCTTCTCCAAGGAAGCGGTCGACAAGGTGGGCGCGCTCGACCTCGCGTATATCGCGCCGAGCCACGGGCCGATCTACGCCCGTCCGGGCTTCATTCTCGACCTCTATCGCAGCTGGACGTCCGACGAGCCCAAGCCCTTCGTCGTCATCCCCTACGTGTCGATGTACGAGAGCACGGCTCTGATGGTCTCCTACCTCACCGATAGGCTCGTCGAGCGCGGCATCGGCGTCAAGCCGATCAACGTCGTCGATCTCGACACCGGCGAGTTCGCCATGAGCCTCGTCGAGGCGTCGACCGTGGTGTTCGCCTCGCCGACCGTGCTGTCGGGGCCGCATCCGGGTGTCGCCTATGCGGCGCTGCTCGCCAACGTGCTCGGTCTCAAGGCCAAATACGCGGCGGTGATCGGTTCGTTCGGCTGGGAGGGCAGCCTGCCGGACATCGTCCAGTCGATGCTGCCGAAGCTCGGCGCCACGTTCTTCGAACCGGTGATGGTCAAGGGCCTGCCGCGCGAGGCGGCCTTCGCCGAGCTCGACCGTCTTGCCGACGACATCGCCGCCGCCCACGCCGCACCGGCAGCCGCATGACGCCGGAGAGAGCGATGGAAAGACCGGACCGGGAGGTCCGTCTCGTCTACTTTGCCTGGGTCCGTGAGCGCATCGGTCTGTCCGACGAGCGCGTCTCACTGCCCGGCAGCGTCCGCACAGCCGGCGAGATGATCGCCTGGCTGGCGGAGCGTGGCGACAATTATGCCTATGCGCTGGAAGCGCCGTCGACCATTCGCGTCGCCGTCGATCAGTTGCACATCGAGCAGGATGAACTGCTCGGAGCCGCGACGGAGATCGCGCTCTTTCCGCCCATGACCGGTGGTTGAAGCCGCTCTCGCCGGGGATCGGAGCCTCGATGCGAGGCGTCCGACCCTGGTGGCGGGTGCCATCCGAACCGGCGCGCCGACCGCGCGAAACCTCCCCTGCGTGATCATACGTATGGACCGGCCTGCCTCAGGCAGGAGACCGGAAAGTGGCGGATTTCCGCCGTATAAGCCCCCATTCATCCCTTTGAATCGTCCGAAACCGTCGTGCGGGCGACAGCGATTTTTCTGTCGCGAGTCCTGCACCGGACAGATTTCACCCTCGCGAAGGCTGACTCTCCCCACCATGGACAGGTCGCCGCTCGGCGCCGCCCCCGAGGAGGAGAATCGGGCTCGGCACACAGATACGGAGACGGCCGGCCGTCCGAAGCGCTGCGCCCGAAAGGCCGCCGGAGGACGACATGGATATCTACAGGGAACTCATCCGGGAGCGTGACGCTGGCCGCCGTTCGGCGCTCGTGTCCATCGTGACCCAGTCCGGCTCGACGCCCTCTGCGACGGCGGCCAAGATGCTGGTGCGGGCCGACGGCACGATCGCCGGCACGGTCGGCGGCGGCGCGGCCGAGGGCAGGGCGATCATGGTCGCCCGCGAGGTGATCGAGAGCGGCCTGTCGCAGATGCTGGCCATCGACCTCCACAAGAACCCGACGCTCGATCTCGGCATGATCTGCGGCGGCAATCTTCAGTTCTACATCGAGGCGATCATGCCCAACCGGACCGTCTACATATTCGGCGGCGGTCACGTCGGCCTGATGACCGAGGCGATCTGCCGGACGCTCGGGCTGGAGACGGTGGTCGTCGACGACCGCGAGGAGTTCGCCAACCCGATCCGTTTCCCGAATGCCGTTGGCACCCACGCCGGCCCGCTTTCCGAGGCCACGGCGTCTCTTTCGCCCAATGCCGCCTCGCTGGTG
>Ga0206116_1001455_pt1 | contig 12773 bp, 10 predicted proteins | sample 3A1Ametagenome_FD_178000 | JGI IMG/M metagenome (GOLD analysis project Ga0206116, IMG submission 178000) | Enriched microbial communities from leaf-cutter ant dump, University of Wisconsin, Madison, United States - 3A1A | ecosystem: Environmental > Terrestrial > Nest > Insects nest > Nest dump...
TCAAGGCGCTGAAGCTGGCCCTGGCCGACAATCAGCCGGCACTTGCCATTACCGATACCGGCAACCTGTTTTGCGCCCTGGAGTTCTCCGAGAAGGCCATCGAGAAGGGGTTGCAGCCGATCATAGGCTGCCAGATGGCGGTCGATTTCGGTGACGACAGTCCCGACCGCCGGCGCCCCGGCGGACTGCCGCCGGCCTTGCCGTCCATCGTGCTCATCGCGGCGACGTCGGAAGGCTTTGCCAACCTGACGGTGCTGATGTCCCGGTCCTTCATGGAATCGGAGCCAGGCGCGCCGGCCAATCTGCCGATCGGCCGGTTCGAAGGGCTGACGGGTGGCATCATCGCCCTGACGGGCGGCCCCGGCGGTCCCGTGGACAAGGCCATCGCCGCCGGTCTAATGCCCCAGGCCGAGAGCCGTCTTGCTTTGCTCGAGGAGTTGTTCGGCGATCGCCTTTATGTCGAGTTGCAACGACATGGCACCCCCGAAGAGATGATGGTCGAGCCGCATCTCGTCGAACTCGCCTATGCGCGCGGTCTGCCTCTCGTCGCCACCAACGAGTGCTATTTCCCGACCCGCGCCGACTACGAGGCCCACGACGCGCTGATCGCCATTTCGGAAGGCCGCATGGTCGCCGAGGACGACCGCCGTCGTTTGACCGAGGAGCACTATTTCAAGTCTCGCGCCGAAATGCAGACGCTGTTCGCCGATCTGCCGGAAGCGCTGGAAAATACGATCGAGATCGCCCGTCGCTGCACGGTGCGGGCGCCGAAGCGCAAACCGCTGCTGCCCCGTTTCGCCGGCGCCGACGTCGATGACGTCGCCGCGGCGGAGGCGGCTGAAGCGGACGAGCTGACACGCCAGGCTTGGGAAGGGCTTGCCCGGCGCATCGAGAGCCATGGCCTCGCTCCCGGACTGACGCTCGAGGATTACCACAAGCGCCTGGAGTTCGAACTCGGCATCATCACCCGGATGAAGTTCCCTGGCTACTTTCTGATCGTGGCCGACTTCATCAAGTGGGCCAAGGCGCACGGCATTCCCGTCGGCCCCGGCCGAGGTTCGGGCGCCGGTTCGCTGGTCGCCTTCTCGCTCACCATCACCGACCTCGACCCTCTTCGGTTCGCTCTGCTTTTCGAGCGCTTCCTCAATCCCGAACGCGTGTCGATGCCGGACTTCGATATCGACTTCTGCCAGGACCGCCGCGAAGAGGTGATCCGCTACGTCCAGGGGAAATACGGCCGCGCCCAGGTGGCCCAGATCATCACCTTCGGTTCGTTGCAGGCGCGCGCCGTGCTGCGCGACGTCGGTCGCGTCCTGCAGATGTCCTACGGTCAGGTCGACAAGCTCTGCAAGCTGGTGCCGCAGAATCCGGCCCATCCGGTGACCCTGGTACAGGCGCTCGAGGACGAGCCGAGGCTCAAGGAGGCGCGCGAAGACCCGGTTGTCGATCGCCTCATCGACATTTCGATCAAGCTTGAAGGGCTTTACCGGCATGCGTCGACGCACGCCGCCGGCATCGTCATCGGAGACCGACCGCTCGACCAGTTGGTGCCGCTCTACCGAGACCCGCGCTCCGACATGCCGGTGACCCAGTACAACATGAAGTGGGTGGAGAGCACCGGTCTCATCAAGTTCGACTTCCTCGGCCTCAAGACCCTGACGGTGCTGAGGCGTGCCGTCGATCTCATCGAACGAAAGGGCGTGAAGATCGACCTGTCGGCGGTGCCGCTCGACGACCCCAAGACCTACGAACTGCTCACCCATGGCGAGACGGTCGGCGTGTTCCAGCTGGAAAGCATGGGCATGCGCAAGGCCATTTCCGACATCAAGCCGGACCGCTTCGAGGACATCATCGCCCTCGTCGCGCTCTACCGGCCTGGTCCGATGGCCAACATCCCGGTTTACGGCGCCCGCAAGTTCGGCCTCGAGAAGCCCGACTACCTGCACGACTCCATCGAACCCGTGCTGAAGGAAACCTACGGCATCATCGTCTATCAGGAACAGGTGATGCAGATCGCCCAGATCCTTTCGGGCTACTCGCTCGGCGAAGCCGACCTGTTGCGTCGAGCCATGGGCAAGAAGATCAAGGCGGAAATGGACAAGCAACGGGTCCGTTTCGTCGACGGTGCCGTCGAACGCGGGATCGACAAGGCGCTCGCCGACACCATCTTCGATCTCTTGGCCAAGTTCGCCGACTATGGCTTCAACAAGAGCCATGCCGCCGCCTATGCGCTGGTTGCCTATCAGACGGCCTATCTCAAGGCCAATCACCCCGTTGAGTTCATGGCGGCGTCGATGACGCTCGAGCTCACCAATACCGACAAGCTCAACGATTTCCGTCGGGAGGCGATCCGCCTCGGCATCACCGTCGAGCCGCCGTCGGTCAACCGCTCCGACGTGGTGTTCGAGGTGGACGGCAAGCACATCCTCTATGCGCTTGCTGCCGTGAAGGGCGTCGGTCAGGCGGCTGTCGAGCACATCGTCGAGCAGCGGGGGGGCAAGCCGTTCCGGTCGATCTCCGATTTTGCCAGTCGCATCAATCCCAAGGCGATGAATAAACGCATTCTGGAAGCGCTCACCTCGGCCGGCGCCTTCGACTGCCTGGAACCGAACAGGAATCGGCTTTTCCAGGGGCTCGACGCGGTGATGGCCGCCGCGACCCATCGACTGGAGCAGCAGCAAAGCGGGCAGAACGAGCTGTTTGGTGGCGGAGGCGAGCCGGAGCCGGTCCGCCTGCCATCGGTTTCCAACTGGCTGCCCGAAGAGAAGCTGCAGCGCGAGCATACGGCCATCGGCTTCTACCTGTCCGCCCACCCGCTCGACGCCTATGAAGCGCTGCTCGGCCGCCTGAGGGTGCAGACCTGGGCGCAGTTCTCGGCGTCGGTGAAGCGGGGAGCTTCGGCCGGGCGGCTCGCCGGCACCATCGTCGCCAAGCAGGAGCGCAAGACGCGCACCGGCAACAAGATGGGAATCATCGGCGTGTCCGATCCCACCGGCCAGTATGAGGCGGTGATTTTCTCCGAAGGGCTCGCCCATTTTCGCAGCCTGTTGGAGCCCGGCCAGTCGGTGATCCTGCTGGTCAACGCCGAAGACAAGCCCGAGGGAATCTCCGTGCGGATCGATTCCGTGGAGCCGCTCGATCAGGCGGCTGGCAAGCTGCAGAACGCGCTTCGCATTTTCCTTCGGGGCGCCGAACCGCTGCCGGCCCTTCGCGACGTGCTGAAGCCTGGCGGGGAGGGCGACGTGTCGCTGATCGTGCTCGGCGACGGCGGGCGAGGGGAGGTAGAGGTGAAGCTGCCCGGCGGCTACCGTGTGTCTCCGCAGCTCGCAGGCGCTCTTCGAGCGGTCGACGGCGTCGTGGATGTCGAGCTGGCCTAGGTTGCCGTGTCTTCTGAACACCGGGCCTGCTCGGGATCCGACAGGAGACCGGAGTGTCGTCTGCGTCCGGCAGGACGCACGACGACTTAGCGGTTGTCGAGATCTCGGCGCACGGCGGCGAAGACGGCCCGAAACATGTCCGGCGTCAGCACGCCCGTGTTCGTGTTGTAGCGGGAGCAATGATAGCTGTCGTAGAGCCGGATACCTGGCAGACACTCCAGTGCGTGCACGGCCCCATGGGCGAACTTGTGGCGCGCAAGCGGCACCTTGAGCGTCTTCAGCATCTGGTCGTGAGCGATCTTACCCAGGGCGATGATCGCCGACAGGCGCGAGAAGCCGGCCAGCGTTGCGGCAAAGAAGCGCCGGCAGGTGTTGATCTCGTCGTTGGTCGGCTTGTTTTCGGGCGGCACGCAGCGAACGGAGTTGCTGATGGCGGCATCGACCAACTCGAAGCCGTCATTGGGGTCGGCACGATAGACGCCGCGCGCAAAGCCGAACTCGCTCATGGTTTCGTAGAGAAGGTCGCCGGCGTAGTCGCCCGTGAAGGCCCGTCCGGTACGGTTAGCGCCGCGGAGGCCGGGAGCCAGACCGGCGATCAACAGCCGTGCATCCGACGTTCCAAAGGTCGGCACGGGAGCGTTATGCCAATCCGGATGCGCGTCGCGCTGCGCCTGTCGAAAAGCCACGAGGCGAGGGCACAGGCCGCAGTCCCGGTCGGGTTCGACCGGATGTCCAGAGAACTCGGCCAAGACGCTTCTGTTCGACATGCAAATCCCCTGCGGCTGCTCGACGGCAGGACTATGTAGCGCCTTGAGGTGGCGGCTGGAGCCGCGGCCTCAGGGGCGCTTGCGTTGGGAAACGAGGGGTAACTCCGGTCAGGAGTTCATGGATTGCTTGGGAGCCGCGCTTCGTCTGGGTTCAACGGTCAACCAGCCACTGGGCGAGAGAAACCCCGCCCAGAAAGCGTCAAAAATGGCTCGGGTCCCATATCTTCCGGCCGATGTCAGGCTTCGTCGGCTGCGCTGGTCCGGTCGTTGGCGCGTATCGGCCGTTCGTTCGGGTCGCGGCTGATGCGTCCCGAGAGATTGGCGAGATCGATGAAGTGATCGGCCTGGCGACGCAGCTCGTCGGCAACCATCGCAGGCTGGGTCTGCAGCGTCGAGACGACCGACACCTTGCGCCCCTTGCGCTGAATGGCCTCTACCAGCGAACGGAAATCGCCGTCGCCGGAGAACAGCACGATATGGTCGACGTGCTCGGAGAGTTCCATGGCGTCGACCGCCAGCTCGATGTCCATCGAGCCCTTGACCTTGCGCCGGCCAGTAGAATCGAAAAACTCCTTGGTCGGCTTGGTCACGACTTTATAGCCATTGTAATCGAGCCAGTCGATCAATGGGCGAATAGAAGAATACTCTTGGTCTTCAGCGAGTGCCGTGTAATACAGCGCCCTCAGGAGATACCCCTTGGCGCTGAATTCTTTTAGCAACCTACGGTAGTCAATATCAAATCCGAGAGCCTTGGCAGTCGCGTAAAGATTTGCACCATCGATGAAGAGGGCTATTTTTTCGCGTTCGTCAAACATTAGTTCTTTGCTTACCTCGCAACCGGCGGTCGTTTACAATTCTTCGTTCCGCTGAGCTATTGTATGTTCGTCCGAAGAAATTTTTCATGAAGCGATGTCAGCGGATATCGTTTCGACCCGCTAAATTTCGCACATTAGTCCGCCTGTTATCAAGTTTCGGCGAAACAACCAAGTTAAAATGAATTCATTCGATGGATTCCCACGGAAAATGGCAGAAAAGGCCGCCAATTCGACCAAGGGAGCATGCTTTGGTCGAACGGTTTTGCAACGACAAAGATTGGATCACCGGATTTTGAGGTTGACGTGAATGCTCGCTGTCACCGTTGGCAATGAGTGTTGGCGCGCATCTCCGCTTGCTTTTCCGCCGTCCGCCGCATATTTACACCCTGAGTTCGGCAGCATTACCTCAAGCGCCGCTGGGGTGGGACTGCTGGTCGCGGAAATCGCGCTCTCTGGACGCTTGCCGGACGGGATGCCGTTCGCGCGGGCGAAATTTGTTTCTGGATCTGGAGTTGGACTATGGCACGCGTCACGGTCGAGGACTGCATCGACAAGGTGGACAACCGCTTCGAACTGGTGCTGTTGGCCAGCCATCGCGCCCGCATGATTTCATCCGGTTCGCCCCTTACGGTCGATCGCGATAACGACAAGAATCCTGTCGTCGCCCTGCGCGAAGTGGCGGAATCCTCGATTTCCCCGCAGGATCTCAAGGAAGACCTGATCCACTCGCTGCAGAAGTACGTCGAAGTGGACGAGCCCGAGCAGGAGCCGGTGGCCGGTCTCCTCGGTGCGCCCAGCGACAGCGCGGACGACGACGAGATCGTCTTCGATCAGATGTCCGAAGAGGATCTTCTGCGCGGCCTCGAGAGCATGGTTCCGCCCGAGAAGGTCGAAGAGATCTGATTGCCGTTCATGGCGGCTCTTTGGCGGGCGGACCGGCTTCGGTTCGCCCGTTTTCGTTTCTGTGCAACGGATTGAAAACGCTCGCTGTGCTTTTCCGCGGCTGCCTGAGCGAATGAGCTACTTTCCGGATTGGTGTTGCTATAGCTTTATTTTCGACGCCAGACGCACGTGGATTCGCGCGTCCGGCTACGAGAGGAGTGACCGTCCCCGATGATGCGGCAGTATGAACTCGTCGAGAGGGTGCAACGTTACAACCCCAATTGCGACGAGGGTCTGCTCAACCGCGCCTACGTCTATGCGATGCAGAAACACGGCACGCAAAAGCGCGACTCGGGCGACCCCTACTTCTCGCATCCGCTCGAAGTCGCCGCCATCCTGACCGACCTGAAGGTAGACGACGCCACCATCGTCATCGCGCTCCTGCACGATACGATCGAGGACACGGACGCGACCCGGCAGGAAATCGACCAACTGTTCGGCGTCGAGATCGGCCAGCTCGTCGAAGGCCTCACCAAGCTTCAGAAGCTCGATCTGGTTTCCAAGCGCACGGCGCAGGCGGAGAACCTTAGGAAGCTGTTGCTCGCCATCGCCGAGGACTTGCGCGTCCTGCTCGTGAAGCTCGCCGATCGCCTACACAACATGCGGACGCTGCATTTTGCTCCGGAAAGCAAGCGGGGCCGCATCGCCGAGGAGACGATGGAGATCTATGCGCCGCTTGCCGGCCGCATGGGCATGCAGGACATGCGCGACGAGCTTGAGGACATCGCCTTCAAGACGCTGCATCCCGACGCCTTCAGCGCTATCCAGGCCCGCCTCGACGAGATGGAGGCCTTGCAGAAGGACCTCATCGCCGACATCGAGAAGGAACTGCGCGAAACCCTTGAGGAGCGCGGCATCGTCGCTGTCGTGAAAGGCCGGCGCAAGCAGCCCTACTCGATCTTCCGCAAGATGATCGACAAGCAGCTCGGCTTCGAGCAGCTTAGCGACATCTACGGATTCCGTGTGCTAGTCGACGATGTCGACACCTGTTATCGCGCGCTGGGCGTCGTCCATCAGCTTTGGCGAACGGTACCGGGGCGTTTCAAGGACTATATCTCGACACCGAAGCCCAACGGCTACAAGTCGCTGCACACCACGGTCGTCGGACCGCATCGGCAGCGCGTCGAGCTGCAGTTCCGAACGCACGACATGCAGCAGGTCAACGAGTACGGTATCGCCGCCCACGCGCTCTACAAGGACAAGATCAGCGAGAGCGGTCATCTGCCGCAGCTTGCCGACGACACGGCGGCCTACGCCTGGCTTCGCCAGACGGTCGAAGCCCTGTCGGAAGGCGCGAGCCCCGAAGAGTTCCTGGAGAATACCAAACTGGAGCTGTTCCAGGACCAGGTGTTCTGCTTTACGCCGAAGGGGCTCCTGATCGCCTTGCCGCGCGGGGCGACCCCCATCGATTTCGCCTATGCGGTCCATACCAACATCGGCAACACCTGCGTCGGCTGCAAGATCAACGGGCGCATCACTCCGCTGGTCACCGAACTGAAGAACGGCGACGAGGTGGAGATCATCCGCTCCAAGGCGCAGGTGCCGCCCCCTACCTGGGAGACCATCGCCGTGACCGGCAAGGCGCGTGCCTCCATCCGGCGGGCGACGCGCGAGGCGACGCGAAAGCAGTTCGCGTCGCTTGGCCGACAGGTGTTGGAGACGGTGTTCTCACGCGAGGGCAGGGAACTCACCGACGCCCTTCTAGAGCAGGCTTTGCCCCGCCTGTCGCAACCGACCGTCCCGGATCTGCTCGCGGCCGTCGGCCGCGCCGAAGTGCCGTCGACCGATGTGCTCAAGGCGTGTTTCCCGGACTATCGCGAGGAGCGGGCGGCACGGCAGACGGCCACGCAACGCCAGGAGGGCGGGTGGTTCTCCTTCGCCGCCCAGGCAGGCATCAAGTTCCACGGCGACTCCGATTCGATCCGTGCCCATGGCCTGCCCATCCGGACCGTGGCGGCCGACCTGCCGGTTCGCTTTGCTCCTGACGGCGGTGCCGTGCCGGGCGATCGCATCGTCGGCATCGTCGAACCGGATGTCGGCATCACCATCTATCCGATCCAGTCGCCCGCGCTGGTCGCTTTCGAAGACAAGCCCGACCGCTGGCTCGACGTGCGCTGGGACATCGATAGCGAGGATCCGATCCGCTTTCCGGCGCGCATATCCATCCAGTCGTTCAACGAGCCCGGCTCGCTGGCTCGCATTGCCAAGGCGATCTCCGATAGCGATGGCAACATCGACAACATCGGCATGGCGCGCCGCACCCCGGACTTTCACGAGATCGTGGTCGATCTCGAGGTGTGGGACATCAAGCATCTGACGCAGATTCTGAACGAGCTGCGCGTCCTGCCGAACGTCAGCAAGGTCGAGCGCGTCAACGGGTAGCCCATGATCATTGGCATCGGATCGGACCTCATCGACATCCGCCGCGTCGAGAAGACGCTCGAGCGCTTCGGCGATCGCTTCGTGAAGCGCGTGTTCACCGACGTCGAACGCGAGCGCTCCGATCGCCGGGCCAATCGCGCCGCCTCCTATGCCAAGCGCTTCGCCGCCAAGGAAGCCTGCTCGAAGGCGCTGGGCACCGGCATTCGCATGGGCGTCAACTGGCGCGAGATGGGGGTGGTCAATCTTCCGACCGGTCAGCCGACCATGCGCCTTGAAGGCTCGGCTGCGACGCGACTCGCGGCGCTGACTCCGAGGGGGCTGGTTCCCCGCATCGACGTGACCATCACTGACGACTACCCGCTGGCGCAGGCCTTTGTGGTGATCTCTGCCTGGCCATCCGACTGGCCGACCATCGGCAGCGGGTGAAACGCCACAATTCGGCTCGCTTTTCGGCTTTTCGTTGCGTCGCCGGTGCCGCTCCGATAAAAGGCGCCAAGGTCCGGGCCGCCGCGGATCATCGGCCGCCTCGGCGCCGACGCGGGGGTCGGGACGTGACTCCGAATGAAGGGCAGCCATATGTCGGCGACCAAACAGCGCGCGGAATCCAAGGACGGTTTTTGGGAGACGGTCAAGGTGATCGTCGAGGCACTGCTTCTCGCACTCGTGGTGCGCACCTTCCTGTTTCAGCCCTTTTCGATTCCGTCGGGCTCGATGATGCACACGCTGCTCATCGGCGACTATCTGTTCGTCTCGAAATACTCCTATGGCTACAGCAAGTATTCGTTCCCCTTCGGTCTTGCTCCGTTTGAAGGCCGCATCTGGGCCAGCGCGCCCAAGGCCGGCGACATCGTCGTGTTCAAGCTGCCGGCCGACCATTCGACGGACTACATCAAGCGGGTCATCGGCCTGCCGGGCGACAAGATCCAGATGAAGGCGGGCGTTCTTTACATCAACGGCCAGCCGGTGAAGCGCGAGAACACCGGTGAGTTCGTGGAGAAGGGGCCGTTCGGCAACGAGATCAAGGCGCAGATCTGGCGCGAGACACTGCCCAACGGCGTCTCCTACGACACGCTCGACATGGGCACCACGGCTGGCGACGACACGCGCGAGTTCGAGGTGCCGCCGGGCCATTACTTCATGATGGGCGACAATCGCGACAACTCCGCTGACAGCCGCATCGACGGCTCCGGCGTCGGCTACGTGCCGTTCGACCATCTGGTCGGCAAGGCGCAGGTCATCTTCTTCTCCATCGACGAAAGCGCCAAGCCCTGGATGTTCTGGACCTGGCCCTGGACGGTGCGCGCCGACCGCATGCTTTCCATGCTGAACTGATCCATGAACAATCATCAGGCACAAGTCCTGGAGGCGCTCGAAGGGCGCCTCCAGTATCGTTTCAAGGATCGCACGGGCCTGCTTCGGGCGCTCACCCATCGCAGCGCCGTGCCCGGCGATCAGGTCGCCCACGAGAGCTATCAGCGCCACGAGTTCCTGGGCGATCGCGTGCTGGCTTTGGTGGTGGCGGAAATGCTGTTCTCCGCCTATCCGCGCGAGGAGGAGGGCGATCTCGCCCGTCGGCTCAACCAGTTGGTTCGCCGCGAGACCTGCGCCGAAGTGGCCAGCGACCTCGACCTCGGCTCGGTGCTGCGGCTTGGCGCCGGCGAGCGCCAGTCGGGGGGGCGTCGCAAGGAAGCGATTCTCGGCGATGTGGCCGAGGCCGTGATCGCCGCCATCTATCTCGATGGCGGGTTCGATGCGGCGAAGGACTTCGTCCTGCGCAACTGGAAGCCCCGCATGGAGAGCCTCAGCGGTCCCTTGCGCGACTCGAAGACGCTTCTTCAGGAGTGGGCGCAAGGGCGCGGGCAGGGGCTTCCCAGCTATTCCATTGTCGAGCGTTCCGGTCCCGATCATGCGCCGACGTTTCGCGTCATGGTCACCATCGACGGCGAAGCCGCGGGCGAAGGGCAGGGCAAGTCGAAACGCGATGCCGAACAGGCTGCCGCCGCCGAGGCGCTCGTCAAGCGGGCGAGTTGAGGCGGGCGCCGTGACCGCGCCTGCGCCGACCGAGGTCGATCCGCCTTTACGTCCGCTATTCAGCTGAAAAGGAATGACATAATCTTGGCCACCCTTCCGCCTCCGGAGAGAGACGCGATGACCGATGAAGCCGCCCCGTCCGTCGACACCCCCACTCGCGCCGGTTTCGTTGCGCTGATCGGGGCTCCCAACGCCGGCAAGTCGACGCTTCTCAACCGCTTGGTCGGCGCCAAGGTGTCGATTGTCAGCCACAAAGTGCAGACGACGCGGGCCATCATGCGTGGCATCGCCATGCACGGCTCGTCCCAGGTGGTCTTCGTCGATACGCCCGGTATCTTTGCTCCGAAGCGCCGGCTCGATCGGGCCATGGTCGACACCGCCTGGTCCGGCGCGGCCGATGCCGATGTCGTTTGCCTGCTTATCGATGCCAAGCGCGGGTTGGCGGAGGAGGTCACTCAGGTCGTCGACAAGCTCGGCGAGCTCCGGCATCCCAAGGTATTGATTCTCAACAAGATCGACACTGTCAAACGAGAGACTCTCCTGGCTCTTGCGGCGGATCTCAATGCCCGCGTCGGGTTCGAGGCCACCTTCATGGTATCGGCGCTGAACGGCTCGGGCACCGAGGACCTCCTTGCCCACCTGGCGGAGCGCCTGCCGGAAGGCCCCTGGCTTTACCCGGAAGACCAGCTGTCCGACCTGCCGATGCGAATGCTGGCGGCCGAGATTACGCGCGAGAAGGTCTTCATGCGTCTCCATGACGAGTTGCCGTATTCGTCGACCGTCGAAACCGATCAGTGGAAGGATCAGAAAGACGGTTCGGCTCGCATCGAGCAGACCATTTTCGTCGAGCGCGAGAGCCAGAAGAAGATCGTGCTTGGCAAAGGGGGCGAGACCGTCAAGTCCATCTCGATCGCTGCGCGCAAGGAGCTCACAGAGATCCTGGAGCGGCCTGTCCACCTCTTCATCTACGTCAAGGTGCGCGAGAACTGGGCCGACGATCCCGAGCGGTACCGCGAGATGGGTCTGAATTTCCCCAGGCACTGATCCAAAGGGCGGGGCGAGACTCGCCCCTTTGGCGCACTTTCAGATCCTCATGGGCCACTCTGTTGGCCTTGTCCTGCTTTGTCTCTGACAACCGGTGAAATCGTTGGCATGTCTGTCTCTATGGACAGAGTGCCAGGCGCGACCCCGTGTGCCCTTGCATGCGAAACCGGCGTTGTGTTGCAACAATCGATTGACATCGGTGTCACAACCTGATTTTCTGATGCAACTGACAGCGATGTCGATGGCCGGGGGAGGGATCATTGGTTACGCTCAAGGATGTTGCCCGCGAGGCGGGCGTGTCGCCAAAGACCGTGTCTCGTGTCGTCAACGACGACCCCGCCGTGAATGTCAGAACGCGTGAAGCGGTCGCCGAAATCATCCGGCGCATGCATTACGTGCCCGACCATGCGGCGCGCATGATGCGGATGTCGCATTCCTCGGTGGTGGGCGTGATGACGAACGCGGTCGCAACCACGCCTTACTCGGTCGACATCATCCGAGGCGCGCAGTCGGGCTTGAAAGAACAGTCGCGCACCATGCTGATCGCCAACACGGACGGCGATCCGAAGCAGGAGCAGGAATACTGGCGGGTGTTCAGGGCTCACAAGGTCGCCGGAGCTGTCTACGCCACCACCTATCATCGCCTCGTCGACCTGGGCACGCCGGATTTCGAGCGCGGCATCGTGCTCGCCAACTGCTACTCGGCCCGCCGCAGCTATTGTTCGGTCGTCCCCGACGATGAGGGCGGCGGCTATACGCAGGCTCGCCATCTGATCGAGCTGGGTCATCGGCGCATCGGCATCGTGTCGCTCAGCCCGGTATTGCGCGCCACCGTACTGAGGGGTGCGGGCTATCGCACCGCATTTGCCGAAAGCGGCCTTTTCTACGACCCAGCGCTGGAGGTGCCCGGCTTCGTCACCCGTCCCGACGGGGGAGAGGATCTCGTCGCCTATGACGCGGCGCTTGCATTGTTGCGACGTGCCGAAAGGCCGACGGCTATCATCTGCGGCAACGACCAGATCGCGGTGCAGGTCTACGCTGCGGCCGCGTCGCTGGGACTGTCTGTGCCGGAGGACCTCTCGGTCATGGGCTTCGACGACATGACGATCATAACCCGCACGTTGAAGCCCATGCTGACGTCCGTGGCGCTACCCTATTTCGAGATCGGCCGCACCGCGGTGGATCTGCTCGCTCGGATCAATGGAGAATCCGAAGGGCCGGTTCCTCCCCAGGTGTTGGTGCCCTGTCCGCTGATAGAGCGGCAGTCCTGCCGGCCGATCTAGTGGAGCGAATTTGACATTTGAGTCCCGCCTGACATAGAGCGCTCGCTCAAGTGTCAAATTCAAAAGCTCCACTAACCCAATAACTTGCTAGTGGTTCTCTTGACCGGGACATTTGCTCTGAGGCCAGGATCA
>Ga0206116_1001458_pt1 | contig 12738 bp, 8 predicted proteins | sample 3A1Ametagenome_FD_178000 | JGI IMG/M metagenome (GOLD analysis project Ga0206116, IMG submission 178000) | Enriched microbial communities from leaf-cutter ant dump, University of Wisconsin, Madison, United States - 3A1A | ecosystem: Environmental > Terrestrial > Nest > Insects nest > Nest dump...
ACCAGGCACTGAAGGTGTCACTGCAGGGGCAGGAGATCCCCGCCTTCACCATCCACGATCTGCGGCGCACCGCATCGACCCTGCTGCACGAACAGGGCTGGCCGTCAGACGTGGTCGAGAAGGCGCTGAACCACACCATCGGCGGCGTGCGTGGCGTCTACAACCGGGCCGAGTACGCCGAACAACGGCGGGAGATGCTGCAAGCGTGGTCGGACTACATCGACGGGCTGGCGCCGTCGGGGAACTTGGTGATCAGTGCTGCTTCGGCTTGAGGGTGGCCTTTTCCTTTTCCGGGTAGGGCCGTTGTCCCTTGAGCGCTATTCCCTTGCCTTTTCCCCCTTTGGTTGCAAAAGGGCACCGCCATCTGCAACCGAGACATCTTTAACGACGATGATTATCACGCACTGATATAATCATCAAAGAGACATGTCATGGGCCTCACGATCATGAAGCGTTGCATTGTCGGCGTCCGACAGCCAGATAGACCACCCCAAAAAGGGAGCGAGATGCCAAGCATCTGGTTTCCATCCCTGGCATCGCTGGCTGCTGTGCTTTCCGATGACAACCGCCGTCTGCTGCGCCTCATTCACGACAGGCAACCCAAGTCCCTGACGGAACTGGCCGAACTCAGCGGGCGCAAGGTGCCGAACCTGTCGCGCACGCTGCGGATGATGGCGGACTATGGGCTGGTTTCCCTGCAACGCAATGTCCGGGACGTTCAGCCAACCGCGTTGGCGACCGAATTCCTGGTGGTACTGGATTGATGGACATGAAGGGGGTCTACCGATGAGCCAGGAAGGGCAACTGCTCGACAGGAAGTCGCTGCGCGCGGTGTTGGGCAAGACAGCCGACTGGGGCGAACTGGTCAAGGACTGCGTGGCTTTCGCCAATGCGACGGGCGGCCACCTCCTGATCGGTATCGAGGACGACCAGGATCAGCCGCCTGCAGGCCAGCAAGTACCGATAGACCTGCCGGACACATTGCGACGCAAGCTGGCCGAGCGCACGGTCAATGTGGTGGCGCTCCCCAACATCGTGACCGCCATCAATGGCGGCCAATACATCGATCTGACCGTCCCGCGCGCCTCTGCTGTCGCATCGACCACCGACGGTCGTTACTTCCTGCGCGTCGCAGATCAGAGCAAGCCGGTTACCGGCGACGAGGTGATGCGTTTGGCAACCGAGCGCAGTGCGCTGCCCTGGGAAACTCAGACCACTCTGAACATCCCCCGCGCAGAGCGCGACGATGTCAAGCTTCACCGCCTGCTGGACAGCCTGCGCGCATCCGACCGTGTCAAAGCGTCCGTCAAGGAAAAGGATGACGAAGAACTGCTCGATCACTACCAGCTTGCACAGGGCCAGTACCTGACCCACCTCGGCATCCTGTGCATCGGCAAGCAGCAGCACCGGGCACAACTGGCAACCGCGCCGGTTATCCAGTTCATCAAGTACGACGAGCATGAGCAAAAGGTCAACAAACTGCCTTGGGACGACCACACGTTGAACCCGATGGAGCTGATCGAGGCCGTCTGGCAGGAGGTGCCGGATTTCCGTGAACGTTATGAACTGCCCGATGGCCTGTACCGCCAGAACGTGCCTGCATTCGATGAGATTGTGGTCCGCGAACTGCTGGTAAACGCCCTTGTGCATCGCCCCTACACGCAGCGAGGCGACATCTTCCTTAACCTGCACCCCGACCGGCTTGAAGTCATCAATCCTGGCTTGCTTCCCTTGGGCGTCACGCCACAAAACGTCCTGCACACGACAGTGCGCCGCAACGAACACCTTGCGCGCCTGTTCCACGACCTCAAGCTGATGGAGCGGGAAGGCAGTGGCTTCGACAAGATGTTCGAAGTGTTGCTGTCGCAGGGCCGGCCCGCGCCGGAACTGACCGAGCGGCATGATCGCGTGCAGGTGACGGTGCGCCGTCGCATCATCAAACCCGAAGTCATCGACTTCATTGCCAAGGCCGATCAGACCTATCAGTTGACCCAGCGCGAACGCATCGCCCTCGGGCTGCTGGCACAACATGATGCCTTGACAGCTCGGGAACTGACCCAGGCGCTGGAGCTTCCATCGGTCGAATCGCTGTCCGCATGGCTCAAGCGGCCGCTGGAATGGCAACTGGTGCGCAGTGTCGGCCGCACTCAGGCCACGCGCTACTTCATTGATCCGGAACTGTTGCGCAGCCTGGACTTTTCTGCCTCCACCACGCTCAAGCGCATCGAGCCGCACCGCTTGGCAGCACTTGTACTTGAAGATTTGCAACGCTATCCAAAGTCTGCGATCAGTGACATACATAAACGCGTTGGCGGGGAGATTCATCCGAAGCAAGTCAAGCGGGCGCTGGAAGATCTGATCGAACGTGGCGATGTGGGCTTCGAGGGGAACAACCGTTGGCGGCGGTACTGGGCAATGCCATGAATAAGCTATCGGACAACGGCAGTCCTATCAGCAAAGACCGGGCGATAGAGGCTGGGCGATATGCTTTTTTCACAATAGAAATCAAATACTTATATCAACCAGAGCGGTTGAGGGAAGGCTATGCAATGTCGCAATACAGCCCTTCGAGAAAAAGTGGGTTGATGGTCAGGCTCCACGCCCAAACACAATCAAGCAAAGCCAATCCGAATCCAATGGCGAACAAAAAATGCCGATTCCAATAATCGACCTCTTTGCGGGCCCCGGAGGGCTCGGGGAGGGATTTGCTTCGCTCAAGGGCCACAAGCGACAGCCGTTCTTCGAGATCGGGCTATCCATCGAAAAGACGGTGGTTGCACATCGCACGCTGATGCTGCGAGCCGCATTCAGGCGCCTGCGCGGTACAAAGGATGTCAGGCACTACTACAGCTACATACGAGGCGAGATCGATGAGGCTGCCTTCCGCCGCATTCCTGCCGTGGCCAGTGCCTTCGAGCACGCGGCGAGGGAAGCGAGATGCCTCGAACTTGGCAAGTCCGATGAAACCGACATCGACGCTGAAATCCGTTCTGCACTGAATGGGCAGGAGACGTGGGTACTCATCGGTGGCCCGCCCTGCCAAGCATATTCCCTTGCGGGTCGGTCACGGCGTGCCAACGACAAGGAATTTCATAAGGACGAAAAGCATTTTCTCTACAAGGAGTATCTGCGGATCATCCAGGTGCACAAACCGACCATCTTTGTGATGGAGAACGTCAAGGGATTGCTGTCGTCCAAGCACTCCGGAAATCCGATGTTCGAGAAGATCATTACGGATCTATCGTCACCTGCGGACGGGTTGGAGTATGAAATCCGCTCCTTCACAAAGAGGGGCGACAGTGATTCTTTGGAGCCTGGCGACTATCTCATTCACTCCGAGCGCTATGGCATACCTCAGAGCAGGCATCGAGTGATCCTGCTGGGAGTTCGCAAGGGACAGGGCGTGCCTCAGCATCAATTGCTGGAGCCCGTATCAAGGCCTGTGACTGTCAGGCAGACCATCGAAGATTTGCCGAGGATCCGGAGCCGACTGTCCAGAGGAGAATCGCTGGAAGCGTGGCGCAAGGCGGTTCAGGCAGCACCCACCTACGTCAAGGGATGGCGGGCGGAAAACGAGTCCGTCATGATCGAATCCATGCGCGCCTTTGCCGCTGCAGCCACCAGCTCCAGTACCGGCGGAACCTTCATCCCGAAGGAATACAGAAGGCCCAAAAAACCGACAGAGTTGCAGCAGTGGCTGCATGATCGAAGCCTTGGTGGCGTATGCCAACATGAGGCACGCGCGCACATGGCTTCCGATCTGGCCAGGTACCTTTTCTCGGCGACCTTTGCGCATTCGCAGGGATATTCCCCTCGCCTGGATGTATTCCCACCCAAGCTGTTGCCTGATCACCTCAACGTGCAATTCTGGAGTGAGGCCGAGGCCATTCCATTCAAGGATCGGTTCCGCGTGCAGTGCAGAAACGAGCCAGCCACGACAGTTGTGGCGCACATTGCCAAGGATGGTCATTACTACATCCACTACGACCCTTCGCAATGCAGAAGCCTCACTGTCAGAGAGGCCGCACGCCTGCAGACATTTCCCGACAACTATTTCTTCGCGGGTAACCGTACCGAGCAATACACCCAGGTCGGAAATGCCGTACCTCCACTGCTCGCGTACAAGTTGGCCAAGATCGTGCGCAGCGTGCTGAATGAAATGAACAGGAAGAAGCGCAGACAGGTCAATGACCGCATCAACAACAAACCCATGGAAAGCCCAAGGCGCAGCGTTCCCGAGCTGGTTCAGTCGCCGTTGCTTGCCGAGACCGACTGACCGATCACCAGAGCGTCCTCATTGCCATGCAGCCACTCCTCAACCAATCGTGCTGTGTCCTCGACCGAGTGTTTCAACGCGCACTCCCAGACAGTGGCCACACGCCAGCCAAGAGTCCGGAGTGCCTCCATGTGTCGCCTGTCGCGATCAACATTGCCCAGGAATTTCTGCTGCCAGAACTCTTGGTTGGTTCGAGGGGTAGTGGTATAGCGGCAGCCTTCGTGCCGATGCCAGAAGCATCCGTGGACGAATACCACCGCCCTGTGCTTTGGGAACACAAGGTCCGGAGAGCCGGGCAGCTTTCTGACATGAAGTCGATAGCGAAATCCCCTGGCGAAAAGAAGCGATCGAAGGGTTCGCTCCGGCCAAGTATCCTTTCCGCGAATGCTCGACATCATGCGGCTGCGCTGAGGGGTGGTCGGGACGCGCATGACCTTGGGGACATCCAGCCTGGATATTTTCAGCAACCGTCGCTTCACACCGCTGTCAGTCAATCCGACAGAGGGGATGCAGACGCTGAAAGATTAGCAGAAGTCGATTCACGAGAGATCACGAGGGGGCATCCTGATGGCAAGGGAACATAGACATCCACCAAGCGCGGCCTGCCTCTCGGCGTCGATGAGGGATCTTGGGTACTCACTCGAAACGGCCATCGCGGATCTGATCGACAACAGCATTTCTGCCGGTGCGGACAAGATAGACATCATTTGTGATGTCTCCGGCGAGCTTCCTCTGGTCGTCATTCTCGACAACGGCAAGGGAATGACGGAAGAAGAGTTACTGGCGGCAATGCGCCATGGAACCGACAACCCAAGACAGCACCGTTCGCCAAAGGATCTCGGGCGTTTTGGTCTTGGGTTGAAGACGGCGTCGTTCTCGCAGTGCCGCTCCCTGACAGTGGTCAGCACAAGTGATGCTTCCATCTGTGGTGCCGAGTGGAACCTGGATCGCATCGATGCAGCAGACGACTGGATCCTGAGCATCCTTGATGAGGCCGACATCCAGGCGCTGCCCTATGTCGATCGCCTCGGAAGGCACGGCACCGCAGTCCTCTGGCGAGAGCTCGATCGCATGCTCGAAGACGAAATCGGGGATCGGCGGCAGGAGATCGTGAACGAGAAGCTTGAGGTGGTGGGGCGACATCTCGCTCTCGTCTTCCATCGCTTCCTTTCGGGCGAGGTCAAGGGGCATCCCAGAATCTCGCTTGCCATCAACGGTCACTCCATTGCCGCATTCGATCCTTTTTGCAGAAAGAATCCGGCCACTCAGGTTCTCCCGGAGGAAATCGTCCGCATCGGTGATGCGGAAGTGCGCCTGCAACCCTATGTGTTGCCGCACCACAGCCGTCTTTCCGCGTCCGAGTATGACTACTACCAGGATCGCAGTGACTTCATCTCCAACCAGGGAGGCTATGTCTATCGGAACGGGCGCCTGATGGCTTGGGGAGACTGGTTCCGGCTGGTGCCAAAGGGCGAGGCCACCAAGCTGGCACGGGTGCAGATCGACTTCCCCAACAGTCTGGACGAAGCCTGGACAATCGACATCAAGAAGTCGCGCGCGCGACCCCCACCTCTGGTGCGTGACCGCCTGCGCCAGATTATCGCCAAGATCACCAACCGTAGCGTGACGGTACATCGGGGGCGCGGACAGAAGCTGTTTCAGGAAACCCAGGCCCCGTTCTGGGAGCGCTATGCCGATCATGATGGCATCCGGTTCGCGATCAACGACCAGCACCCGATCATCGCCTCACTGGCAGAAAGGCTCTCGCGAGAGGATGCAGACCTGATGCGCACGCTGCTTGATTCGGTTGCTGCCTCATTGCCGGTCGAGATGATCTATTCTGACTACTCGACCCACCCGCGCGAGATCAATCAGCGATCGGTGGATGAAAGCCAGACCATGGATCGCCTGAGAAGCCTGCGCCAGGTGTTGTACGGCGACGGGCCGGGCGATGCGAAAGCCTTTCTTCAGATCGTGCGCTCCACGCATCTTTTCGATGGCCAGATGGAGCTGGCCGAAAAATTCATCAGAGAGGCCTTTGCATGAGTATTACAGCCATCACGGCAGAACGAAACATTGCCAACGCGCTCATCTCGGGCCTTGCCAACATGGCGGAAACGCCGACGCGCGATCAGGTGGAGGAAAAGGCAAGGCAGATTGCTTCAATCTTCGGCTATGCGGGAGACCTCCGCAACATTGTCACCGAAGCCATGGAATCGGTTGTGACCCGCATGGGAGCAGGCATTTCATTGGTCGATGTCAATGCGAAGCATGACGATCAATGGGTTCACAAGCGCGAGGACGTCACCTGGATCTATGCCGGTGCATACGAGGAATTTCTTCGCAACGAGGGCTGGCCTCCACAGATGGTCCAGTCGCTGAGCGATGTGACCACCCGCATTCTTGGCCACCTTCAGGATCCACTGAGCGAAGGCACGAGCTGGAACCGCCGTGGCTTGGTCATCGGTCATGTGCAGTCGGGGAAGACGGCCAACTACACGGGTCTGATAGCACGTGCAGCCGATGCGGGCTACAAGTTCATCGTCGTCATTGCAGGCATTCACAACAACCTGCGCAGGCAGACACAGCAGCGAATCGACGAGGCCTTCATCGGCCGATCGAGTGATCCGGAGGATCGCCGCAACATCGGCGTCGGTCTCGCTCCCGGATATCCGCATCCGGCAACGCTCACCAACATCAACGAGGACTTCAACAAGAACACAGCGGCCAAGAGCGGCTGGAAGATCAACGACTTCAGCAAGCCGATCATCCTGATCATCAAGAAGAATGTCACGACGCTCACTGCATTGCACAAATGGCTGAAGGCGTTGAACGCTGGAGGGGAAGGCCGCATCTCCGATGTGCCGATGCTGCTGATCGACGACGAGGCCGACAACGCATCGATCAACACGAACAAGGAAGACCTGGACCCGACCCGGACGAATGCAATGATTCGGCGCATCCTGGGGTTGTTCGCGAAGTCCTGTTACGTCGGATATACGGCAACCCCGTTCGCCAACATTTTCATCAATCCGGATGCCTATGGCGATGACGTGCGGGAAGAGCTTTTCCCTCGCGACTTCATCTATTGCCTGGATGCGCCCACAACCTATTTCGGGGCGGAGAAGGTCTTCCTCAATGAGGCGACCAGCGAATCGATCGTCAGCCCTATCGACGATTGCGAGGATCTCATTCCCTACTCGCACAAGCGCGACGATCCTGTCCATGAGCTGCCTCCGAGCCTCTATCGCGCACTCGACGAATTCATCATTGCACGCGCCATCCGAAACCTGCGTGGACAGGCCAGCAAGCATTGCTCGATGATGGTCAATGTGTCGCGCTTTGTGCCGGTGCAGAAGGCTGTGCGCGATTTCCTCAGCCTCAGGGAAAAGAAGGTCAGGGAAGCGGTTCTCGCAAACTATGCGATGCCGGAGGATGTTTCTTCAAGGAACATGTACATGCAGGGTCTGAAGGACGCCTTTGACGCCGAGTATGCCGATGTCGGGGTGACGTGGGAGGAGGTGAAGGCAGCCCTTGTCGGTGTCTTCGAGCACCTTCACCTCTACGTCATCAACAGCAAGAGTGACGAGGTGCTCGACTACACCCGGTACGAGAAGGAAGGCATTGGGCTGACGGCGGTCGCTGTTGGTGGCCTGAGCCTGTCGCGAGGTTTGACCATCGAGGGACTGACCGTCAGCTACATGTACCGCAACACGAAGATGTACGACACCCTCATGCAGATGGGTCGCTGGTTCGGTTACCGACCGGGCTTCGAGGATCTCTGCCGTGTCCATCTCTCTCGCGATTCGATCAACTGGTATTCCCACATCGCCGATGCCGCCGAAGAACTTGTGCAGCAGGTCAAGCGCATGCGACGTGATCGCCTCAGCCCAAAGGACTTTGGGCTTTACGTTCGCTCGCATCCGGACAGCCTGCTGATCACTGCTGCGAACAAGATGCGGGCCGGCCAGGAAGTCACAGTCGAACAGAGTTTCAGTGGGCGACTGCGTGAAAGCTACATTGTCTCCACAGACTCCGATGTGAATGCCAAGAACTTTGCACTGATCGCAGAGCATTGGCGAAGTGGATTCGGCGGGCGACCGGAGGAGTCAACCGAGAAGGGCGTCATCTTCAGAGACGTGCCAGTCGAGGTGATCGATGGTTTTCTCACCCGATTCGAATGCCATTCAATCTTTGCTGGACAGAAGTCGGATGTGGTGAGCTATCTCGAACGGATTGCAACGAAGCGACCACTGGCCGATGTCCTGCTGATTTCCCCGTCGGGTGGCTCGGGCGGCGAACACCCATTCACCTTGAGGAATCAGTTGCGCGTTGTCGGGAACGATCGGCTGAATGGGACTGCGTGGCGTCTGAACAAGGATCGGGTTGCCTCTCGTGGCGACGAAAGGCTCGGACTCAGCGACGCGCAGCGTGAGGAGGCGCGGGAGGTTGCCGTTGGCGAGGATGGATCGGGGGCGGTATCTGACACACATTACCGGATGGTGAGGAACAGACCCCTCCTCATGATTCACAGTCTGGAACCCAAGGGGGATTCCGTGGCGGGGCCGATTGCTGCCTTTGGCATGAGCTTTCCTTACGGGGACTACTCGACGACCATCAATGTTGTCGTCAACAAGGTCTGGCTCCAGCAGATGCAGGGCTATGTGGACGATCCAGACGAGGAGGAGGACTACGATGCCTGAAACCTCGCCATGGGATGAAATCGCCGTTCCTGGCACGGACTTCAATGTCCGCCAGGTTGCGGCGAAAACGGCCGTGCCCTGCTTCTGGGGACGAGATGCCAGTGGTGCATGCCTGTTCATTGTGGAGCTTCATGGCGACCACACTGCCCAGTACCGGAAAAACGCAGTCACGGTGAACGGCGTCGATGTCGATCTTCGTGCGGGAGATCAAGGTCAGCAACACTTGGTCCTCGCTCTTGAAAGACAGGTTGATCGCGATCTTTTCGAGGGACTGTGCCGTACCCTTGCATTCGCGCTGGAGCACGCCACCGATTCGGCCAGCTCTCTGGCAGTCTCGTTGGCACACATCCGTCGTTGGAAGACTTTCCTCTCAGGCCGAAGTCAACATCTGTCCGCCGAGGATGTTCGAGGCCTCTTCGCCGAAATCGTCTTTCTGACGGAATTGATCGATCGGGAAATGCCGAGCGATGCCGTCGTCGAAGCCTGGCTTGGCCCGGAACGGTCACATCAGGATTTCATCTTCGGGAACACGGCTGTCGAGGTCAAATCGCTCTCGGGTGCCGAACGGAGCAGTATCCGCATTTCGTCGGAAGACCAGCTCGAATCCCTGAACGATGCACTGTTCCTGCGCGTGTACCGGCTGAGCAATCTGGCTGATACGGCAGGTGCCCGCTCGCTCAACGAGCTTGTCGCCGCCGTCCAGGCGCGGCTCGGCAAGGCAGAGGCCGTCGAGGCCTTTGACCGGAAGCTGGTTGCGCACGGCTACGCGCCGCTTCCTGACTACGATGAGCCGCGTTTTGTCGTCAGCGGCGTGCGCAGCTATCGGGTCGCCAATGATTTTCCGCGTCTCATGCGATCGCAATTGCCGACAGGGATTGCCAAGGTAGCCTATGACATCAGACTGGAAACGATTGCTCAATACGAGTGCGACGGGGCCGCTGTCTTTGGAGGAGAGTAATGGAGCAAACCAGCGAAGAGTTCTTCCACGACTTCCGGCAGGAACTGCTGGCGGGAGCCGAAGCCAATGGCAGGTTTCAGCTCGACGAGTTCATGGAAACCATCGCTGTAGAGCTTGTCGAAACAGGCTTCACGGAAGGCTTCGAGCTCTGTCATTTCCGGGCGCAACGTGGAATGCGTGTAGACGGCTACTGGTTCAATGATGAAGGAGCCCTAGATCTGTTCGTCGCGGATTTCGACTCCAGAAATGAGCTGGAATCGCTCACCAGAACGGGAACGGATGGAGTAGATGCTGCATTCAAGCGGGTTGCCAACTTCTTCGAAGCGAGCATCGACAGAAACTTGGCCGACGATCTGGAAGTCACCTCGCCAGAGTATGGCCTTGCAAAGCAGATCGCCGATCGCAGGAACGCCATCAGTTCACTCAACCTTGTCCTTCTTTCCGAGCGAACGCTCAGCGAGACGGTGCAGGACCTCCCGGATGGAGAGGTTGCTGGCGTTCCCACGAGTTATCACATCTGGGATGTTTCGAGACTTCAACGTCAGCGAAGCTCCCGCAGTCACAAGGAGCCACTCGATCTCGACTTCGCGCAGATGTTTGGCAAGGGTATCGCTAGCCTGCCGGCCCATTTGACCGCCAATGCTTATCAGGCCTACCTCATGGTCATGCCCGCAGATTTGCTGGCAACGCTTTACGGAAAATACGGGGCGCGCTTGCTGGAGCAGAACGTCCGAACGTTCCTGCAGGCTCGCGGCACTGTGAACAAGGGCATACGAGCAACCATCCTGAACGAGCCAGAAATGTTCTTTGCCTACAACAACGGGATCACGGCCACTGCGCAGAGCGTCGAGACCGAGGTAACGGATTCCGGTCTGGCGATCACAAGGATTGTCGATCTTCAGATCGTCAATGGCGGACAGACGACCGCATCCCTGTTCCATACGCGGAAGCGGGACAAGGCGGATCTTTCCCAGATATTCGTTCAGATGAAGCTGTCTGTCATCGACAGCCAGCAAAGCGAGATGGTTGTGCCAAAGATATCGGAGTATGCGAACACCCAGAATCGGGTGAATGCTGCCGACTTCTTCTCGAATCATCCGTTCCATGTCCGGATGGAAGGGTTTTCGCGGCGCATCTGGGCGCCGGCGCAGAAGGGAGCCCCCCGCGAGACGCACTGGTTCTATGAGCGGGCACGCGGTCAGTATGCCGATGCACAGTCAAAACTGACACAGGCAGAGCAGCGCCGCTTCAAGGCCGAGCATCCCAAGCCGCAGATGTTCACCAAGACGGATCTGGCGAAGTTCGAGAATGTCTGGGATGACCATCCAAGATGGGTCAATCTTGGCTCCCAGAAGAACTTTGCGCGCTACGCTGCACGAATCGGCAGCGAGTGGGAAAAATCGTCCGACGCCTTCAACGAGTTCTATTTCAAGAGAGCCGTCGCACGCGGGCTGATCTTCCGTGCCACCGAGCGCATCGTTTCTGCGCAACCTTGGTACAACGGTGGGTATCGAGCAAACATCGTGGCCTACACGCTGGCGGTATTGGCTGATATCACGAAGCGAAGAAAGGAGAGCATCGATTTCCTGGGCGTCTGGAATGCACAGATGGTTGATGCCATGTTGGAGGATGCCATCGCTGTCGTGTCGGGCGTGGTGAACGATGACATCACCAGGCCACCACACGGTATCTCGAACATTTCCGAGTGGTGCAAGAAGGAGGCGTGCTGGACGAGGATACAGGCTCGTACCGAAGCCATTGCCGATCTTCTCCCGTCCCAATTCCATGATCGTCTTGTTTCGCTCGAAAATCAGACGGCGACCGTGCGTTCCGCGAAGCAGACGCAGCGAATCGACAATGGCATCGAGGCACAGCGAAAAGTTCTGGCTGTTCCTGCTGCGGAATGGACCCGCATCCACCGATCTCTGCTTGAAAGAAATCTACTTACGCCAAAGGAGGCTGGCGTACTGAAGGTGGCCATGCAGATTCCAATCAAGATTCCAACAGAGAAGCAGAGTCTCGTTCTGCTGGAAATTCTCCATAAAGGACGAATGGAAGGTGTTGTCTCAGTCGAATCCTGACGGAGGTCGCAGATGATGGCGCAGCTTGAGGTGACGTCAAGGTGCGCTTCAGGCGCCCAGGTAGATTGAGGTTACTTTCAGCCTTTCATGTCCGAGTTCGCGGCTGATCTGCTGCCGGGCGTGTTGGTCGCTCGTTCGATGGCTTCCACTGAGCTGGGCTTTGCCAGAACCACCCGCTGCCGGCGCCTTCCATCCCGTCAGCGTCTCATACCGCATCTGCGCGTACCGATGCCGCAGTCCGTGCATGTTGCTCAGGCCCGCTGCCTTGCACTGGCCGTCGTAGGCATGCCGTTGCTGGATGTAGGTCTTGTGCGTCGGGATCAGCGAGCCCGAACCAGCCAGGCGGTGAGCATCGTCCAGCACCGCACGTTGTTCCGGCGTCGTGATCGGTACCGTCCGCTCGCGTCCGCCTTTGGCCCACGATCCTTTGATGGCGATTTGGTCGTCACGGTCGGCATAACGGGGTTGGAACTTGATGGACTCTTCCCGCCGCAGGCCAAAGGCCGCTTGCAGGCGTAGGCTCATGCGGATGTGTGGATCGGTGATTCTGTCCAACCCATCGCCCAGTTCCTTGGCCTTGCTCTCGTTGGTCACATAGCGGCGGTCAGGGATACCCAGCCTGGTGTTGCCCGTTGGCAGGATGCCTGCCTTGCCAACCTTCTCTGCCCACCAGCGCAGATGCGCCATGCGGTTCTTGATCGTGCCAGCCGACAGGCCTTC
>Ga0206116_1001459_pt1 | contig 12737 bp, 6 predicted proteins | sample 3A1Ametagenome_FD_178000 | JGI IMG/M metagenome (GOLD analysis project Ga0206116, IMG submission 178000) | Enriched microbial communities from leaf-cutter ant dump, University of Wisconsin, Madison, United States - 3A1A | ecosystem: Environmental > Terrestrial > Nest > Insects nest > Nest dump...
CCGCTCGTTCGCGCTGAGCCGGCCTGACAGTTCGCCGGGGTGGCGCTGGGCGTAGAATTCGGCCGGCAGAAGCAGCATGTGCCAGAGAAGCTTGCTCGACGGCACGACGACCTGCTTCATCTCCAGCCGCCGGAGGCCGGTCTGCTGCAGCGCGGTGGCAAGCCCACGCAACGCTAGAACGATAAGCAGGGCCAGCGCGAAGGGCAGCAGCCAATCCTCCTGCTGCGCGACCAGGATCGTGTCGATGAACGCGCGCGTGAAGACGGGAACGGCAACGCCGGGCACCACAAGGGCCAGCGAGGCGAGAAGAACGAAGAGCAAGCCCTTCTTCGATCCCCTGAGGCGCTCCATCATCAACGGCAGAGCAAGCGGCGGCTCGCCCGCCGGCCGGAAGTCCTCCGATGGTTCGAAGGCAAGCACCACGCCGGTGAAGGCCTGCGCGAGCTCGTCGATCGACACGGTTCGGCGGCCGGATGCAGGATCGTTGATATGGACCTTTTTCCCGCGGATGCCCTCCAGAACGACGAAATGATTGAAGTTCCAGTGCAATATGGCTGGCCACGGAACATCGGCCAGATTGCCGACCTCCTTCCGGAAGCCCTTGGCATTCAGGCCGTAGCTGCGAGCGGCCTTCAAGAGGTTGCTTGCTTTGGTGCCATCGCGCGAGACGCCGGCGGCAACGCGCATCTCCTCAAGCGTCACCCACCTGCCGTGATGGGCGAGGATGATCGAAAGGCACGTCGCCCCGCATTCGACGGCTTCGATCTGGAGGATCTGCGGCGTCGCCCGGGCCTTCCTGCGGGCGCGAACACCACCTGACGAGCCGAGAGCCATTGCCCCGATCATAGGCCTGCCACCTTCTTCAGGAAGGGCATGAGGAAGGAAGCAGGCTTTCGGCTGTCGACCGTAACCTTGGCGGTTCCGGTCGTCCCCGGGCTCAGGCTGGCCAGCGACCCTGTGCCACCGGACCAGCGGTAGCCGCTGGCGGTCGCCGCGTCCCGCTCAAGCTCAACCTGGACGGCGAACGGTGCCCCTTCCTTCGAGAACCGGCTGACCAGGGCGTCGTTTTGCAGGATGGCCTGCATGCCTTCGTGGGTGGCGGGAAAATCCGATACCGAAGTGACGCGGCCGACGAGCGTGCCCCATTCCTCTTTCTGCATGCCGCCGAGCTCGATGTGAACCGGCATGCCGACCTTCACGCGCTTGCCTTGCGCGGGGGGCACGTAGAGCACGAACTGCAGCGATCCGTCGCCGCTTGCCACCGAAGCGATGCGGGTTCCGGCCGCCGTGTAAGCGCCGAAGGGCGCCTTCCATTCCACCAGGATGCCGTCCGTGGGGCTGGTGATCTTGCCAAATGTCGACAGCTGCATGTCGAGCTGCCGGACCTCGGCCTCTGCCGCGAGAACCTTTTGCTCCTGCTCGAACAGCCGGCGCTCGTCCTCCGATCGGCCGGCCAGTTGCTCAGCCGTCAGCGTCAGCAAACCGGTGCGAGCCGTGGCAATGTCGAGGCTGGCGCCCGAGAGCTGCTCGCGGGCCTGTTGGACGGCACTCGCGGTGGTGACGCCGGACGCCGCCAGTTTCTCCTGGTTTTCGAGGAACTTGCGGTAGGCCTCCTGGCGTTGTTCGGCGGCGCGGATCTGTGCCTCGAGGGCCGCCTTGCGGGCGTCGGCATTTTCCAGCCTCGCAATACCCAGAACCTTCTGCTCGCCGCGCAAGGCCTCCATCGCCTGGCGTGCCGCGCTGGCCTGCGCCTTGGCCATCTCCAGACGGGTCGATATGTCCGGCTGATTGATCTCGGCCAGCACATCGCCCTGACGAACCCGGTCGCCGAGCTCGACGTGCCGGTGCGTCAGCGGTCCGGACGCCGCCGCGATCGCGTCGACGATCTGGCCGCCCCCGTAAATCAGGATGCCCTGACCGGAAATGCGGGTGGGGATGCTCGCCGTGAAGCCCCAGACGATGAAGGTCGCAAGCAGCACGACGACGCCGGCGAGCGCCATCCAGCCGCCCGGACTGGTGATGACGATGGCTTCGTCCAGTTGTTCGGGAGACGACAGCCGGTCCAGCGCTTCCTGCCTATAGAGATTCTTGTTCTGAGCAGACATGATCCAGCGGTTCCGGGCTACTTGGAGCGTGCGACAAAGACGCCGTCCCAGGCCTCGCCGGGGGGCTCGGCGAGAAGGGAGGCAAGGCGTTCGGCATAGATCTCATAAAGGGCGGCGATCGTCGGGGGCGCGATGCCGCGCAGTGCATCGAGGCGCTCGCGAGCGGCGATGAAGCTCCCCTGGCGGTAAAGGCGGATGAACTCGTCGTGCTGCTCTTGCAGAGAGGCGAACTCTTGCTGGCGCGCCAAGGTATCATCGCCCAGAAGAGCATGAAGACGAACCGGCGCCGACCTGCCCTTGACGCGAACGAGATCCAATTCGAGGAAGGCGAAATCGGGGACCGCCAGACGAGTGAACTCGCTGACGGCGACGTCCACGCCGTAGAACTTCGTCAGGCTTTCGATGCGCGAGGCCAGATTGACGCTGTCGCCCAGTGCCGAATAGCTGAAGCGCTGCGCCGAACCCAGATTGCCGACGCAGGCCTCACCCGTGTTGAGGCCGATGCCGATGCGGATCGGTTGCGATCGCGAGCGATTGAGAGCCTCGACCACGCCGAGCATGGCGAGCGCGGCGCGGCAGGCCTTCTCCTCGTGCCCGTCGATGTCGAGCGGCGCATTCCAGAACGCCATGATCGCATCGCCGATATACTTGTCGATCGTTGCCTCGCCTTTCAGCAGCACGTCGGTCAGCGGCGTCAGGATGTTGTTGATGAGCCCTGTCAGCGCCTGCGGGTCCATCCCCTCCGACAGCGTCGTGAAGCCGCGAATGTCCGAGAAGAGCACCGTCACGCGCCGGGTTTCGCCGCCGAGCTGCAAGGCGCGCGGTTCGTTGGCAAGGCGTTCGACCAGGGCCGGGGCGAGATAGCGCCCGAACGCGTTCTTGACGAACCGCTTCTCGCGGTTTTCCAACGCAAGACGCAACGGGGTGAGGACGAGAAAGACGACCAGCAGCGTCAATGTCGGCCCCACCGGATCCAGCAGGTATTGCCCCTTGGCGAAGGCAAACCAGGATGCCGCCACAAGCGCGGCCGACAAGAGCAAAAAAGCAAGCGTGCTGAGCAAGGCTCCGCTTCGGCTGGCAATCCCGATCAGGATCAGCCCTGCAAGGAACGCGGCAAGCAAGGTGCCGCCTTCGGCCCAATCCGGTTCCTTCAGGAAGGAGCCCGCGACGATCTGATCGATGATCTCGGCGTGGACGTTCACGCCCGGCATGGCCGACGCGATGGGCGTCGCGACGATGTCGCGCAAGCCCACCGCGCTGGTGCCGATCAGTGCGATACGCCCAACGATAGCCGCCGACGCTTCGGCGCTGACCCGATCCGTGACGAGGTCGGCCGCCCGGATCACCGACATGTTCGGCATGCCGGAGTAATAGACGCGCATGCGACCGTCGGAATCGGTGGGAACGGTCAGCTCACCCACACGCAGATCCACCATGGCCGGATTGCCGCCACCGCCCTGACCGCTCGCATCGCTGGTGCGGATCACGAAGCCCGAGGCGCCCTGGGCGATCCGCAGCGTCTCAACGCTGAGGGCAGGAAAAATCTCGTTGCCGGCCACCGCCGCCAGTGGCATGGCGCGGATGACGTTGTCCCGGCTGGTGGCGAAGGAGAAAAACCCCGCCCCGGCGGCGGACGCCTGCAGGGGATCGATGTTGCGCACCGCACCGTGGAAATGCGTCAGATACTGGCGCGGATCCGTGCCCCCGTAGGCAAAGCCGGCTTTGGGTTTCGGCGGTGTGTCGCGCCCCTCATCCGTCAACGCCAATCCGACCGCCGCGTTGGCTTGCGCCAACGCCCTTGCGAGATCGGCATCGCTGTCGATCTCCTCCGCGCCGGAGGGCAGACTGACGGCCGCGCCCCGTTGACGGAGGTCGTCGACCGCCCGGCTCAGGGACAGGCGGTCGGGTTCTGAAAAAACGATGTCGAAGCCGATGGCGGCAGCTCCGAGCTCATGCAGTCGATCGACGATGGTCGCGATCACCCGCCGCGACCACGGCCATTGGCCAAGTTCGGCGATCGAGGCCTCGTCGATGTCGACCACGACCACCGGCGGCTCCGTCGCCTCCCTGGGCAGAAACCGCTGGTAGCCGTCGAACACCTGGTTCGTCAGAACCTCGGTGGCGGCCGGCCACGTGCGCATCGCGATGAGGCATATCGCAAGCGCCAGAGAGCCTGCCACGAGGGTCAACCGGCTCAGTGGCGACAGGCGCGCCGCCCTTTGCCCCGAGACCTGTGTCATTCGATCCTGCCACCGGATATCGGAGACATCAGTTTCTGTCTCCAGCGAAGATGCCGGAGGCCGACCAGCCGCCATCCGAGGTCGTGAAGGCGCCGATCATCCCCTCCGCTGCCAGCCCGTTGCCGTTCACGAACGAGCCGGTCAGCGAGGTGCTCCCGTTCGTGCCCGTGAAGGTAGAGGAGCCGGCGAAGGAAACATTGCTGCCGAAGCTGCGCCCATCAAAGTCGCTGATCGCCACGCTGCCGGTACGGGACCCGAAATCGACGGACGCCGCCATGTCGCCGGTCGCGATATACTGGCTGCCGCCGTCAAGGACGGTTCCGACCGCGTGCCCGGAATAGGTGGCGGTTCCCGACGCGGGCATGTCGATATTGGCCGTGACGTCGCCGATCACCCAGTTGCCCAGATGTGCCGACGTGATCGCGCCATCCCCGGTGTCGGCCTGTCCCCACCAGCCCCAGCTCAGATAGGAGCAGTCGCACAGCTTGGAGGAGGTGCCACCGTTGAAGATCTTGACCGGAGCGAGTTCCGAGTTGACCACATAGGAACGATTGTTGGATCCCGAGGACGCGAAGGCGCCGTCATCGAGGTAGACGGCACCGCCGTAGTCGTCGCTAAAGCCGATTTCGTCGTTGTAAAGGTTCCCATCATCGTCGAACTGCTTGAAATTCGCACTGAACGTGCCGTTCCCTCCATCGAATGTCATGCTGGTGGTCCCCGCTTTCAGCGAGGCGACGCCATTCGTCGACATGGCAACGGAGTTGTAGCCGGTCAGGGTTTTGCCATCGTAGCTGCGGCTGACGGTCTGATCGGTCGAGGCGAGATTGGCCACGTGCGCCGTCGAGAAGTTCGTCGTGCCGATCGGAAGGGACATGTCGTAGTTGGGCCTGTCCTTGAACTTGGCGTTCGCGTTGTCGAGATCATTGGTCAGAACGAGATTTTGCCCGTTCGATCCGAAGACCGAGGTTCCCCCCCCAGCCCCGGCGGCGCTGGCCACCGTGCCTGAGTAGGAGACGCTGCCATCGGTGGCGTCGAGCCGCTGGCTGCCGCCGCGCTTGCCGACAAACCCATAGGACACACCGTCGTCCAGGAGCTCGATGTTGCCGGTCGTCGCGCCGATCGCGCTTTTCTGCCCGGCTCCCGTTCCGTCGATCACCAGCCAAGCCTGAAGCCCCTTGGCCGCAACGTCCGGGTTGGAGTTGGCGGGCGTTCCCGCGACCAGGAAATCGCTCGACTTGGCGCCGCTCATGTCGACGCCCGTCAAACCTGGCCCATAGGCAAAGGGAATTGCCGCCCCGTCCCCTGTCGTCAGCCCGCTCAGGGCATCCGCCGTCAGCGAGTAATGACGCGTTCCCGAGGAGAGAAAGGCATTGGGAACGTTGGCGGTCGGCGTTCCGGCAATGACATAAAGCGGGTCGCTGCCGTTGGTCAGCATGTAGGCCCTGAAGCCCTCCAGGCCCGCATAGCCGAAGCCGGAATAGGTCGAGCCGCCATAAACGACGCCGTTGATGGCCTGTCGCGAGAAAGATCCGTCGGCATAGACCGGCAGGGACAGCGTGGTGCTGTCGTTCAGTGACGCGGTCCCGTTCGAGCCGGCAGCGCCGCTCAGCGAACCCTGGCGATCCGTTTCGGGTGAGCCACCGAGAATGCCGTTACCACCCCCGTCGGCGGGATCGCGGGACGTCAGGACGCGTATGGCGACCGCACTCGGTCCTGCCGGTGTCTCCGCGGCCTTCTCGGCGGCGCGCTCGACGGAGTCCGTCTGCGCGGTTTCCACGATCTTCTCGGGAAGCTTGTCCGGGCGAGGAAGCGGCACGGGTATATTCGAAACGAGTGGACTGCCGGAGTTGTGCCGATCGACACCGCTGTTGCGAACGGTCTGGTCGCTCGGGGGCTTGGTGGCGCCGCCGGTGGTGCCGGGGTGCCCGGCAAGCTGATCCTGCACGGCTCGCACGAAAGATGGCGGCGTACGGATGACCTGGGCCTGACCGCCGTCGACGACGACCGAGTATCCAGCCTTGAAGAGCCTGTTGCTGACGCCGCCCGCGGTCAGCGTCACCTCATGGCCGAAAATCAGCGAGACATGAGGGGGAGCCGAAGACTGGCCATCGCTCCCGCCGTTTCGTGCCTTTCCGTTCCCTTTCCCCTTGTCTCCGGTTTGCTGCCCCATCTTGCCGAGGTCGATGTCGACGACGGCGCCGCGAATGCCTGCCGTGCCGATCGGGGTGTTGATGGTCGCGCCACCGGGGGTCTTCGATGTCCGGCCGCCGATGAAGCGCATGAAGCCCTTGGAAAGGCTGGCGGAAACCTTGGCCGTTCCGGCCTGCGGATCGTAGACGAAACTGTCGATGGTGAGGTGGGAGTTCGGCCCCACGGTAAAGGTTGTTCCATCGGCCAGGAGAATTTGCACCAAGCCTTCGCCGCTGGTGTTGATCACCTGATTGTGGATCACCTCGTCTCCGAGCGTGATGGTCTTCGCCGCGCCACCCGGGCGCTGAGCCTTGGCGTCGGGGTTGACGGCGGAGGTAACGCCGACGCGCGTCGCGGCGTGCCCGCTCCCCAACGGCGCAGCAATGCAGAGCGCGACCCCAACGGCGGCGAGGCAGTTCCTTGACGGAGCCATGTCAGAAAACCTTTTTCAAACCAATGCTTAGGAAGAAATTATCGGACTTGGACGTGTCGTAGTTGGACCAGGCGTGCTGGTAGCCCGCCTGCAACTGAGCCGCGAGATCCGTCTCGATCGGAATCGTCTGGATGAGGTTGACGCCCCACTTGATCGTTTCCTGGCTGTCGGTGCTGATCATGGGATCGGCTTTGTCGTAGACGCGACGGGACAGCTGGCTGGACAGCGCCAAGTTCCAGGCGCCAGGCAGAGCATCAACCGGTGAGGCGTAATCGAAGGACAGGCCCGCGACGCCACCAAGCTGCCAATAGGTGTTGTAGGCGGTTTCGGCGTTGAAGCGGTCGGCAATGCCGGCAAGTCCGGCGCTGATCGACGGGCTGAGCCGATAGGTCGCCGCCATCTGCACCTGGAAGCGGTCGCCGCTCTTCTCGGCCATGGTCGGATGGTCGTCGGAGTTGTAGAAGGTCTCGCGGCGGTATTCCCCGCGCAAGCCGTAGTAGACGTCGGTGCTCGGCCTTGCTCCGAGCAATGCGCCGGCGCCATAGGAGCCGAGAAACGGCTCGCCGGACAGTATGGCACCCGCCCCGACGCCATACAGATCCAGCGAATACCCCTCGAGCCCGAACCGGTTGAGATCGAACGACGGCCCGGCGGTCACTTCGATGAGACCGAGATTGAGGTCCGACCGATCCCGGTAGAACTCGGTGTGCCCCTGACCGTTGAGCTTGAACTCCACGCCCTGGGCCGGAAGATCGAAGACGGAGCGGAACTCTCCGCTGGCGAAGAGATTCACATCTGGCGAGCTTCGCGCGTCTTCGGACAGCTCGTAGTTCAGCCCTCTCAAGTTGACCAGCGACGATGTCGGACCACCGTTCGCGTTGGTCTGATAGCGGGTGCCGATGGTGTAGGATCCTGAGAAGCCGATGCCGTCGCTCTTCTGGTCGATGGCTTCCAGATAGGTCGCGACCTTCTGGCGCACCTCGTTCGGCACGTTCGGCGCAGCCACGGCCGCCTCGAAGTAGCCGCGGGCGGCTTCATAGGCACCCAGCCGGAAGTAAAGAACGCCGAGCTCCAGTTGCAGACGCGGAAGGCCCGGAGCGAAAATCAGCATGCGCTCGAGCGTGCCGATCGCCCCCTCTAGATCGCCAACCTGGGAGGAGAGGGCAGCGTATTCGAACGCTGCGTCCAGGTTGTCGGGGTGGTCGAGCATGACCTGAAACAGCGCGGTGCGCCGCTCTTCGATCTTGACCACCTCTGCCGCCGAAGCGCGCGGCGGGCGATTGCGATCGTCGGAGGCGGCACTGGCAACGTGGACCGTCGATGCCACCGTTAGGAACGCAAAAACGGCGAACAGCGCGGGGCGTCTGCCTCGAGAAATCATCTTGATGAACATGGGATCACTGAAACTACCTATGGCGTCCCGTCCCTCTAGCATGAAGCTCGGCGACTTGACGCGAAATCAACGACTTACGAGATGCCCTTCCGTCCCAAATTGATTGCATTTTGTCCCAAGGGGCGCTTTGCGCTGCCATTGGGGGCCACGGTCGGCTATTGCGGCGGCATCAACTGGGGCTTCGTGTCACCGCCCAAATGGGATTCTCATTTCGCTCATCGCCACGCCGGACAACGGAGACGCCAGACATTCGTCAGGGCGAGCATGCGGAATGCGGCCTTGCCGCGCTTGGGATTCTTCTCGGACACCATGGCGTCCACCTCTCTCTCGGAGAGCTGCGGCAGCGCGCCGGTTCGACGCTGCTCGGATCGACCCTTCGGCAGCTACGCCAGATAGCCGAGGACGAGGGATTTACGACAAGCGCACGCCGGGCCGAACCTTCCCACCTGGAAACGCTCGGCCTGCCGCTGATCGCCCATATGCGGTTCATCCACTTCGCCGTCGTCGAGAACATCACGCGGGACAGCGTTCATCTGAACGATCCGTCCGCCGGCCCCATGACGATGACGTGCGAAGAGTTCTCCCGCGACTTCACCGGCATCGTTCTCCGTCTGATGCCACGCGAGCCAAAGCGGCGAGGGCGTCCCTTTTCGCTCGTTCGCTCCATGGCCGCCGCTTTCAGGCCAGAGATGGCCGGGTTTCTGTTCGCGAGCGTTATGGCCGCGATCAGCGGAGCCTTGGCCTCGGTCGGCTTTCGGGAGCTGTCAGGGACTGCTGACGGCGCCGCGATCTTCGCCCCGCCGCTCGCTCTGTCGGCCGCAAGCTTGGTCGGCGCCTTTCTTCTTGCCGCCCTTCTCGCCTTCGGTGCAACGAACGTGGCGCGACGGCGTGTCATGGCGCGCCTCGCCAAGGCACCCGATCTCCACTATCTCGAGGCGAGGCCGGACAGAACGCTTGCCTTTCTCGCCGCCTTGCGGGCGTTGCAGCAAAACGGCACTCCCAAGGCCCTGCTGGCACTTATCTGGGCTGCTTCGCTCCTCGCGTTTTCCGCGTTGGCCGCGCCCATCCAGGCTCTTCCAATTGCGGCACTTTCCCTCGTTCAGGCCGGCGCGGTCCTGCGCACTTCGCTCCATCGCAACGGCTACGCCGCCCGTTTCGCGCGGGCCGTCATGCCGGTCCGCGCGATGCCCGAAAGCTATCTGGTGGATTCGGCCTGGTACAGGATAGGACGCGGCACCGATTTCCTTTTTTCATGGCTGGCCGGAACCCACGCGAGAGAAGCTTCCTACGTCCTGAAAGCCTCCGAAGAGCACGACGCCACGGATGCGATCGTCGTGATGCTCGATCTTTGCAAGGTCGCCCTGTCGATCGGCCTCTCGACGTGGGGCTTGGGTAGCACCGACGACCTTCTGTTCGGCCTCATCATCGCCATCGCGAGCAGCTCCATGCTCCATGTCGCCGCCTCCAGCCTGAGCATCCGTCCCCTCAAGGACACCATGCTGCGCCTGTCCGATCCTCCACCCGAGCCGACACCGATGCGCCCCCTCCCGCCAACTGCGCCGCCGGCCGCACGCCTCGTCATGGAAGACGCTGGTTGGTCGCCGTCAGGCATGGCCTTTCCCATAGTGTCTGGACTTTCGCTCCGTCTCGGCGCCGGCGAGGTTACCATTGCCCATGGGGCGCCCGGGGCGGGGGCGACGACGTTCGCCCGTCTCGCCGCCGGGCTGATAGAGCCGACATCCGGGCATGTTCGCCTCGAAGGTTCGGCGCTTCTCATCGACCATCGACGTTTTCTCGTACCGGGAACGCTGCGACACAACCTGTCTCTAGGGGCTCCGAACATCGACGAGGGCACAATGCGGTCAGCCCTGGAAGCGGTGGAGATGGACGATGTCGTCGCCCCTCGCGGCGGGCTGGATTTCATCCTCAAGACCGACCAACCCCGCATGAGTGGGGGACAGATTCGGCGACTGATGATCGCACGAGCCGTTTGCCGGTCACCGGCCGTCCTAGTCCTCGACGGCGCATTGGACAACGTCGAGACGAACCTTGCCGGCTCCATCCTTGCCAACCTCGTCAAACGCGGGCTGGCCATCGTGGTGACGACCAAGAACCTTGACCTTCTTCGCTTCGCCGATCGCCCCATGGAACTGGGAGACAGAGCGTGAGCGGCGAGGACGTTCCGAACGAGCGGATGCGCCTCCGAAGGGTGCGTTTCACGGCGCCTCCGAACGGACACGCGGATGCCGGTCCACTGGTGATCCGCATGGCGGACGGAGCAAGGCTCTTTCGTCGTGGCAGGCTGCGAAGAGCCATTCCGGAGCGCGCCGATCGCATCGACATGGCGTACCCCGCGGCGCCCGCCGGCGGGCTTTCTCTTCTGTCGTGGATCGTCCGCTGGCGCCCCGCCAAACCCTATCCGGCCCATCTGGCCGATAGTGTGCTCTGCGGAGTTCCGGCCTACCTCGCGCTGCTGCCCTTTTTGCTGTTTCAAGCACCAAGCGAGGTCACGCGTGCCGGCCTGATCGTTGGAGCGATGTTGCTTTTCATCGCCGCGCAGCGAAGCGAGAACCGGCTCAGACGCGACGAGAACCTGCGCATTCACGCCCGGCTCTGGGATCGCTTGCTGCGGTCGCCGCCGCCTCCGGCAGCCCCGGACGATCTTTCCAGCGATGCCCGCAGCCAAGCCTTTCAGTTGAAACGGGCACTTGAGAGCGCCCTCGCAGCGGCCCGAGAGTTGCGGCGGATCGCCGCCGGTGCGACCTCGATGGTGGCGCTGTTACTCGGGTTGGTCTTCGTTCGGCACTCCCTTCCCATCCACGCTCTGTTGGCCTTCCCGGCCGGTGCCTTACTGATGGGCTTTGTGGTCGCGCTGGGACGGGGTCGGCTTCGTGCGCAACTCGACCTGGAAACGGATCAACTCGATCGCATCGAGAGCAGATATGCGTCTCGCATGCCTCTCATCAGACAGCTCGGCCTTGGAGACAGCGCACTCGCCGAACTGGAGAGTTTGGGACGACGGCAGGCTCGCTGGACTCTTTGGGCCGAAGTTGCCCGGATCGCCGAGATGCTTCTGCCCGGCGTCGCGGCAGCCGCCGCTCTCGTCGTTACCATTCAGGATCGCGGGGCGCAGGGTGCCGACCTGTCCGCCCTCCTTCTTTTCATTCCCGCCGTTCACGGAGCGGCCCGACTTGGCCGGCACGCCGCGCGCTTCTGGTCCGCCAGTCGCCGGATCGCCGAGATGAAGGCAGGGCTCGCCTCCTCCATCGACAATGACGACGCCGAGCCCGGCGCGGTGGATGAGGTCTCCCTCGCCGGCATCCGCTTCCAGTACGATAGTGTTTCCCGCCCGCTCATCGAAAACCTCTCCCTCACCCTGAGGCGAGGGAACATCGTTGCCTTGACGGGGCCATCCGGCTGCGGGAAATCGACACTGCTCGACATTCTGACCGGTCTCTGCCGACCACAGTCCGGCAGCATATGGGTCAACGGCCTGGAAACACCGTGGGACTCGCTCTCCGGCTATCGCACCCGCATCTCCCGCGCCTTTCAGGACAGCCAGACCGGATCTTCCACAATTCGCACCGCGATCACCACCAACGCTCCAGATGCGAGCGACGCCGATGTCCGCCGGGCGGCCGAGGACGCCGGTCTCTCGTCAGCGATCGCTGCGTTGCCCATGGGGTTCGAAACGCTGCTGGTCGAAGGCGCGATGCCCGCCAGCCTGCTCCATCAGGTGCAGGTCGCCCAGGCGCTGGCGCAGGAGCCCGACTTGCTCATTCTCGATGAGACGCTGTCCAGCCTCGATATCGAAGTCGCCAGAGGGATTGTCGCTGCCGCGCGACGGCGAAACATCATCCTGCTTTATGCCACCCATCGTGAAGATATCGCGGCGCTCGCCGACCGGAGGATCGAGCTTCCGCCGTCGCTGGAACGAAATGCCAGTATTGCGGGATGAAATGATGGCTTGGCGGTTTTGCTCGGGCGACCGGCCCGCTTATAGGATCGCCGCTCCTGCCCCGCCCTCCGTCCCGCCGGGCTCCCTTGCGAGCCGGCCACCAGGCCTCCCCGAACATGGCGATCCGCAAGTATCTGCATTCCATCATGTTCGGGCTGGTCGCCGGCATTGACAGCCTCGGCACCAGCGTCGCGTTCGCGGCGCTGATCTTTTCCGGCACGCTCGCCACCGGCTTCGGCAAGGGCGTCAGCGTGATGCTGGTTAGCTGCGTCATTCTGGCCGCGTATGTCGCTTGGCGGAGCGGCCACCGCGCGAGCCTCGCCCAGGTGCAGGAAACGAACATCGGCATTCTCGCTGCCGCGGTCTCGGCCTCTGCCGCGTCGATGGCTGGGGCGACGGATGCCGTGCGGATATCGAC
>Ga0206116_1001462_pt1 | contig 12690 bp, 8 predicted proteins | sample 3A1Ametagenome_FD_178000 | JGI IMG/M metagenome (GOLD analysis project Ga0206116, IMG submission 178000) | Enriched microbial communities from leaf-cutter ant dump, University of Wisconsin, Madison, United States - 3A1A | ecosystem: Environmental > Terrestrial > Nest > Insects nest > Nest dump...
CGCATTCCACCGTTCAGGATGGATCGACAGGACCCGCCGCGGCTGGAGTCGGCCGGTTCGGCGCCTTGTCGCGCGCGCTCCTGTCGCGCGGGTTGAGCCGGCTGTCGGCAGCCGCCGGGACTGTCGCCGCCGGAGCCGTCGCCGTCGGAACCGTCGCAGTCGGGCTGTCGGCGGCCGTCGCGCTGGCGGCACCGGGCTCGGCCCTGGCCGCCTACCCGGAGAAGCCGATCAGCCTGATCGTCGGCTATGCCGCCGGCGGCGGGTCCGATTTCATCGTCCGGTCGCTCGCCCCCTTCATCGAGAAGGAACTGGGCGGCAGCGCCCGGGTGATCGTGATGAACCGTCCGGGTGCGGGTGGCGAGATCGGCTTTGCCGCCATCGCCGATGCCGCCCCCGACGGCTACACCATCGGCCTCATCAACTCGCCCAACGTCGTGACGATCCCCATCGAGCGGCATGCGCGCTTCTCGCTGGACCGGCTCGACCCGCTCTACAATCTGGTCGACGATCCCGGCTCCTTCGTCGTCCACAAGGACAGCCCGTTCCAGACGCTGGCCGACGTCGCCGCCTTCGCCAAGGCCAACCCCAACAATGTGACGGTCGGCACCACCGGCATCGGCTCCGACGACCATCTGGCGATGCTGATGTTCCAGCGCCTGACCCAGACCCAGCTGACCCATGTGCCTTTCCCGGGCAGCGCCGACGCCCACCGCGCCCTGCTCGGCCGGCACATCCAGGTCACATCGATGAACATCGGCGAATCGGCGCGGGCCCGTGAAGGCGACCCGATCCGCATCCTGGGCGTGATGACGGAAAAGCGGTCGGAGCAGGCCACCGATGTCCCGACCTTCAAGGAACTCGGCTTCGACGTGAAGATGTCGTCGCTGCGCGGCCTCGCCGCCCCGATGGGTCTGCCGCCGGAGGTGCGGACCAAGCTGGTCGACGCCATCGCCAAGGCGGTCCAGCATCCGGAATTCCAGGACATCGCCCGCAAGGCCTACCAGCCGCTGCGCCTGCTGCCCTCCGACCAGTATGCGGCGGAGTTGAAGACCCAGGAGGCGACCTTCCGCACCATCTGGAAGGAGACGCCCTGGCTGAAGTGAGGGGCTGACGAAGGGACCGTCTGATGGAAAAGGGCGCCGGTGCAAGCCGGCGCCCTTTCCTTATCGTCCCAGCCCTGCGGGGGCTCTTACTTCAGCCACGGGTTGGTGGCCCACAGCTCGCGCAGTTCCTTGGTCGACTCGGCCAGTTCGGCGGCGTACTGGTCCGGCGCCAGCAGGCGGACCGGCTGGTACAGCTCCTTCGCCTTGGCCTGGAAGCCCGGATCGTTGGCGGCCTTGCCCAGCGCATCGATCAGCTTGGTCCGCACCTCCGGCGGCAGACCCTTCGGCGCCGCGATGCCGCGCAGCGACGACATCAGCGCGTTGAAGCCCTGCTCCTTGAAGGTGCCGACACCGGGAGCCTGCTCCACCTTCTTCTCGGCCATCACGCCCAGGACGGTGATCGGGTCCTTCTGCTTGTACTGCATCGCCTCGCCGATGTTCACGGCGCTCAGCATGATCTTCTTGTTGGCCAGCGCCGCCTCGTTGGCGGCGGAGCCCTGGAAGGGCACGTGGGTGAAGGTCACGCCGGCCTGACGCTGGAACACCAGCATTGCCAGATGGTCGTCGGAGCCGATGCCGGTGGTGCCGACCGTCACGCTGTTCGGGTTGGCCTTGGCGAAGGTGACCACGTCGGCCAGCGTCTTGAACTGGCCCTCGTTGTTGACCGCGAAGGAGCTGGGGTCGTCGACCAGATTGTAGAGCGGGTCGAGACGGTCCAGCGAATAGCGGGCTTGGCGCTCGATCGGGATGGCGTTGACGTTCGGCGAGTTGATGGCGCCGATGGTGTAGCCGTCGGGGGCGGCATCGGCGATGGCGGCGAAGCCGATCTCGCCGCCCGCACCGGGCTTGTTCACCACCTCGACCCGGCTGCCCTCACCCAGCTGCTTTTCCAGGAAGGGCGCCAGCGCGCGAATCAGCAGGTCGGTGCCGCCGCCGGCGCCGAAGGCCACGATCATCGTGACCGGCTTCTCCGGATAGGCCGCCTCGGCGTTCGTGGCCGACATGAACAGCGCGCCGGCCGCGGCTGCCAGAGAGAGAGCTTTCCAGAACTTCATGATCCCCCCATCGGTGATGCGCTGCGCAGACGGCCGCATGCGGCATGCCATGCGCGGAACGGGACGGAGGCCGGGCCGACCCGGCACGAATCGACAGCCATCCCAGTGGGACGGTTGTAATCGTGCGCGCCGACGGTCCGGACGCCGCTGAATATCTGAGGGTGTTCCTACATCAGCAAGAACAGGCCTTCAACTCCGCAGCATACGATTTCGGATCGTCGCGTCAATACACCGCATAATATTACGAACGATTGACGAATTTTTCAGGTTTATGTAAGTAAATACTGTGTAAAGGCGCGATTTCGCAACGGCTTTTTTTGAGATTTTATGGGGAGGGCTAAGTCGAGAATCGCGGGGAGGCAGTCATCCGCGGCCCGCTGCCCCTTCACACGGCCTAACGCGAAGTTGCATATCTTTCTTCCGGCTTGTCAGACCACTGCGCGAGTTTCCCTTTATTGGAGAAAGTATGAGATATATATATCTTATAAATAACATACGCCCATCCATTCTCCCGCGGCTGTCGATCCGGCGGGATGGATGTGGCGGCAAAGGCGCGCGGCAGGGAGGCGTTTTTCGGAGCGTTCCCGAGCGTTGACAGTTGGTGGGCACCGCACTATGGTGCGCGCCTTCAATCGAGCCGCCGAGCGTTCAGGAACAGCATCATGAAAATCGTCAACTCCCTGAAGTCGATGAAGACGCGCCATAAGGCCTGCCGCGTGATCCGCCGCAAGGGCCGCGTCTACGTCATCAACAAGCAGAACCCCCGTTTCAAGGCCCGCCAGGGCTGATCGATCCGCAAGGGTCGATCGACTGCGAGGCCGGGCATCGCGCCCAGCCTCCCGTCATCGGGTGTTTACGCAAGAGCCGCGCCTTCGGGTGCGGCTCTTGCGTTTTGGGCCAGTGCTTCGAAGGCGTCCGCATCGGAAGCGGCATCGTCTTGTCTTACGGTCGTGGCGGATGGTACGTGTGGCGGACGAGTTCGCCGCAACGGGATGAGGACCGCCCGCCATGAAGATGCCGGTGCCGGACAGCGGGGTGATCGCCCGCCGCCGGGAGATCGTGGAGGCGTTGCGCGCCATCGTTCCCGGCGAAGGCGTGATCGTCGACGAGAACGAGCTGCGCGCCTACGAGTGCGACGGGCTGACCGCCTACCGCCAACTGCCGATGGTCGCCGTGCTGCCCGGCACGGTCGAGCAGGTGTCGCAGGTCCTCAAAGCCTGCAAGGCGATGGGGGTGAAGGTGGTGCCGCGCGGCGCCGGCACCTCGCTGTCGGGCGGGGCGCTGCCGCTGGCCGACGGCGTGCTGCTCGGCATGGGCAAGTTCAAGCGTATCCTCGACATCGACTATGCGAATCGGTGCGTCACCGTCCAGCCGGGGGTGACCAACCTCGGCATCTCCAACGCCGTCGCGCATGAGGGCTTCTATTACGCCCCCGATCCGTCCAGCCAGATCGCCTGCACCATCGGCGGCAACATCGCCGAGAATTCCGGCGGCGTGTATTGCCTGAAATACGGGCTGACCACCAACAATGTGCTGGGGCTGGAGATGGTGCTGATGGACGGCACCATCCTGCGGTTGGGCGGCAAGCATCTGGACGCCGGCGGCTATGACCTGATGGGCATCGTCACCGGGTCGGAGGGTCTGCTCGGCGTGGTGACCGAGGTCACCGTGCGCATATTGAAGAAGCCGGCGACCGCCCGCGCGGTGCTGCTGGGCTTTCCCAGCAGCGAGCAGGGCGGCGACTGCGTGGCGGCGATCATCGCCGCCGGCATCATCCCCGGCGGCATGGAGATGATGGACCGCCCCGCCATCCATGCGGCGGAGGCCTTCGTCCATGCCGGCTATCCGCTGGACGTCGAGGCGCTGCTGATCGTCGAGCTGGACGGCCCGGCGGCGGAGGTCGACCATCTGATCGACCGGGTCGAGGCGATCGCGCGGGACAAGGGCGCCTGCTATGCCCGCGTGTCGAAGAGCGAGGAGGAGCGGCTGGCCTTCTGGGCCGGGCGCAAGGCCGCCTTCCCGGCGGTGGGGCGGATCAGTCCCGATTACTACTGCATGGACGGCACCATCCCGCGCAAGGCGCTGCCGCTGGTGCTGCAACGGATGCAGGAGATGTCGGACCGCTGCGGCCTGCGCGTCGCCAACGTCTTCCATGCCGGCGACGGCAATTTGCACCCGCTGATCCTCTACGATGCCAACAAGCCGGGCGAGCTGGAGGCGGCGGAAGCCTTCGGCAACGACATCCTGCGCCTGTGCGTCGAGGTCGGCGGCGTGCTGACCGGCGAGCATGGCGTCGGTGTCGAAAAGCGCGACCTGATGACCGACCAGTTCGACGAGGCCGACCTCCGGCAGCAGCAGCGGCTGAAATGCGCCTTCGACCCCGACGGTCTGCTGAACCCCGGCAAGGTCTTCCCCACGCTGCACCGCTGCGCCGAACTCGGTCGGCTGCACGTCCACCAGGGGGAACTGCGCTTCCCCGACATCCCGCGCTTCTGAGGGGCCGCTGCCAGCCATGACCATCACCACCTTGAAGCCGGAAACCACAGCACAGGTTACCGACGCGGTGCGCTGGGCGCTGTCGGCCAATGAGCCGCTGGAGATTCTCGGCAGCGGCAGCCGCCGCGGGCTGGGACGCCCGGTGCAGGCCGGCCACGCGCTCGACCTGTCGGGCCTGTCCGGCGTCATCGCCTACGAGCCGGAAGAGCTGGTGCTGACGGCGCTGGCCGGCACGCGCATGGACCTGATCCGCGCCATGCTGGCGGACCGCGGGCAGCATCTGGCCTTCGAGCCGCCGGAGGGCGGGACGCTGGGCGGGCTGGTCGCCAGCGGTCTGGCCGGGCCGCGCCGCATCTCGGCGGGGTCGGCGCGCGACCACACGCTGGGAATCGCCGGGGTCAGCGGCCGGGGCGAGGCCTACAAGGGTGGCGGCAAGGTGGTGAAGAACGTCACCGGCTATGACGTGCCGAAGCTGATGGCGGGATCCTTCGGCACCCTGACCGCGCTGACCGAGATCACGGTGAAGGTGCTGCCGGCGCCCGAGGACACCGCGACCCTGCTGCTGGCCGGGCTGGACGACATGGCGGCGGTGGCGATGCTCGACCGCGCGCTGCGCAGCCCCTACGAGGTGTCCGGCGCCGCCCATCTGCCGGCGGGGGTCGCCGCTCGGTCGGGCGTGTCCGCGGTGTCGGGGGCGGGCGGGGCGGCGACGCTGGTGCGGCTGGAGGGCTTCGGCCCGTCGGTCGCCGCGCGCGTCACCATGCTGCGCGAGGAGTTGCGGGCCGATGCCGTGCTCGGCCGCGACGAGTCGCTGGCGGTCTGGCGCGAGGTTCGGGATGGGGCGGGGCTGGGGGAGGGCGGCGACGCCCATCTCTGGAAACTCTCGGTTCCGCCGTCCGCCGGCCCTTCCACCGTCACCGCCATCCGCCGGACGTGCGATGTGGAAGCCTTCTACGACTGGGGCGGCGGGTTGGTCTGGCTGGCCGCACCGCCCGACTCGGGTGCAGCGATCCGCGCCGCGCTCTCCGCCGGCGGCCATGCCACGCTGGTGCGGGCGCCCGACTCGGTGCGCGCGGCGACGGACGTGTTCCAGCCCTTGCCCGAACCGCTGATGGCGCTCAGCCGCCGGGTCAAGGAAAGCTTCGACCCCAAGGGCATCCTCAACCCCGGCCGCATGTATGCGGGTCTGTAACGGGAAGACCGATCTCGATGCAAACCAACTTCTCGCTGGCCCAGCTGGCCGATGCCGCGATCCGCGACTCGGAGCAGATCCTGCGCAAATGCGTGCATTGCGGCTTCTGCACCGCGACCTGTCCGACCTACACCATCCTGGGTGACGAGCTGGACAGCCCGCGCGGCCGCATCTACCAGATCAAGGACATGCTGGAAAAGGGCGGCCCGCCGCCCGAAACCACGGTCAAGCACATCGACCGCTGCCTGTCCTGCCTGTCCTGCATGACGACCTGTCCGTCGGGCGTCCATTACATGCATCTGGTCGACCACGCCCGCGCCCATATCGAGGCGACGCACAGCCGTCCGTCGGCCGACCGGGCGGTGCGCGACCTGATCGCGCAGGTCCTGCCCAACCCGCGGCTGTTCCGCATGGCCCTGCTCGGCGCCTCCCTGGGCCGCCCCTTCCGCGCGATGCTGCCCAGGCGGCTGTCGGCCATGCTGGCGCTGACCCCGTCCAGCGTGCCGGCGCCGAGCTACAGCGACCGGCCCGGCGTGCATCCGGCGGAGGGGCCGCGGAAGAAGCGGGTCGCCCTGCTGATCGGCTGCGCCCAGCAGGTGCTGGCCCCGCAGATCAACGAGGCGACCATCCGCCTGCTGACCCGCCATGGGGTCGAGGTGGTGGTGTCGAGAGGGGCCGACTGCTGCGGCGCCTTGACGCACCACATGGGCAAGGAGGATCTCGCCCATGCCGCCGCGAAGAAGACCATCGACGCCTGGACCAAGGAGATCGAAGGTGAGGGGCTCGACGCCATCATCATCAACGCGTCGGGCTGCGGCACCAGCGTCAAGGATTACGGCCACATGTTCCGCGAGGATTCGGCCTATGCCGCCAAGGCGGCACGGGTGGCCGGTCTCGCGAAGGACGTCACCGAGCTGATGGACGAGATCGGGCTGGCCCGGCCGGTGGTGGAGACCGGACAGGCGGTCGCCTACCACTCCGCCTGCTCCATGCAGCACGGCCAGCGCATCAAGGAGCCGCCGCGCGCCCTGCTGCGCGCCGCCGGCTTCCTGGTCAAGGAGATCCCCGACGCGCATCTCTGCTGCGGATCGGCCGGCACCTACAACATGTTGCAGCCGGACCTGGCGGGCGAGCTGCGCACCCGCAAGGTCGCGGCCATCGAAAGCACCCAGGCCCAGGCGGTGGCGGCTGGAAATCTCGGCTGCATCACCCAGATTGCCGGCGGGACGGGATTGCCGGTGGTCCATACGGTGGAACTGCTGGACTGGGCAACCGGCGGCCCGATGCCGGACGCGCTGGCCGGACGTCCGGCCTTCCGGCAGGGCGCGGTGCGGGCGGCCTGAGGAAGGGAAGGGGCGGGGCGCGCACGCCAGCGTGGGCGGAACCGGGGGGTTTCGGACCCCCACAATTCTGTGTTTATCTGCGTCCATCTGTGTCAGAAAATCCGCCCGCCTCACCGCCCATCGTTCCAGCCCCGCCCCGTCCAGGTCAAAGCCTTGTCCTTTCCTCCGACGTCCTCGCCACCCACGGAAAACATCCGCATGAGCGCCGCCTACGGAATCACCCACCGCCTGTCGGCCTGGGGCGTTCACATCTTCACGGCCAGCGGCGCCGTGCTGGGGCTGCTCGGCCTTCTCGCGGCGGCGGCGGGCGATGCGAAGCTGTGCCTGATGTGGCTGGGCATCGCGCTGGTCGTCGACGGTGTCGACGGCACGCTGGCGCGGCGCGTCTCGGTCAAGCAGGTGCTGCCGGGCATCGACGGCTCGGCGCTGGATCTGGTGATCGACTACCTGACCTATGTCGTGGTGCCGGCGGTGTTCATGCACCGCTTCGGCCTGCTGCCGGAAGGGTTGGTCAGCATCGCGCTGGCGGCCTGGGTCCTGCTGACGGCGCTCTACTGCTTCGCCAATGTCGGGATGAAGAGCGGCGACAATTATTTCGTCGGCTTTCCGGCGATCTGGAACGTCGTGGCCCTCTATCTCTGGCTGCTCGACCTCAATCCCTGGTTCAACGCGGCTGTCGTGGTGGCGCTGGGGCTGCTGACCTTCACCACGGTCAAGTTCCTGCATCCCTTCCGCGTCAAGGCGCTGATGGCGCTGAACATCGCGGTGACCACCGTCTGGCTGCTCTGCTGCATCGCCCTGGTGGTGCTGGAGCCGGCGCGGCCGGGCTGGCTGTTCGGCCTGTGGCTGGCGACCTCGGTCTATTACGCCGCGGTCTGCGCCTGGCGGACTCTGCGCGGTCCCTGATCGCCGGGCGGAAGGTATCGGGAACCCCCGCGGCGGATGGACGTTGCTCATGCGCAAGTCCGTCCGCTCCAGCGAAGGGGTCCCGTTTTGGCCGAAGGCTCCACCAAGGTCGTGCTCGCTGCGCTCGGCGGCAACCTGATGATCGCGCTGACCAAGTTTGTCGCCAGCGCGATGACCGGCAGCGCCGCCATGTTCAGCGAGGCGATCCATTCCGTCGTCGACAGCGGCAACCAGCTTCTGCTGCTCTACGGCATCCGCCGCGCCCGCCGCCCGCCGACGCCCCAGCATCCCTTCGGCCATGGGCGCGAGGTGTATTTCTGGTCCTTCGTGGTCGCCGTGCTGCTGTTCGGCATCGGCGCCGGCCTGTCCATCTATGACGGCTGGCACGCGCTGTCCCATCCGGAGCCGGTGGAAAGCCCCTGGGTGAATTTCGCCGTCCTGGGCTTCGCCGTGCTGTTCGAAGGCTTTTCCTGGTTCGTCGCGCTGCGCGAGTTCCGCCGTGGCCAGAGCGGCGTCGGCATCCTGTCCGCCGTCCACCGCTCGAAGAACCCGTCGGTCTTCGTCGTGCTGCTGGAGGACACGGCGGCGCTGATCGGCCTGCTGCTGGCCGGCATCGGCCTGACGCTGGGCGAGGTGACCGGCAACCCGATCTTCGACGCCTACGCCTCCATCGCCATCGGCGTGGTGCTGGCTGTCGTCGCGGCGCTGCTGGCCTACGAGTCGAAGGGTTTGCTGATCGGCGAGTCGGCCGACCGCCGCGTCGTCGAGGGCATCCGCCGCATCGTCGGCGAGGAGGCGCGGGTGAAGCGCCCGCTCGACGTGCTGACCATGCATATGGGGCCGGACGACGTGCTGCTGAACCTGTCGGTGGAGTTCCAGGACAGCCTGAACGCCCGCGAGGTCGAGGACGCCGTCTGTTCGCTGGAAAGCCGCATCCGCAGCCAGTACCCGATCATCCGCCGCATCTTCGTGGAGGCTGAGTCGCTGCGCGCCCGCCGCGGCCGTGACACTGACGGAACGGCCCCGCCCCAGGGACTCCCGGCCGAGTGATGGCGCAACGCACCGGGCATCCGATCCGGGTCGGCACCGCGGGCTGGAGCATCCCGAAGCTTTCGGCCCCCGCCTTTCCCGTGGACGGAACCCATCTGGAGCGCACCGCCCGCGTCATGCCGATGACCGAGGTGAACAGCAGCTTCTACCGTCCGCACAAGCCGGAGACCTGGGCGCGCTGGGCGGCCTCCACCCCGCTGGGATTCCGCTTCGCGGTGAAGCTGCCCAAGGCGATCAGCCACGAGGCCCGGCTGGTCGGCGCTGAGGCGGCGCTCGACCGCTTCCTGGCCGAGGCGGGCATGCTGGGCGACCGTTTCGGTCCGCTGCTGGTTCAGCTGCCGCCAAGCCTGCGCTTCGACCGGGGGGTGGCGGAGGATTTCTTCATGCTGTTGCGCGCCCGGTTCGACGGTGACCTGGTGTGCGAGCCGCGCCATGCCACCTGGTTCACCGACGCGGCCGAGGCGTTGCTGGTCTCCCACCGCGTCGCCCGCGTCGCCGCCGATCCCGCCCCGGTGGCGGGAGCGGGCGAGCCGGGCGGCTGGGACGGGTTGCGCTACTGGCGGCTGCACGGATCGCCGGTGATGTACCGCTCGGCCTACGAACCGGCGGTGCTGGACGCGCTGGCCGAGAGGCTGGTGGCGGAGGCGGCGCTGCGGCCGGTCTGGTGCGTCTTCGACAACACCGCCGACTTCCATGCCGTCGACGACGCGCTGGCGACGATGGCGCGGCTGCAAACGCTCCAGCCCTGAACCCGCTGCCACCCGGCGGCGGGTTCTCCATTGGGGGAGCCTCCAGCACGACCGAGACAGCGCATTGTTGCACAGCTATCCTGCGTTGAGACGTCCCCGAAGGCGGGGCAACGGCGTGCAGGCGGTGCGGTCATGGAGTTCGTCGTCCTACTGCTGATTTTCGGCTTCATCACCCACCGGCTCGACCGGCGGCTGAAGGTGCAGGCGGCGGAGATCGCCCTTCTGCGCGGCAGGCTGGATAAGGCACTGGCCGGGGGCTTGCCCTCCGCCGCCGCCGTGCAGGCCGGACCTGCCGAACCGCCCGTCGGGACTTCCGCCGAAACGCTGGAACCGGACATCGAGGCGCTTCCCACAGCCGGGGAGATCGGCGAACCGGTCTTCGTCTCGGAAGTGGCCTCGGAAGCAGAGGAGCCAGCGGCGCGCCCAAGCCCGGCCCCGCAACCCGCGGCCCCACCGCGCTCGGGGTGGCGCGAACTGGAGGACTCGCTGGCCTCGCGCTGGCTGATCTGGCTCGGCGGCGGCACCATGGCGCTGGCGGCGGCCTTCTTCATCAAGCTGTCGGTCGATCACGGCTGGCTCGGGCCGTCGGTCCGCGTCGCGCTCGGGCTGCTTGCCGGTCTGGGGCTGATGGTGGGGGGCGAGTGGCTGCGCCGCCGCCCGATGCAGCGCGCCGTCGCCGCCTTGCAACCGGATTACGTGCCGCCGGCCCTGACCGCCGCCGGCCTGTTCACCGCCTTCATCAGCGTCTATGGCGGCTTCGCCCTGTTCGGCCTGTTCGCCCCGCTGGTCGCCTTCGCGCTGCTGGCCGGCCTGTCGCTGGCCGCCATCGGCCTGTCTCTGCTGCAAGGGCCGCTCATCGCCGCGCTTGGGCTGCTGGCGGGCTATGTCTCGCCGCTTCTGGTGTCCACCGGCAACCCGGACGCCTGGAGCCTGTTCGCCTATCTGCTGGCGCTGAACGGCGCCGGGATGGGGGTGGTGCTGTATCGCGGCTGGCGCTGGCTCGGCTGGGGCGCGCTGACCGGTGCCGCGCTGTGGCCGCTGTTGTGGATGATCGATCCCTGGCGCAGCGGCGACGCGCTGCCGACCGGCCTCTATCTGCTGCTGACCACGGCTCTGTTCCTGGTGCCGGCGGTGCGCGGGGTGCTGGACGGGACGCTGCCGGAGCCGGTCCCTGCCACCGGCTGGCGCACGGCTCTGCCCGACTGGGTCCGGCGCAAGCGGCGCCACCCCGCCGACCGGCTGGCGATGACGGCGACGGTGGTGTTCGGGGTGCTGGTCGCCGCCCTCACCTGGATCGACTCCCATGGGTCGGTGTCGCTGATCGTCCTGGGCCTGTTCGCCCTGCTGGCGATGGTCGGTGGGCGGCGGACCGAGCGGATCGCCGGTGTCGCCTGGATCGCCGCATTGACCGTCCTGCTGTCGCTGGCGCCCTGGAGCCTGCCCTATGTGCCCGCCAGCCCGCCGCCGCTGAATGCCGACGGACAGCCGTTGATCGTCGCCGATCCGGCCGGCTATCCGGCGGCGGTTGCGCATTTCCTGTGGGTGGCGGGCGGATTCGCCGCGCTGTTCGGGATCGGCGGCTTCATCGCCCTGTGGGACGCGCGGCGGGCGGCGCTGTGGGCCTCGATTTCGGCGCTGGTGCCGCTCGCCCTGCTGACGCTGGCCTATGCGCTGGTGGAGCCGCCGGAGACCGCCATCGGCTGGCCGGCGGCGGCGCTGGGGCTGGCGGCGCTGCTGGTCGGCGCCACCACGCCGCTGGGCCGCCACCGCCACCGGCCGGGCGCCTCGCTGGGGCTGGCCGCCTTCGCCGCCGGGGCCACCGGCGCCATCGCGCTCGGTGCCACCATGGTCCTGCAGGAGGCGTGGCTGACGGTGGCGCTGGCGATGCAGGTGCCGGTGCTGGCCTGGCTGGAACGGCAGTTGAGCCTGCGCGAGCTGCGCGGCGTCGCCCTGCTGGTGGCGGCTGCGGTGCTGGTGCGGCTGGCGATCAACCCCTCCGTGCTGGAGTACGAGGGATATGGCTGGATCGCCTACGGCTATGGCCTGCCGGCGCTGGGCTTCCTGGTGGCCGCGCGCTGGATGCGGACCGCTCCCGGCGGGAAAGGCGACGATCTGGTGGTGATGGTGCTGGAGGCCGGCGCCCTGATCTTCACCACGCTGATGCTGTCGCTGGGCATCCACCGCTGGATGGCCGGCAGCCTGGAGGCGGCACCGTCCAGTCTGGCGGAGGTGGCGCTGCACACTCTGTCCTGGCTCGGCCTTGCCCTGCTGCTGGCGGTCGACCGGCGGTGGAGCGCGCGGCCCGTCGCGGTGTGGGGCCGGCGTCTGCTGGTGCTGCTGGCCGCCGCGACCGCCCTGTTCCTGCATCTGCTGGCGCTGAACCCGCTGTGGAATGACGAGTGGGTGGGGAACTGGCCGGTGGTCAACCGGCTGCTGCTGGCCTATGGCGCGCCGGCGCTCTTGGGGCTGCTCTATCTGTGGTACGACCCGCCGCCGTCACGGGCCCTCCGCAGTGCGGCCCCGGTGCTGCCGCTGCTGCTGATCGCCACCAATCTGGCGCTGGAGATCCGCCGCTCCTTCCAGGGACCGGTCCTGTCCGGCTACGACATGTCGGACGCCGAATGGTACAGCTATTCGGCCGGCTTCCTGCTGTTCGCGGTGGCGATGCTGGTGGTGGGCATCCGCTTCGGCTGGGGCTGGATGCGGCATGCCGGGCTTGTGCTGGTGCTGGCGGTGGTCGCCAAGGTGTTCCTCAGCGACATGTCGGACCTGGAGGGGATGTACCGCGTCGCCTCC
>Ga0206116_1001463_pt1 | contig 12682 bp, 11 predicted proteins | sample 3A1Ametagenome_FD_178000 | JGI IMG/M metagenome (GOLD analysis project Ga0206116, IMG submission 178000) | Enriched microbial communities from leaf-cutter ant dump, University of Wisconsin, Madison, United States - 3A1A | ecosystem: Environmental > Terrestrial > Nest > Insects nest > Nest dump...
GAGACGAAATAGGTGAGCAGCAGCGAGACCAGCAGCACGCTGCCGGCAAAAGCGAGAACGGCGCGATCAAGGGTCATCGGTCATCTCCGTCAAGAGTTATATTATAATATACTCATATACAGAAACGCACGAAAGATGCAAGGGCTTCCGGCCCCTCTCCGGCATGCGTCCGCCACGATGTGGACAGCCAAGGCAGCCGCCTGGGCAAGCTGGATCAGCCAAAGATCGCCGTCAATGAGACGTCAGGCGACAAGACGCACGATTTGTGTAGTCAATTCATCATGATAACGGCACGACAATCGTCCGCCGGAACCATTCGGGGGGCCCAGCCACAAGCGCTCGGCACGAGCAACTTCGATCGCTTTTCCTGCCCTTTTGATGATAGCCTCCGCCCCGAATCTTGGAGAGGAACGTATGGTCATTGCCTTCGACATCGGCGGCACGAAAATAGCCGCAGCGCGCGTCGGTGCCGACATGACGGCCAGCGAGATCGGCCGCGTGCCGACGCCGGTCCGCGATTACGACGCTTTCTGCGCCGCCATTGCCGAACTCGCCGGAGCCGGTGACGAGCCTATCGGCATTTCGATTGCCGGTGTCGTCGATCCTCGCGACGGCAGGCTCACCGTCGCCAACATTCCCTGTGCCGACGGCAAGCCCCTCGCCGCCGACCTCGAGGCAAGCCTCGGTCGCCGCGTGCGGGTGCTCAACGACGCCAAGGCTTTTGCCCTGGCGGAAGCGACCGTTGGCCTTGGCAAGGGGCACGCGTCGGTCTTTGCGGTGATCATCGGTACCGGAATCGGCGGCGCCTTCGTACTGAACGGCCGGCTCGTCATGGGCTCGACCGGCAGTGCCGGCGAGTGGGGGCATGGTCCGGCGGCTGCGACGCGCACCGGCGCCACCCTGCCCATCGTCCGCTGCGGCTGCGGCCAGCCCGGCTGCGTCGACACGCTGGGCGGCGCGCGCGGTCTCGAGCGGCTGCACCGCCACCTCACCGACATCGAAGCGGACAGCCCGACCATTCTGGCCGCATGGCAGCAGGGCGAGCCGGACGCCGTCCGAACTCTCGACGTCTACCTCGACGTGGTCGGCGGCGCGCTCGCCAACACCGTCAACATTCTCGACCCCGACATCGTCCCGATCGGCGGCGGCCTGGCCCGCAACGCTGCCCTCATCGCCGCCATCGACGCCGAAGTCCGCTCCCGCACACTCGGCCAACGCGCCACGGCGCTCTGCGTGCCCACCGAGACCGGGCCGGAGAAAGGCCTCATCGGCGCCGCGATCCACGTTTCGGAAACGCCTGCGCCATGACCATCCGCCTCGAAGTCTGCATCGACGACGTATCCGGCCTCGCGGCCTGCGCCGAGGGCGGAGCCGACCGTATCGAACTCTGTTCGGCGCTCGACCTCGGCGGCCTGACCCCCTCTCCGGGTCTCATTTCCGCTGCCTCAAAGTCCACCGTGCCGGTGCGTGCCATGATCCGGCCACGGGCCGGCGACTTCCTCTTCACCGCTGCGGAGATGGACGTCATGCTCGCCGACATCGCGGCGGTGCGGGCGGCAGGTCTCGCGGGCGTCGTTCTCGGCGCGACGACCGCCGGAAACGAGCTCGACATCGCGGCGCTCGGCCGCCTCGTCGAAGCCTCCGGCCACCTCGGCAAGACGCTTCACCGCGCCGTCGATCTGCTCTCCGACCCGGTGACCGCCGTCGACATCGCCATCCACCTTGGCTTCGATTGCATCCTGACCTCGGGCGGCGCGCTCACTGCCGACGCGGGTGCCGCCGTCATTGCCGCCATGGTCGAGCATGCTGCCGGCCGCATCGACATCATGGCGGGCAGCGGCGTTCGTCCGGAAAACGCCGCGACCATCTATCGGGACACCCGCGCCCACTGGTTGCATTCCTCCTGCGGCCGTGCCGAAGCCAACGGCGACGACATCCGCCGCTTCGGCTTCGGAGCGGCAGAGCGGCGCCTGACCGATGCCGGCCGGATCCGGATCCTGAAAGCGGCCGCCGTGTCGGAGGCACTCCCGTGATCCTCAGCGCCAACCTCAAGGGAGCCCTGCTCGCCGTCTGCGCTTTCGGGATCTTCTCGGTCGCCGACACCATCGTCAAATACGAGAGCCAGTTCATGCCCGTCGCCGCGGTGACGGCGATGATCACCGGCTTCGCAACGGTGCTGATCGCACTTTACGGATTCGGCATCGGTCAGGGCCGCGCCCTCGTTCCGGTGACACCAGCCTTCACGCTCGGCCGGGGCGTTCTGCTCGCCAGCGAAACCGCGATCATCTATTACGCCTTCACCGTCGTTCCGCTTGCCGACGTCTACGTTCTCACCTTTCTCACCCCGATCTTCGTTTCGGTGATCGCCATCGTCGGCCTCGGAGAACGCCCCTCCCCGTTGGTGGCAATCGGCGTCGTGCTTGGGTTCGTCGGCGTTCTCGTCGCATTTCGTCCCGGCGCCATGGGCTTCGGTCTCGGCCATTTCGCCGCCGCCGGCTCGGCGCTCATCTTTGCGGTGACGCTGGTGATGATCCGCATCGCACCGCCGCGCGAGTCCGACCTCGCCCTGGTCATATGCCCGATGATCATCCTGGCGGTCGGCAGCGGCATCGTGACCTTGATGACGACGGGCTTCCCGGCGATCTCGGCCGGCGATGTGGCGCTGGTCCTTCTCGCCAGCTTCTGCCTCTTCGCCGGCAATCTGCTGATCGTCCGCGCCTACCGTGTCGGCGCAGCCTCCTTCGTGGCCCCGTTCCAGTACTGTCTCATCTTCTGGGGCGCGCTCAACGGCTGGCTGGTGTTCGGTGCGTCCGTCGAACTGTTCACCTGGATCGGCGCGGCGATCATCATCGCCGCCGGTCTGATGGTCTTGCGGGCCGATCGCGCCGGCGCTTGATCGACCATCCCGACGAGACCGGAGCTCCCCCCTTGCCGCTCCGCTTGATGCCGGCCGCGTCACAAGCTAGCCTGTGCCGAGGATGGAACTGACAACGTAATCATACGACAAAAAACGACATGGGAGGAACCGCCATGGCACGTCTCGCAGGAACCGTCGCACTCATCACCGGCGCCGGCAGGGGCATCGGGCGGGAGATCGCCCTTCATCAGGCACGCGCCGGCGCCAAGGTGGCTGCCCTCGCCCGCACCGCCCGGGAAATCGAGGAGACCGCGGCCCTGATCGCCGCCGAAGGTGGGCAGGCGATCGCCCTCCCCGTCGACCTCATCGACCGTGCCGCCGTCGAGGCGGCCATTGCACGCGTCTCCGCCGAGCTCGGCCCCATCGACACCCTCGTCAACAACCACGGCTCGTTCCGAGCCTTCGGGCCGATCTGGGACTGCGACCCCGAGGCATGGTGGGCCGACGTCGAAATCAATCTGCGCGGCACCTTCCACACCTGCCGCGCAGTGGCGCCGGCCATGCGCGACCGGGGACGCGGGCGCATCGTCAATCTGGTCGGTGGCGGCACCGGCACCAGCTTCCCCAACGGCTCCGGCTACGCCTCCAGCAAGGCGGCGATCATGCGCTTCACCGAGTGCTTCAACGATACCGTGAAGGACGCTGGCGTCCTGGCTTTCGCCGTCGATCCAGGGCTGGTGCGCACTGCGATGACCGAGCTGCAGCTCTACTCGGACGAGGGCAAGAAGCATCTGCCAGACATCGAGCGACTGTTCGACGAAGGCGTGAACATTCCGCCGAGCCGGGCCGCGGCCCTCATAGCCGACATCGCCGCCGGCCGCTTCGACAGGCTGGCCGGGCGCATGCTGCGCGGCGTCGAGGATCGCGACGCGCTGGAGAAGGCGATGGACGATCTCGTCGCCACCGATGGCCGGGCACTGAGGCTGACGCGCCTCGACATATGAGCGAAGCGGCGCGGACGCCTACCCCGTCGTCTGCGCCTCCGCCCGTTCGAGAAGCGCCAGAACGTGCGCGTGCGAGGCATCGAACGCCGCCTGCTCCTCTTCGGTGAAGCGGCAGTTGACGATGGCCTCGCGGCCGGCGCGACCGATGACGCAGGGCACGCTCATCACCACGTCGGAAACGCCGTACTCGCCTTGCAGAAGCGTGCCGACCGGCAGCACGGACCGCTCGTTGCCGGCGATCGCCCGGATGATGCGGAACACCGAGGCGGCGATGCCGTGGTTGGTGTTGCCCTTGCCCGCGAAGATGTCGAGGCCAATCTGCAGCACGCGCCGCCGAACCTCGACACGATCGATCGGCGGCAGGCCATTCAGCTCGCAGTAGCTGTCGACGTCGAGACCGCAGACGTTGCAGAGGCTCCAGGGAATAAAACCGGTCTCGCTGTGGTCGCCCAGCACCCAACCGAAGATGTTCTTCGGGTCGATCGCCACGTGCTCGCTGACGATGCGCATGAAGCGAGCGGTGTCGATGATAGTGCCAAGACTTATCACCCGCTCCTTCGGGAAAGACGAGTGGCGCAGCACCACCTGCACCAGGATGTCGACGGGATTGGTGACCATCAGCACGATGGCGTCCGGCGATGTCCGCTCCACCTCGGCGATGATCGACTTCATGATGGCGCTGTTGATCTGCGCGAGCGCATCGCGCGTCTGTCCCGGCTTGATCTGGGCGCCCGCCGTAATCACCACGATGTCGCTGCCGGCGGAGTCGGCGTAATCGCCCGCCTTCAGACGGGGGTTCTGGGCGTAGATGAAAGATGTCGTGTGCGAGAAGTCCCAGAGTTCCGCCTGGGCCTTGGCCGCCGCCTGATCGATGACCACGATTTCCGAAGCGACGCCGCTGTTGAGCAGATGGCCGACAACCTCGGTACCCACCGCCCCCATGCCGATGACCGTGATCTTCATCCCCGCCCCCTGACGCATGATCGATGGCGGAATCTAGATCACTTAACACGGCAAGAGGCAATTGCCGTGAGCGGCTGGGAACCCGCGATTCCTATGACTTTTTTATATCTTTGCCCACGGCTCCGTCTCGAACCCCTATGCGGGTCGGACCTACCCTGAGTTCGAAGTTCGGGACTCTCCCGCAGGCCTCCCGGCGGGAAGACGAACTCACGCGCGGGCGGACTTTGGCATGGCCGAACACCCCGGCCCGGAACGAATTTTGGAGTCCGAAGATGGATATCGTCCTCTCGCTGACAGGCATCGGCTTCTTCGCACTGATGCTCGGCTACGTCCGAACCTGCGACCGGCTTTGAGCGCTGGAGTGCCCCACCATGCTTTTTGAATACATCCTCGGCGGCGCCACGGCGGCGTTCCTGTCAGGCTACCTGATTTACGCCCTCGTTCGCCCCGAACGCTTCTGACCTTCGCCGTTCAGGAATTTCCCAATGACCATCAATGGATGGATACAGATCCTCGTCTTCTGCGGGATCATCATTCTGCTCGTCCGGCCGCTCGGCGGCTACATGACGGCCGTCTTCACCGGCGAGCGCACGCCGCTGTCGCTCGTTCTCGACCCGCTCGAACGCGGCCTCTACCGCCTCGCCGGCACAACCGAGCGGGAAGAGCAGCATTGGACCGCCTATGCGGCGTCCCTGCTGCTGTTCAACCTCCTCGGCTTCCTGCTGCTCTACGCGGTGCTGCGCCTCCAGGGCTCGCTGCCGCTCAACCCCACCGGCATGCCCAACGTGCCGCCGGAGCTCGCCTTCAACACCGCCGTCAGTTTCGTGACCAACACCAACTGGCAGAACTACGGCGGCGAGACCACCATGTCCTACCTCAGCCAGATGCTGGGACTGACGGTACAGAACTTCCTGTCGGCGGCCACCGGCATCGCGCTGGCAGTAGCGCTGATCCGCGCCTTCGCCCGCAAGTCGGCGCGGACGGTGGGCAACTTCTGGGTCGACATGACCCGCGCGACGCTCTACCTGCTGCTGCCGCTCTGCATCATGCTGACGATTGCCTTCGTCGCGCTCGGCGTTCCTCAGACGCTCGGCGGTTCCGTTGAAGCGACGACGCTGGAAGGCGCAAGGCAGACCATCGCCGTCGGTCCCGTCGCCTCCCAGCTCGCCATCAAGATGCTCGGCACCAACGGCGGCGGCTTCTTCAACGTCAACTCCGCCCACCCGTTCGAAAACCCCGATGCCATCTCCAACCTGATCCAGATGGTGGCAATCTTCGCCATCGGCGCGGCGCTCACCAACGTCTTCGGACGCATGGTCGGCAACGAGCGGCAGGGCTGGGCGATCTTTGCAGCCATGGGCACGCTGTTCCTCGTCGGCGTCGCCGTCTGCTACTGGGCCGAGGCCACAGGCAATCCGCTTATCCATGCCCTCGGCATCAACGGCGGCAACATGGAAGGCAAGGAAGCCCGCTTCGGCACCGCCCTGTCGGCTCTGTTCGCGGTCGTCACCACCGCCGCTTCCTGCGGCGCGGTGAACGCCATGCACGACAGCTTCATGGCGCTCGGCGGCATGATCCCGATGATCAACATGATGCTCGGCGAGATCATCATCGGCGGCGTCGGCGCCGGCTTCTACGGCATCCTGATGTTCGTGGTGATCGCCATCTTCGTCGCCGGGCTGATGGTCGGCCGCACGCCCGAGTATCTCGGCAAGAAGATCGAGGCCAAGGAAGTGAAGATGGCCATGCTGGCCGTCCTCTGCCTGCCGCTCGCCATGCTCGGCTTTGCTGCGGTAGCGGTGGTGCTGCCGACCGGACTCGCGTCCGTCGCCAACGCAGGGCCTCACGGCTTCTCGGAAATCCTCTACGCCTACACCTCGGCGGCGGCCAACAACGGTTCGGCCTTCGGCGGCCTCAGCGGCAACACCCCCTGGTACAACGTCACCCTCGGCATCGCCATGCTGATGGGGCGCTTCCTGGTGATCGTTCCGGCACTGGCGATTGCCGGCTCCATCGCCGCCAAGAAGACCGTACCTGCGTCGGCCGGCACCTTCCCCACCGACGGCGCGCTGTTCGTCGGCCTGCTCACGGGCGTCATCGTCATCGTCGGCGGTCTCACCTTCTTCCCGGCGCTGGCGCTTGGACCGGTGGTCGAACATCTGGCGGTCGCCGCCGGACAGACCTTCTGAGCGTCGGACGGACAGGAGATTTTCATGAGCAAGTCCAAATCCGCGAGCCTTCTCGACGCTCGCATTCTGCTTCCCGCCATCGGCGGCGCCTTTCGCAAGCTCGACCCGCGCAGCCTGGTCCGCAACCCGGTGATGTTCGTCGTCGCCACCGTCTCGGCGCTCACCACCGTGCTGCTGGTCAAGGACGCCGTCGCCGGCAGTGGCGAGCTCGGCTTTTCCTTCCAGATCGTGATCTGGCTGTGGTTCACGCTGCTGTTCGCCAACTTCGCCGAAGCGGTGGCGGAGGGGCGCGGCAAGGCGCAGGCCGACGCCCTTCGCCGCACCCGCACCGAAACCCAGGCCAAGCTGCTGACCGGCACCGACAACGCCTATCGCACGGTTCCCGGTCACAGTCTCAAGGTCGGCGACGTCGTGCTGGTCGAAGCGGGCGACATCATCCCCTCCGATGGCGAGGTGATCGAGGGCGTTGCCTCGGTCAACGAGGCGGCGATCACCGGCGAGTCGGCTCCGGTCATCCGCGAGTCGGGCGGCGACCGTTCGGCAGTGACAGGCGGCACCGAGGTGCTGTCCGATTGGATCCGCGTCCGCATCACGGCGGCGGCCGGCTCCACCTTCATCGATCGCATGATCGGACTGGTGGAGGGCGCCGAGCGTCAGAAGACGCCCAACGAAATCGCGCTCAACATCCTCCTGGCCGGCATGACGCTGATCTTCGTGCTGGCCACGGTGACGATCCCGAGCTTTGCCACCTATGCCGGCGGCTCCATCCCGGTCGTCGTACTGGTCGCCCTGTTCGTCACGCTGATTCCCACCACCATCGGCGCGTTGCTCTCGGCCATCGGCATCGCGGGCATGGATCGCCTCGTCCGCTTCAACGTGCTGGCCATGTCCGGCCGCGCGGTCGAGGCGGCCGGCGACGTCGACACGCTGCTGCTCGACAAAACCGGCACCATCACGCTTGGCAATCGGCAGGCCACCGCCTTCCATCCGGTGGAGGGCGTCACCGCCCAGGACCTGGCCGACGCGGCCCAGCTCGCGTCCCTGGCCGATGAAACGCCCGAGGGCCGATCGATCGTCGTGCTCGCCAAGGAGAAGTACGGCCTCAGGGGGCGGGAGATGGAAAGCCTGCACGCCACCTTCGTGCCCTTCACCGCCCAGACCCGGATGAGCGGCGTCGACCACGACGGCCTCAGCATCCGCAAGGGCGCCGTCGACGCCATCCTAGCCCAAGCCGATCCGGCGGCACCGGCGGCGTTGCGCGAGGTTCGCTCGCTCGCCGACGGCATCGCCAGGACCGGCGGCACGCCACTGGCGGTGATGAGGAACGGCCGCCTTCTTGGCGTCGTCGAGCTCAAGGATGTCGTCAAGGGCGGCATTCGCGAGCGCTTCGCCGAGCTGCGCCGCATGGGCATCCGCACGGTGATGATCACCGGCGACAACCCGATGACCGCCGCGGCCATCGCCGCCGAAGCCGGCGTCGACGACTTCCTCGCCCAGGCGACGCCGGAGGACAAGCTGAACCTCATCCGCGCCGAACAGGCCAAGGGCAAGCTGGTGGCCATGTGCGGCGACGGCACCAACGACGCGCCCGCCCTCGCCCAGTCGGATGTCGGCGTCGCCATGAACACCGGCACCGTCGCCGCCCGCGAGGCCGGCAACATGGTGGACCTCGACAGCGACCCGACGAAGCTGATCGAGATCGTCGAGATCGGCAAGCAACTGCTGATGACGCGCGGCGCGCTCACCACCTTCTCGATCGCCAACGACGTCGCCAAGTACTTCGCCATCATCCCGGCAATGTTCCTGGCCTTCTATCCGCAGCTCGGCGCGCTCAACGTCATGGGCCTCGCCACGCCGCAAAGCGCCATCCTGTCGGCGATCATCTTCAACGCCCTGATCATCGTGGCCTTGATCCCGCTGGCGCTGAAAGGCGTCCGCTACCGGCCGGTCGGCGCCGGCGCGCTGCTCACCCGCAACCTCCTGATCTACGGCCTCGGCGGCATCATCGTGCCCTTCGTCGGCATCAAGGCGATCGACCTCGCCGTCACCGCCCTCGGCCTCGTTTGAAGGATACCTCCATGCTGAAACATCTGAGGCCCGCGGCCGTCACTCTCCTCGCCCTGGCGGCTCTGATCGGGCTCGCCTATCCGTTGGCCATGACAGGCATCGCCGGCGCCGTGTTCCCCCATCAGGCGTCGGGCAGCCTGATCGAGCGGAACGGCGTCGTCATCGGCTCGGAACTGATCGGGCAGACCTTCACGGACGAAGCCTATTTCCACGGCCGCCCCTCCGCCGCCGGCAGCGGATATGACGCGTCGAGCTCGAGCGGTTCCAATCTCGGCCCGGCCAATCCGAAACTGATCGACCGCATCCGCGCCGACGCCGAAAAGCTGAAAAGCGAGAATCCCGGCGTAGCGGTACCGATAGATCTCGTCACCACGTCGGGCAGTGGCCTCGACCCGCAGATCTCGCCCGAAGCGGCCTATTTCCAGATACCGCGCGTCGCCAAGGCACGCGGTCTCGATCCGGCCGCGCTCAGGCGATTGGTCGATGCCGAGACCGCCGGACGCGAGCTGGGCTTCATGGGCGAACCCACCGTCAACGTGTTGAAACTCAACCTCGCTCTCGACGGCCTGCCGAAGAAGTGATCGAATCCCGTCGGAGCCGCTCGGCGGCTCCGACCCCTTACGAGGACGACATGTCGTTTCAGGATGCCAGGAACGCCGACGACAGGCCCTCGCCCGACGCCCTTCTCGAAAGCGCCGAGCGGGAAGCACGCGGCCGTCTCAAGATTTTCCTTGGCGCCGCGCCAGGGGTCGGCAAGACCTTTGAGATGCTGCTGGCCGGACGGGCCCGCCGGGCCGACGGAACCGACGTGGTCCTCGGCATCGTCGAAACCCATGGACGGCCGGAGACCGAAGCATTGCTCGACGGCTTCGAGATCGTCCCCCGCCTCAAGCTCGGCTACCGGGGCCGCGAGCTCGACGAGATGGATCTCGACGCCATCATCGCTCGCCGCCCCCAACTCGTGCTGGTCGACGAACTCGCCCACAGCAACGTCGAGGGCAGCCGACATCCCAAGCGCTACCTCGACGTCGAGGAACTGCTCGCCCGTGGCATCGACGTCTATACGACCCTCAACATCCAGCACGTCGAAAGCCTCAACGACGTCGTCGCCCGCATAACCCGCATCCGCGTGCGCGAAACCGTTCCGGATTCGATCATCGACCGGGCCGACGACATTGAGATCATCGACGTGACGCCTGACGATCTCATCAAGCGGCTCCACGAGGGCAAGGTCTATCTGGCGAAGACCGCCGCCCGCGCCACGGCCAACTATTTCTCGCCGGGCAATCTCACCGCACTGCGCGAACTGGCCTTGAGGCGCACGGCACAGCGCGTCGACGAACAGCTCGTCAGCCATATGCAGGCCCACGCCATAGCTGGACCGTGGGAAGCCGGCGACCGGGTTCTGGTCTGTGTCGACGAGCAGCCCCGCTCCGCCGCTTTGGTGCGTTACGCGCGCCGGCAGGCCGATCGCCTCAGGGCTCCGTGGGCGGCCATCCACGTGGAAACCGCCCGTTCGGTCATGCTGTCGGAAGTTGGCAAGGGCAGACTTGCCGATCACCTGCGCCTCGCCGAACAGCTCGGCGGCGAAGCGGTGACCATTCCCGGTCAGGACATCGCCCGCGACATCATCCGCTATGCCAAGGCCAACAACTTCACCCATGTCGTCGTCGGCACGCCGAACAAGGGACGTTGGCGCGAGCTGTTCGAAGGATCGGTTTCGCACGACCTGATCCGTCGCGCCGGCAACATCAGCATCCATGTCATCTCGGGCGCCGATCGAACGGCAGGGCAAGCGAAGGGCGTCCGCGCAGCACCGCCCGCCACGACCGTCCGGATCAAGCCTTATCTCGTCTCGACCCTCTACGTCGCCGGCGCGCTCGCCATCAGCGGCGCGCTCAACAGCTTCCTCGACGTTCGAAACCTCGGCCTCGTCTTCCTCATGGCGGTGCTGGCCTCGGCGATCACGTCGGGCCTGTGGCCGGCTCTCTACGCCTGCTTTGCCAGCGCTCTCGCCTTCAACTTCTTCTTCCTCGAGCCCCGACACACCCTGACCATCAGCGACCCGGAAAGCGTAGTCGCCCTGGTGATCTTCCTCATCGTCGCCGTGACGGCCAGCAACCTCGCCGCGCGGCTGCACCGGCAGGCCGCCGCGGCCCGACAGCGGGCGCGGATGACCGAGAACCTCTACCAGTTCTCGCGCAAACTGGCCGGCACCGGCACGCTGGACGACGTGCTCTGGGCCACCGCCTATCAGATCGCCGCCATGCTGCGGCTGCGCGTTGTCGTGCTGATGCCCGATGGCGACACGCTCGCGGTCAAGGTCGGCTATCCGCCCGACGATACGCTGGTCGATGCCGACATCGCCGCCGCCCGCTGGGCCTGGGAGCACGAGCAGCCCGCCGGACGCGGCGCCTACACGCTGCCCGGCGCCAAGCGGCTCTACATGCCTCTCCGGACGGGCCGGACGCCGATCGGCGTCATCGGTCTCGACAACGACAAACCCGGCCCTTTGCTGACACCGGAGGAACAGCGACTGTTCGACGCGCTCGCCGATCAGGCCGCCGTCGCCATCGAGCGCATCCAGCTCGTCGCCGACGTCGAGCGCGCCCGGCTGGCCGCCGAGGCCGACCGCTTGCGGACGGCGCTGCTGTCGTCGATCTCCCACGACCTCAAGACGCCACTGGCCGGCATTCTCGGGGCCGCCGGCACCCTCAAGGACTACGACGCCGCCCTGCCCGACGCCGACCGGGCCGAACTCGTCTCGACGATCATCGAGGAATCGGAACGCCTGCACCGCTTCATCGGCAACCTGCTCGACATGACGCGGCTGGAATCCGGCGCCATGCAGCCGAACGCCTCGCTGCATTTCCCGGGCGACATCGTCGGCAGTGCGCTGCGCCGGGCCGGACGGCTCCTTGCTCGCCATAAGGTCGAAGTCGCGCTGCCGCCCGACCTGCCGATGCTCAAGGTCGACGCCGTGCTGTTCGAGCAAGTTGTCTTCAACCTTCTCGACAACGCCGCCAAATACGCGCCGCCGGCCACCAACATCGCCATCCAGGGATGGAGGGACGGCAACCACGTCATGCTGCGCCTCGTCGACGAAGGCCCCGGCATTCCGCCCGAGGATCTCGAACGCGTCTTCGACAGTTTCTACCGGGTGCGCAAGACCGACCACGTCCCGGCCGGCACCGGCCTCGGCCTTGCAATCTGCCGCGGTTTCGTCGAGGCGATGGGCGGCACGATCTCGGCAACGAACCGCGCCGACCGCTCGGGGGCGATCTTCACCATCCGCCTTCCCGTTCCCCCGCAAACCGAACCCGCGAAAGAGCCATCATGACAGCGCCGACGATCAAGATACTGGTCGTGGATGACGAGCCCCCCATCCGTCGTCTTCTACGCGTCGGGCTGACAACGGAGGGCTACATCGTCCGCGAGGCCGCCGACGCCGCCGACGCCGTGGCGAGCCTCGCCGAGGAGAAGCCGGACGTCATCATTCTCGACCTCGGCCTGCCCGACGTGCAGGGGCACGACCTTCTCACCGGCTGGCGGGCATCCGGCCTGGAACTGCCCGTCATCATCCTGTCGAGCCGGACCGACGA
>Ga0206116_1001464_pt1 | contig 12675 bp, 12 predicted proteins | sample 3A1Ametagenome_FD_178000 | JGI IMG/M metagenome (GOLD analysis project Ga0206116, IMG submission 178000) | Enriched microbial communities from leaf-cutter ant dump, University of Wisconsin, Madison, United States - 3A1A | ecosystem: Environmental > Terrestrial > Nest > Insects nest > Nest dump...
CTGATCGACCCCTGCCAGAGATCCAGCATCGTCAAGCGGACGGTTCGCTATATTATCGGACTAATGCACTAGAGCCGTCAACTTGCCATGAAAACTCTGGAAATGCGCCGTGTCAACCCAACACAGCGTCGGAAACTGCAAAAGGCGTCGACTTGGTCGGCGCCTTTCCCGACTAGCCATGACGGCTCGTCCTTGTGGGCGGAAGAGCGTGCGAGGACTTGGACACCGCGGCGACGGCATGACAACCATCTGCCCCGCGCCAGGTTCCGCGCGACGGTCCAATCTTGGATGAAGAACGGCAAGCGCCGGTCTGGTCGCCCGCACGCGTCCCAGCCGATACGTCTGACTAGGCTAGCCCCGGGGCAATCTCCGGCGGATCATATCGTCACGCGGCCACGGCCGAACGACGAGAAAGGGATCACGCAGACGGAGATGGACGCCCCCACCTCCCCGCGCTCGCCCACTGAAGCCCAGCTCTCGGTCACCGCGAGTTGCGGATGACCTGAACGTCGAGATCGCGGATCTTCTTGCGAAGCGTGTTGCGATTGACGCCGAGGAGTTCGGCCGCCTTGATCTGGTTGCCGCGCGTCGCCGCCAGCGCCGCGCCGATCAGTGGATATTCAACTTCCTTGAGAATGCGGTGATAAAGGCCCGGCGGCGGCAAGTTGTCGCCGAACTCGGCGAAATACTTGGCCAGGAAGCGCTCCACCGACTCCGACAGATCCTCGTCGGCCGGCGTTTCCTCTTCCACCAGCGTCACCGTCGGCGTCGCCAGCTCGGCCTCGATCAGGTTCACCGTGATGGTGTCCTGCGGATAGAGGGCAGCAAGACGCCGGACCAGGTTCTCCAGCTCGCGGATGTTGCCCGGCCAGCGGTAGCGCTTGAGCCGCTCGACAGCCGCCGGCTCGATCTGCTTGGACGGCAGTCCTTCCTTCTCGGCGACAGTGAAGAAGTGCCGCACGAGGTCGGGGATGTCCTCGATGCGCTCGCGCAGCGGCGGCAGGCGGATCGGCACCACGTTGAGGCGGAAGAACAGGTCCTCGCGGAACAGGCCCTGGTTGATCAGGAGCCGCAGGTCCTTATTGGTGGCGGCGACGATGCGCACGTCCGTCTTGATCGGCGTACGGCCACCGACCGTGGTGTACTCGCCCTGCTGCAGCACGCGCAGCAGGCGCGTCTGGGCGTCCATCGGCATGTCGCCGATTTCGTCGAGGAACAGCGTACCGCCCTCGGCCTGCTCGAACCGGCCAGCCGAACGGGCTTGCGCGCCTGTGAAAGCGCCCTTCTCGTGGCCGAAGAGTTCGCTTTCGATGAGATCGCGCGGGATGGCCGCCATGTTGATCGGCACGAACGGTCCGGTGCGACGCTTGCCGTAGTCGTGAAGCGCCCGAGCCACCAGTTCCTTGCCGGTGCCGCTCTCGCCGGTGATCATCACGGTCAGGTCCGTCTGCATCAGGCGGGCGAGAACGCGATAGATCTCCTGCATGGCCGGCGAGCGGCCGACCAGTGGCATGTTTTCCGAACCGTCTTCGCCAACCTCGAGCCGCTGCTTGCCCTTGGGTTCGGCGAGCGCCCTGCCGACGATCGAGATCAGTTCCTTGAGGTCGAACGGCTTGGGCAGATACTCGTAGGCGCCCTTCTCTGACGCGCGGATCGCCGTCATGAAGGTGTTTTGCGCGCTCATCACGATCACGGGCAGATCGGGGCGCGCCTTCTTGATGCGCGGCAGAAGGTCGAAGGCGTTCTCGTCAGGCATGACGACGTCGGTGATGACGAGATCGCCATCGCCCTGGCTCACCCAGCGCCACAGCGTCGCCGCGTTGGAGGTGAGGCGTACTTCATAGCCCGCCCGCGACAGAGCCTGATTCAGCACCGTGCGGATTGCGGAGTCATCGTCGGCGACGAGTATGCTGCCGGTAGGCATCTGAGAAGACCCTTTCAGTCCGCGGTCTTGTCGACGTAGGCGGGAAGGAGGAGGCGGAAGGTGGTGCGGCGCGGCTGGCTTTCACATTCGATGACGCCGCCATGGTCGCCGACGATCTTGGCGACCAGGGCGAGGCCGAGGCCGGTGCCATTGGTCTTGGTGGTGACGAAGGGATCGAACATGTGCCCCTGGATTTCTTCCGGCACGCCGGGACCGTTGTCGCGCACGCAGAACTCAAGCGGCAGGCTGACACGCTCGCGCGTGCCGGGAACCGACAGCCGCACGCCCGGCCGAAAAGCCGTGGTCAGCGCGATCTCGGCATCCGGGGTGTCGGTCAAAGCCTCGGCGGCATTCTTGACGAGGTTCAGGAACACCTGCACCAGCTGGTCGCGGTTGGCGTAGACCGGCGGCAGCGACGGATCGTACTCTTCGACGATGCGGATATCGCGGGCGAAGCCCGAGAGCGCCAGGCGCTTCACGTGTTCAAGCACGGCGTGGATGTTGACCGGCTCGCGCTCGATCGGCCGCTCGTCGGAGAACACCTCCATGCGGTCGACCAGCTTGACGATGCGGTCGGCCTCGTCGGTGATCAACTGGGTCAGCGCCCTGTCGCCGTCGTCAGCCGACTGCTCCAGCAACTGCGCCGCGCCACGGATGCCGGAGAGCGGGTTCTTGATCTCATGTGCCAGCATGGCGGCAAGGCCGGTGACCGAACGGGCAGCCCCGCGATGGGTGAGCTGCTTGTCCATCTTGTCGGCCATGGTGCGCTCTTGCAGCATGATCACCACGTGGCCGGGACGATCGGAGGCCGGGGCGGCATAGATGTCGACGACGCGCTCGCCGCCATTTCGCGGGGTGCCGACGTCGACGCGATACTCGTTGACCGAGGAGCCGCGCTCGCGCACCTGCTCGACCAGTTGCAGCAGCGGACTGCCGAACGGCACGAAATGCCGAAGCGAATGCCGGCCGAGCACGGCGGCGCTCGACTGGAAGAAGTTCTGCGCCGCGTCGTTGGCCGAGCAGACGCGGCCCTCAGGGTCAAGCATGATCACGGGATGCGGCAGGGCGTTGAGGATCGACACTCCGAGATCCCGCTCCGCCGGAACCTCCGCGCCCGGTGCGGATGAAGACGTCGTCATGCGGCAACCCTCTCGAAACTCGCGCCGTCGGCGAACCACTCGTCAACGGCATCCATCACCGCCTCCGGCGTCTCCGCCGTCAGCGCCCGGCGGCGGATATCGGCCGCCGACGCGTCGTCGCGCGGCACTGCCTCAAACGTCCAGCCGACGTGCTTGCGGGCCATCCTGAGGCCCAGACCCTCGCCGTAATGGGCGAGCATGTGCTGATATTGCGCCTTGAGCGAGCGCAGGATCTCGTCCCGGCCGGGTGCCTCGGCTTCCCCGCCCGACGCCAGCGCGACGGCGATCCGGCCCGGCAGCCAGGGACGGCCATAGGCCCCTCGGCCGATCATCACCGCGTCGGCGCCCGATTGGCGAAGCGCCTCGCGCGCCGTGGCGGCGTCGACGACATCGCCGTTGACCACCAGCGGGATGGAAACGGCCTCGCGCACCGCCTTCACCTTCGACCAGTCGGCCGAGCCCTTGTAGAACTGGTTGCGCGTGCGGGCATGCACGGTGACCATGGAGACGCCGGCCGCCTCGGCCCGCCGCGCCAGTTCCGGCGCGTTGAGGCAGCTGTCATCCCAGCCGAGCCGCATCTTCAGCGTCACCGGAACGCTCACGGCGCCGACCACGGCCTCGACCAGCGTCAACGCATGATCGAGATCTCGCATCAGCGCCGAACCCGAGTAGCCCGACACGACCTTCTTGGCCGGACAGCCCATGTTGATGTCGATGATGTCGGCACCGCCGGCTTCCGCCGCCCGGGCGCCCTCGCCCATCCAGCGCGCCTCGCGGCCGGCAAGCTGCACGACGTGCAAACCTTCGTCGTCCGCCTCGGCGCGAGTCGTCGTCTCCGGATGACCATCGAGCAGGGTTTCTGATGCCACCATTTCGGACACGGTCAGGCCGGCGCCATAGCGGCGCGCCACACGCCGGAACGGCAGGTCGGTGATGCCGGCCATCGGCGCAAGAAACACCGGTGCTGGCACCATCACGCCGCCGACGCAAAGTTCCGACGCCGGGGCAGTCGTCGCCTCGCGATCCGGCTTGGAAACCACCATGCTTACACCTTGTGCACGAACCGTAGATGCTTACAAATTACGCAATTGATAGCTGCTCGGAAGAAATGACGCAAGCGTCTTGCGGGGCATCCGGCCAATAACGTAACGAGAATGCACATTTTTGCCGCGACCGCCACTCGGTCGCCAGCGGAGCCCTCAGAACGGCAATGCCATCCAGCGCGACCACCCCCGCCCATCCCGCCGCACGCCCCACCGTGGCGGTGATTCTGGTTGCCGCCGGGCGCGGCAGTCGTGCCGCGAGCGCCGGTGCGCCGCCCAAGCAATACAGATCGCTTCAGGGACGACCGGTCATCGCCCGGACGATCGACGCCTTTCTCGCCCACCCCGGCATCGACCACGTACTGACGGTCATTCACCCCGACGATCGCGATCTCTACGCCGGCTCGGTCGCCGGGCTCGACGACCAGCGTCTGTTGCCGCCCGTCCCCGGCGGCGCCGATCGCCAGGCCAGCTGCCTTGCCGGACTTGCGGCGCTCGAGACCAGCGCGCCCGACCTGGTGCTGATCCATGATGCCGTACGGCCCTTCATTCGCCGCGAGGCCATCGACCGGGTGATCGCGGCGCTCGGACGCGAGGTGGCCGTACTCTGCGGCACGTCGGTAATCGATACGGTAAAGCGCGCCGACGCGGCCGGCTATGTCGGCGAGACGGTCCCGCGCGAGGGGCTGTGGCGCGCCGCGACGCCACAGGGGTTCCGCTACGCCGAAATCGCCGCGGCCCACAAGTCGCTGGTGGCTCGCGGCATCACCGGCGTGACCGACGATGCCGCCGTCGCCGAACTTGCCGGCCACCGGGTATTGCTGGTCGATGGCGGCGCCGACAACGTCAAACTGACCACCAAGGAGGACTTCGACATGGCCGAACAGCGTCTTGCCGCCGAGGCTTTCCTCGCCTGCCCCGACGTCCGCGTCGGTACCGGCTATGACGTCCACGTGCTGGAACCGGGCGACGGCGTCACGCTCTGCGGCGTTTTCATTCCGCATGATCAGCGCCTGAAGGGACACTCCGACGCCGACGTCGCCCTGCACGCGTTGACCGACGCCATCCTCGGCGCGCTCGGAGATGGCGACATCGGCAAGCACTTTCCGCCGTCCGACGAGCGTTGGCGCGGCGCCGCCTCCACGCTGTTTCTGAAGGACGCGGTTCGCCGCCTTGCCGAGCGCGGCGGCCTTCTTGCCCATTGCGACGTCACGATCATCGCCGAGGCGCCGAAGGTGGGGCCCCACCGCGAGGCCATGCGGGCGGCGATCGCCGAAACCTGCGGCATTGCCATCGATCGGGTCGGCGTCAAGGCGACCACCAACGAAGGCCTCGGGTTCGCCGGCCGGCGCGAAGGCATCGCCGCCATCGCCACCGCCACGATCAGGCTGCCACTCGATCAATGAGGTCGAGGTCGGGCCAGCCTTCGAAAAGGCCGATGGCGACCTATATGTCCCTCATGCCCGCGCGGTAAAAACCGCAGCCGAGAAGGAGATCGCCATGACCGACCTTTCGCCCCTTCACCCTCGCGCCCAGCACCTCCTCGAGAAAGCGCGCGCCAAGGGCGTGACGATCGCTACCGCCGAGAGCTGCACCGGCGGCCTCGTCGCCGGTTTGCTCACCGAAATCGCCGGCTCGTCGGATGTCGTCGAACGCGGCTTCGTCACCTATTCCAATGAGGCCAAGATCGAGATGCTCGGAGTGCCCGAGGCGACGATCATCGCCCACGGTGCCGTTTCCGAAGCGACGGCTCGCGCCATGGCGGAAGGCGCACTCGCCCACTCGCGCGCCGCCTTCGCCGTCTCCATCACCGGCATCGCCGGTCCTGGCGGCGGGACGGCCGAGAAGCCGGTCGGTCTCGTGCATTTCGCCTGCGCCGCCACTGGCCGCCCGACAGTCCATGCCGAGCGCCGCTTCGGCAGTCTCGACCGCGCCGGTGTGCGTTACGCGGCGGTGGTTCAGGCGCTCGCCATGCTGGAAGACGCGATCGCCGACTGGTCGCTGACGGCTTGACGGGGCGGTGACAGCTCGCCGCGCGCCTTCACGAAATCGATGAAGGCGCGAAGCGGCGCCGGCACCAGACGACGGCCGGGATAGTACAGGAAAGGACCGGAGAAGCTCGGCCACCATGGCTCAAGGACCGGCTCCAGCGCGCCGCTGGAAAAGTGCGGCCGGATCCAGTCCTCGAACAGTCCCATGATGCCGACGCCGCCGATCGCCGCGGCGACCATGAGCTCAGCCGCCCCGCCTGTCGCCACGGTCAACTGCCCGGCGGGATCGATACTGATCACCTCGCCGTCCTTCTCGAACTCCCAGGGCACGATGGCGCCGCTGGCAAAGCGGCCACGAATGCAGTTGTGGTCGAGGAGATCGCGCGGATGGTTGGGTCGGCCGTGCCGATCGAGATAGACAGACGACGCGGCGAGCGCATAGCGCTGGAGACGCGGGCCGATCGGCACGGCGATCATATCCTGTTCGAGACGTTCGTCATAACGGATGCCGGCATCGCAGCCGGATGCCACCAGATCGACGAAGGAGTCCTCGGCGACGATTTCGAGATGAATGTCGGGATATGCGGCAAGGAAGGACGGCAGGATGTCCGGCAGCACCAGGCGAGCCGCGCTGATGGGCACGTTGAGCTTGAGCCGCCCGGCAATCCGTTCGCGATAGCCGTTGACGACGTCGAGGGCCAGATCCACCTCGGCCACCGCCGGCGTCAGGCGATCGGCCAGTTCCCGGCCGACGGCCGTCAACTCGACACTGCGTGTCGTACGATGGAGAAGCCGCACGCCGAGCCGCGCTTCGAGCCGGCGCACCGCCTCGCTGAGCCGCGAGGCACTGTCGCCAGTCGCCCGTGCCGCGTCGCGAAAGCCGCCGGCCTTCACGACGGCCAAGAACGCCGAGATGTCGCCGAATTCCACGCCCATTGTTCGGATGTCCGTACAGCTTGTACCGATTATAGCCCGTTCTCCGCACAGCAGCCAAGGTTTATCTCTAGGTCCCATCAGCGCAGGAGAGACCCCATGTCCTCGATCGATCAATCCGGAACCTACCGCCTCGGCGACCGCAGCGTGAAGCGGCTCGGCTATGGCGCCATGCAGCTGGCCGGCCCCGGCGTCTTCGGCCCGCCGAAAGACCGGGCGCAGGCCGTGGCCGTGCTCAGGGCAGCGGTCGCCGCTGGCGTGGATCACATCGACACCAGCGATTTCTATGGTCCGCATGTAACCAACGAGATCATCCGCGAGGCGCTGCACCCCTACCCTGATGATCTCACCATCGTCACCAAGGTCGGCGGCAAGCGCGGCTCCGACGGATCCTGGCTCAAGGCCGACGCGCCCGACGAGCTGCGCTCGGCCGTTCAGGACAACCTTCGCAACCTCAGTCTCGATGCGCTCGACGTCGTCAACATGCGCTTCATGTTCGATCCGCATCACCCGGCCGAAGGCCCGGTCGAGCCGCAGATCGAGGCGCTGGCGGAGCTGCAGCGGCAGGGGCTCATCCGCCATATCGGTCTCAGCCACGTGACAGCGGCGCAGATCAAGGCGGCCCGCCGCATCGTCGACGTCGTCTGCGTCCAGAATCTCTACAACCTAGTCCACCGCGACGACGACGCCCTGATCGACGAGCTTGCCGCCGAGGGCATCGCCTACGTGCCCTATTTCCCGCTGGGCGGCTTCTCGCCGCTGCAGTCGGACACGCTCAGTGCGGTGGCGAAACGGCTCGGCGCCACGCCAATGCAACTGGCGCTCGCCTGGCTGCTGAGGCGCTCGCCCAACATCCTGCTGATCCCCGGCACGTCCTCGCTGGCCCACCTCAAGGAGAACCTCGCCGTGGCGTCAATCGATCTCGACGACGCGACGCTCGAGGAACTGGACGCCATCGGCAAGGCCTGACGGAAACGGTGAGGTTGCGGCCCTGCCGCACCTCACCGCCTGAACTGGCGATAGAGCGAGATGATGACGACGGCGCCGATGGTGCCGCCGATCAGGTTGGCGATCCAGCCGCGCGGGAAGAAGCCCAGTTGGCCGGCCACCCAGCCAAACGCGACGGCACCGATCACGCCGAGAACGAGGTTGGTCAGGAGGCCATGGTCGGAGCGGGTGAAGCGCTCGGCCAGCCAGCCGGCCAGCAAACCGATGATGATGGTTCCGATGATGCCGACACCCGCCATTTCGACCCTCCATGAGCGATCATGGGGGTCAATGTAGGGTGCACCTCCACGGTCGGAAAGAGGGCAAATAGCGGCAAACACCAAGCAAAACCGGTTTCACCGCAGATGCGCCGTCAGGACCTTGAAGCTGGCATAGCCGAAGGCGACGGCGAGCAAGCCGTCGAACACGCGTCGGACGCGGGCAAAGCCGCGCGCCACCGTCCCCGACGACAAGATCAGGGCGTAGGTCAGAAAGATCAGCGCGCTCTGCAACCCGACGGCTAGGATGACCACGAAAAGCGTGGCGGACGGGGCATCGGGCGGAACGCCGACCGAATAGAGGGCTCCGAAGAACAGGATGGCCTTGGGATGGGTGAGGTGGAGCAGCAAGCCCTTGCGATAGGCCTCGCCGGGCGTCACGACGCCCGTGGCGCCGAGCGCCAACGCCTGGGGATGAAACGCGCTCCAAACCGACTTGACGGCGAGATAGAGAAGATAGCCGGCGCCGACGTAGCGTATCGCCTCGAGAATCCAGGCATTGGCCAGCATGATCGCGCCCAGGCCGAGCGCGGCGGCGGCGGACCACGTGAGCGAGCCGGTCACGACGCCGAGCGCCATGGCAACGCCGCGACGGCGGCCTGCGCCCATGGACATCGAGGCGATGCCGAGCGTCGCCGGCCCCGGACTCGCCGTGGCGATGAAGGCGGCGGACAGGATGATCGGCAGATTGACGGCAAGTCCCAAATCTACCTCCCGTTCCGGCTAGACGCTGGCGCCGTAAAGAGCATCGGCGCGCTGTTCGAAGGCCTCCGAGAACTTGCGGAAGGCCCGGTCGAACATTGACCCCATGAGAGCGCCGAGCATCCGGCTGCGAAACTCGTAGGAAATCCAGAAATGAACGTCGGCGCCCTGCTCGGCGCGCGGCGTGAAGCCCCAGCGATTGTCGAGGAAGCGGAAGGGGCCGTCGATGTACTCGACCTTGATGGCGAGCCCCACCCGGTCGAGCGTCACCATTGAGGTGAAGGTCTCGCGGACCGGCCCGTAGCCGGCAGTGAGATCGGCGATCAGCACCTCGCGTCCTGCCTCGTCGACCTGCCGCTGCCGGACGATCAGGCGCTCGCAGAGCGGCACGAACTCGGGATACTTCTCGACATCGGCCACCAGATCGAACATCCGCTCCGGGCTGTGGGTGACGTGGCGCACGGTCTCGAAGGTCGGCATTGTCCGGTAGCGTCCTGTATGCGGCATGAAACAAGGCGGCCAATCAGGCCGCCCTACGCTTTTTCAGACTTCGCACCGAAAGGCAATCCTGCCGCCTCTCAGCCCCGCGCCTCGGCGAGCTTCTTCTCGCGATTGGCCCTGAGCTGCGCGAAATCTTCACCAGCGTGATGCGACGAGCGCGTCAGCGGGCTCGACGACACCATGAGGAAACCCTTGGTGTAGGCAATGGTTTCATAGGACTTGAATTCGTCCGGCGGCACGAAGCGGATGATGGGGTGATGCTTGGAGGTCGGCTGCAGGTACTGGCCGATGGTCAGGAAGTCGACGTCGGCCGACCGCAGGTCGTCCATCAGCTGCAAGACCTCGTTCCGCTCTTCCCCGAGGCCGACCATGATGCCGGACTTGGTGAAGATGGTCGGGTCGAGTTCCTTCACCCGCTGCAGGAGGCGGATGGAGTGGAAATAGCGGGCGCCCGGACGAACGGTAAGATAGTTCGAGGGAACCGTCTCGAGATTGTGGTTGAAGACGTCGGGCTTGGCGGCCACGACGACTTCCAGGGCGCCTTCCTTCCTGAGGAAGTCGGGCGTCAGCACCTCGATGGTTGTCGAGGGAGACCGGGCGCGGATGGCACGGATCACCTGGGCGAAATGCTCGGCGCCGCCGTCCTTGAGATCGTCGCGATCCACCGACGTGATGACGACATGGAGGAGCCCCAGCTTTTCCACGGCCAGCGCCACGTTCTCCGGCTCGCTGGGATCGAGCGGTGCCGGCAGGCCGGTCTTGACGTTGCAGAAGGCACAAGCGCGCGTGCAGGTGTCGCCCATGATCATCATGGTGGCGTGCTTCTTCGACCAGCATTCGCCGATGTTTGGGCAGCCCGCCTCCTCGCACACCGTGAAGAGGCCATTCTCCTTCACGATGCCCTGCGTTTCCTTGTAGACCGGCGAACCCGGCGCCTTGACGCGGATCCACTCCGGCTTGCGCTGGATCGGATTGTCCGGACGGTTGGCCTTCTCGGGATGGCGCGCCTTCGGCGCGGTCTTCACTGTGTCGAGAATGGTGACCATTGTCCGTCGCTTTCTGCCCGTTTTGGCCGGCCCTCTGCCGGTCTTCTATGATCAAATTCCTAGCAAAACTACGGAGACACGACCATGCCCGTCCGGTCGCATCTGGCCTGCGTCGTCGTCATGCGACCTGCTGGAGCGCTTCCAGCAAAACTGGCTTCCGGTTTTGCGTCCCGGACTGCGCCTTAACAGTCTAGAAGCCGCCGCCTGTCTTGAACCCGCCACCGCCCGAGCCGCCGCCCGTTCCGAAGCCACCGCCGCCGGAGCCGCCGCCCCACGATCCACCACCGCCCCAGGATCCGCCACCACCCCAGTGCCCGCCGCCGAAGTCGTCGCGTCGCCGGGACTCGCTACGCCTGTAACCGTCGCGGAACGCCCCTTCCAGCACGGCCGCCGTGATGGCACCGGAAATGATGCCGCCGATCAGGTTGCCGATCGTCTCGCCGTTGGAGAAGCTGCCGTTGGGTCGATCATAGCCGTTGCGCCGGAAGGTGTCGCGGGAATGCTCGAGCTCCTGCCGCTTGTTGGCGATGTCGATGGACGTGCGCCGCAGCTCGTCGGCCTGCGCGTCGACACGGATCAGATCGCGTTCGATCTGGCGCAACCGCTTGACGATGCGGTCGTCCTCCGGCGTGGGCGTCGCTTCGGCGCGCCGGACCAGGTCCACCATGTCGGCGCGCGCCAGCGTGCCGGCCAGATCGTCGATCACCCCGCGCACCGCCGGGTCGCCATTGTCGTCGAGCGCCGTCGCCGTCTCCTTGTCGATGCTGTCGACGTCGGATTTCACACGCGCGATATCGGTCTCCACCTTGGCAAGCGCGCGGTCGGCATCGGCCACCGCGGCCTCCAGCGGAACGATGCCGTCGGCCTCCAGCGCCGCCCGCTCGTAAGCCTGGCGAGCCCCTGTGGCCGCCGCCACCTCGGCCTTCAGGCGGTCGGCGTGCTCGGCCAGGCGCAGGGGAATCTCGGTGAGCATGAAATAGTTGACGCGTGCCGCGTCATAGCCGGCAAGCCTCGCCACCTTGCCGTCGAAATAGCGCGTGAGCGGCCCCGCCCGGTAGGCGGACGTGCCATAGCCGCGCTGCCAGAGATAGAAGAACAGCCGATCGTCCTCGTAGGGCTTGCCCTTGACGGAGCGGTCCTCCTCAGCCTGACGCCGCTTTTCCTCGGCCGCCGCCGCCGTTGCCTCGGCCGCCTCGATGGCCGCCGTCAGGCGCCTCCACTCGTCTTCGGTCGCAAGACGCGCCTCGACGGCGTCCGTCTTCGCCTCGACCGCCGCCATCGCCGCGTCGCGCAGCTTGGCAGCCGCTTCACGCTTGTCTTCGAGCTCGTCGAGCTTCTGCAAAGCGCCCTCGCGGCTGGCCTTCAGTTCCGCCAGCCGATCGTGACGCTTGTCGAGGGCGGCACGGGCGCGCCGCTCGACGCTGTCCAGCTCGCCGACCACCTCGTCGCGAGCGATGGCATCGAGCCGGAGGCGGGCCAGCGCGCGAAAGGCGTCGGCCTGCTCGGCTCTCAGGCGGTCGCCCTCGGCCTTGGTGTCGGCCAGCATGGCAACGAGACGATCCTCGTCCCGTCTGACCCCAAGGATCGCCCGTTCGATGTGGTTGAGCGCCTGCTGCGCGGAAATCATGTTGCTTCCCTGGGTTCAGAGGGCTTTACCAGCTGGTGATGGCGCCCGGGAGGACGTCCATCTCGTAGACGGGCTCGATACCGCCGCGCGGCTTTTCGCCGAGAATGTTGTCCTCGACGATGCCATCGTCGCTCTTGTCCGCCGCGACCTTGTCATAGGTTGCCTTGGGAACGCGCACGCCCCACTTGTCGACCGTCTTGACCGTGCCATCCTCTTCGCTGGTGATCGGCAGCTTGAGGGTGTCGCCGGTGGGCGTTATCGCCTCGACGATCAGGTAGTAGTTGCGTGCCTTGGTGTTGACGTCGGGAACGCGGAACACTCCCGTCCGCTCGCCAGGGCGCGATACGATCCTGAGCTGGTAAGTCCGGGCAAGCGTCGCCCGGAGATCGGCAAGCGCCGCCACCGCCTGACGCGCCGCATCGGGGTTCCCACCGGCGATCGCCGTGCGCGCGGCCGCAACGCGCCGCTCGCCCTCGGTCCTTGCGTCGGAGGTCAGCGCTTCGG
>Ga0206116_1001465_pt1 | contig 12651 bp, 19 predicted proteins | sample 3A1Ametagenome_FD_178000 | JGI IMG/M metagenome (GOLD analysis project Ga0206116, IMG submission 178000) | Enriched microbial communities from leaf-cutter ant dump, University of Wisconsin, Madison, United States - 3A1A | ecosystem: Environmental > Terrestrial > Nest > Insects nest > Nest dump...
GCCATAAAGCCCGGCCAGCTTTCCGGCCGAAATAAAATGCCTTTGGCCATCTGTGTTAGAGACTATCTCCCCCGGGTGCAGGGCGAATTTTTTCTGTTTCATGGCTGGCGCAGCCTGTTAAGGGTAATCGCGGCATCGGTCAGCTGGCGCGTCATGTGGAGGTCTTCCACGGCGCGCAGGGCGCCGCCGATTGCTTCGTTGGTGCGTCCGTGGTGGGCTGCGACGTCGGCGGCCTCAGCCAAGGTATCAGCGATGTGCCGGCTGAGTTTTGCGGCGGCCTCAAGATTATGTTGGATGGCTGCTGTGATGGGATTGTCGTTGGGGTCTGACATGGGCTTATCTCCGTTCAATATGCGCGTCGACAACGGCATTGGCAGCGGCCTGCCATGCTTTTTTGATTTCCGGCGAGAGGGCGTCCCATGCCGGCAGCGGTGCGCCGGAGACTAGGCTCTTGTTACCTGTGTCAGCGCAATAGGCTTCGTAGGCGATCTGGCCGAAGTGTTTGTGGATCTCATGCATGCTGATTTTCTCCATTTAAAAAAAGGTGCCGTCTCTCCGGCTGTCACGTACGTTTGTGCGGGGCAACGTTTCCTCGTGGCCTTCATATCCCGGCCTTGTAAGGCCATTTACTTATACTCGCAGTTTCCCTTGTCATCGGGTGACGGAGCCAAGCCGGGAGTAACTTTAGGGTTATTCCTCCTCTTCCTCGTCAAAAGCGCCATCTTCGCGAACATCGTCTACGTCGTCGCCGCTATCGTCATCAGCGAAGGGGTCGTCTTCGGCGTCTGTCGTATCTGCCTCTTCATCAGAGGGTCGGGCACGGACAAATTGCAGGGTGTCGGGGGCAAAGATGCCTGTGCGTTTTCTGTCTTGTTCAAACCAGACGCAGATGATTTCACCTGCGTTATAGTCCGCCCTTTCGACGGTCATATTCAGGCCTGTGGGGTCACCATTGGTTTTGAAAACCAGATCACCGGGTTGAAAGATGCGGACACCGGCAGCGGTTCTCGCTGCGTCATCGCTGGTCACCTCGGTTTGATTATCCTGCGTTTCTGCTGCGGCTGTAGGCACCTTTGCCTGTTCTTCATCAGCGGGTTTCGGTGCGCGCAGTGCGATGGGCAGCCACGGCTGGCCGCGATCTTCGGCGGCGATGGCCTCGTCTTCCGCCAATTTAGCAAGGGCGGGTTTTTTGTAGTTCTTTTCTTCCGGTGTCAACGTCCCGTCGCGGATTTCGGGGATGATGTCCAGCAGCTGGGTTTTGCTGAGGTGGTTGAAAAGGTTGTCTGCGCGCGGGCTATACCATTTCGCCATATCGACGTTAAATTTTCGCATCAGGAAGGAGGTCATGGGGTCGCGTCTTCCTGTCGTGTTCTTGTCAACAAGGCAAAGCCCGGCCAGCAGGGCCGCCAGCTGACACAATTCAGCCATCGTGAGGCCGAAAAGCCATTGCAGCACATCGGTTTCCAGCTGTTCTGTGTCTTCGGTAGGTGCGCGATCAATCCACTTTTGAAGCGCGCGGCGCATTTCAGAGTATCCCTTAAGCGGATGCTCATTATCGGTTTCATCCATCTTTGTTGTGTCTACGCCGTCAAAGACCACGGCATGTTCTGTCATGCTGAAGCTGGCGTTAAAGATGCTGGCATGGCTGCTGTCGTAAACAGCATGCATGACAAGAGGGTGCAGCAGGCAGCACAACCCAGCCTCTGCATTGCGCGCCACGGTCGCGCCAACCGCAAAAGTCTGGTGGGTCGTAAAAGATTCCATGACCTTTTTAGACATATCCGGCGTGAATTCTTCACTGTCCGGATCTGCGGCCTTATGCGGTTGCTCGGCTGCCTTGCCCTTGGCTTTGTCCTTTGCGGCTTTGGTTTTTTCTTTTTCAAGTTTCTTCGCCGCGGCCTTTTCGATCAACCCGCGGGTGATTTCGGGGAAGCCGTATTCAGACATGGTGACGTAAGCACCGCCGATTTCCTTGGTCTTGTTCGTCCAGCTGCGCGCATCGCGTTTGATCTGTCTGATGCGGTCTCGGAGTGCGTCAATCTTTTCCTGATTTTCATCATCAAGGTCATAGTAGTGGCCGTTGCCTTGGATCTTTTCAATCCTGTCCTGCAGGTCAGCGATGGTTTTTTCGTCGGCGTCGGAAAGCTTCTCCGATTTTGGCTTGGCGGGTTCGTATTTTTCGAGTTTGAGATTGTCGGAGACAGAGCCTTCGACCCAGCTCCAGCCCTCGGCCTTGACCTCGGCGACCAGCTGCTGGAGTTTTTCCTCTACCAGCTTATTCAGGATTTCAGGATTCAGCAGATAGATGCCGCTTTCGTCGTCGGAAAAAAGCCATGCGCGCTCCTTGCCGCCGGCTGCGCGGTATGCATCGAGGCCCACGAAACGTGCGCGCTTGTCATCACCGCGCACCTCGGTCTCGGTCAGCTCTTTGCGGATTTCGCTGCCGCTCTTGTCTTTCCAAAGCTCTCGCAGTTCTTCGATGTCGATCTTACCAGACTTAGGCGGTCTGCCATCAATGTCGCCGGTGAAATAATAGCGCTTTTGCTTCTTGTGATCTGCGCAGGCAGTCAGCGCCTGCAGTTGTTCAAGGTTAAGAATGCCATCGCGGTATCCTTGCAGAATTTCGGGGATGAGACCGCCTAGCGCCATGCGCTTTTTAACGATGGTTTCTGTTGTTCCAAATCTGGCTGCCACATCCGCATAAGTTGCATCTGTCTCGGTTAACAGGCGATTGAAAACCTCGAACTGGTCTGCGGCATTCATTTCGGCGCGGATAATGTTCTCGGCAAGGCCGATTTCCTCGAGAGAAACATTGTCAGCGGCGATCTGGCAGGGGACGGGGTAGTTAGCATCAATCACCCCGCGCTCGCGCAGATTGAACAGCGCGGTCAGGCGGTGACGTCCGGTGATGACCAGAAAGCTATTTTTGCCGTCGGGCTTTACGACCAGTGATTGGAAGAGACCGTGCGCGGGGATGCTGGCTTCCAGCTCTTCGAGCGTTTTAGGGTCGAGCGTCTTGCGCACATTGCCGTCCCATGCCTGCAGTTGGCTGAGGGGGATAGATTGCGTCACAAGGGTAACGACTTCGGCAGTGGTCGGCTTCGACTCCTTGGCAGCTTTCTTGATTTTCGGCGCGGCGGCGCGGGATTTGGATGCGGTTTTTTTTGCGGCAGGTTTCTTTTTGGCTTTGGCCATAGCGGTGGTTCCTTTCCTGAGAGGTTTTTTTCAAGCGTATTGGGCGAAGTCGTGCCGGTTTCGCGGGGCCGGTATGACCACGCGGGTTTCGTAGGCCGCTCCTTCGACCGCGCAAAGCACGGTGCCGTTGGGGCGGGTTTCGATGGGGATCAGCGCGTCTTGTGCGCGCGGTGCAAGGTTAAGTGTCCTTCGGGTATTATCGAAGGGCCGCACGGCCATGCCATCCGCCATGCGCACCGCGAAACGTACAGGTGTGGTAGGGATGCAGTGCGCATTGATGGCGTCAAATTTGTGATGCATGGCTTTTTTCCTTTAAAAAATATCCGGTTTTCTTTGGGGTCGCCCGTGTGTCTGACGGGCCGGAGCGGAAAACCGGAAAACACGCCCCGGGCACGGGGTTATTTTTTCTTCGCTGCCTTTGCCTGTCTTTTTGCCTTTGCTGCGGCGGCTGCTTTGCCTTCCGCTTCCTTTTTGGGCGGCGGGGTTTCGGCATCCGGTTTTGCCGATACAGCGCCACGCGCCTTGGCGTAGCCGCTGTGGTCGATCACGCGGGCCGTGTAATGATCGATTTCGGCAGTGAAACTGCGGCCTGTAGCGCCGGCAGGGAAGAAAGTGGCGATGGTTTTGCCGTCTTTTTCTGTCGTTTCAACCTCAAGCGCGACTTTGTTCGCGGCGGCTTCTTTGATCAGCTGTTTAAAGGACATAGTCATGGTGGGTTTCTCCTGCTTAATTGCTCCGGATAAACCGCTCCGGCGCGTGGCGGTTGGTTATTTCTCTGGTGTATATCTGTGTATTCGCGCTTTACCGTCGGCTATGGCTTTTTTCGCAACCTCGGCCGGTACGTTATGAGTGCCCGTGCCGTACCATGTTTTGCGGCTGTCATCGAAGTGATGAATAAAGGCCGTCTCGACAACGATGCGGATACGCTTCATCGCTGCCTTCCTGTTGCCGGAACACCTTCGCCGATTGAAAACTGAATGTTCTTTTCGGTGATGGAGATGACGGCATCGGGACCGTCTGGATATATGCGGTTCCAGTTCTCCATTTCCTTCGCGGCCTCGATCTCGTCGCGGAATACGCCAAAGATTTTGTGGCGGCCATCATTACCGCGATAAATCATGATCGTGCCCTGCAGGCTTTCGCGCGTCGGTGTACGGCGCACACGGCCTTCACCCACAGTCAGGATCGTGCCGTTGATTGTTTCGATGGCATGACGGCTGTTCTGGCGGATGCCGATATAGTGTGCGGGTTCCCACGAATTCTTCGCGGAGCTGTAATACTGGACAAGCTCACCGCCCTGAAAATGCGTGACTGTCATGCTGCACTGCCTTCCACTTGGGTAACGGCGCCGATGTCTATGCCACGTACGGTGAGGGCCTCTGTCCAAAGCTGCTTCATCTCGTCAGAGCAGTGCACCATCGCATCCGCCCACGTTGGATATGCGCCATGCTGCATCTGGAAAGCCACTTGGTAGTAGAGGCTATCCCTGTTGTGTGGCAGGTGCGGTTCGTGATCCGCTCCACAGATTTGGCAGAGGGCTGGATGCGGCGGTAAAAGCATCATTGTTCCGTGGCTCATGCTGCACCGCCTTGCATGACTTCTTGGTCATGCTGATCGCCAATTTCGTTAAGCATCTTGCTCACTTCCATGTACGCTTGATGGTGTCGAGATTCGAAACCCTTGTCAGGCCGCGATTTAGCTAGGGCTTCGGCGCATTTTCTTAATGTCAGATACTCTGGGGTGCCCCACTTGATGTTGTTCATACTGCACCGCCTTTTTCGCGCGCGATGACGCGGCGGCAATGTTCGATACTCTGAACCATGCCCAGCGTGTAGGCGTTGAACTCGCCCAGCTTGTCCAGCTGATTGATGGCCCATTCTAGGCAGGTCAGCACATCGTGAGCTGTCTCTGATTGTTCTTGTGCTTCGAGCGAAGCAATGGTTTCGCGGATGTCCGTAAGCTGCTGCTCAATCCCTTGCTGAGCTGGATCGCCTTCAAAGCCGGATATGAAGGCTTCGGCATTTTTGAGACGGGCAAGAATGAGGCTGTTCTTTGTCATTTGGAACCCGCCTTCTCAAGCTGCTGCGGGTCTACCGTGCGGCTGATGCCGTTGACGGTAACGATCACTTTTCCGGCCGGTGTTTCGCGCAGCACAAAACCTTCGCTGCCGTCTGCGTCGCGTACCTTGTCGCCGCGGCGGATGCGTGACGGTGCCTGCAGGCGCAGGGCGCTTTCCTTGCGGGACGTGGTTTCATGCTCGGTACGGCTGGCAGCGGTGACGCGTGGTCTGAAATACCGTGCGCCGGTCAGGTGTTCGCTGAGATAAATGATGTTATCCATTTAAAAACCCCTTTTTTTTTTTTGATACGGGCGGCGCGTTTTTTGCGCGGCGCCGGTGCCTATGCGTCTTAGAGTTACGCAATATGCGTTAAATGTCAACGCAAATTAACGCAATATGCGTTAATTGTAAAAAAGGGGGCTTTTTCTTTGTTTTTATGGGGGTGTGGCGGGTAGTCTGGTCTGGACGTTACAGAGGGGGTGCCGTTTGAGAAGCGTATTACTGGCCGTGTGCGCGGTGGTTATTTCAGCCTTTTTTACGGCGATTTTTCTATGGTTTTTTCACGGCACGGTTCACCCGTGTGAATTTGCCAAACGTAAGATGGTCCGCCTGTTAAGCGATAACGGCGCGAAACCGGATTTCGCAACAATAGCTGGCGTGGAGCTTTTTTTCAGTACACCCCCGGCGCCTTATGATTGTGTGAGGTTTCTCTTGGGGGATGGAGCGGGGGATGCTGAACGTGTGGCTGGCGGGCGGTCAGTTTCTGCCGATGAGTATTTTCAAGCGGCGGCGCCAATGTCTCGCGGTGCGGAAGGCTCTACCCCTTCAGCTGAGGGCGAGGCTATTTCTGCAGATGAATTTTTTGCGAGATAGCAGTTATTCCCGCCCGACTATCTGATAGATGCTTTCGATTTCGCGCCGGTGGATGGAAAACTCCTTATCGGGATTCCACTGGTGGAAGTAATAAAAATCTTTGTCGCTTTTTATAAATTGCTTTATGTGCGTGTATCCGTCACGCGTATTGAAAATGCAGTCCTTGCCCTTTAATACAGGCGCGGACATATTGATAAATACGATTTCGCCATCACGGTATCGCGGCGACATGCTTTCGCCGATGATCTGGACTGCGGCCGCCTTGGGTACGCCAACAAGCCAATGCGGGCGCTCGATAAATTTGATAGGCAAGTCATTTTCAAGATTGATAGCGACGCGTTCACCGGATGCCGCGGCATAGGCCACAACCGGAATTTTATCGATGCCGGCCCAGCTGCCGGTATAAGGGGCGGAGGAAAAGCCGCCTGACGGTGCGGCGGGTTTATCCGGATTGGCTGTGTGAAACCCCATCAGCGGGGCGAGGTACATGATCTCTTCATCGGTGATAGGGGGTTGCCCTTTACCTACGATACTTTTTAAAAGTCCGTCGATGATATGAACCGGCAGATAATTTTTGTCATTTCCGCCTTCGGTATAAAACCGCTGGATGCTCGACTGCGTCTTATAGCCACACGCGACCGCGATTTCGGTCCATGACAGGCCGGAGCGTTCCTTAAGTTCGCGGAGGGTTTCTGCAATTTGCTTTTGATTTTTCATGGACTTAACCCTATCAAAATGCGTTAACGCAATCCACGTTGACACTTAACGCAAAATGCGTTAGCTTCATTCCCTGAGGGAAAGAAAATGTCAAAAACGGTTGCTTTTTTCACAGATAATGAGCGCGCTGCCATTGCGCGGGGGATTATCACCGCCTTCGGAGGGGTCGCCTCCTTATCTAATATGCTGCAGCACCGCAGTAAAACAACCGTTCAAAGCTGGTGGGACAGGGGAAATATACCCACCGCCCGCCAGCAAGACCTTTTCCTTCTCGCCCGTTCTGCCGGTGTGGATTTGCCGGCAGAGGCTTTTTTCCATCCGCCAGCCTCAACAGAGGGTGATGAATAAAGCCTATCTGCGTTTTGCATTTTTATCTTGGGGAAAAAATGACGAAAATTAGACAGCCGATCAGCGCGAATTATGCCATGCAGGAAAGTCTGCGCGCCTTGCCGGTGACGCAGCTGGCAGATGCCGTCGGAAAAAGCACCGGTTTTATATATAAATGCTCAGACCCTGATGAGGCTCAAGAGATTAACGTCCGTGACGCCCTTATCATCGAAGACCTTGTCTACCGCCTGACCGGCAATGCTCCCTTCCGCGAGCTTTTTATCAGAAACATTTCCAAAGACAGGCCTGCGCTTCAGGGCGGGGTGCGTGATGGCATGCTGCGCATGCAGGAAGAGCTGGGCAGCATGTCGGCGAAGATCCGCCAAAGCACATCAGATGATAGCGAGAGTGGCAAGCGTCTTAGTCTCAACGAACGTGCAGCGATAATGGTCGAGCTGGAAGCCGTGCAGCGCGCGCTAAACGATTTGTTCTTTCAGCTGTCCGGACAGGAAAAGGGTGAGCATGCAAACGCACGATAAATTCTCAAGCCTGATGCCTGCAGACGCTGTTTTGCTGGAGGAGCTGATTTTGTGCGGACGTGAAATGCGCCCGTATCCGGGGCATGATGTACTGGCGAGAAAAGTCGGGTGGCGCACCCCTGACTCAGTCTCTGATGCGTTTGATCGCCTCGAGCAGGCTGGTCTGATTGAACGGGACCGGCGCGGCCATAAAACCGTTGGCGTTTTAATTTGTGCAAGCGGTCGCCGTATTTTTTTCAGGGGGACTACCGCTCCGCGCATGCGTAAGCCGCAAGGGGGCATACGTGGCTTTTGACAAACGCTCCCGAAATGACATGCTGCTGGCGCGCGTCAAAGAAGCGCCGATTAGCGAAATCGTCGGTGCCTTTGTTGACCTCAAAAACAAAGGGCGCGGCAGATATGTATGTTGCTGTCCGTTTCACGAAGAGCGGACGCCCAGCTGTTGGATAGATGACAGCCGCGGAAACTTTAAATGCTTTGGCTGTGACGCCCACGGCGATGCACTCGAATTTATCATGCGAATAGAGCGCTGCGGATTCATAGATGCTGTGGAGCGCGCGGTGGGGATATTGCGTATCGATGGCGGCAGCTATCAGCCCTCGCGCATCAGGCGGGTGCAGGAAACAAACGAGTCCCAGATACGAAAGTCTCAAAGCGAAGCGGAAAAAGTGCGTGATATCTGGCGGAGGTCCATCGAAATCACGGGCACGCTGGGTGAGGTATATTTCAGGGACGTACGCAAGATACGCATTCACCGGCTGCCGGAGGGGCGCTTGCCGGTTTCGATCAAATTTATTCCTGCCCACGAATACTGGCATACGAGAGCGGGGGGGCGCACCGTTCTAATGGGGAGATACCCCGCAATAATCTCCGCGATGCAAAACGCTGACGATGTAATTACGGCCGTCCATCAGATATATCTGGACGCGCACGGGAATAAACTGCGTTTGACAGATCCTGATGGCGGCGACAAGCCTTTGCCGGCAAAGAAAATGCGCGGGCCTGCGTGGGCCTCGGCAATACGTCTGGGTTATCGCGCAGCGCATATGGGGGCAAGCGAGGGGATAGAAAACGGTCTGGTCTATATGGCTGAAGCAGGCCGCGTTGTTTGGGCAGCGGCCTCGCTGAACAATCTGGCCGGTCCCGGGCTGGGCGAAGGGTTGCCGCGGCCTGATGCGCCTGACCGCCGTCTTCCGCCCGTCTTTCCGGACATATCAAAGCCCGCCTTCACTTTGCCGCCAGAATGTAAATCTGTCGATATCATCAAAGACTCCGACGGCAAAGATCAGCTTGCCGCCGATTGCCTTTTTGAGCGCTGCGGGCGCCGCCACGCCGTTTTAGGTAAGGATGTGTCGTATATCGTACCGCCGGCAGGGCTTGATTTGAATGATGTCATTATCGGGGGTGCGGCATGATTAATAGACCGCATGTCGATGCTGGCGGGCGCTTTATACATTATTGCGCCGCACCCGGTTGCTCTAAATGGGGAGCCTTTGGATATAAATATAACGTATGGGTTTGCGGCGCGCATCGCGCGGAGCATGAACGTCTTGTGCGCGATGCTGAAACGCAGGCGAAAAAACCCATGCAAGAAAGACAGGGGAGACTGCTGTGAGCGAAACCGCAGCGCATGAAAAAGAAGATGATATTGACCCACGCGTCCAAGAGTTGCTGGCGTCCGCGGTTAAGGTCGAGTTCCCCAATAATCCACCACCGCTGGATAAGAACGGGTATCCAAAACTAAGCGAACTGGACGAAAAACTCTTGTTCTTGCCGATGAATGATATCGGTAATGGCCAGCGGCTGATCCGCCGCTACGGAAGTGACTTGATTTATATCGAGCGCATGGGGTGGTTCGCTTGGACAGGCACGCATTGGGATGGCGAAGGCGGCGAAAGATATGCCGAAAAAATCTCGCATAAAACAGCCGAAGATATGAAGCGTGAATATTTGGCGATGATGATGCGCGGGCCGCGCGAAGACGAGCAAGACCAGAAGCGGCTGCTTGATTTTAGAAAGCGCCTTGCCGGTTTCCGCAAATACATTAACAGCTGCGGTAATTCATCGAAGCTCGCTGCGATGCGAACGGAAGCGCGGCCATACTTGTCGCGCAAGCATGATGAGATGGATACGCACCCGCTTCTGGTCAATGTGTTGAATGGCACGATAGACCTTACCAGCCGTAAGGATGAAGAGGGGCGGACGGTTATCGACCTCAGACCTCATGATAGAAAAAACCTGATCACGAAGATCATGCCGGTAAAATATGATCGCAAGGCAGAGTGCCCGAATTTTCTTAATTTTCTCGAGAGTATTTGCCCAGACAAGGATGTGCAGGTGTTCCTGCAACGGTGGTATGGGTATTGTTTGACCGGCCTGACCAGCGAACAGAAAATCATGATGAAATGGGGCGGCGGCTCGAACGGCAAGGGTGTCTTGATGGACACTATGTCGTGGATATTTGGCGAGTATGCAAAAGGTATTCCGATTGCGTCCCTGATGGCGAAGGACAAATCATTCGGCGGCGCGGGCGCGTCTCCGGATCTGGCGCGTCTGCCGGGGGCCCGCTTCGTTACAGCATCAGAGCCTGAAACGGGACAAAAATTCTCCGAAAACATTCTAAAGGTTATATCAGGTGAAGAGGCGCTCACGGTGCGCGAGCTGAACGAAAAGTTTTTCGAGTTCCGTCCGCAATTTAAACTGACGATTTCCTTTAACAATAAACCCTCGGTCCGCTCGTCGGATGATGGTTTTTGGCGACGCGTCCTGCTGGTACCTTTCGAGCAAAAATTTTATGACCCCGCTGACCCCGCGCGGCCAGCGGACGGCAAACTCAAAGATTATGCCATGCGGGACAAGCTAAAGGCGGAAGGCTCAGGAATTTTAAACTGGCTGATTGACGGGTATCTGATGTGGCGGGAAAGCGGCCTGCAGATACCGGAAAAGGTCAGGGCCGCGACTGATGAATATAGATCTGAGGCGAACCACTTGCTCCAGTTTTTCGATGCGTGGTGCGACTTCAGCATGCAAAACACGATCTCAGCTGGCCGGCTTTATGATGCCTATGTTTTATGGGCCAAAGAAAACGGATATGACCCGTTTACAAAGACAAGTTTCGGTAAAAAGCTGACCGACAATCCCAAGATCAAACGACTGCAGCGGCGTGATGCTAATTACTATCAAGGCATAGATCTTAATGCCGATGCCCGCGCAGCCGTCGAAGGGCGAAACCATAAACAAGGGGAGGTGGTCGAGGGTGATATTCCGGTATAAGCCCGATGTGGGGCGTTTGTGGGGCGTTTGTGGAGCGTTTCAAAAGCCGGAATATTTTTGAAAAAACAAAAACTTGCCGCGACCTTGTGGGGGGTGTGGTGCGTTTTAGGAACATTCACCGCATGAGAAACTATTTTTATTTTTCTCTCTACCAATAAGAAAAACACTTCACACACTCCACACATGAACAACGGCAGATAAATAAAGGTTTGAAAAAATTAAGAATAACAGAGGTGGGGCGTTTAAAAAAACACTCCACCATAAGGGGAGTAAGGCGATGTCAAAGAAAAAACGGAGAAAAACTTCGACCTGTCCGCCAGAGCGATACAAAATCGTGAATGGCGTTGAAATAGATATGCGCGCGGCGGATAAGGGTCCGGAGCATATATGGGCATCCACGCAAATCGCGCGAGAAGACCTGGTCCTGCAGGAAGTGCAAACGGCGGTGAATGGTCGCCGGACCATGCGTGGTAAGCGGGTTGATAACGTCGAGCGTTTGCTCCGTACGGGACTGATAGACCAGCGCATGTATGATGCGGGTATGGCCTTCAAAGCGGATTTCCAAAAGGCGCAGCTGAGCGGCTATCCCGAGCCAAAATTCGAATATAGCTCTCCGACTACGGGGGAGCGCGACCAGCATCTATCTGTTGAAAAGGCGCGGCGACGTGTGCGCGGTGCGCTCGATGCTTTAGGTGGTATTGGCACTGCAGCTTCCTCTGCCGCGTGGGATTTTATCGGTCTTGAAAAATCTATTCTGGTTGTGTCGCAAAACAAAAGCCAGAAGCGCGCGCAGCTGAATGGATTACTTATCGGGGCACTGGCGGCGCTCGCCGGATATTACTTTCCGCTTTCTAAAAAAATCCGTTGACAGCGTGCGGCAGTTTCCGTTACGTTTTCATTACAGTCCAAAAACTGCGTCTACGATAATCAAAAGCCGCCGCTGGTTAAATCCGCGGCGGCTTTTGCTTTCGCATCGCGCGTCTCCCCAAGAGCGTGCGATATGCCGATACCCGCACCGCTGGTTGGCCTCATCCAGCGGTGCGGGCTATGCAGGCACCGTCTTTGATGGGCATTGACGCATATTCCCCGCGGGCCTCGACCCTTTCCAATAAATTGAAACTTTCTTTCGTTTTTTGGGTCCTTCCTCTGTAAAACACGCCCACGGGCAGGCGTAGCGCGGGGGTTTGCTAGCTTAAGCCATTGAAAAACAAAGTTAACTAGTTAACCGGATGGCCGGTTTCGGGGTCGGATTTTTAATGTTATTGCGCGGAGGTTCCGGATGAGAGCTGGAACGAAAGCGGATTACGCGCGTGGCCGTGGCTGGTCGAAGGCGTATTTGTCAAAGGCCGATGTCAAAGAACGTCTGGCAGATGCCGAATTTGTGGATCCAAAGGACGGCAAAAAAAAGCTGGATTTCGACAAGGCAGACGAAATTTTCGAGCGCACGGCTGACCCATCGCGCAAGAGGCCCGCTGGGGATGGAGATAACGGTGCGTCTGCGGCGTCCGCTGGTAATGATTTGCCGGGCGAGGCACAGCCGTCGAGCGAGCCTGCCGGATATCACGATATTAAAACGCGCCGTGAGCTTCTGAAGCTGAAAGAGGAAGAGCTGGCATACGAAGTCCGGCTGGGTAACACGCTTGCCCGCGAGGATGTTTATAACGCGAC
>Ga0206116_1001466_pt1 | contig 12650 bp, 10 predicted proteins | sample 3A1Ametagenome_FD_178000 | JGI IMG/M metagenome (GOLD analysis project Ga0206116, IMG submission 178000) | Enriched microbial communities from leaf-cutter ant dump, University of Wisconsin, Madison, United States - 3A1A | ecosystem: Environmental > Terrestrial > Nest > Insects nest > Nest dump...
CAGGCGGGAAGGGCGGGCGCTGGGGGCTAGACTACCCGCCCACAGGAGTTGTAAATCGAATGTCAGTCACCGAACAAGGCCTTCTGGCCGCGCTCTCCAGCGTGCAGGACCCGCATACGGGCAAGGATTTCGTGGGCACCCGCGCGCTGCGCAACGTGCAGATCAGCGGTGGCGACGTCGCCTTCGACGTGGAGATGGGCTACCCCGCCAAGAGCCTGGTGCCCGCGCTGCGCAGCGCGTTCATCGCGGCGGCCAAGTCCGTGCCGGGCGTGCAGAACGTTTCGGTGAACTTCTCCACCAAGGTCATCGCCCACGCCGTGCAGCGCGGCGTGCAACTGCTGCCGGGCGTGAAGAACATCATCGCCGTCGCATCCGGCAAGGGCGGCGTGGGCAAGAGCACCACGGCCGTGAACCTGGCGCTGGCGCTGGCGGCCGAGGGCGCCAACGTGGGCCTGCTGGACGCCGACATCTACGGCCCCAGCCAGCCCACGATGACCGGCACATCGGGCCAGCCCGAGAGCCTGGACGGCAAGCTGATGGAGCCGCACCGCGCCATGGGCCTGCAGGTCAACTCCATCGGCTTCCTCGTCAAGGAGGAGCAGGCCATGATCTGGCGCGGCCCCATGGCCAGCCAGGCGCTGGAGCAGCTCATCACGCAGACGCGCTGGGACAACCTCGACTACCTCATCGTGGACATGCCCCCCGGCACCGGCGACGTGCAGCTGACCATGGCGCAGAAGGTGCCGCTGACCGGCGCGGTCATCGTGACCACGCCGCAGGACATCGCGCTCATCGACGCGCGCAAGGGCATCACCATGTTCCAGAAGGTGGGCGTACCCATCCTGGGCATCGTGGAGAACATGGCCGTGCACGTGTGTTCCAACTGCGGCCACGTGGAGCACATCTTCGGCGCCGACGGCGGCAAGAACCTGGCCGCCGCCAACGGCATGGACTACCTGGGCGCACTGCCGCTGGCCCTGTCTATCCGCGAGCAGGCCGACGCGGGCCGCCCCACCGTGGCGGCCGAGCCGGACGGCGAGGTGGCCGGGCTGTACAAGGCCATCGCCCGCAGCGTGGCCGTGAAGGTGGCGCAGCAGGCCAAGGATTTTTCGGCCAAGTTCCCGACCATCACGGTGAGCAAGAACACCTGAGTTTGCTTTTGACTTGATAGCTGCCAGCGCTTGCCCAGCAGGCGCTGGAGGCACTTTTCATCTCAAATCCTGCAGAATCTTCGCGGCCAGTTCCGGCCGCTCCCAGTCGCGTTCGCCCTGCGCCCACAGGCGCGGGCGGCCCGTGGTGTCCAGCACGAAGGTGGCGGGCAGTGCCTGCGCGCCCCAGGTCTTGAGCAGGGTCTGGCTGCGGTCCAGCAGCACCGTGCCGTGGATGGGCACCTCGGCCAGGAACTGGAGCACGCGCTCGGGCATCTCGCCGTGGTTGAGGGCCACGAATTGCAGCCCCTGCGGCGCCAGCCGCGCGGCCAGGGCGTTCAGGCCGGGCATCTCCACGCGGCACGGGCCGCACCACGTGGCCCAGACGTTCACCAGCAGTGGACGGCCCGCGAAGTCGGCCAGGGTGCGGCGCTGGCCCGTGGCAAGGTCTGTGGCGTTGAGCACCGGCGGGCGGGCGGGGCGCCAGGGCTGCAGCCCGGCGTCATCCGTCGCCCGCGCCTGCCACGGCGCCAGCGCGGCCGCCGCTGCGCCGTGCAGCAGCAGGCGGCGGCGCGCGGGGTCAGGCGACACGCGCTGAGGTGATGGTGTAGCGGAAGGTCGCAGGGTCCAGGCTGTCCAGGCGGCCGTTGGCGGTCTCGCCGTTGGGGTACATCAGAAAGCCGATGGGCGCAGCCGTGCTGCCCGCCAGGCGCACGTCCTCGGCGCTGTTGTAGCCCATCCAGTTCATCTCCCACGCGCCGAACAGCATGGCGTTGGCGGCGCGCACGCGGGCGTCGTCGCGGGGCAGGCCGCCCTTGACCTCTTCGAGCATCACCTTGCGTACGTCGGCCGGGTCCACCGGCACCCAGCCATAGCCCTGGGCATAGAACTCGGCGCGGCAGTGCTGGGCGCGGCTGATGTCGCCGCTCTTGCCCATGCTCTTGTAGCCGTGGGCCGAGTCGTCCACGCGCACGCCGTACACGTCGCGCGCGGGTACGCCGCTGGCGCGCGCCAGGGCCACGAAGAGGCCGTTCAGGTCGGCGCACTTGCCGCCCAGGTTGCCGCTGGTCAGCAGGTAGGCCGCATCGCCCGTGCCGCAGCCGCGCACGGCGGCTTCGCGGTGGCAGTTGGCGACGATCCAGTCGTAGATGGCGCGGGCCTTCTCGATGTCGGACTGCGCGCCCGCGTCGCGCACGATCTTGCGCGCCGTCTCGCCCACGACGCCGTTCACGGGCTTGAGGCTGCTGGCGCGCAGCCAGGGGCGCAGCTCGGCCGCGCTGGCGGCGGGGGCCGGGGCCGTGCCGCCCAGGTCGGCCGCGCGGTCGCGCAGGGCCACGCGCGTGACCAGGGTGGCCTGCTGCGGCGCGCCGTTGTCGGCCCACTGCACGGCCAGCATCTGCGCGCCGCCCGTGCCGGTGACGATGGCGGCTTGCCTTGCTCCGGGCGCGTCGAAGCGCGCATCCACCAGGTGCTGGTGGGCGCTGGCGCCCGCGCCCAGCTGGCGTGCCGGGAGCGGCACCCAGACGCGGCCCTGCGCGGTGCGCTCGGCCAGGTCGATGCGGGTGGTGATGTCGTAGGTGCGCCAGCCGTCGGCGGCGGAGTAGGTTGTGGCGGCGCTGGCCAGGCCGGGCAGGGCGCCGGCGAGCGGCGTGGCGGCGGCACATTGCAGGAAGTGGCGGCGTTGCATGGCGGGGCTCCTTCTTCGCGGGGATGGGGTGGCGGCCATGATCGCACTTTCTGGGATGATGGGTGCTGTGTTTCCCAGCATTGCGCACCACTTTTCATGACCGATGCAGCCCCCACCCCCCGTCTCACCTCCCTTTCGCACGGCGGCGGCTGCGGCTGCAAGATCGCGCCGGGCGTGCTGTCGGAGATCTTGAAGTCCAGCGGCGCGGCCGGTTTCGTGCCGCCCGAGCTGATGGTGGGCATCGAGACGGCGGACGATGCCGCCGTCTACCGCCTGAACGACGAGCAGGCCCTGGTGGCGACCACCGACTTCTTCATGCCCATCGTGGACGACCCGTATGAGTTCGGCCGCATCGCCGCGACCAATGCATTGAGCGACGTGTACGCCATGGGCGGCAGGCCCATCATGGCGCTGGCCCTGGTCGCCATGCCGGTGAACGTGCTGCCGCTGGCCGTGATCGGCGACATCGTGCGCGGCGGGCAGGACGTGTGCCGTGCGGCGGGCATCCCCATCGCGGGCGGCCACACCATCGATTCCGTGGAGCCCATCTACGGCCTGGTTGCGCTGGGCCTGGTGCACCCCGGCCGCGTGCGCCGCAACGCGGGCGCACAGGTGGGCGACGTGCTGGTGCTGGGCAAGCCGCTGGGCGTGGGCGTGTACTCGGCCGCGCTCAAGAAGGAGCAGCTGGGCGACGCGCACTACCGCGAGATGATCGCCGGCACCACGCTTCTCAACACCCCCGGCCCGCTGCTGGCCGAACTGCCCGGCGTACACGCCATCACGGACGTGACCGGCTTCGGCCTCGCGGGCCACGGCCTGGAGATGGCGCGCGGCGCGGGCCTGACGGTGGCCATCGACTGGCCGCGCGTGCCGCTGCTGCCCGGCGTGGCGGAACTGGCGGCCGCCGGGTTCATCACCGGCGCCAGCGGCCGCAACTGGGCGGGCTATGGCGCCGACGTGCGGCTGGCGGACGGCCTACCCGCCACGGCCCAAAGCCTCGTCACCGACCCGCAGACCTCGGGCGGGCTGCTCGTGGCCTGCGCGCCGGACAGCGTGGACGAGGTGCTGGCCGTGTTCCGGCGTGAGGGCTTCGGGCAGGCGGCTGTTGTGGGCGCGGTGGAAGCCGGGCCAGCGCGGCTGGATGTGCGTGCCTGATGCTCATCCATTGATAGCTGCCAGCGCTTGTGCAATAAGCGCTGGAGCCGGTTTTGCTTGTAATTCGTCCCCGCCATGGCATTGAACGAACCCGTCCGCCTCACCCCGCCGCCCGAGGGCTACGCCGACTGGCTGGCCGAGCTGAAAGGCCGCGTCCACGCCGCCCAGCAGCGCGCCGCGCTGGCGGTGAACCGCGAATTGGTGCTGCTGTACTGGCAGATCGGCAGCGACATCCTGGCGCGGCAGGCGGCGCAGGGCTGGGGGGCCAAGGTGATCGAGCGGCTGGCGGAGGACTTGCGCGCAGCCTTCCCGGAGATGAAAGGGTTTTCGCCCCGCAACCTCAAGTACATGCGCGCCTTCGCCGAGAGCTGGCCGGACGAGCCATTTGTGCAAGAGGTGCTTGCACAATTGCCGTGGTACCACCAGTTGGCCCTGCTGGACAAGCTGCCCGGCCCCGCCACCCGCCGCTGGTACGCCGCCAAGGCCATCGAGCACAACTGGTCGCGCAACGTGCTGGTGATGCAAATCGAGTCCCGCCTGCTGGAGCGAAGCGGCCAGGCCGTGACCAACTTCGAGGCCAAGCTGCCCAAGCCCCAGTCCGACCTGGCGCGTGAATCGCTCAAGGACCCGTACCGCTTCGACTTCCTGGGCCTGACCGAAGAGGCGCATGAGCGCGACATCGAAGGCGCATTGGTCAAGCACGTGACCGAGTTCCTGCTGGAGCTGGGCGCGGGCTTTGCCTTCGTCGGCCGGCAGGTGCTGCTGGACGTGGGTGGCGACGAGTTCTTCATCGACCTGCTGTTCTACCACCTCAAGCTGCGCTGCTACGTGGTGATCGAACTCAAGGGTGGCAAGTTCAAGCCCGAGCACCTGGGCCAGCTGGGCTTCTACCTGACGGCCGTGGACCGGCAGGTCAAGAGCGAGCACGACAACCCCACGATCGGCCTGCTGCTGTGCAAAACCAAGAACAAGGTGGTGGCCGAGTACGCTTTGGGCGACCGCTCGCAGCCCATGGGCGTGGCCGAATACAAGCTGCTCGAATCCCTGCCCGCCGAGCTGCAAACCAGCCTGCCCAGCATCGAGCAGATCGAGCGCGAGCTGACAGGGGATGCTCCTGAAAAATGAGCTGCCAGCGCTTGCTGCATAAGCGCCAGAGGCCAAAAACACCTGAACCCATTTCCCCATGAACCTCCTCGCCGCCCTGCGCTACCTCGTCGCGCTCGACGAACACCGCCACTTCGGCCGCGCGGCGCAGGCCTGCCATATCACCCAGCCCGCGCTGTCGAACGCGCTGCGGGCGCTGGAGGAAGAATTCGGCACCGTCATCGTGCAGCGCAGCCGCACGTTCGAGGGCCTGACGCACGAGGGCGAGGCGGTGCTGGCCACGGCGCGGCGCATGCTGCGCGACAACGAGGTGCTGCGCCAGGAGCTGCGCGGCACCGAGGCCGCGCCGCAGGGCCGTCTGCGCATGGCGGCCGTGCCCACGGCCATGCCGCTGCTGGCGCGCTTTGCCGCCACGCTGCAGGCGCGGCACCCGGGCATCGTGCCGGTGATGCTGTCGATGAGTTCGCAGGACCTGGAGCAGGGGCTGGACGACCTGTCGCTGGACCTGGCCCTGGGCTACTCGGAGCGCATGCAGGCGCAACGCGCGGCCCTGCGCGCGTGGCCGCAGTGCCGCGAGCGCTACTACCTGCTGCAGCGCGCCCGCAAGCCCGCGCCCGAGCGCCTGGCGATCGGCCCGCCCGTGGCCTGGGCCGAGGCGGCGCGGAGGCCGCTGGTGCTGCTCACGCCCGAGATGCACAACCGCGCCATCATCGACGCGGCCTTGCGCGAGGCGGGCGCGTCGGTCGCGCCCGCCATCGAGACCAACGCGGTGCTGCCGCTGGTGCTGAGCGTGCTGGCGGGCGACGTGTGCAGCGTGCTGCCCGGCGCGATGGTGGCCGCCGTGCGCAGCGAGCGCACGCTCGAAGCCCTGCCCCTGGTGGAGCCCGACGTGCGCACGCCCATCGGCTTCATGACCCAGCGCGGGCCGCGCGTCTCGCGCGCCCTGCAGGCGGCGCTGGCGCTGCTGGACACCGGGGAATGGCAAGCCCAGCTGGCCACCCACTGCGGCGACCTGCCCGACTGACCGCCCTTCATTCAATTCTTGAATCGACCCATGTGTCGATTCCATTTGACGCTTCCGCACCCTGCCAAAGACACTGCGCTGCGCCTTGACGTGGGTCAAGTGATACGCAATCGCAACACAACAGGAACGGAGACTTCTCATGACCGCTTCTTCGGCTGGCACCGCCACGCTGCCCCTGTCCGGCGCCACTGGCGCGCCGGGCTTCCTCGACAAGGAACGCATCATCGCGGGCCCCGGCTTCAGCCGCTGGCTGGTGCCGCCCTGTGCGCTGGCCATCCACCTGTGCATCGGCATGGCCTATGGCTTCTCGGTGTTCTGGCTGCCGCTGTCCAAGATGCTGCAGACGGCGGGCACGGGCGCCGCCTGCGGCGCGGACGTGGGCTTCTTCCAGGAGCTGTTCACCACCACCTGTGACTGGAAGGTGGCCACGCTCGGCTGGATGTACACGCTGTTCTTCGTGTTCCTGGGCGTCGCGGCGGCGGTCTGGGGCGGCTGGCTGGAGCGGGTCGGCCCGCGCCGCGTGGGCATCATCTCCATGCTCTGCTGGTGCGGCGGCATGCTGTTCTCGGCGCTGGGCGTGTACACGCACCAGTACTGGATGATGATCATCGGCTCGGGCGTCATCGGCGGCATCGGCCTGGGGCTGGGCTACATCTCGCCGGTGTCCACGCTCATCAAATGGTTCCCGGACCGGCGCGGCATGGCCACCGGCATGGCCATCATGGGCTTTGGCGGCGGCGCGATGATCGGCTCGCCGCTGGCGGTGGAGCTGATGAAGTATTTCTCCACCCCCACCGACGTGGGCGTGTGGCAGACCTTCGTCGTCATGGCCCTGCTCTACACCGTCTTCATGACCATCGGCGCGCTGGGCTACCGCGTGCCCCCGGCCGGCTGGAAGCCCGCGGGCTGGACGCCGCCCGCCGCGCAGACCAGCAACGCGATGATCACGCAGCGCCACGTCCACGTGAAGAAGGTCTGGGGCATCCCGCAGTTCTGGCTGCTGTGGACCGTGCTCACCATGAACGTGAGCGCGGGCATCGGCGTGATCGGCATGGCTTCGCCCATGCTGCAGGAGGTGTTCGCGGGCGCCCTGATCGGCGTGCAGAAGACCTTCACCGAGCTGGGCAAGGACGAGTTGACCGCCATCGCCATCGTGGCGGGCGGCTTCACGGCGCTGATCAGCCTGTTCAACATCGGCGGCCGCTTCTTCTGGGCCAGCCTTTCCGACAAGCTCGGCCGCAAGCTGACCTACACCGTGTTCTTCGTGCTCGGCGGCGTGCTGTACTGGAGCATCCCGTCCAGCGCGGCGGCGGGCAGCCAGCTCATGTTCGTGGCGGCGGTCTGCATCATCATCTCGATGTACGGCGGCGGCTTCGCCACCATTCCGGCCTACCTGGCCGACCTGTTCGGCACGCAGTTCGTCGGCGCCATCCACGGGCGGCTGCTCACGGCCTGGGCCACGGCGGGCATCCTGGGCCCGGTGGTCGTCAACTACATGCGCGAATACCAGCTGGGCCTGGGCATCCCGCGCGCGCAGGTGTACAACCAGACCATGTACATCCTGATCGGCATGCTGGTGGTCGGCCTTATCGCCAACCTGCTGGTGCGGCCCGTGGCGGCCAGGCACTTCATGACCGACGCCGAACTGGCGGTGGAGAAGAAGCTGGCGCACGAACGCGCGGCGGCGGCCGAGGTCACGGGAGCAGTTGGTGGTGGTAGCGGCAACAGCGGCGGCCAGTCCAGCGGAGCGCTGGTGGCTGCGGCCTGGCTGCTGGTCGGCATTCCGCTGGCCTGGGGCGTGTACCGCACGCTGCTGAGCGCAGCCAAGTTCTTCCACTGATCGAAACACCAGAAAACAACCCCACGACCACACCCCACGACGGAAAGCGCGCCATGGCCGAACAGAAGATCGAGTTTTACAAAGGCCCCGCGGGCGGCTGGGGCGCGCTCAACAGCGTGAAGAACACGCTGCTGCGCCAGGACATTCCCATCAAGGGCGCCAAGACCCTGCTCTCGGCCAACCAGCCCGACGGCTTCGACTGCCCGGGCTGCGCCTGGCCGGACCGCAACCACCACTCGGCCTTCGAGTTCTGCGAGAACGGCGTGAAGGCCGTCGCGGCCGAGGCCACGGCGCGCCGCGTGGAGCCCGCCTTCTTCGCCCAGTACACCGTGGCCGAGCTGGCCGACAAGAGCGACTTCTGGCTGGAGGACCAGGGCCGCCTGACCCAGCCCATGGCCTACCACGCGCCCAGCGACCAGTACCGCCCCATTGCCTGGGACGACGCCTTTGCCCTCATCGCGCGGCACCTGAACGCGCTGCCCGACCCCAACCAGGCCATCTTCTACACCTCGGGCCGCGCGAGCAACGAGGCGGCCTTTCTGTACCAGCTGTTCGTGCGCGAGTACGGCACCAACAACTTCCCCGACTGCTCCAACATGTGCCACGAGCCCAGCGGCTCGGCCATGAAGCCGCAGATCGGCGTGGGCAAGGGCACGGTCACGCTCGACGACTTCACCAAGGCCGACGCCATCTTCATCTTCGGCCAGAACCCCGGCACCAACCACCCGCGCATGCTGGGCGAGTTGCGCGCCGCCCACAAGCGCGGCGCGCGCATCGTCAGCTTCAACCCGCTGCGCGAGCGCGGGCTGGAGCGCTTTCAGGACCCGCAGGACAAGCTGGAGATGGCCACCTTCGGCTCCACGCCCATCAGCACGCACTACTTCCAGCTGCGCGTGGGCGGTGACTTCGCGGCCGTCAAGGGCATCATGAAGCACGTGCTGGAGCAGGACGACGCCCAAGGCAACGTGCTCGACCGTGAATTCATCGCCGCGCACACCAGCGGCTTCGACGCCCTGGCCGCCGACCTGCGCGCCGAAGACTGGGTGCTGCTGGAGCAGGAGTCGGGTCTCAGCGAAGAGCAGATGCGCGCCGCGGGCGACGTGTACATCGGCGCGGGCAGCGTCATCGCCTGCTGGGGCATGGGCATCACCCAGCACAAGTACGCGGTGTCTACCATCCAGGCCATCGTGGGCCTGCTCATGCTGCGCGGCAACCTGGGCCGCGACGGCGCGGGCGCCTGCCCCGTGCGCGGCCACAGCAACGTGCAGGGCGACCGCACCGTGGGCATCTGGGAAAAGCCCCCCGCCGCGCTGCTCGACCGGCTGCGCGACGTCTACGGCTTCGAGCCGCCGCGCGCCCACGGCGTGGACACGGTGGAGGCCATCCAGCACATGCTGGACGGCCGGGGCCGCGTGTTCTTCGCCCTGGGCGGCAACTTCGCCGCCGCCACGCCCGACACCTACGAAACCTGGAAGGCGCTGCGCCAGTGCGACCTGACGGTCCACGTCACCACCAAGCTCAACCGCAGCCACATCGTCCACGGGCGCGAGGCGCTGATCCTGCCCTGCCTGGGCCGCACCGAGATCGACATGCAGGCCGCCGGAGCGCAGGGCGTGACGGTGGAAGACTCGATGAGCATGGTCCACATCAGCGTGGGCATCAACCCGCCCGCGTCGGAACACTTGCTGTCTGAGCCCGCCATCGTCGCCCGGCTGGCCGCCGCCACGCTGGGCGCGCGCAGCCGCGTCCCGTGGCTCTGGCTGATCGAAGACTACGCCCGCATCCGCGACGAGATCGAAAAGGTCTTCCCCCAATTCGCCGACTACAACGCCCGCATCGCCGTGCCCGGCGGCTTTCGCCTGCGCAACACGGCCAGCGAGCGCATCTGGGAGACGGAAGGGGGCAAGGCCCGCTTCTACGCCCACCCCGTGCCGCGCGACACGCCCGCGCACCGCGCGCGCGAGCGCTTCAAGGACCGCATCGTCTTCACGCTGTTCACCACACGCTCGCACGACCAGTACAACACCACCATCTACGGCATGGACGACCGCTACCGTGGCGTGTTCGGCCAGCGCCGCGTGCTGTTCATCCACGCCGAGGACATCCGCGCGCTGGGCTTGAAGGAGGGCGACTGGGTGGACATCCACACCGTCTGGAACGACGGGCAGGAGCGCCGCGCCGACGGCTTCAAGCTCGTCGCCTACGACATCCCGCGCGGCAACCTCGGCGCCTACTACCCCGAGACCAATCCGCTGGTGCCCCTGTCCGCCGTGGCCGACGCGGCGGGCACGCCCACGTCCAAGTCCATCCCCGTGCTGCTCACCCCGCGCGAGACCGTATGAATGATCTGGCCCAGGCCATCCTGCGCGCGCTGGCCCAGGAGGGCGGCACCCCCGTCTCGCTGCCGCGCCTGTCCAAGCGCCTGGGCCAAAGCGCCAGCGCCGTGCTGCGCGCCATGAGCTTCCTGGGCGACGCTGCCCTGGGCGGCCAGCCCGGCCCCGGCTGGGTGCGCGTGTGGCAGGAAGACGGGCGCTGGATGGCGGCCCTGACCGAAGCGGGTCACGCGCAATGCGCGGTTACTCCTGAAAAATGAGCTGCCAGCGCTTGCTGGATAAGCGCTGGAGGCCATTTTGACCATTAATGTCAGCCCCCGCCCGGCGGCACCCTGATGTTGTCGGCGACGTGCCGCTGTGCCCTGGCGAGCGCGGCGGCGGCCCGCGCCAGCCAGGCGCGCAGGCGGTGCTTGAAAGATGATGTTTCGTGGGTCATTGCGGGGGGCAATGCTCCAATCCGGCCAGGCATCTGTAAAGTTGAATTCCATGACCGCTGGATTCACAATTTCTGATGCGTAACCTGAACCTCGACCAACTGCAGACGCTCGTCGCCATCGCCGACCTGGGCACCTTCGCCGCCGCCGCGCAGGCGCTGCACTTGGCGCCGCCCACCGTCAGCCTGCACATCAAGGAACTGGAGTCGCGCATGGAGGCCCCGCTGCTCGTGCGCGGCCGCAGGCAGGCCGAGCTGACGCCCGCTGGCGAAGCCTTGGTGCAGGAAGGGCGCAAGCTGCTGGCGGCCAGCGACGACCTCATCGACCTGGTGCGCCGCCGCGCATCGGGGCGCGAGGGCATCGTCCGCGTGGGCGTGTCGGCGGGCGTCAGCACGCGGCTGCTGCCGCTGATGCTTCAGGCCCTGGCCGCGCGCAGCCCCGGCGTGGAGGTGCGGCTGGAGGCCGTGGCATCCGCCGACGCCATGCTGCGCCTGAAGGCTGGCACGCTGGACGTGGGCATCGTCGCCAGCCCGCAGCCGCCCGTGGCGGGCCTGTGCCTCACGCCCTGGCGCAACGACCCCATGGTGGCGCTGCTCCCCGCGTCCTGGGACGCGCCCGAGCCCGTCACGCCCGAATGGCTGGCCGGGCGCCGCTGGGCCTCCTTCGCGCCCGCCACGCAGATGCACGGCCTGATCGCCGCGTGGTTCGGCCAGGCGGGCTTAAATCCCCGGCCGTTCCTGACGCTGAGCTACCCCGGCGCCCTCAAGAGCCTGGCCGCCGGCAGCCAGAGCGCGGCCCTGCTGCCGCTGGAGGAGGTGGAGGACCAGCGGGACGCGCCGGGCGTGCAGATCCGCCCCCTGTCGCCGCCGCTCATGCGCCCGATGGCCGTGGCGCACCGGCACGCGCCGGAGCCCAACGGGGCGGTTGCGAGCGTGCTGGCGGTGCTGGACGATTTCGCGGGCTGACCCACGGGGCGCTTATGCGAACCAGTCGTGGAAAGGCGCGACGGGGCAATGGGCTGCCAAAGCCTGCAGCGGGAACACCTTCCACGGCGCTGCGGGCTCCAGGCCCGGGAGCCTGGCCAGCACCGCATCGCGCACCCCGGGCTTGACCGTCTGGCGCCAGCCGAGCACCTGCCCCCAGGTCGAGGAGCCGGTCAGGTGCAGCGCGAACCCGGGCGCGGCGGCCGATGCCCCGTAGGCCGGGGGGAACAGCCGCCGGTACGCATCGAGGTGGTACAGCCAGGACACGCCCATGACGGACCGCACGGGTGCGCCCGACTGGCGGACGTAGCGGAACAGCGCGCGCAGCTCCTGATGGCGCTCCGCCATGCTGTCCCGCGCCAGCGGGCTTCGGGCGATCGCCTGCGGCGGCATGAAGTGCAGGCGCAGCGTGCCGCTGGCCGCATCGGGCAGGTCGCACGAAAAGCAGCCGAAGGTGCCTGGGGGCTGGGGCGACGCAGGACGGGCGGCGAATGCGTCCAGGCACAGGGCGAGTGCGGCAGGACGGTCTCCGTCCGTCGGCGCGAGGCGGGCCAGCAGGGCGCGCCAGCGGGCGTCCCCGGCTGGTCCGTGCAGGTTCAGGCGCCGCCGCAGGTTCGTGCAGGCGGCCACCGCCGCGTCGAACGGCACCTGCGCGGCAACTGCGTACCGCTGAGCAACCTGGAGCTGCAGGTCGAAATAGTCTGCTTCCAACACGGTGCTGCGAAAGTGGCGGAAGGGAGAGGGAGTCGAACCCTCCGGCCGCGCGTGGCGCAACCCGCCGGGTTTGAAGCCCGGGCGCCCCACCAGGGACGCTTCCCTTCCAGAAAAACTGACCCCCACGCTCCGCCGCTGCGCGGGTCGCTGCCCCCCCGAGGGGGCCGCTTTTTTTGCCTTGGGGCGGCCTGGCGGCAAAAAAATCAACCAAATAGCGACGTGCCGGGC
>Ga0206116_1001472_pt1 | contig 12611 bp, 13 predicted proteins | sample 3A1Ametagenome_FD_178000 | JGI IMG/M metagenome (GOLD analysis project Ga0206116, IMG submission 178000) | Enriched microbial communities from leaf-cutter ant dump, University of Wisconsin, Madison, United States - 3A1A | ecosystem: Environmental > Terrestrial > Nest > Insects nest > Nest dump...
ATCTGCACCCCGGCTGGCACGCTTTGCGCCACGGGGCTCCTACACTGATCCTCCATGACGATCCACCTGTACCACTGCGTCAGCGCCCGCTCGTTCCGCCCCCTGTGGATGCTCGAAGAGCTGCAGCTACCCTACCAGCTCCACATGCTGCCGTTCCCGCCGCGCGCGCTGGCGCGCAGCTTTCTGGAACAGAACCCGCTGGGCACGGTGCCCCTGCTGGTGCAGGGCGAGGTCCGCATGACCGAATCTGCCGCCATATGCCAGTACCTGGCCGCCACGCACCCCGATGCGGGCCTGGACGTGCCGCCCACCCATCCGGCCTATGGCGCCTACCTGAACTGGCTGCACATGAGCGACGCCACGCTGACCTTTCCGCAGACCCTGCTGCTGCGCTACGGCCGCTTCGAGCCCGCCGAACGCCAGCAGCCCCAGGTGGTGGAAGACTACCGCCGCTGGTTCCTGGCCCGCCTGCGCGCCGTGGAGGCCCGGGCCGCGCAGGCCGAGCACCTGTGCGCCGGCCGCTTCACAGCCGCCGACGTGGCCGTGGGCTATGCCCTGCTGCTGGCCCGCCACCTGGGGCTGGAGCCGCAGTTCGGCCCCGCCACCGCTGCCTACTGGCAGCGGCTGCAACAGCGCCCGGCCTTCCAGCGCGCCATGGCGGCGCAGCACGCGGCCGCGCTGGCGCAGGGGGTGCCGACCACGCCGGCGCCGGATACGCAGCCCTGATGCGTCAGCACCCCAGCAGCGCCGGCAGCTCCGCCATGCTGCGGAACACCTGCGCCGCGCCCGCCGCCCGCAGCGCCGCGCCGTCGTCCAGCGGCGCATAGGCGAACACCGTAGCGCCCGCCGCCACGCCGGCGGTGACGCCGGTCACCGTGTCCTCGACCACCGCGCAGCGCACGGGCGCGGCCTGCAGGGCGGCGGCGGCGGCCAGGTACACGTCGGGCGCGGGCTTGGAGGCTGGCATCTCGTGGCCGCTGAAGATGCGGCCCGCGAAGTACGGGGCCAGGCCCACCTTGGCCAGCTGCATCTCGACCTTGAGGCGGTCGGCGCCCGAGGCGCAGGCAATGCGCCCGCCGTGGTGGGCGTGCACGCGCTCGATGGTGCCGTGGATGTGCTCCACGGCCAGCAGGCGCGCTTCCAGTTCGGCGTTGCGGCGGGCGTAGAAGGCCGCCATCCAGTCGTCCGTCAGCGGGCGGCCCGTGTGGGCCTCGATGCGCGCGGCCTCGCTGCGCACGGTCTTGCCGATGAACAGGCGCATGCATTCCTCGGTGGAAAGCGCCCAGCCGGCTTCCGCCAGCATGTCGCGCAGCACGCCGTTGGTGATGGGCTCGCTGTCCACCAGCACACCATCACAGTCGAACAGGATTGCTTCGAATTTCATAGCTTATCGCGCTTGCCACACAAGCGCTGGAGGTCGTTTTGATGCATATTCTTCTTCAGGCGCGGACATCGCCGTCCACGTAGAACCAGCGCCCGCCTTCACGCACGAAGCGGCTGGTCTCGTGCAGGCGCACGGCGCGGCCCTGCACGCGGTAGCGGGCGACGAACTCCACCTCGGCCCGGCCGTCGCCCGTGGCACGGTGGCTGCGCACCTCCAGCCCTAGCCACTTCGCGCCCGCATCGAAGTCCAGCGCCGCCGGGCTGGTGCTGGCGTGCCAGGTGGCCAGCAGATAGTCGGCGCGCTCCAGCACGAAGGCGCTGTAGCGCGAGCGCATGAGGCTTTCGGCATCAGGAGCGGGCGCGGTGTCCCAGTGATCGAGGTAGCGGCCGCAGCAGTCGGCCAGAGACGGCACCGCGCCCCGGGGGCCGCGGCGCCCGCAGGGGCAGGGCGTGCTCATTTCAAGGTGCCGAAGACTTTCTTGAGCAGGGCGCTGCCCGTGCCCACCGGGTCCTGGCGGATCTTCTTTTCCTCTTCGCCGATCATGAAGTACAGGCCGTCGAGCGTCTTGCCCGTGACGTACTGCGACAGGTTGGCGTCTTCCTTGCGGATCAGGCCGAAACCCGCGGCCTTGCCCGCGAAGCTGTTGTACTGCTGCGTGAGTCCTACCTTCTCGGTGGCTTGGGTGACGACGGGCAGGAAGCGCTCGCCCAGCGGCACGCGGGTCTTCTCGGCGAAGAAGGCGGTCACGGAGGTGTCGCCGCCGGTCAGGATGTTCTTGGCGTCGGTCACCGTCATGTTCTGCACGGCATTCACCAGCAGATCCTTGCCCATGGGCACGGCGGCCTCGGCGGCGCGGTTGATGGTGGTGACGAGTTCGTCGATGCGCTTGCCCTGGCCGAACTTGCGCAGCAGCTTGGCCGCGTCCTCCAGGTGGCCCGGCAGCGGAATGCGCACCTGCGGGTTGTCCAGGAAGCCGCCGGGCCGCCCGAGCAGCGCCACGGCCGACTCCGCGCCCTTGGCCAGCGCGGTCTTGACGCCGCCAGACGCATCGGCGCTGGACAGATCGGCCAGCGACAGCGCGTGCGCCTGCTGCCAGGCGCCCAGCAGCAGGGTGCTCGCGGCGCCCAGGCCCGCGCGATGAAAACTGCGACGCAGCATGGTGGAGTCCTTCCCGAAAAAACAGGTGGCCATTTTTGCAGATACTGTGCGGTGCTTCGCCATTCATCAACCAACGGGAGACAGCGATGTGGGCAATGAGCGTGCCGTGGTGGGAATTCGTCGTGCGCGGCGTGGTGGTCTATGTGTTCCTGCTGGTCTTCCTGCGCCTCACGGGCCGGCGGCAGACGGGGCAGTACGCGCCGTTCGACCTGGTGCTGCTGCTGATCCTGTCGAACGCGGTGCAGAACTCGATGAACGCGGGCGACAACTCGCTGGTGGGCGGGCTCATCTCGGCCACCACGCTCATCGCCTGCCACGTGGGGCTGGCCCAGCTGACCTTCCGCTTCGCGTGGATGGAACGCCTCATCGACGGCAAGCCCCAGGTGCTGGTGCGCGACGGGCAGATGGACACGGCGCTGCTGCGCAAGGAACTGCTCTCCACCGACGACCTGGAGGCCGCGCTGCGCGCCGGCGGCTGCCTGGACGTGCACGAGGTGGCGCGCGCCACCATCGAGACCAACGGGCAGATCACCGTGGTGCTCAGACGGCGCGAGAGCAACGGCGACGGCTGACGGCCACCCTGCTTCGGTAGGGTTGTGGGCGCGGGGGTGGCGAGCCAAAGTCCGTGGCTTTCCGTTCCTCGCCGGCCTTGCGGGCCGGCCGCACTCCCCATGACCCTTCTTGCCAGCCTTCCCCGTGGCGCACTGCGCCGCCCCTTCCCCGCTTCGCCGCGCCTGGCAGCGGCCCTTTGTGCCGCGCTGCTGCTCGCAGGCTGCGAAACCACCAAGATGCGCATGGGCAGCGCCGATGCCAAGACCGTCGCCACCGGCAGCGCCGCCGGCGCGGCCACCGACGGCGCCAGCAGCGAGCTGGAGCGTTGCGACGGCCCGCTGGGCACCGTCTCGCTCATCGAGAACCAGCAGGCAGGCTGGTACACCATCCTGCGCGACCAGTACCGCCTGCCGCCCACGGCCAACCTGCTGCGGCTGCTGGTGCAGCAGTCCAACTGCTTCGTGGTGGTGGAGCGCGGCGCGGCGGGCATGGGCGCGATGACGCGCGAGCGCGCGCTGATGCAGTCCGGCGAGATGCGCCAGGGCAGCCAGTTCGGCCACGGGCAGATGGTGGCGTCGGACTATGGCCTGTCGCCCGAGATCGTGTTCCAGAACCACAACGCGGGCGGGGCCTCGGCCTCGCTGGGCGGACTGGTGGGCGGTCGCGCGGGCGGCCTGCTGGCGGCCATCGGCGGCAGCCTGAATACCAAGGAGGCGAGCGCGCTGCTCACGCTCATCGACCACCGCTCGGGCGTGCAAGTGGCGGCGTCGGAGGGCAGCGCGTCCAAGACGGACTTCGGCGCCCTCGGCCAGCTCGCGGGCGGCTCGGGCGGCGCGCGGCTGGGCGGCTACAGCAACACGGCCGAGGGCAAGGTGATCGCCGCCGCCTTCATGGATGCGTTCAACCAGATGGTGCGCTCGCTGCGCCAGTACCGGGCGCAGACGGTGAAGGGCCAGGGCCTGGGCGGCGGCGGGCGCCTGGGCGTGGATGGGGCGGCGGCACCGTCGCAGACCTCCGCGCCGCGTGCCGCGCAAGCTGCGGGGCCCTCGCTGCGCGACGCGCAGGCGCGGCTGAACGAGAAGGGCTACAGCGCGGGCACCCCCGACGGCGCCATGGGCAGCCGCACGGCGGCGGCGCTGCGCGCCTTCCAGAAGGACCAGGGCCTGCCCCAGACGGGCCGGCTGGACGCCGCCACGGCCGACGCGCTGAGCCAGTAGCGGCAAGCGCCCCCGGCGATGCCGGGGGCCATCCTCCTCACAGCTTCGTGTAGCAGCTCTTGCCCGCGATGGACAGGTTGGCCGTGCTCTCCGCCAGGGCTGGAGTGTTCAGCACCGACGGCGTGGTGTCGCCCAGCACGCACAGGTGCGCGCCCTTGCGCACCCACACCGTGGCGTTGACCAGGCCCGTGGGCAGCGTCCACTTGCCCCAGAACGCGGTGGCCGTGGCGGTGGCGCCGGTGCGGTCGAACGCAAAGCTGCCGCCCACGCCCGCAGGTCCCGCCTCCACCGCGCCCGTGCCGGTGCAAGCGGCGTTGCCGTAGGCCACGATACCCAGGGTCACCGCCGCGCGGGCGTCGCCCTGCTTCGCGATGCGCCACAGGCCGCGCCCCCACTTTCCCTGCCCGGCAGGCACGCACAGGTCCTGCTGCCAGTCGCCCTCGGGCAGGGCCGCCGAAGCAGTGGCGCAGGCAACCTCGACCGAGCCCACATGGGCGGCGTTGACCGCGCCCGAGCCGTTGCGCACGGTGCAGGCCTGCCCCGCCGGCTGCGCCTTCACCGTGACGGCATACGGCGCACCACCCACGAGCGGCGTGGCAAAGGTGAAGCCGCCGTTGCCAGTGACCTGCAGGTCGTCGCGCCCGCCGTTCTGCAGCACCAGCGTGCCACCCGCAAGGCCGGATACCGTGCCGCCCACCGTGTACGTGGCGGCGGGCAGGTTCTCGCAGCCCACCTGCACGTTGCGCACATGGTCCGTGGCGCGGCCTGTGCCCTGCGCCACGGTGCAGCGCTGTCCGGCGGGCTGGCTCTTGACGGTGACGGCGTAGGCCACGCCGCTGTCCAGCAGCGTGGTGAACTGGAAGCTGCCATTGGCCGTGAGCGACAGGTCGTTCTCGCCATTGTTTTGCAGCACCAGCGTCTTGCCTGCGGCCAGCCCGGCGAGCGTGCCGCCCACGGTGTAGGCACCGCCGGTGGGCGGGGGCGTGCCGTCGCCGTCATCGCCGCCGCCGCATGCGGCAAGCAGGCAGGCCGCCGCGAGCGGGGCCCAGCGGAAAAGCACGGGGTGAGGGGTGGTGTCGGTCACGGGTGCGCTCCTTCATGGAAAACAAAGAAGCCCGCGATTCTGTGCAGCGCCCCGCCGCGCCGGAACCCTCCCGTGGTAGGGTTGCGCGGCCCTGGGCGGCGGCCATACTTGGCGGCTGCCCTTGCCCGCAGCTCTGGCCTCGCCCATGCCATCCGCCCATCCCCATTCCTACGTGCTGATCCTCGACGACCATCCGCTGGTGGCGCGGGGCATGGGCGGCTTTCTGCGCGCGCTGCTGCCCGGCATGGAGGTACGCGAGGCCACCACCACCGCCCAGGGCTGGGACGCCATCGCGCAGCACGGCGCGCCGCGCCTGGCGCTGGTGGATTTCTGGCTGGCCGAGGGCGCGGCGCTGGACGTGGTGGCCAGCCTGCGCGCGCAATGCCCGCACACGGCGATTGCCATGGTCAGCGGCGACGACGACCCTGCGCTGGCCGCCCGCGCGCGGGACGCCGGCGCGCAAGGCTTCATCCACAAGCAGGAGCCGCCCGAGGTCTTCGGCCAGGCCGTGCAGGCGCTGCTGAACGGCCTGGCGTGGCACATGCCGCCCGCACCCGCCGCGGCGGCGCGCAGCCGCGAGCTGCCCGTGACCCCGGCGGAGCTGGGCCTGTCGGCCCGCCAGGGCGACATCCTGGCGCTGGTGCTGCAGGGCCTGCCCAACAAGCGCATCGCGCTGCGGTACGGGCTGTCGGAGAGCACGGTGAAAGAGCACGTCAGCGGCATCCTGCAGCGGCTGGGCGCACGCACGCGCGTGGAGGCGATCACCAGCCTGCGCGGCCGCCGCCTGCTGCTGCCGGAGCCTCCCCAGGCCGCGGCTGCAGCCACTGGCACAGCAGCGCCCGCAACTGTTCCGGCGGCACCGGCTTGCGCAGCACCAGGTAGCCCTCCGCCTCTGCCTGGCGCAGTGCCGGGGAATCCCATTCGCCGCTGACCAGCGCCAGTGCGGCGCCTGGGCACTGGTCCTGCAGGCGCTGCAGCAGCGCAAAGCCGCTTTCGCCGCTGCGCAGGCGTTCGTCGCACAGGACGGCCTGCGGCGCGAAGCCCTGGGCCAGCACGACCAGGGCCTGGCCGCCGTCTGCCGCGCAGCGCGCCTGCACGCCCCAGTCCTGCATCAATTGCAGCCAGGCCGTACTGATTTGCGGGTCGTCCTCCACCAGCAGGCAGCGGCCCTGCAATGGCTGCGGCGCGGCGGGTGTGGCGATGGCCGCCACGGAAGGCGCTGCCGGCTGCCGCACCTCCTGCCGCGCCATGGGCAGTCGCAGCCAGAAGCGCGATCCGCGCCCCAGGCGCGAGGCCAGGCCCAGGGGCGCACCCATCAAATCCGCGCAGCGCGCCACCACGGCCAGGCCCAGGCCGTAGCCCGCGTCGTCCGCAGCGCGGTCGGCAGCGGCGCGGGTAAAGGGCGAGAAGATGCGCTCGCGCTCCTCGGCGGCCACGCCGGGGCCCGTGTCCCAGACCTCGATCTGCCAGCACGCGGCGCGGCGGCGCACTCCCAGCAGTACGCCGCCGTCCTGGGTGTAGCGCAAGGCGTTGTGCAGCAGGTTGACGAGGCACTGGCGCAGCAGCACTGGGTCGGCCTCTGCGCAGGCGCCGGGCGGCGGGGCGCGCAAGCGCAGCGCCAGGCCGCGCGCGCGGGCGGACGGGGCCAGCAGCGCCACGGCCTCCTGCAGCAGCGGGGCCAGCGGCACGGGCTGCGGCCGCGCCTGCACGGCGCCTGTCTCGATGCGCGAGAGGTCGAGCAGGGCATTGCACATCCACTGCAGCGACTGCACGCCCTGGCGCAGGTCCTGCAGGGTGCCCGTGAGCGCCGGGTCGCGGTTGCGCAGCGCGATGGACTCGGCCAGCAGGCCCACGGCATGCACGGGCTGGCGCAGGTCGTGGCTGGCGGTGGCCAGGAACTGGTTCTTGGCCGCGAGCGCCTGTTCGGCCTCGCCCTGGGCGGCGCGAAAGCGCTCGCTCAGATCGACCTGGCGCAGGAAGAACTGGTGGCTGATGCGCGCGTTGCGAAAGAACACGCCGAACAGCGCATACATCGGCATCAGGTACTGCCAGTGCTGCGGAAAGACGTAGGGCGTGGACAGCACGCTGACGCTGATGCCCGCAAGAAAAAACCACTGGTACACCGCCAGCACCGCCGACTGGTGCGCCGCGCGGGAGGCCACCACCATCGTGGCGCCGCTGATGAACGCCACGCGCAGCTCGAACGGGGTGTGCGGCCCGGCGCTCGCCGCCACGCCCATCAGCAACGCGCCATAGACGGCGGCCAGCATCTGCAGGCGGCGCAGCCACGTGGCCAGCAGCGCCGCCGCATCGCCATCACCGTCGGCCAGCCGCGCCCGGTCGCGCCGCCACAGCCGCCAGGCCCACCAGGCAACGCCCGTCAGCGACAGCGCTGCCGCCCACCACAGCGTGATGCCTGTGGGCCACAGCCCCAGCGCCAGCAGCCACACCGCACCGGGCAGCCCCAGCGCGGGCATGACGGTGCAGCCGTCGCGCACGCGCAGGAAGCTGTTGTCCAGCAGCTCCAGCCGGGCGGACGGGGACAACGCCGACCAGGAAAGTACGGGCTCGGGTTTCATGCGCCGATGTTCGCATTCACTGGTGCAGTCCCAACCCCTACTTTGGTAGGGTTGCGCCCCGTCCACACTGGGAAAGAATCCAGCATGACCGACACCTTCCAGCGCCAGCCGGATTCGCTGCGCGCACTCAGCCCCGAAGGCCAGGCGCGGCTGCTGGAGATGACGTGCCAGCGGCTGCACACCAGCATCCTGGTGCTACCGCTGGTGGCGCTGGGGCTGTCGCTGTTCTACCAGGTGTATGGCGAGGACCCGCGCATGTGGTGGTGGCTGGGCGGCTACGTCGCCTTCGCCGTCTTCGCGCTGGGCCTGCGGCGGCGCTACCGGCGCGATGCCGCGCGGCTGGACGCCACGGCCGTCATGCGGCGCTGGCAGCCGCGCCTGGAATGGCTGGCGCTGGCGCACGGCCTGGGCACCACGGTGCCGTATGCCATCGCGGCCACGGGCACGCCGCACTACGAGTTCTCGATGCTGCTGCTGGTGACCAACGCCGTTACCGTGGCGGGCAACGCCACGCACCAGACGCCGGTGTTCAGCGTCTTCCAGCGCTTCTTCCTGGCGGGCTGGAACGCATCGCTGCCGTTCCTGCCCTGGCTGTTCCCGGGCCTGTGGCCGTATGCGCTGGCGCTGTCGCTGCTGTACACCCTCCTCATGCTGCGGCACGCGCGCCGGGCGCACCAGTTCTTCGTGCGGCAGGTGTGGCTGGAGGAGCGGGGCCAGCAGCTCTCGGCGCAGTACCGCGAGGCCAAGGAAGCGGCCGAGGCGGCGCTGGCCGAGAAGAACCGCTTCCTGAGCACCGCCGCGCACGACCTGCGCCAGCCCGTGCATGCCATGGGCCTGCTGACCGAGGCGATCGTGCTGCGCAACCGCGACAGCGCGCTGGCGCCGCCGCTGGCCGACCTGCAGCGCAGCATGCAGTCGGTGCACCTGATGTTCAACGCGCTGCTCGACCTGTCGAAGATCGAATCCGGCCAGGTGGCCGTGCAGCCGCAGCCGCTGCTGCTGGCGCCACTGCTGCAAGAGGCGCAACTGCAGTTCGCGCCCGAGGCGCAGGCCTGGGGGCTGGCGCTGCGCATGCGTGCGCCACGGGAGGGTGCCACGGTGCAAGCCGACGCCACGCTGCTGCGCCAGTGCCTGTCCAACCTGATCCAGAACGCGCTGCGCTACACGCGGCAGGGCGGCGTACTGGTGGGCATGCGCCAGCGGCGCGGGCACTGGCGCGTGGAGGTGTGGGACACCGGCGTGGGGGTGGCGCTGCAGGACCAGGAGCGCATCTACCTGCCCTTCTACCGGCCCGGGCACGCATGGCAGGTCCACCGCCCGGGGCATGGCCTGGGGCTGGCCCTGGTGGCGCGCTGCGCGGGGCTGATGGGCATACGCCACGGCCTGCGCTCGCGGCTGGGCCGGGGGTCGTGCTTCTGGCTGGAGCTGCCCGCCGCGCCCTTCCCGCCGGCACCGCTCGCCGGCGACGCCAGCATGCCGGCGAGCCCCTCGCATGGCCTGCAAGGCCGCTGCCTGGTGCTGGACGACGACCCGCAAGTGCAGCAGGCCTGGTCGGCACTGTTCGCCAGCTGGGGCGTGCAGGCCCGCATGGCTGCCGACGCGGCGCAGGCCTTCGCGCACCTGCAAGACGGTTTCGCGCCGCAGGCCATCCTGTGCGACCAGCGCCTGCGCTCGGGCGAGAGCGGCTTCGACGTGCTGCGCGCCCTGCTGGAGCGCTGCCCCGCGGCGCGCGGCGCCATGGTGAGCGGCGAGTTCGACTCGCCCGAGCTGCACGAGGCCGAAGCCCAGGGCTACCTGGTGCTGCGCAAGCCGGTGGACGTGGCCGTGCTGCACGCGCTGCTGGCGCAGTGGCTGGGCGCGGCGGATTTCAATCAGGAGACAAATGCATGACCGACATCGGTTCACACGCGCTCGTCATCGGCGGCGGCCTGACCGCCGCCGCAGCCGTGGCCCACCTGGCCTGCATCGCCATCGGTGCGCCCGCCTACCGCCTCATGGGCGCGGGCGAGCGCATGGCGCGCGCCGTGGAGGCGGGCAAGGCGCGGCCCACGCTCGCGACCGCCGCCATTGCCGCCGTGCTGCTGGTGTGGGCGCTGTATGCCTTCTCCGGCGCGGGCGTCGTGGGCCCGCTGCCGCTGACCGGCTGGGCGCTGCCAGCCATCAGCCTGGTCTTTCTGGCGCGGGCGCTGGCCTTCCCGCTGCTGCGGCCCGTGTTCCCTGAAAACTCCGCCACGTTCTGGTGGGTGTCGTCGGGCATTTGCCTGTTGATCGGGTTGCTGTACGCCGTTGGAGCCGTGGCGGCCTGGGTGGCACCATGACGCTGCGCAGGCTCCACGGGCTCTCCGCACTGCTGATCGCGGCCTTTGCCTGCGTCCACATCGCCAACCACCTCGTGGGCCTGGGCGGCGTGGAATCGCACTTGGCCTTCATGCGGGCCGCCCGCCGGGTGTACCGCTTTCCTGCCGTGGAAGCGCTCCTGCTCTTGGCCGCTGCGTTCCAGGTGGGCAGCGGCATCGCCCTGGTGGCCCGGGGCTGGAAGCAGCGTCAGGGGTTCGTCCCCTGGCTGCAGGCAGGCTCGGGCGCCTACCTGGCGCTCTTCCTGCTCAACCACGTGGGTGCCGTGCTCTTCGGCCGTGCGGTGCAGGACCTGGACACCACGTTTCATTTCGCGGCGGCGGGCCTGCACGTGCCGCCCTTTCAATTCTTTTTCGTGCCCTACTACTTCCTGGGCGTGCTGGCGCTGTTCACCCACCTGGGCTGCGCGCTGTACTGGCAGTTGCAGGCCCAGACCCAGGCCGTTCGCAGGCTGGCGATCGTCCTGCCGATCAGCGCCGGTTTTGCGGCGGCGCTGCTCATCGTGCTGTCGCTGGCAGGCGTGTTGTACCCCGTGCAGATACCGCCGGAGTACAAGGCGAATTTTGGTCAAATCACCCTCTAGCGCTTATCCAACAAGCGCGATCAGCTACTCTTTCAATAGCAATCAGGCCAGCGCGCGCTGGATGATGATCTTCTGCACGTCGCTCGTGCCCTCGTAGATCTGGCACACGCGCACGTCGCGGTAGATGCGCTCCACCGGGAAGTCGTTGACCACGCCGTAGCCGCCCAGCGTCTGGATGGCGGCGCTGCACACGCGCTCGGCCATTTCGCTGGCGAAGAGCTTGGCCATGGCGGCTTCCTTCAGGCACGGCCGGCCCGCGTCGCGCAGCGCGGCCGCGTGCCAGATGAGCTGGCGCGAGGCCTCGATCTGCGTGGCGCAGTCGGCCAGGCGGAAGCCCACGGCCTGGTGGTTGAAGATGGCGGTGCCGAAGCTCTCGCGCTCTTTCGCGTACTGCACGGCGAACTCGAAGGCGCTGCGCGCCATGCCCACGCTCTGCGCGGCGATGCCGATGCGGCCGCCTTCGAGCGCGCCCAGCGCGATCTTGTAGCCCTCGCCCTCGGCGCCGATCAGGTTCTCGGCCGGCACGCGGCAGTTGTCGAAGTTGATCTGCGCCGTGTCGCTGCTGTGCTGGCCCAGCTTGTCTTCGAGCCGCGCCACCACGTAGCCAGAGGTGTTCGTGGGCACCAGGAAGGCGCTCATGCCCTTCTTGCCCGCGCCCTTGTCGGTCACGGCGATGACGATGGCCACGTGGCCGTTCTGGCCGCTGGTGATGAACTGCTTGACGCCGTTGATGACGTATTCATCACCCTGCTTCACCGCCGTGGTGCGCAGCGCGGAGGCGTCGGAGCCCACGTGCGGCTCGGTCAGGCAGAACGCGCCCAGCATTTCGCCGCGCGCGAGCGGCGCGAGCCAGTCGCGTTTTTGCTGGGCATTGCCGTAGCGCATCAGGATGGCGTTCACGGGGCAGTTGGTCACGCTGATGGCCGTGCTGGTGCCGCCGTCGCCCGCCGCGATCTCTTCGAGCACCAGGGCGAGCGAAAGGTAGTCCAGGCCTGCGCCGCCCAGGTCCTCGGGCACGCAGATGCCGTAGGCCCCCAGTTGCGCGAGGCCCTGGTGCGCCTCTTTCGGAAAGTGGTGCTCCTTGTCCCAGCGCGCGGCGTGGGGCCACAGCTCGGCTTTAGCGAAGTCGCGCACGGCGTCGCGGATCATTTCCTGGTCCTGGGTCAGCAGCATGGAGTTTCCTGTTTCTCTTTCCAATGGGTATGCGGTTCGCGGGCTACACCAGCGTGACCGTGCCGGTGGCGAGGTCGTAGACCCCGCCGACGGTCCGCGTGGCGCCAGCGGCGGCGCGGTCCGCGAGGATGGGTGCCGCCGTGGCCAGGCGGGCCACGTTGTGGCGCACGTTCTGCACGGTGGCGGCAGCGAGCAGGTCGCCGGGCTGGCGGCGCAGCGCGGATTCCACGGCGGGCTGGATGGCCTGCGCCAGGCCCGGCAGGTGCCCCGGCAGCACCGCCCCTTCCTGCACCACCTTGACGGCGGCGGACACCGCGCCGCAATGGCTGTGGCCCAGCACCATGAGCAGGGGCACCTCCAGGTACTGCACGGCGTATTCCATGCTGGCCAGCGCGTCGTCGTTGACGAAGTTGCCCGCCAGCCGCACCACGAACAGGTCGCCCAGGCCCTGGTCGAACAGCAGCTCGGGCGCCACGCGCGAGTCCGCGCAGCTCAGCACGGCCGCCACGGGCCGCTGGCCCTGTGC
>Ga0206116_1001477_pt1 | contig 12481 bp, 12 predicted proteins | sample 3A1Ametagenome_FD_178000 | JGI IMG/M metagenome (GOLD analysis project Ga0206116, IMG submission 178000) | Enriched microbial communities from leaf-cutter ant dump, University of Wisconsin, Madison, United States - 3A1A | ecosystem: Environmental > Terrestrial > Nest > Insects nest > Nest dump...
AGTGTTTCATTCGTAATATTGTATTATTAAAAATATAATTATATGTTATTAGAAATTAAATTTAAGGGAAAATCTTACTTAGCAAATGTGAAGAAAGAAAAATTCACTTTTGATTTTAAATTAGAAAGATACAACAGCTTGTATAGTTGGTATGAGATTCACGGATTTCAAAAATTCTCTTGCTCTTTAACTTGTAGATTAAAACATTACAAAGAATTTAAGGCAAGAGTTTTCAATCCAGAATATGGTAGAAGATTTATAAGTCAAGATTCATAATAATATTATTTCAACTTCAATTGATAAAGATTTCCTGTGTGTGTTTTGTTGCCTTCATCGGTCATTAAGATTGTATTTTCATCTTTGAAACAAAGACCTTCTTTCTGTGTGTGATGATTCAGTTCAATTTTTTCGACGTTTCCGGAGAAGAAATTATTGCCTTTCCAATTGGTGAAAATCCAAACTTTATCGGAGCTTAAAATCGCCACTTTATCTTTATTCGGGCTGATGTCTGCACTGGTCACAGCACAATGATTGAACTGCTCACAAGTCACAAAACTTCCGATTTTCTTAGCAGGTAATTTTTGAGTGGAGTTGTTATCAACTTCATATAAAACCGTGGTTCCATCAAATTTTGAACTTCTGTTTTTAGTGAAAAGAAAAAATTTGTTGTTATGGATGAAGAACGATTCAACGTCAAAAATGCGGTCTTTCTTTTTTGGAGGAAATTCGGTTTGTTCGGGATAATAGAACTGGACAATTGATTCAGCTTTAGCTTCATCTTTATTCAAATCCGAAGCATTAATTTTATAAATGGCTAAGTTTTGCCTGTCATTATCATTATTTCCAAAATCGCCGATATAAATATTACCTTCATCATCCGAAGTCAAATCTTCCCAGTCATTATTTTCAACATTAGAGATGGTAATTTGCCTGATTAATTCTCCTTTCTCATTAAATCCAAAAAGAACATTGTGATTATGGTTGTCCTCAATCGTCCAAATCAGGGGTGATGCTTTCGAAATTTCACAAGCCGAAGCTTCTTTCAGCTTTTTGGGAAGACTCGCCAATGTTGAAAAATTCTCCTGAGTCTGTGAACAGGAAAATGTAATGGATAATAATGCGAAAAAGGAAAGTGCTTTCATTGGATGAAATTAATGAAAATAATGGAGATTGAAACCACAAAAGTTACAAAAGGACAAAATTGAATGGATACGTTAAAAGTTCAAAAAGAAAATTTTGTGAACTTGTTATATATTGAAAAAATATTCAATAAAAATCTTTGTGACTTTTGTGGTTTAAAAAAAATGCACAACTATAAAAATTGTGCATTCTATTTTTGAAAAATTCAAATCTTAAAGAATCAACATCGCGTCTCCGTAAGAGTAGAATTTGTATTTTTCTTTGATAGCCTCCTCGTAAGCTCTCATGATGAAATCTTTGTTCGCAAAAGCGGCAATCATCATAATCAGAGTAGACTTAGGCGTGTGGAAGTTGGTAATCATTGCATTGGCTACACCAAATTCGTGAGGTGGATAGATGAACTTGTTGGTCCAACCTCTGTAAGCTGAGATTTTTTTGTTAGAAGAAACAGAAGTTTCCAAAGCTCTCATCGTTGTTGTTCCAACAGCACAGACTCTGCGTCCTTCTTCTACAGCTTTGTTAATGATTGCTGCGTTCTTCTCATCGATAATCGCTTCTTCAGATTCCATTTTGTGCTTGGATAGATCTTCAACTTCGATTGGGTTGAAAGTTCCCAAACCAACGTGAAGTGTGATCTCTGCAAAGTCAATTCCTTTGATCTCTAATCTCTTCATCAAGTGTTTTGAAAAGTGAAGACCTGCAGTTGGCGCTGCTACAGCACCTTCAACTTTGGCATAGATGGTTTGATATCTTTCTGCATCTTCCGGCTCAACCTCTCTTTTGATATATTTTGGAAGCGGCGTTTCACCAAGTTCTGTCAATTTTGCACGGAACTCTTCATAAGAACCATCGAACAAAAATCTCAGTGTTCTTCCTCTAGAAGTCGTATTATCGATAACTTCCGCTACAAGAGACTCATCTTCTGTGAAGAATAATTTGTTACCGATTCTGATTTTTCTTGCCGGGTCAACCAAAACGTCCCAAACACGAGTTTCAGCATCCAGTTCTCTCAATAAGAAAACTTCAATCTTAGCTCCTGTTTTTTCTTTGTTTCCAAATAATCTTGCAGGGAAAACTTTGGTATTATTAAAAATGAAAAGGTCTTTCTCATCAAAATAATCAATAACATCTTTGAAAAGGCGATGCTCGATAGTTTCAGTTTTTCTGTTAAGAACCATCAACCTTGCCTCATCACGGTTTTCTGACGGGTGTTCTGCCAATAACTCTGCTGGCAAATCGAAATTGAAATCAGATGTTTTCATAAAATTTACGGATTTTATTTGTTTTACAGGACTTGCCTGTGGTTAAATTTTTGCGAGGTGCAAAGATACGACATCAAAGAGCCTATGTCAAGTAAATATTAATTTTAAATATCCGGATTAATCATTTCAATATATATTTAATGTTTTTTTTATAAATTTAGTATTTATATTTGGTGTTTTCTGTAAAAAACAGTTAATTTAGTGCATCTAAAAGTTGTTTTTGTCAATTAATTTGCTTTGTTATGAGTATTGAAAATGAAAATCCTGAGAATGAAAATTTGAATCCGGAAACTGATGCTGCTGAAAATCAACCAGTAGAAGAAACAGTTACCAGCCAAAATTCAGAAACCGAAACCGAATCTGAACATCAGGAAACCGAAGTTGTTGAGGAAGATTTTTCTCATTATTCTTTAAAAGAAGCTTTGGACGAAATGGAAAAAATAGTCAACAAAGATGATGCTTCATCTTTTTCCAGACGTTTCAATGCACTGCGGGAACAGGCAAATCACAAATTGTCTGACGAAATCGAAGACAAAAAACACGAGTATCTGGAACAGGGGAATCCTGAAGAACATTTCGAATATCATCATCCACAAGCTTCCAAATTGTCTGCTCTTGTCAATATTTTCAAAGAAAAACAAGATAAATTTCATAAACAACAAGAAGCCGAACATCAAGGAAATCTGCAAGAAAGATTAGCAATTATCGAGAGGCTGAAAAACCTTTACACCAATTCTGAACCGGGAACTAATCTCTTCAAATCAATAAGAGAAATCAAAGAAGCCTGGGGAAATGCAGGTCAGGTTGCTAAATCTGAGTTCAAAAATCTGAATAATAATTATTTCCATCATCTTAAAATGTTCAATGAGATGTTGGATCTGAATAAAGAATATCTGGAGCAGGAATTTGCTCATAATCTTGAAAAAAGACAACATATTATCCAAAGAGCAAAAGAATTGCTGGATGAGAAGGTTGTTCAAAAAGCACTGAATGAACTGCAATATCTTCATAAGCTTTGGAAAGAAGAAGCGGAGCCTGTTGCAGAAGAATTCCGTGAAAAAACCTGGGAAGAATTCAAAGAGATTTCCAATAAAATTCATGAAAGAAAATCTGAATTGATTGCAGTTATAGAAACTGAACAACTTGAAAATCTTGAAAAGAAAAATAAGATCATTGAAGAGTTGAAAACACTTTCTGCTCCTCAGAACATCAATCATACCTATTGGCAACAAGCCATTAAAAGAGTAGAAGAGATCAGATCCGAGTTCCTGAAATTAGGCGCTGTTCCAAAAAAGTTATCCAATCAAAACTGGACAGATTTCAAACAATCTCTTAGGGATTTCAATACAGCTAAAAATGATTTTTATAAGAATCTAAAAGGATCTCAGATTCAGAATCTTGAAGAAAAACAAGCCTTAATCAAAACGGCTCAGGATAATATGAATTCTGAAGATTGGGATACCGTGGTTCCATTATTCAAAAAACTACAGGAAGACTGGAAAAAAATTGGTCACGTTCCTAGAAGTCAGGCGAATAAAGTTTGGGATGACTTCCGTGATGCTTGTAATACGTTTTTCAAAAATTATAGAGAAAAGAATAATGCAGCCGGCGATAACTGGAAAGAAAATTATAAAAACAAAAAAGCACTTCTCGATGAACTGAAAGCTTTGACAGACGAAGACGGTTCTGTTGAAAAAATCGAGAATATCAAGAATTCCTGGAATGCTATCGGAAAAGTTCCCAAAGATAAGTTGTCAATTAATACGGAATTTAATAAAACTCTGAGAGAGAAGTTAAAACTCAACAAAATCAATGAGTTTGATTTGAAGGAAGAAAATCTGTCAGAAAGCCAATTGACCGATAAAGCCAGAAAAATCAAAAATCAGATTGCCGATCTGGAAGCAGAAGTTGTGCAATTGGAAAATAATTTGTCTTTTTTCAATTCACCAACGCGAGATAATCCACTTTTGAAAGATACCTATGAGAAGCTTGATGGTAAAAAAGAGCAATTAGAAGGTTTGAAAGTCACACTTCATAATATCATCGCAGGAGAGTAAAAAAAATTATACTTTATTAAATGAAAATCCTCTAATGAAGAGGATTTTTTATTTTTTTTCAAATTAATATAAACAATTATTAATAACCAATTTCAAAATAATAAAAGTTATGTGATAAAAAAATGATACTTTTATCCTCCACTTTTTAAAATTGAGATATGATAAAAAAGTACTTGTTGACATTAGCCATTCTTCCGGTTTTGGCCTACGCTCAAGCACCTGCAGGCTACTATTCCGGAACCGAAGGTCTTTCTGGTTATGCTCTGAAAAGTAAACTTCACGATATTATTTCTAAGAATTACAACTGGCATTATGATGACCTGAAAACTTTGTATGGACAGACAGATATAGATAAGTATTACGATTATGACGCAAGCAATACCACTTATTTATTAGATATCTATTCCAACAATCCAACTGGGACGACGGCATATCATTATACATTGAGTAATATAATCAGCAGTGCCAATGCAGAAGGCCTTGGCTGGAACCGGGAGCATATGATGCCACAAAGTTCTTTTAATAGTGCATATCCGATGTATTCTGATTTGTTTTTTGTTGTTCCCACAGATGCAAGAATTAATCAGCTGAGGAGTAATTTTCCTTACGGAAAAGCAGGTTCAACAGTTTATTATAATTTCACAAATGGTTCAAAACAAGCTTCCAATGGTACACCCGGTGCAATTTATACAGGAAGAGTTTATGAGCCAATTGATGAGTTCAAAGGCGATGTTGCAAGATCACTACTGTATTTCGTAGTAAGATATGAGGGGAAATTAGGAGGTTTTAATTACAGTACAAATGCGGATCCGACAAAGGATCAAAACCCACTCAACGGAACAGAAGAAAAAGCTTACGACGACTGGTATATCGCAATGCTGCTTAATTGGCATCAACAAGATCCGGTCTCAGCAAGAGAAATAACCCGCAATAACTCCGTTTATAATATTCAGAAAAACAGAAATCCTTTTATTGATCATCCGGAATGGGTCAATTTGATTTGGAATCAGACACCTGATAACATTCCACCTTCAACGCCATCACAATTATCTATGGAGAGAAATTCGGCTTATTTTGTCAATCTAAAATGGCAGGCGAGTCCGGAATCTGATGTGTTGGGTTACAAGATCTATCAGGATAATGTCTTGGTTGGAACTTCAAAAACCAATTCGTTTTCAGCAGACCATTTAACCCCAAATACAACTTATAACTTTACGGTTAAAGCTTATGACACGTCATATCTGGAAAGTGCGCAGAGCAATACGATGAATGTGACAACCTTGGAGTCAGATATATTTGCAAAAGATTTGCAAATAGTTAAATATCTGGAAGGAACCGGAAATAATAAGGCGTTTGAAATTGCCAACAGAACCGGCCACAAAGTCAATCTTAATGGCTACAAGTTATACATACAGTATAAAGGAACGGTGTATTATTTTGGAGAACCATTTGAATTGGAAGGCGAGATAGAAAACAATCAAAGTTTTGTTGCGATTAATCCTAATGCTAATTTCAGCTGTTTCAATAATCTTAATGCTAAATTTGTAACGGCTGCCCCTTCTCTTACTTTTACAGGCGGACAATATGTTGATTTATCTTACAAATCATCAACTGTAGATGCAGTTGGTGTTAAAGGTCAGGATAATGCTAATGGTAACAAATCACTTTACAGAAAGCCGGAAATCACTAATCCGACAGCGACTTTTGATATTAATGAATGGACAAGTTATGCATCCGATTATTGTCAAGGTTTGGGCGTTTTGGGAATTAATGATATTACGGATAGAACTTTCGATTTCAATATTTATCCAAATCCGGTTGTTCGTCAGCTTTATGTCAATGGGGAAATCAGCAAGGCAAAATCGGCAAAGATCTATGACCTTTCCGGTAAGTTGATAAAAGAAATCAATAATCCTTTTGTTAATCAAAAATCGATTGACGTTCAGTCATTACTTCCAAATACTTACATTTTGAATATCGATGGAAAATCGGTCAAGTTTATTAAAAAATAAATTCATTAAAAAATAAAAAAAGCATTTCAAACCTGAAATGCTTTTTTTATTTGTCAAGATTATTAAGAGTGAGAATATATTTATCAATATACAATTGCTTTTCTTTCGATTTGTATTGCTGAATAAATCTCGGGTGTTCCAGTATTTTTAATTCATCAAATAATTTAGCTTCACAATTTAATTTATGGATGAAATCTGCGTTTTTCTTTCCCAAAACATAAACTTTTGAAGTATCGATACCTAAACTGATATGCTTTTTCAGAGAATCAATCATGAATTGTTTTACCATTTCAAATAAAAACTTGTCATCATAATAATTGGCATTAATCCATTTATTTTCTTTTGTTTTTCTGATGATAGCCAAAGGAAATGGGGAATTGATATAAAAACCCTGATAGAAGCTTTTTGCTCCACCATAGGCGTCAATCATATCATACATAAAGACTGAAGAAATCTCGTGTGTGTAAGCGGATTTCATTTCGATTCCGCAAACGTCTTTCAAGCGTTTGGTGTCTGTAAAAGGAATTCCTGTCACACCGGCACCGTGTCTGCTTGGATTAATTCCGATAATGAATTTTCTCACTTCCGGATCATTATAATATTTGTTGTAGAATCGTTGCATCACATCCAAAGTTTCCGGATTGCCCAGATAAGGATTCAAAACCCGGAATCCGTCAGGAAGCAAACCGGAATATTCAAGATGTTGATTGAATTCAATTACTTTTTCACCAAAAGTTTCGGGCATAAATTCGGGAGTCTTGTTTCTATTTCTTACCAAATATAATACCTAATAAAGAATATGAATTAATAGAAATTTACGATTTTATAAATTTTACGAAAAGAAATATAAAATTCGTAAATTTGTGCATAAATCTAATAGTAAAAATTTAAATGAAAATTGTAATTCATTTACGATTTCTGTTTAAAAAAATGAAAGTAATTATGAGTCAAAAGAAAGAAATGCTTTACGAAGGTAAGGCTAAACAGGTTTTTGCTACAGACAAACCTGACGAAGTTGTTGTTCGTTACAAAGATGATGCAACAGCTTTTAACGCACAGAAACGTGGTCAGTTCGATAGAAAAGGCGAATTGAACAATGCGATTTCTACACTGATATTCGGTTATCTTATCGAAAACGGAATCCCGACACACTTTATCGAAAAGCTGAATGACAGGGAACAACTGGTGAAAAAAGTGGACATCATTCCACTAGAAATGGTTGTTCGCAACTATGCTGCCGGAAGTATGGCTCAGAGACTGGGTGTGGAAGAAGGAACTAAATCTCCGGTGACAATCTTCGATATCTGCTATAAAAAAGATGAACTGGGCGACCCGCTGATTAACGATTATCATGCGGTTTTTTTAGGCGCTGCAACTTTTGAAGAACTGAAGGAGATGTACGCTTTGACAGGTAAAATCAATGAGCTTTTGATTTCTTTGTTTGATAAAATGAATGTGATTCTGGTCGATTTTAAAATCGAATTAGGAAAAACTTCTGACGGTAAGATTGTCTTGGCAGATGAGATTTCTCCGGACACTTGCAGACTTTGGGACAAGGATACGATGAAAAAGCTTGACAAAGACAGATTCCGTAGAGATTTGGGCGAAATCACCGAAGCTTACGTCGAGATTTTTGACAGACTACAAAACGCTTTAGAAAAATAAAATCCGAGAAAATTTATAATGGATTTAGAATTTCAAAAATACAGCACATTACCAAAATATGCTTTCCAGAACCGTTATCAGGAGTTCGAAGAAACCAAAAATCTTTCCAGGGAAGAATTAGGAGCCTATCCTTTTGATAAGATGGAAGAGGAATGCGGTGTTTTCGGATTGCATTCTACAGAAAATCTGGACACATTTTCTTTGGCACAGTTCGGACTGTTCGCGTTGCAACATCGTGGACAGGAAGCTTGTGGAATTGCGGTCGGAAACAAAGGAAAAATATTTTCTGTAAAGGACGAAGGCCTGGTTCTTGACGTTTTCAAAACGATCGAGGAACCGGAACAATTCATGGGAAGTACTGTTATCGGACATACAAGATACACGACTGCAGGAGATAAAAAGAAATATAATTTTCAACCGTTTTTTGCCAAGAACGAATATGACCAGATCATACTTTCTATTGCGCATAACGGAAATTTGACCAATGCAAAACAGCTTAGAAAAGAATTGGAAGATGAAGGTGTGGTTTTTCGTGCCACTTCTGATACCGAAGTTATCTTGAGATTGATTCAAAAGAATCTAGACCTTGGACTTCGTGGTGCCATTAAAGCAACGATGGAAAAAATCGAAGGTGCTTATTCTGTTGTTGGGATTACAAGAAATAAATTTTTCGCCTTCCGTGATTTCAATGGAATCAGGCCCTTGGTTTTGGGTGCGATTGACGAAAATACATTTGTTGTAGCGTCAGAGACTTGTGCTTTGGATGGAGTAGGGGCGCAATATGTACGTGATATTTTGCCAGGAGAGATTGTTTATACCAGTGATAATGAGGATGGACTGCAATCTTATCTCGTAAAGGACGATTGTGTCAACAAAATCTGCGCTTTTGAATATATCTATTTTGCAAGACCGGATTCTACTTTGGAAGGGATTAATGTTCATGAAGTTCGTGAAAAATCGGGAATGAAAATTTGGGAGCAGGCACCTGTAGATGCAGATATCGTGATTGGTGTTCCGGATTCCGGAGTTCCTGCTGCGATTGGTTTTTCTAAAGCTTCGGGCATTCCTTTCAGGCCGGTTTTGATTAAGAACCGATACATTGGGCGTTCGTTCATTATTCCGTCTCAGGAGATGAGGGAACATTTTGTCAACCTGAAACTCAACCCGATTATTTCCGAAATGAAGGATAAGAGAGTGGTGATTATCGACGATTCAATCGTCCGAGGAACCACTTCTAAACGTCTGGTCAAGATTCTGAAAAATGCCGGTGTGAAGGAGATTCATTTTAGAAGTGTGTCGCCTCCGATTGTTGCACCTTGCTTTTTAGGAATTGATACGCCAACAAAAGATGACTTAATTTCTGCCAATATGACCAAAGACGAACTCAAAGATTATCTTGCTGTGGACAGCCTGGAGTTTTTGAGTGTCGATAATTTGATTGATATTTTAGGGTCACCTAACCATTGTTTTGGATGCTTCACAGAGAAATATCCTGTGAAAAATCCGGATGAATTAGCGTTTGTAGACCAAGGCGATTAAAAAGTAGGCAACTTTTAATCTGTTCTTTGTTGCTATTATGAGACTTTCTAAGAATACCATACCGGGCTGTCGTATGACTTGCTGATTGATCGTGTGATAAAAATCAAGCTGATAAGAATCAACTAATTATGATAAAACCGCCAAAAACATGTTTTTGGCGGTTTTATATAATGTTATAGCCATAATAAAATAAAAACCCCAACCGAAGTTGGGGTAAAAACTAATAACCATGAAAACTCAAATTAAACATGAGAATCGAAAATAATGTTACAAATACTGTGCCAAAAAAAACGACTCTTTGAAAAAGAATTTCCGTTTGCAAACATAAGCAAAAATTATTGTAAGTTTGCAACTCTTTAAAAAAAAAATAATAAGAAATGTCAGGAAAAATCACTTTCACCATGATTAAGCCAGATGCGGTTGCAGATGGACACATTGGTGCGATTCTTGGAAAAATCAGCGAAGCTGGTTTTAAAATTAAAGCATTGAAGCTAACTCAATTGACTGTAGCTGATGCAAAAAAATTCTACGAAGTACACGCCGAAAGACCTTTCTATGGAGAATTGGTAGAATTTATGTCTTCCGGTCCTATCGTAGCAGCGGTTCTTGAAAAAGAAAATGCGGTAGAAGATTTCAGAACTGTAATTGGTTCTACAAATCCTGCTGAAGCAGCTGAAGGAACTATCAGAAAACTTTTCGCAAGAAGCATTGGCGAAAATGCTGTTCACGGTTCTGATTCTAATGAGAACGCTCTTATCGAAGCGCAATTCCACTTTTCAGGGAGAGAGATTTTCTAATTTCTTCTGAAATTAAATATAAAATAGGCTATCAAATTTGATAGCCTATTTTTTTGTGATATTATCATTAGCCCCGATAGTAGCGGCATCCTTTTTTGCAATGGAAAAGCCTTGGCAAAAAGATATAGCGGATAGCGGGATTAAGCTCCTAAATTTTCAAAAGTTCAATGGTTTTCTCCGGATTGTCTGAAGAAAAAACGGCGTTTCCTGCAACCAGAACATCTGCGCCTGCTTCAAAAAGCCTGGATGCGTTGTCCAAATTAACACCGCCATCAATCTGAATCAATGCGGTAGAATTGTTACTCAATATCAAATCTTTGGTTTCACTGATCTTTTTGTATGTATTCTGGATGAATTTTTGTCCTCCAAATCCCGGGTTCACACTCATCAATAAAACCAAATCGACATCCGCAATAATGTCCTCTAACATCAAAACAGGTGTTGCCGGATTGAGAACTACGCCTGCTTTTGCACCTTTGTCCTGGATCTGATGAATGGTTCTGTGAAGATGAGTACAGGCTTCAAAATGTACAGAAACCAGATCTGCACCATATTCTATGAACTCTTCAACATATTTTTCAGGTTCCACAATCATCAGGTGGACATCAATAAATTTTTTTGCGTGCTGCTGAACGGTTTTCATCACGGGAAATCCAAAAGAGATGTTCGGGACAAAACGTCCGTCCATAACATCAACGTGAAACCAGTCTGCCTGGGAATGATTAAGCATCTCTATATCTCTCTGTAGATTTCCGAAATCTGCAGAAAGAAGCGAAGGTGCTATTAGTTTGTTTTTCATTTTTACGATTTATTTAAAATATTTTTTGCCAACTTCTTCTGAGCAATCGTTTCCGGTATCTAAAATCAATTTCCATTGACCAACATTATTTTTCTTCCAGATACTGATGTAATGTGAATAGCTAATTTTAGTTTTCCCTGCTTCTTCAACCGTAATCTTTCCAATACCATAGGTGTATCCCAGATCTTCGGATTGTGACACTTCTGCTTTGAGAGGAACCCATTCCAAGCTTTTCAAACCAGCATAACTGTTCAGGATTTTAACTCTATCTGTTAATACATCTTTATTGAATGGAAATGTAGTTGGATTATCCGCTAGATATTCATCAAAAGCTGCTTTAATTCCTTTTTCAATTGATAGTTTTGCTAATGTTTTATCGGTTTCTAAAAGTTCTTTTTCGCTTTGAGTTTGTGAAAGTGCAATCAGAGAAGAAAAAATCGCGAATGTTATGAAAAACTTTTTCATGTTAATGGTATTTTAGTTTCATAGCAGGCTCGATTTTCAGAAGACTTTCATAAATTAATTTGATGACATTATAGACATCTTCTTTCGAAACCATTTCCACAGTTGTATGCATGTATCGCAAAGGTAAAGAAATCAAGGCACTTGGTACGCCTCCGTTTGAGTGGGCAAATGCATCGGTGTCTGTTCCTGTTGCCCTGCTTGCGGCTGCTCTTTGAAAAGGGATTTCTTTGGACTTTGCTGTGTCGATAATCAGTTCTCTAATGGTATGATGAACGCTCGGTGCAAAGAAAATCACAGGTCCGTTTCCACATTTTTGGTCACCTTCTTTTTTCTTTTCGATCATTGGTGTTGTTGTGTCATGTGTCACATCTGTCACGATGGCAATATTTGGTTTGATCGTGTCGGCAATCATATCCGCGCCATAAAGTCCGACTTCTTCCTGTACAGAATTGGTAATGTATAATCCAAAAGGCAGTTTGTTTTCGTTTTCTTTCAAAAGTCTCGCAACTTCAGCAATCATAAACCCACCGATTCTATTATCAAGAGCACGACAAACGAAATATCTGTCATTCAGTTCAAAAAATTCGTCGGGATAAGTTATCATACATCCAACAAAAATCCCTAATTCTTCAACTTCTTTTTTTGAAGTTGCACCGCAATCAATAAAGATATTGTCTATTTTAGGTGTTGGCTCGTTTTGATTGGCACTTCTTGTATGGATTGCCGGCCAGCCGAAAACGCCTTT
>Ga0206116_1001480_pt1 | contig 12452 bp, 9 predicted proteins | sample 3A1Ametagenome_FD_178000 | JGI IMG/M metagenome (GOLD analysis project Ga0206116, IMG submission 178000) | Enriched microbial communities from leaf-cutter ant dump, University of Wisconsin, Madison, United States - 3A1A | ecosystem: Environmental > Terrestrial > Nest > Insects nest > Nest dump...
GCGACGCGATCGATGGTGTTGCGCAACTGGTTGACCACCGACGAGCCGCCGACGATGCCTTCCTGGCGATCGGAGCGGATCTGCAACTCGCGAATCTCGCGCTTGAGACGCGACGATTCCAGCGCCCGTTCGGCGATCAGGACCAGACGGTCGGCCTTGAACGGCTTCTCGATATAGTCGTAGGCGCCGCGCTTGATCGCCGAAACGGCAGTCTCCACGTTGCCATGGCCGGAGATCATCACCACCGGGACATCCGGATTGCTGGACTTGATCTCGTCGAGAAGCTGCAGCCCGTCCATGCGGCTGCCTTGCAGCCAGATATCCAGGAAGATCAGCTGCGGACGGCGTTCGGCAATGGCCTGAAGCGCCTTGTCGCAGTCGCCGGCCGTCCGGGTGCCATGGCCCTCGTCCTCAAGGATACCAGCCACGAGGTCACGAATATCGGCCTCATCATCAACGATCAGAATGTCGGTCGCCATTGTTTCCTGCGTATCCGTTCCGCCGCCGAGCGGCCGCCCTAATCCCCCGGCCGCTTCGGCAGTAACATAAATGTCACACGATCTGAAGCCCTATCGGTCATTAACCCCAGACAATCAGCCCGTTCTGTTCGGATCGACCGGCAGGCTGATCCGAACCATGGCTCCGTGGCCGCCCTCGGCGACCGTCGGCGAGTCCAGAAGATCGATGCTTCCGCCATGCTCCTCGACGATCTTGCGCACGATGGCCAACCCTAGACCGGTCCCCTTCTCGCGCGTCGTCATGTAGGGCTCCAAGAGCCGGTGCCGCTCGGCGGTCGGCAAGCCGATGCCGGTGTCGACCACCTCGACGATGTTGAAGTCGCCGGCCTCGCGACCGTAGACATCGACCCGCGCGCCCGTCCTTTGATCCTCCGGCAGGCCTTCGATCGCCTCGACCGCGTTCTTGACGAGGTTGGCAACCGCCTGGCTGATCAGCCGGTGATCGAAGCGTCCCTTGAGAGGCGTCTGCGGCAAATGCGCCTCGAAGGCGATTTCCGGATGCCCGACGCCGAGCAGGAACACCGCCTCGCGCACGCACTCGCCGAGATCCCGCTCCTCGAAGGAGGGTTTGGGCATGCGCGCGAATTGCGAGAACTCGTCGACCATGCGGCCGATATCGCCGACCTGCCGGACGATGGTGTCGACGCACTGGTCGAACACCCGGCGGTCATCGTCGACCACCAGCTTGCCGAACCGCCGCCGGATGCGCTCGGCGCTGAGCTGGATCGGCGTCAGCGGATTCTTGATCTCGTGGGCAATGCGCCGGGCGACGTCGGCCCAGGCCGAGGTGCGCTGCGCCGACACCAGCTCGGAAATGTCGTCGAGCGTCACCACGTAGCCGTGCTCGCGATCCGGCGAACGGTCGGGCGTCACCTTCACCGAGACCGTGCTCTTGTGACCGTTGCGCACCAGCGCAATGGTCGCCTGATGCGACCTCCCCTCGTCCTCATCGCGCAGCGCGGCCGACAGGAGATGAGCCAGCTCCGGCACTTCATCGACCAGCAAGCGGCCGACGAAATCGAACAGCTCGACGCCAAGCAGCGACAGCGCCGAGGCATTGGCGATGGTGACGTGGCCATCGTTGGATATGCCGACGACACCGGCAGACACGCCCGACAGCACCGCTTCGGTGAACCGCCGCCGTCTCTCGGCTTCCTCGGACGCCGAGATCAGCTCCTGCCGCTGGCTCCTGAGCTCCACCGTCATCTTGTTGAAGGACGCGCCCAGGCTGGAGATGTCGTCCGACGTGGCTCCCACGGGGACGGCGGCACTGAGGTCGCCGTGCGCCACCCGGTCGGCAGCGTTGATCAGGTGGCGGATGGGCGCAACGAGATAGTTGGCGAACGACAGGCCGACCCACATGGCGCCGAGCAGGAAGACGATCGACATGCCGCCGAAGATGATGGCGAACCCCATCTGAACGTCGGAGCGGTTGTTCTCCAACTCGCGATATTCCATGGCGCTGTCGCGGGCCAGCTTCAGATTGTCGAGCACCTGCTTGTCGAGAAGGCGGACGATGTAGAGGTAGGTCTCGTCATAGGTCCTGAGCTTCAGGAGCCCTCCCACCTGGTTGGATTGCCCCGGCTGCAGCAACACCGCCGCTTCCTTGCGCGCCTCGTCGATCGCCGCCGGCGAGGGCATCACCGCCTTCACGGTCGGGTCGAGTTCCGAGCGCACGATGACGTTGGCGTTCTTGTCCAACAGATAGGCGCTCTGCAAGCCGTGCAGCGAGGCCTGCAACCGCATCAGGCTCTCGAACCGGGTCGGCTCGTAGTCGTAGAGTGGCTTGGCCGCGTCGAGAGAACTGGCGATGCTGATCAGGTCGGCGCGCAGCGCGCGGGCGTGCTCCTGCATGTAGGCGCTCGCCACGGTCAGCACGTTGTCGACGACCTGCCGCGTCCGCGATTCGAACCAGTGATCGAAGCCCTGGTTGAGCGAGACGGTGAAGGCCACCGCCACCATCACCGCGGGCAAGGCGGCGATGAAGGCGAACAGCGCCACCACGCGCAAATGAAGTCTGGCCGCCGCCCGCCCCTCCAGCCAGGCGCGGCCGAGCTTCCAGACTTCCTGGCCCACCATGAACACGATGGCGAGGAGAAGAAGGCCATCGATCACCAGCGATCCGCGAATGAGGTCGGTGGTCGGTGGAATGGGCAGCAGGTTGGAGATCAGGGCGAAGGTGGTCAGCGAGAACAGCGTGGCGACCGCCACCAGCACGAGGCCGAGCAGCCGACGCCCCCGCCCCTCGGCGTAAATGTCCTTCATCGCCATCGGCTGTGCGGCAACCTCAACCTGTCCTGCCGACAAATCCGCCATCGTCCGCCTCCTTGCACCACGCGAGCCGTCTATCACGATTGCGGCTTCTTGACGAAAACAACGTGCAAAAGCGGACTCTTCGACCTTTTTTGCCCCTCTGCCGCCACAAGGCCCGCTTTACATCCGGCGGCAATGAACTAACAAGGCGGCTCGCGGAGCGAATTTGACGCTCGAGACCCGGCGGACGTCGGCGTCCCGATCAATGCCAGACCCCAAAGCTCCACGAGAACAAAAATTGCAGGCGGTTTCCCGAATCCGACGACTGCTCCACGGTTTGTACCGAACGAAGGGCAAACGTCGGATGGAACCACTTGCCGAGCATCGCGGATCCACGCCGACATGACCGACACCTCGCTTCCCAAGCCCGCCCTTGCGGCGGCGTTGCATGCCATCGAAATCACGCGCACGGGCGTGACCGCCCTTGAGGAGGCGGCGCTCCACGGCTCACTGGGCGGCGATATCGACAAGGCGATCGGCATCGTCGCCGAAAGCAAGGGACGGCTCATCGTCACGGGCATTGGCAAGAGCGGACATATCGCCCGCAAGCTTGCCGCCACCTTCTCCTCCACCGGCACCCCCGCCTATTACGTCCATCCGACCGAGGCCGGCCACGGCGATCTCGGCATGGTCGACGGCACCGACGTCATCATGGCGCTGTCCTGGTCTGGCGAGACCACCGAGCTCGCGGTCGTCCTGGCCTTCGCCAAACGCTTCGACGTTCCGGTGATCGCGCTCACCGCCGGGGCGGACTCGACGCTGGCCGCCGCCGCCGACGTGGCGCTGATCCTGCCGCGCGTCCGGGAAGCCTGCCCGCACAATCTCGCTCCGACCACCTCGACGGTGCTGCAGCTCGCCATCGGCGACGCCATCGCCATGGGCGTCATGGTGCGCAAGGGGTTCTCGGAAAACGACTTCCACATCGTCCACCCCGGTGGAAAGCTCGGCTCGCAGCTCCGCCGCGTGTCGGAGATCATGCACACCGAACGGCTTCCGCTCATCAACGCCGGCAGCCGGATGACGGACGCCATCCTGGGCATCAGCTCGGGAGGCTTCGGCGTGGTCGGAGTCGTCGACGACGATGGTCAGTTGGTCGGCGTCGTCACCGACGGCGACCTCCGGCGCTTCGTGCACTCCGACCTCGGGCCGCATCTGAGCGCGAGCAAGCTGGAAACGCCCGTCGCCGACGTCATGACGCGCAACCCGATCACCGTCGCGCCACAGATCTTCGCCGCCGAGGCGCTCGATCTCCTGCAGAACCGCAAGATTTCCGTGCTGTTCGTCGTCGAGGACCGGAAGCCGACCGGCATTCTGCACACCCTCGACCTTCTGCGCATCGGCGTGGCCTGACCGCCGCCCCGCCGCGGTTCGACCATCACTCCCGCATGGGTTCCGGATGGCTGACGATGCGGCGGATCTCCGGGAAGGCAACACGCGCCGAACGCTCCACCGCGTCGGCGCGGCGATGCACCTCGGCGGCGGGAAGCGCCGCCGGGAAACGGCAGTGGAAGGCGACGAACACCCCTTCGTCGATCTCACGGGCGCGCACGTTGTGGACGTCCGACACGCCGTGCGTCTCCGCCGCCGCACTGAGAGTGGCCGCGTAGGCCGCAACCTGTTCTTCCGGCAGGCGGGCTCCGGGGATGAGGTCGGGATAGAGCGGTTCGAGATGCGTCTCCACCTCGATCTCGGCGCCGATTTCGGCGCGAATGGCCGCTTCGAGGCGGCTCGCCACCTCGTGCGCCTGTCCGAGCGGCATGGTTCCCTCGACTTCGCAATCGAGCGACACCGACAGGCGGTCGCCGAGATGCTGGATGGTGATGTGATGAACGGGAATGCGTTCGCGCGACGCGGCGAGGAACACCCGCTCCCTGACGCTCTCATCATTGATCGGCACCGGCCGCAGGCTGACCGTCGCCTCGGCATCGTCGATCTCCGACATTATGGCGGCAACCATCGCCCGCTTGACCGTGGCGGTCTCGCCTAGGCTGAACGTACGCGGCACGCCGGCCGATATGTCGACGAAGTGCCTGGGGCCAACGGTGCGAACCCGGAGTTGGTCGATGGCGACGACGCCGGGAAGGTCGAGCAGCAACCGGCGCAGCGTGCGCGCGATGGACGGCGATACGCGGTCGGTCAGTTCGTCGGCCGTGCGACGGATCATCCTGAGGCCAAGCCAACCTATGAACACGGCAATGGCCGCCGCCGTCACCGGATCGGCCCACTCGGCGCCATAGAGAGTGGCGATGAAGCCCACGATGACGATCACCGACGACGCGACGTCGGACAGGAAGTGCATGGCATCGGCGGCGAGCGCCCGGCTGCCGGTCTCCTTCGCCGCCTTGTTCAGGGCCCAGGCGCGCCAGAGGTTGATCACGATTTCCACCCCCAGCACGGCGAAGGCAATTGCGCTGACCGATGGCGGCGCCGCCGCGCCGGCAAAACGGTTCCAGGCCTCGACCGCAACGCCGCCGGCCAGCACCAGCAGGAGCGTGCCCTCCCCCAGCGCGGCGAGATCCTCGAACTTGCCATGGCCATAGGGATGATCGTCGTCGGCCGGCCGGTCGGCAAAGCGCACCGCGAGAAAGGTGACCAGGGTCGCTATGGCGTCGGTGCCCGAATGCAGCGCATCGGTAATGAGCGCCAGCGAACCGATCATCAGGCCGATGGTGAGCTTGGCGACGGTGAGGCCGAGGCTAGCGACCAGCGAAACCAGCGCCACGCGTTCCTTCCTGGTCATCGCAACCCACCTTCCGTAAATTGACGGAGACGGGCATGCCTCCCCGACGGCCAAAAGGCAAGCGCGCCGGCAGGCACGCTGCGATCATTCCACGAAAACGGTCACCCGGTCGGCCCTGCCCTCACCATCGATCACCGACAGCGTCACGAATCCGGCCCCCTTGGGGAAATAGCTGAATTGCCGAGCCCACGGCTCCCGCGCCACCGGCGCGCCGTCGGCCAGCCAGGTGAACGGCCCCTTGCCGTTCCTGACCTTGAGCGCGAGCGGCTGCGGCGAACCCGCCCGGAAGCCGAGATCGACGCGCGCGCCAGCCGGCGGATAGGCGATCTCGGGCCCGGCATCCTTCAGAGCGACGGCCGCCCGAGCGCCGCGCAGCCGCTGCAGCGGCGGCGGCAGCTCGGCGTTGGTCGCCTTGATGAGACCTGGAGGCTCCGGTGGCAGGCGCGTCGTCCCCCCGGCCCGGACGAAGGTATCGGCCAGGATCGGCACCGCCACATCCACGCCCATCAGTCCGGGCATCGGCGCCCCGTCCGGCCGGCCAACCCAGACGCCGACCACATAGCGGCCGTCGTACCCCATCGCCCAAGCATCCCGGTAACCGTAGGACGTGCCCGTCTTGATGGCGACGCGCACATCGCCCTTGGCCGCGCCGAGCTGCCCCGCCAGAATGTCGGTGACATAGGCTGCGGCACGTTCGTCCATCAGCGGCTTGGGCGGCTCGGCCGGTCCAACGGCATCGACGCGCTCGCGCAACGCTATGGGGCGGCCGCCACGGGCCAGAGCCATGTAGAGCGTCGTCAGATCGTTGAGGGTCAGGCCGACGCCCCCCAGCCCGACCGCGAGATTGGCCGGCGCCATGTCCGGCAGCTTGGCTTCGACGCCAGCCCGGCGAAACCGCGTGACCAGCCGCGCCGGCCCCACCAGTTCCAGCGTCTGGATGGCCGGCACGTTGAGACTGTCGGCGAGCGCTTGCCGCACGGTCACCGTGCCTCGGAAGGTCTTGTCGAAGTTGTTGGGCGTATAGCCCGCAAACGCGGTCGGCCGGTCCTCGACAAGCGTCTCGGGATGGGCAATGCCGGCCTCGAAGGCGAGACCGTAGATGAAGGGCTTCAGCGTCGAGCCGGGCGAGCGGATTGCCCGGGTCATGTCGATAGAGCCGGCCCGCTTCAGGTCGAACAACCCGGCCGACCCGACCGACGCCACAACATCGCCGCTCGCCTCTTCCGCCACCATGATGGCAACCGAGACGCTCGGGCCAATGGCGCTCGCCCGCTCGGCGGCGAGCCCTTCGAGCGACGCCTGCAGCTTGCTGTCGATGGTCAGCCTGATCTCGCCGCGCTTGGGATCGGCCGCCGCCGCCCGATCGGCGGTATGGGCGGCAAGCAGCGGAAAATCGCGCCGCCGGGTCGGTACCGGCTCGGCAATGGCAGCCTCGGCGTCGGCACGCGCGAGAACGCCGCGCTCGACGGCCCGCGTCAGGATCCGGTCCCGCGCAGCCTTGGCGGCCACCGGATCGCGGTCCGGCCGCCGCGCCTCGGGCGCCTGCGGCAAAGCCACCAGGAAGGCCGCCTCGGCCGGCGTGAGGCGCAGCGGCTCCTTGCCAAACCAGGCGAGCGAAGCCGAGCGCACCCCTTCCAAGTTGCCGCCGAAGGGCGCAAGGCTAAGGTAGGCTGCGAGAATGTCGTCCTTGCCGGCAAAGCGTTCGAGCGCCAGCGCCTTGACGATCTGCCCGAACTTGCCGCTCGGCGAGCGGGTATGCAGGCGCTCCGACAGACGCACCACCTGCATGGTCAGCGTCGATCCGCCGGAGACGATACGGCCATGGATCATGAGTTGCCAGCCGGCGCGGAGCAGAGCTCGCGGATCGACGCCATGGTGATCGCGGAAGCGGCCATCCTCGGTGGCGAGAAGCAGCGCCACATAGCCGGGGTCGACGCGCGCCGGATCGACCGGCAGGCGCCAGAGCCCGTCGCCAACCGTATAGGCTCGCAGAATGTCGCCGTTTCGCGCGGTCACGACCTGCGATGTCGGGGCAAACAGATCGACCGGCGGCGTCGCGTCGACCATGGCGCGAAACTGCACGACGGCAGCCACGCCGGAGATGGCGACCACCGACAGAACGATCAGGCAGGCTTTGACCAGTCGACCGGAAACTCTCATCTCCCAGCGCTTCCCAGCCCCGCTTCAGACGATCAGCAGACGTTCACCGCCGCAACAGCGAGCGTCCAAGTTGAAACCCTCTGAACAGAACTCTAGTCGTTTCCAGGAACGCGCGATACGGCAGCACCGTAAAGTACCTGTAGCGAGGCAGCTTGTAGGCTCGGATGTTGATCTGAACCTGGGTCTCCATGTCGTTCAGCTGGCTGGCCGGTTGCGGCAGGACCCAGCACGCCCTGAGGCCGCTCAGGTATTCGAGATCATAGGCAATGTCGTAGGAAAGCCGCATCGGCAGCAAGGACTCGATCATCCAGGTCGCGGCCCGACGGTTGACGATATAGGCCCCTGACCCTTTCTTCCGCGTAAGGGCGACGGCGAGCGACCGCGTCGCGGAGAGAGCCTTGAACTTGACGCCCCCCTCCCGATTGACGGTCGTCAGGCGCAAGAGGTCCCAGTGCTTGCCCTGAGCACAGGCGAGATCGATTGCTTCGACGAAGTCGGGCTCGAAGGTGACATCGTCTTCCACGATCAGCGCATAGTCGGCATCCGACGCCAGGAACTGCCTCGCGCACTCGATATGGCTGAGATAACAGCCCACCTCGGCTGGGATGATCCGGCGCCCGTGCAGAAGCTTGAACGCAAGCTCGCTGACTTCGGGAGCGGGAAAGTGCAGCAGCTTCCCGTCCACTGCCTTGACGACATCATGATCCAGCCCGATGGCCTGAAAGCGATCCGCCATCAGGGCGCGGCGATCCGGCGCGCGTTCGAGATTGATGAGATAGCAGGCCAGCTTGCTGCCGCTCCTCGGTAATCGATTCATCAGATCCCCCGTCTTCCGCCCTTGCCGACAAGATCTGTCGTCGTCCGGCATCTGCATTGGCACGGCACACGCCCCCGAGTAAACGCCATAACCCGGTGGCACCCAGGCAAATCGACACTTCCCATAGGTCCGCGCCCGGCAACCCGGCACGCCAACGAAAAACCGCCGCGCGGATGTCTCCACGCGGCGGCTCTTTTCAGATGTGCGGCCGGATCAGCCGTAGATCGGGAAAGCGTCGGTCAGCGCCTTGACGCGGAGCTTCACCGCCGCCTCGACGCCGTCGTTCTTGTCCTCGCCGTTGACCTTCAGGCCATCGAGCACCTGCAGGATCAGGTTGGCGATCTCCTTGAACTCGCCGGCACCGAAGCCGCGCGAGGTGGCGGCCGGCGAGCCAAGACGGATACCCGAGGTGATGGTCGGCTTCTCCGGGTCGAACGGCACGCCGTTCTTGTTGCAGGTGATGTTGGCCCGGCCGAGCGCGGCCTCGACCAGCTTGCCGGTCAGCCCCTTCGGACGAAGGTCGACCAGCATCAGGTGATTGTCGGTGCCACCCGAGACGATGTCGACGCCGCCGCGCTTCAGCTCGTCCGACAGCACGCGGGCATTCTCCACCACCGCCTTGATGTAGGCCTTGTAGGCCGGCTGGGCCGCCTCGAGCAGCGCCACCGCCTTGCCGGCGATGACATGCATCAGCGGGCCGCCCTGAAGCCCCGGGAACACCGCCGAGTTGATCTTCTTGGCGATGTCCTCGTCATTGGTCAGCACCATGCCGCCGCGCGGTCCGCGCAGCGTCTTGTGGGTGGTGGTGGTCACGACGTGGGCATGCGGGAACGGCGAAGGATGCTCGCCGGCCGCCACAAGGCCCGCGAAGTGGGCCATGTCGACCATCAGGTAGGCACCCACCTCGTCGGCGATGGCGCGGAAGGCCGCGAAATCCCAGACGCGGCTGTAGGCCGAGCCGCCGGCGATGATGATCTTCGGCTTGTGCTGCTTGGCCAGCGACACGAGCTGATCCATGTCGATGCGATGGTCCTGGGCGCGGACGCCATAGGTGACCGCGTTGAACCACTTGCCCGACATGTTGGGCTTGGCGCCGTGCGTCAGGTGTCCGCCCGACGCCAGATCGAGGCCGAGCACCGTGTCGCCCGGCTGGGCGAGTGCCAGGAACACCGCCTGGTTGGCCTGGCTGCCGGAGTTCGGCTGCACGTTGGCAAACTTGCTGCCGAACAGCGCGTTGGCGCGCTCGATGGCCAGGTTCTCGGCAATGTCCACGTACTGGCAACCGCCATAATAGCGTTTACCTGGGTAACCCTCGGCATACTTGTTGGTCAGAACGGAACCCTGCGCTTCGAGAACCGCCTTGGAGACAATGTTCTCCGAAGCGATCAACTCGATCTCATGCTGCTGACGACCGAGCTCCTTCGCCACGGCGGAGGCGATCGCGGGATCAACCTCGGCGAGGGAGCTACGGAAGAAGTTGGCAAGCTCTGCGCTGGTCGTGTTGGACATTTGGTTTCCGTTCCGTCAAGGGACGTTTCTTGGGCCGGACTGACCGGAGCGAAATGCCCCGGCGCCACGCGCGCCCGTGACGGGGGTCGCTTATCACGGGCGGGGGGGTGCCATCAACCTGAGGGGTGCCCACCGGGCGGCCAGCAGCCCCTCTTAAATCGAATATGCGGCCCGTTTAGGCCAATGCGGCGTCGAGAGCGGCGATCTTGGTCGCATCCTTGTCTCGCCCGGCGAGGCGATAGAATCGCCTGAGATCGCCCAGCGACGCCGCGCCAAACCGCCGGCCAACCGCCTCGATGTCGTCGATCTCCGCGAGTTCGTAGAGCATCCAGCCCTCGGACGTTCGAATGCTCATGTCGGCCATCACGTCGATGACGAGCGGGGCACGGCCGAGGTGGAGATGCACGTGGGAGCGAAATCGATCGTTGCCGCTTTCTTCGCCGGGATCGACACCGGCCGCAGCAGCCATTGCCCTCGCCTCCTCCACGCCGAGGATGACGTCGAGGTCGGTGGCGCGAAAGTCACCGATGCCGCGCAGCTCCAGAACGCCGGTGCCGAACAGCACGGGCGTCACGCCGGCCCGCTCGGCGATGTCGGCCAGAAAGACAAGCGTTTCGGCAAGCTCGGGCCGCATCTAGACCGTGAACCCTTTCCCGCCGGCGGCAGGCAGCGGCGGCGCCTTCGTCTCGGCAAGCCGGCGTTCCAGCTTGCGCAACGCCAGGCGCTCCAGATCTCGCCGGGCCGCACCGGTCGGGCCGATCACCTGCACCTCGACGCCGGTCACCGTGCAGATGGCCGAGACGCGCACGACGTTGCCGAGAGCGACGAACTCGAAATACACTTCCCGCTCTTCCGCATTCCCGGCCATGCAGCATCCTCAAAGAAAAGCCCGCCCGGAAACACCGGACGGGCCCAAACTAGCATGAAGCGTACGCGAAATCAGCCGGCCTGCGCCTGGCTCTGCGCCTCGGGCGACATCGGCACGCCCAGACCGTCACGCTGATAGATATCGTCGCGGAACTCGACGGTGTTGTTCGGCGTCGCCCAGGCCGTGATGTACTGGAAGTAGAGCGGCACGGGATCGGCCACGGGCGCATCGATGCGTTCGCCGGAGGTCAGGGCCTCGGTGATGCGGTCCTTCGGCCAGTCCGGCGTGTTCTTGAGGATCCAGTAGACATACTCGCGGACGTTCTGAACGCGAATGCAGCCCGAGGAATGAAAGCGATCGTTGCCGCCGAACAGGCCCTTGCTCGGCGTGTCGTGCATGTAGACACCTTCCGGCGACGGGAAATCGATCTTTACCGTGCCCATCGAGTTGAGGTCGCCCGGCTCCTGGCGGAACATGTAGCTGACCGCCTGGTCGGTCTTCCAGTCGATCGACTGCCAGGACACCTCGGTTCCCGAGCGCGGATCGAACACATGGATCTTCTGCCGGTCGAGATAGGACGGATCCTTCTGCATCTGCGGGATCAGGTCCTTGAGGATGATGCTCTTGGGAACCGTCCAGTAGGGGAAGAACCTGATAATGGTGATCTTCGAGTTGAGCAGTGGCGTTTGACGGTCGATCTTGCCGACCACGCCCCGGTGACGCGAGTGGACGGTGTCGCCATCGATGGTCTCGATCTCGGCGCCGGGCACGTTGACCATCACGTAACGATCGCTGCTACCGCCAAGCGGGTTGGGCAGCGTCTGAAGACGGACGAGATTGAGCTGAAGCTGCTGAATGCGCGTTTCGACCGGAACGTTGAGCTGGCGCAGCGTCGCATCGTCGACCACGCCGTTGGCGATGATGCCGTGACGCTCCTGGAAACGACGGACGGCTCCATCGACGAAGGTGTCGTAGGCGGTGGAGATGCCGGCGCTCTGGTCGAGATCGCCGGTGATCATCAGCCGCTGGCGCAACACGCCGACAGCCGGGTTCTCGATGCCGAGCCGAAGCTTGCCGCCAGCCGGAACCTGCGGCCAGCCACCCTGCGCGGCGATCGAGGAATACTGGTTGATCGCCTGCTCGGTGTAGAAGCCCGACTGGCCGGAGATGGACGGCCGCGTCGGCTGAGCCGTCACGTCGGAGGGAGCGGAAACGTCGAAACCTTCAGTCCATTCCGTCTGGGCTAGCAGCGTCTGGGCCTTCGAGGCAGTAGCCGCCAGCGCCGTCGCTCCGGCAATGCCAGCCTTGAGCACCCCGCGGCGGCTCGCCGCCATCGACAAAAAAGATCCCTTCACGACCGCACTCCAGATTGAACCGTTCGGACGCCGGAAGTCGGACGAGGCGCCAAAACCCCGCCCAGTGGACAATGGTCTTGGTTAACGGAGCCTTTCCGGCAGATTCCCGCATAAATGAAGCGCCTACGAAGGACTCGCAGGACGGCTCCGATGGTTCGCCGTTTATCGACAA
>Ga0206116_1001481_pt1 | contig 12441 bp, 12 predicted proteins | sample 3A1Ametagenome_FD_178000 | JGI IMG/M metagenome (GOLD analysis project Ga0206116, IMG submission 178000) | Enriched microbial communities from leaf-cutter ant dump, University of Wisconsin, Madison, United States - 3A1A | ecosystem: Environmental > Terrestrial > Nest > Insects nest > Nest dump...
GCTTGGCGGTTTTCGATCCAGCGCACTCGGCTCGTACGAAGGAACGCCTTCCGGTGGGGATAGGTTGCCGCACTGATTCCAGTATAACAAATATAGTACGGATTCCTTTAGCAATCCCAAACGGTGGACCAAACATGCCCATTGGTAAAAGGCTTAGCGTCGACGAGGCGGAAGGGCTGGCGATTTCCGCCCTTTCTTACCTTGCAGGAAATCCGGATGCGCTTGGCCGCTTCCTGTCACTTTCGGGCATAGGGCCGGCGGATCTTAGGATGGCGGCGCGCGAACCCGGCTTCCTGGCCGGGGTGCTGGAGTTCTTTCTCGCCGACGAATCGTTGCTGCTATCTTTCGTCGAAGAGGTGCAGATCAGGCCGACCATGATCGCGGTAGCCCGCCATGCGCTGGTCGGCGACAGCGAGTTCTGATCGGTCGACGGAACGCGGAAGGCCGGCGGGAGGGAAATATGTCCGAGGCGTCGATTGGCTTCTGCAGGGATTGCCTCGCCCCGGCGCCGGCCGAAGGGCGCCGCTGTCCGGCCTGCGGCGGACCTCGCCTTCTCCGCCACCCCGAGCTTCATCGCCTCGTCATCGCCCATGTCGATTGCGACGCCTTCTATGCCTCCGTTGAAAAGCGAGACGACCCTTCGCTCGCCAGCAAGCCGCTGATCATCGGCGGCGGCAAGCGCGGCGTCGTGTCGACGGCCTGCTACATTGCCCGCATCAGTGGCGTGCGTTCGGCCATGCCGATGTTCAAGGCCTTGCAGCTCTGTCCCGAGGCGGTGGTGATTCGGCCCAACATGGAGAAATACGCCCGTGTCGGTCGGGAGATTCGGCGGCGGATGCTCGAACTGACGCCGCTCGTCGAGCCGCTGTCCATCGATGAAGCCTTTCTCGACTTGTCGGGCACCGAGAAGCTGCATCGCGCCAGCCCGGCACTGGTGCTGGCCCGCTTCGCCAGGGAGGTGGAGCGCGACGTGGGCATTACCGTTTCGGTCGGGCTCGCCGCCAACAAGTTTCTTGCCAAGATCGCCTCCGATCTCGACAAGCCCAGGGGCTTTTCGGTGATCGGACAGACGGAGGCCGCCGCCTTTCTGGCGCCACGGCCGGTCACGACGATCTGGGGTGTCGGCCGCGCCTTCTCCGAGCGCCTTGCCGCCGACGGCTTCCGCACGGTGGGCGACTTGCAAGCCGCCGACCCGGCCCGGCTCGCCAGCCGCTATGGCGCGCTCGGCCTCAGGATCGTCAAGCTGTCGCGTGGCGAGGACAGCCGGCACGTCGTTCCCAACTCGAAGCGCAAGAGCGTCGGTTCGGAGGTGACGTTCTTCGAAGACCTGGCCGACATCCGCGACCTCCGGCCGATCCTGCGCGAACAGGCGGAGCGCGTGTCCTTCGGCCTCAAGCACGAGGACATCGCCGGTTCCTCAGTCACGCTGAAGCTCAAGACCGCCGACTTCAAGCTGAGGACCAGGACCAGACGCCTTGCCGACCCGACCCAGCTCGCCGACCGCATCTTCGCAGCAGCCGACGCGCTCCTTGCGGAGGAAGCCCACGGCCAGAAGTATCGCCTCCTGGGCGTCGCGGTGGCCGACCTATGTGAAAGCCGCTTCGCCGACCCCGCCGATCTCGTCGACCAGAAGGCAATGCGCAAGGCGGCGGCGGAACGGGCGATGGACGAGGTCAGGCAGAAGTTCGGCAAGCGAGCCCTCGAAACCGGACTGGTCTTCGACAACCACCGCCGCCACAAGGAGTGAACAAACATTCCGCGAGACCTAGCAGCGTTCATTAATCGCATCAAACGCTTACCCTTCATTAAGATCGATTTTCATCAACTTGTCGCATTCGTTGAACACAACCCGGGAATGTGTCATCACCTGTGAAAATCATCATAAAGCCATTTCTTGATGCTCAGGCCGTCCGCCCACGATCCCGCGCTGTCCGATCTGCTCCACCGCCTGCGCCATCCTACGGTGCGCAGCTTTGACGGGCGCCGCGAACCGCGTCAGGCGTGCAACCGCGTCGCCGCCCTCAATCGCGAGGGATTGTCGACGCCGATCGGCTGCGTCATCGAGGATCTCAGCCCTTCCGGCTGCCGCCTGCGCCTGACGGCGCGCGCGCATTTCGCTCCCGACGACCTCGTAAGCTTGTTCATTCCCAGCTGCCGTCGCGTGTTCACAGGCCGGGCCGTCTGGCAGAAGGGCGACGAGATCGGCGTCATGCTCGACGCCAACCAGAACATCGGCCGGCCGCATCCGGACAGTTGGGCCGTGGACGTCGTGGTCGCGGTCAGCGGACCGACGTCCAGTTGTCGTGGCGTCAGCCCCGGCTCAGGCGGGCGCGCGTCGTGCGTGGCGTCGTCAAGAGCAGGCTGGTGTCGGACCCGGTAATGCCGGGCAGCAGGCGGATGCGCCGCAGCACAGTGTCGAAGTCGGTCAGCGTCGCGGCGCCCAACTCGACCACGAGATCCCAGCGGCCGTTGGTGGTGTGGATCGCCGCCACCTCGGGAAAGCCCCCGAGCTGGCGAATGACCTTGTCCAGCACGTGCCCCTCGATCTCGATCATCATGATCGCCCGGACCGGCACCTCGATGGCGTCGTTGCGCAGGATGACCGTGTAGCCGAGGATGTCTCCATCGCGTTCGAGCCGCTCCATGCGGGCGCGCACGGTGGCACGCGACACCCCCATTTCAGCTGCGAGATCGGACACCGAACGGCGACCGTCGTGACGCAGGAGAGTGATGAGCTGCTGATCGAGCCGGTCCATGGATTTGCCGTTTTGAGCAATGAAACTGCTATTTTGATAAGCCGATCCGATTAATTTGCCAATCCCGCCTGTTCACTTCGCCGGCTGTCGATGGCCAGATGCCGCGACCCAACAGCGAAGGACGACAGCATGAAGGTGAGGCTTCTGGGCATTCCGGTCGAAGACGGTGCCGGCCGCATGGGGTGCGAGATGGGACCGAGCGCCTATCGCACCGCCGGCATCGTCGAAGCGATCGCCGATCTCGGCCACGAGGTCGAGGATCTCGGCAACGTCGCCCGTGGTCCGCTACCGGCCATCAAGCCTCCCTACCCTCACCTTCGGCGCCTGCCCGAGATCGCCGCCTGGATCGGCGCCGTCACCGACGCCGCCTATGAAGCCAGCGACGGCGCCCTGCCGGTGTTCCTCGGAGGCGACCACGCGCTCGCCGCCGGCACGGTTCCCGGCATCGCCCGACGAGCGGCGGAAGACGGACGCCCCCTCTTCGTGCTTTGGCTCGACGCCCACACCGACTTTCACACGCTCGATACGACCCAGAGCGGCAATCTTCACGGCACGCCGGTCGCCTATTTCACCGGCGCGAACGGATTCCACGACTGCTACCCGCCGCTTTCCCATCCAGTACCGCCGGGCAACGTGACGATGGTCGGCATCCGCTCGGTCGACCCGGCCGAACGGCGGGCGCTCGGTGGCTCGGGCGTGACCGTCCACGACATGCGCGCCCTCGACGAGCATGGCGTCGGCGCGCTGGTGTGGCGCTTCCTGGAGCGTGTCGCGGCGGCAAACGGCCGCCTGCATGTGAGCCTCGACGTCGATTTCCTCGACCCGTCGATCGCCCCCGGCGTCGGCACCACCGCGCCGGGCGGCGCCACCTTCCGCGAGGCGCATCTCATCATGGAGATGCTGCACGACAGCGGCCTCGTCTCCTCCATCGACCTCGTCGAGCTCAATCCGTTCCTCGACGAGCGCGGCCGGACCGCCACGCTGATGGTCGACCTTCTTTCCAGCCTGATGGGCCGCACCGTCATGGATCGCCCGACCCGGAGCTTTGCCGCATGAACGCCATTTCCCCGCTCGCCATCGTTCCCTTCGTCTCGGTCGACAACATGATGCGGCTGGTGCTCAGCGTCGGCGTCGAGCGTTTCCTGATCGAGCTTTCGACCTACATCGAGGAAGACTTCCGGCGCTGGCCGACATTCGACAAAACGCCGCGCGTCGCTTCCCACTCGGTCGATGGCGTCATCGAACTGATGCCCACCTCTGACGGGGCGCTTTACGGCTTCAAGTACGTCAACGGCCACCCGAAGAACATGCGTGAGGGCAAGCAGACGGTGACGGCATTCGGCGTGTTGGCCGACGTCGGCTCGGGCTATCCGATGCTGCTCTCCGAAATGACGCTGCTGACGGCGCTCAGGACCGGCGCAACGTCGGCGATGGCCGCGAGGCGACTGGCACCGCAGGGAGCCAGCACCATGGCCATCATCGGCAACGGGGCGCAGTCCGAGTTTCAGGCCTTGGCATTCGGCGCGATACTGGGCATCCGCAACCTGCGCCTTTACGACATCGATCCGGATGCCACCGCGAAGTGCCGGCGCAACCTCGCCCCGCTCGGATTCTCCATCACCGCCTGCCGCACTGGCCAGGAAGCCGTCGAAGGGGCCGACGTCATCACGACCGTGACGGCCGACAAGCAATACGCCACCATCCTGACCGACAACATGGTTGGCTCGGGCGTGCATATCAACGCGGTCGGCGGCGACTGTCCCGGCAAGACGGAGCTTCACCGCGACATCCTGAAGCGATCGTCGATCTTCGTGGAGTATGCGCCCCAGACGCGCATCGAAGGCGAGATCCAGCAGCTTCCGGCCGATCACCCCGTTACCGAGTTCTGGGAAGTGCTCGCCGGTGCCGCGCCGGGCCGCACGTCGCCCGGCGAGGTAACGCTGTTCGATTCGGTGGGGTTCGCCATTGAGGACTTTTCGGCGCTGCGCTACGTCCGCGACAAGCTGGCCGGCACGTCCTTCTATCAGGAACTCGACCTGCTCGCCGACCCGGATGAACCTCGCGACCTGTTCGGGATGCTGGTCCGCGCCGAACCTCTGGCTATTTGAGGTGATCCTGGAGGGCCTGGAAACGAACAGCCAGTTCGCTCTTTCCGCTCGAGCCGCCTGCAGACTTGACGGGCAGCGAGTAGCCGGGAACCTCGATGCCCTGTTCGAGCATTTCCTGCACCGTCACCGTCCCGGCATCAATGATTTCGCCGGTGCTGGTGTTGGTGATGTAGTGCCGGTAGGTGCTGCTGCCGACCTTCCAATAGGAATGGGTTTTCTTGGCCTCTAGGTCGGCCATACTGGGTGGCGGGCGGGATCCCTGATCTGACGAAGCAACGGGAAACGGTTTCACGTAGACCCAGATGGCCAAGAGGATCGAGGCAACCAACACGGCCAGAAAGCCGGCTATGAGAAACGACCGTGCGTCCTGATGGCTTCCGGTGCGGCGCCGACGAGCGGGCGTGCTTCCGGCCTTCCCAGCCTTCTTTCTGGCAGGGCTGCCAATGGACATGTTCTGCGAGGCGACTACTCGTGACTGCATGATCCGCCTCCCTCAGCGCGCGGCGTTCTTCCTCCAACCATCGAACCAAACTCTGCCATCACGGCAGCTCTGCGGGGCCCGATCAACCGACCTACCCTGCATGATGCAACAGATAAGCGCGGAAAACGTTTATTTCCCTTATTGAGCGAATTCAGCGGTCAAGAAAGGAGAAACAGCGTTAACATACGGTTAACTCTACGAAACCCTCCTGTCCCCCAAACAAGGCCCAACCGCGCTAGGATGGCGAGAGCCAGAACTCCAACCCTTTGTGCCGGCAAAACCTTTCGCGAAACTTGCGGATCAACGCGTCCCCTCGGCCGATCATCGATGCCAGGCCTTGCCGAGGGAGAACGAAAACGTCGGCGCGCTTCATCCACAACCATGTCCAGGCAAGCCTATCGCTTGCCGGGACCGGTGTTTTGGCACGGTCGATACACAACAAGAGTGGGCTGAAAGTCCAGATTAATGCTTAGATTGGAAAGACCACAAAGAACTGCCGCCTTAAGTCTCGGTTCACCATTGCTGGAGCAAATCTTCTGAAAGTCAATTTTACTGAAGATGCGAAAATGTTTCTCAATCGAGTCAAGTTGTGGAAGGTGATCGGCGCAGCCGTAGCGATATTCATTACGCTGACAGTGTGCTTGCTGCTGTCCGTCGTCTACACGACGCTGTCGGCCGATGCCGCGCGCCAGGCGATTGAAAAGCAAACGATTGCCATCCGAACCGGCGCCCTTCTGATGCAGAAGGACATCGCCGATACGACGATCGCGTGGACCGGGGACGCCATCGATCACATCGAGATGCCGGCCGTTCCGCCTTTCCAGAACCACGACCTCATCGACAATCTCACGCGCACCGCCGGTGCCGCGGCCACCATCTTTGCGTACGATCCCGCCAAGGATGACTTCACGCGCGTGACGACGTCGATCAAGAAGACCGACGGAAGCCGCGCGGTGGGGACCGATCTCGGCAAAACCTCGCCGGCCTACGCAGCCATCAAGGCGGGGAAGACCTTCACCGGCGAGGCCGCCATCCTCGGGGCGCCCTATCTCACCATCTACACGCCGATCAAGAATGGAACCGGTGAGGTGATCGGCATATTGTTCGCCGGCATTCCGGAAGCCACCGTCGCCGCCACGAAGGATGGGCTGGTCCTGGAGGTGTCGTTGCTCGGCTTGTTGCTGGCGGCACTGATGTCCGTCGCTGCGTCCTGGCTGGTGGCACGCCTCATCCATCCCGTGACGCATCTCTCCGGCCTGATGGAACGCATCTCCCGCGACGATCTTGCCGATGAGATCCCCTATGCCGCCTACGGCAATGAGGTGGGAACCATCGCACGCGCCGTCGTCATCCTCAAGACCAGCGCCCTCTCCCGGATCGCACTGGAGAAGGACAAGAGCGCGGAAACCGCCGAGCGTGCCGCGCGGCAGGAGCGCATCGAGAAGCTGATCGACGATTTCCGCTCGTCCACCCGCATGGCGCTCGGCGCGGTGAACAAGACGGTCGAAGATCTGCTCGCGGCGGCCGGCTCGCTGGGCGCCGGCGCGGTGCGGACCGTGGAGGACGCGGGCGCCGCCTCGAATGCCTCGTGCGATGCGACCGACAACGTGCAGGCCGTCGCGTCGGCGACCGAGGAGCTTGCGGCATCGATCGGCGAGATTTCCGGCCAGATACAGCGCACCGGCGTCATCGTCGCCGAGGCGGCGCGCGGAACCCGCGACGCCGACACCAAGATCAACCGGCTAGCCGCCGGTGCGACCAAGATCGGCGAGGTGGTCACGCTGATCAAGGCGATCGCCGAACAGACCAATCTTCTGGCTCTCAATGCCACCATCGAAGCCGCACGCGCCGGTGAAGCAGGCAAGGGATTCGCCGTCGTCGCCTCCGAAGTGAAGAACCTGGCCGGGCAGACCGCCAAGGCGACCGAGGAAATCGCGGCACAGGTCGACAATATCCAGGAAGCCACCGCCGACGCCGTTGAGGCCATACAGGCCATCAGCGCCACCATGCAGGCGGTCGACCGCTACACCGGCGCCATTGCCGCCGCCGTCGAGGAGCAGGGAGCCGCCACCGACGACATCAGCCGTTCGGTCAACGCCGCGGCCGCCGGCTCGCAGAGGGTGGCGACCAATGTCAGCGCCGTCCTGACCACCGCCCGCGAAACCGAGACGGCGGCGCAGAAGCTCGATCGGGACTCGCGTGAAGTGGCCGACGAAGCGGATCAGCTGCGTTCGACCATCGACAAGTTCCTCGGCGCCGTGGTCGCCGCCTGAGTCCTGGGCCCGCTTCCGCCTGTTCTCCTCAGGCGGAAGCCGCGACCGCAAAAAAGTGGTCGGCGGGGGCTTGCATTGCCGGAACGATCCAACTAGGTTCCGCGCCGTCATGTGCAGCTGTAGCTCAGTTGGCTAGAGCGTCGGATTGTGGCTCCGAAGGTCGCTGGTTCAAGCCCAGCCAGCTGTACCATTTCCCCTTAAAGATGACTGCCCGCTAACGTCGACTGAGTCGTTCTTCGTCGAGTCGATCGGGTGACTTATCGCTTGGCGACCTTGATGGTGACATCGTCGCTCCCGCTGCCCGTTGCCTCCGTACGCTCATAGGACCTGCGGGCCTGATGCCGGAAGACGCCCACTGCCTGGAGCCAAAAGCCGGCAAGCGCCTTGTCGCTCGATGGTCGCCCACAAAGCGCCTCATATTCGCGGAACCATCCACCAAGAAAAGTGTATCCATACGTGACGGCTCGCGCCGACTTGCGTGCGGCTTCTAGCCCGAAAGTGGGCGCCAAATCGCGTTTCGGGCCGAATCCAGGCCTCATTTTCAAGCCCTATCACGCGAACGTGCTCACGGATCGCGGTAAATTTCCCACCGGCACACGGACTTAACACGGTCTCGTGAAAACACTTCACGGAATCCGTCCTGTCCTATTGACCCCGGGCACCCTTTTTCCGTGATCAAGCCAGTTCTATATCATCTTCATCGAAGCGAGATGAATGGCTGGGCCGGATAAGACATCCTCAAGACCTCCCGACGCTATCGAATACATGGAGTATGGAAATGAAAACCTTCGCTATCGCCGCCGTTGCTGTCGCCGCCATCGCCCTCCCGAGCCTTGCCTCGGCTGCCGAGCGCACCTATTACGAGCCCGCCGATGACACCTTCGTGGCCGGCACGCTGAACGCTCCCGCCGCCGCTAGCGAAGATGGCTCCCGCTACACCCAGACGATCTCGGTGTACGAGCCGGCCGACGACACCTTCAAGACGGTCAAGGTTTCCGGCACGCCGGTTCTCGCCACGCATGACGCCGTCGCTGCCAAGGCCACCTCGGTCATCCGGTATTACGAGCCGGCCGATGACACCTTCGTCGAAGTTCCCGTCGGCAAGTGATCTCAAGTCACCCATCTTTCTGAGAATGGCGCCGGATCCGTCCGGCGCCATTTTCTTATGTGACGGCGCCCAGAACGGGTGGTGTTCACGGCGACGGGAGGCTCATCCCGCTCGCACGATTTTTCCTTTGCCTTGTCGGCGAACTCGGCTATACGAACCGTGTTTCGCGTCTCATGACGACGGCTACGCACCCGTAGCTCAGCTGGATAGAGTGCTGCCCTCCGAAGGCAGAGGTCACAGGTTCGAATCCTGTCGGGTGCGCCAATCAAATCAAACACTTAGCCGATTACCCCAGAGCTTCCAAGATTGAACCGGAAGCATATAGGAAGCACCAGAAAGTTGGCTCGGGTCTTCCTCAGTCGCTTCCGGAAGCGCTTAGAATACTTCAGACAAAGAGGAATCCTTCGGTCCTGACAGTGGCGTAAGGCGACGGAGCGTTGTCTTTTGCGATCATCCGGCCCCTGGCCATCGTGAGCGCGACCGGTCCATCGATCTTGTTCTCGGGTCGCTCCTTACGGGGATAGACATTGCCCTTGGCATCGAGTTTGGCGACGACGCTCGGATAGCATCCACGTCATAACCGGGTCGCCATCGTGGCCGATCTTGCGTGAGCGGATCAGTCCCTCAACCTCTTTGAGCGGCTCCAACGTGGTGTTAACGATCTCCCGGCACTCAACATAGGGCATCCCCTGACCGGATAGCTCGGTCATCAACATTGTGGTGTGCTAGGATCGAAGGCCACCTCGTCGATCTGGAAGCGTGTCGACAGATCGATGACGTCATCCCGGATCACGCCGAAGTCGATCATGTCACCCTCGGTGACAATCAGCCGGCCATCGGCCGCCCAAGCCTGGTAGTGCTGTTCTCCCCGAGCTCGATAGTCTTCTCCGGCAGGTACCTACGGCCTAAGATGGCAAAGCCGCCGTCGTCGCGACGGAACAGAAGAACCAGGGCGGCGATATCCACCTTCGACGCCAGGTCGAGCGCCACAACGCAACGCTGGCCGGCGAAGTCGTCAAGCGTCACCAAATGCCATTGATGCGACCCACAAAGCTGCGCGTCTCGCCGTATGGACGCACCAGCCGTCTGGATACGACAGCAATAATGTGAAGCGAGAAATATCCCGAAAGGATGCCGATTGCCAACACACACGCTGTGCAATTAACGTAGTCGACATGCACTATCGGGAGATTTGACCATGGATGGTCAGGTACTCATCCTCATTATTGTCTCTATCGTCGTTTTAGCGATTATCGGGAAGGTATATGCTGAAAAAAAGCGGCGCGAATATCTGACTGCAAAATACAACAATGCCCAGATCGTCGAAATGATCATGGCACGCAAAATCTGGCAGGGCATGACATCAGAGCAGCTTCACGACTCGTGGGGTAATCCGGCAGCAAAAGACCACAAAGTATATAAATCGAAAACCGCGGAAACGTTCAAATACAATCAGACCGGAAAGAACCGGTTTGTTAGCCGGGTCATGCTCGAGGATGGAATTGTTGTTGGTTGGAAGCAGAATGGCTGAATTGACCTAGCCTTGAGCACAGAGCCGGCACCCAGCTCGCACGTTGGTTCGTGCTTCACGCCATACTTGGTCGAGATCACGGACACGGAGCTGCCTGGGCCAAGCTGCGCGGATCTGTTCGATAGCTGGCCGGGCCTTTCGAGGTGGCCGCGACCTCTTCGGCGGCAGGGCTATCGGTAAGGCGCTCTCGGCTAAGACCGCCTTGAGCGTATCCCTCAGGCCGCCATTTTCGATCGCAGGGTTTCGAACGCCTCGACCTGATCGGACAACAGCTCTCTTGCCGCGTCGCGGCGTATGAAGACCTTGAACATGGCCTCACCGTCGCCGTTCATGAACTGGACCGACAGCGAACGGCGGCCATGGAACATGCGGTCGACAAAGTAGATGACGGCGCAGCGGTCGGCTTTGATGTGACCGCCGATCGGGCTGTCGCCATGGATGTTGAAATACCCATGGCCATAGCTGCCGTCGGGCAACGCGCCGACACATTCCAACACGATGTCCGCCGTGTGAACGATGAAGAGAACGTCGCCCCAGCCAGCCAACTCCCGCCATATATCGGCGAACTTCTCGTGGTGAACGGGAACCGCTGCGCCTGCAGGAAGGTGATCGAGCACAACGCGGGGTGAAACGCCAGCCCTTGCCGCAATGGCTTCGACGACACCATCGGGGTTTTCGGCAAGTGCGGCGGCAACCGCAGCGGGTCCAGACATCGTGTGAGTTCCTCCAGGCCCATGGCCTTCTGTCAGCTTTGCCCGCCCCTCAGGCGGCCGATGCCGAGATTTCGCGGCGCATGCCGTCGCCGTCTTCGGCGATGATCACATCAAAGCCTTCGAAATGCGGGCCGGCGAGATAGATGTTCTTCTGCCTTTCGCCCGCCTTGGCATGTGCCAGGCGGAAGGCATCCGACTTCGTCCAAGCGACAAAATCGTCGTAGCTTTCCCAAAGTGTGTGCGAGGCATAAAGCGTATGATCTTCGGCTTTCGGGCCCTTGAGAAGATGGAACTCAAGATAGCCTGGCACATCCTTGAGGCGGCTTTCACGCGAACGCCAGATTGTCTCGAAGGTCTCTTCCTCGCCAAGGATGACGCGGAAACGGTTCATTGCGATGTACATGGGTCAGCTCTCCAGTTCTTGGATGTTTCAGCCACCAAGGCGGGCGTTCAGGGTGAACATCACGCTCATGCCGGCGCTCGGTTCGTCACTCAAATACTCGGTGTAGGTCTTGTCGAAGAGGTTCCTCACTTCGACGCCCATCGACAGGCTGTCCGTCGCCTGCCAGTTGGCAAAGAGGTTGACGAGGTTATAGGCGTCGCTCTGACTGACGGTCGACGGGACGTCATCCTGTGCGAAGACAGATTCGAGCTGTGCTCCGACGCTAAGCCGCCGGTCAAAGAACCGCAGACCGGCGGTCGTCACGATCTTGGCGGCAGGCACGGTCGCAAGGGCTTCACCGGTGTCGTCATTGTTGCCGTCGATGACGGAGGCGGCGATGCTGGCGAAATAGCGCTCCGCGTCATAGGCGGCTTCAAGTTCGAAGCCGGTGAGCGTGCCCTGGCCGATGTTCACATACTGGTAGGTGGATGTCGCCCAGTTTCCCGTCATGTTGAAGTCGGCATCGATGAAGTTCTCGATGCGATTGTGGAACCAGGCCGTCTTCAGGCGCAGCCGGTCGTCGGCCGTGAAAATGCCATTGCGCGAATAGTTGGCGCCGATCTCAAAGTTGTGCGCGGTCTCAGGGCTGAGATTGGGATTGGGCAGGAAGGTGAAGTTGGCAAAACCCGGATGCGTGCCCGTGATCAGCGTCTCGGTGACAGAAGGCGCCCGGTAGCCCTCGGCATAGGTGCCATAGACCTGCAGCCCCTCGGCAACGGTGCCCTCGAACGGTTTCACGCCGACGGTAATCTTGGGCGACAGGCGCGTACCATCGGTCGAGGCGGCGGCGCTGTCGAGGCTGTATCCGTCGAAACGAAGACCACCGATGACCTCCAGCCAGTTTGAATAGGTGATCGCATCCTCGATGAAGGCACCGTAGGCCTGCCGCTCGCCAGACGGCGTATAGAGATCGCCGCCGGAACCCGTCGCGTCGAAGGTGGTGACGTCGTCGCGGAAGAAGTCGCCGCCATAGGTCACGGCATGTGACAGGGAACCGGTGTCGAAACGGGACGTGTTCGAGATGTCGAA
>Ga0206116_1001486_pt1 | contig 12415 bp, 10 predicted proteins | sample 3A1Ametagenome_FD_178000 | JGI IMG/M metagenome (GOLD analysis project Ga0206116, IMG submission 178000) | Enriched microbial communities from leaf-cutter ant dump, University of Wisconsin, Madison, United States - 3A1A | ecosystem: Environmental > Terrestrial > Nest > Insects nest > Nest dump...
CTGAAAAACCTTTTTGACGAATTGTCTCAATTGAAACCATTAGAAACCCTATCAATGGGAATGAGCGGTGATTTTCCGATTGCAATAGAATCGGGGTCTAATTCGGTAAGAGTTGGTTCAGCAATTTTTGGGGAACGGAATTATGTTTAAACACAAAGTTCACCAAGCATTAACACGATGTTCACTAAGAAACTTGTGCGCTTTGTGAATCGTTGTGTCTTTATGGTTTTTATAAACCTTCATAAACTTTCATCAAATCTTTTGCAATCACATCATCATTGAATTTCTGTGCAAACTGCAACCCCTTTTCCACACGGCGTTTTCTTTCAGATTCGTTGTCCCAGAGGAACAGGATTTTAGCTTTGATATCATCTACATTGTCAGGATTGACATAGACAGAATCCGGACCGCCGGCTTCTGGCAGACAGCTTGTATTACTTGTAATTACAACAGTTTCTGAAAACAAAGCTTCTATGACAGGAATCCCAAAACCTTCAAAAAAACTTGGATAAATAAAAATATCCGCCAACCTGTAAACCGAAGCTAATTCTTCCATAGAAACATCTTGAAGAAAATAAACTTCTACTCCATTTTTTCTGATTTCAGACTCTATTTTTTTTACATATTTTTTTTTCTTTCTGCTTCCCACAACTACTAATGGAATATCAGAATCCTTAAGAGCTTTTACAACATTCAAAAGGTTTTTTCTTTCTTCGACAGTTCCGACATTCAGGAGAAACCTATCAGGAAGATCGAATTTTTCTTTAACCTGTTCTAAAAATTCGTCAGTTGGCTTTTCTTTGAAACCGGCGTGACAGCCTTGGTAAACGACATCAATTTTATTTTCTTTGATTTTCAGAAAATGGATAATATCTTCTTTAGTCTGCTGAGAGATTGCAATAATTCTATCCGCTGTATTAGCTGCTTTTCTGAATTTCCAAAAATGGATTTTTCTATCAAACCAAGTGTAATATTGGGGAAATCTTACAAAAATCAAATCATGGATCGTCACCACTTTTTTGATTGGCTTTTTGTTCCATTTCAAAGGCAATTCACCGGATAATCCGTGAAAAATATCCGCACCTACATTTTGTGCATCTTTTCCCATTTTGAATTGTCTGGACATTGTCCCATCGGAAGTTTTCACAAAAGAAACATTGGGCAAGTCCAAGATATCTCTACCTCGTTCCGACTTGTTCTTGTTAAGAAGAATATATTGATTTTGTGGATAAAACTCAGCAAGAATCCTAACCAGGTCACGAGAATAGTTTCCTAATCCAGATGTGTTATGAAAAAAACGTTTCGCATCGTAAGCAATCTTCATCAATTCTTATTTTTTTGAGTCCAATTTTCTAAAAAATCCCTGGTTGTAGAAAACTGATAATTATTTTTTTTTGCCCATTTGATAAAATCATCAAACCGCTTTATCATTACTTCATTCGTATTTTTGAAAGTAAAAGCCGGTAGTTTATATTTTGGATCCGATATATCCGCAAATTCCCAGGGATGAAAATAGATGTTCAAAAATCCTGTGGAACTTAATGATAATCGAGACAACAATTTATAAATCCAAAGTGGAAAGTTATGAAAACTTAACCAAAATAAAGGAATCCTGAATATTGTAGAAACCGAAGCAGGAAATTGTAAGACCTTTTTTTGCCAGAATGGTTTTCTGCTGACGCTGAAGTTGTTATATCTCCCAGGCAGATAAGTCGGGTTAATGGAAGAATTATAAAAATAGCCTGCATTAGAAACAGCATCTTCCGACACGGGACTCATTCTCGGCATCCTTAGCCCTACTACTTTTGTATCGAATAATTGTTCTAATTCCTTTCTGGACTCTGACAGATGCTTTTCCACAAAATCCGAATGAAACCAAGTGTGAGAAGCCAGCTCGTGGCCTTCGGAAAGTAATTGCTGAATCAAATCTTTATTATTTTCCGCAAAAACAACTGTGGAAAAAAAAGTAGCTTTGATATGATTCTCATTCAAAATCATGAGAATATTTTGCAATCCTTTCCTGGAAACAGCCAATTGCTCTTCCAAAGCAATCTCGCCATTATATTCCAAAGGCATATCAAACTCTTCGATATCGAAACTTAATAGAATCATTTATAAATTTTTTGAACGAATGATGTAATTAGGCCTTTCTTTTACCTGCTTGAAAATTTTACCCAGATAAATTCCGAAAATCCCCAGGATAATCAATTGTAATCCGCCAAAAAAAACAATCGTCATAATGAGTGATGCCCAGCCGGATATTTCCGTTCCGGAAACAAAAGATTCGATGACATAAATTCCATAGCCGACAACAGAAAGCACAGAAAACATAAATCCCAGATAAGCCGCAAGATAAAGTGGTTTTACACTGAAGGCTGTAATTCCTGTAAATGCAAACTTCATCATTTTCTTGATATTATAACTGCTTTCGCCAGCGTTCCTCTCACCAGCTAAAAAGTTGACCGATGCCTGCCTGAAGCCCATCCAGCTTGTTAAACCTCTTAAAAACAAATCGTCTTCGTTAAATTTTTTGAAGACCTCTACCACACTTGCATCCATCAATCGGAAGTCAGAACCTCCACCTTTTTTCAAATCGACATCAGAAATCCTGGACAGAAATCTGTAAAAAATCTCCGATGTTTTTTTCTTGAAATAGGAAATCTCCTTGGGATATTTTCTGCTGGTCAAAACCACATCAAAACCTTCCTCCCATTTCCGGATCATTTCGGGAATAAGTTCCGGTGGATGTTGCAAGTCGGCATCCATAGAAATCACGGCATTCCCGTCTGCAAAGTCCATCCCGGCTTTAACAGCCGGCTGATGTCCAAAATTTCGTGAGAACTCTATAAACTTAATTTCGCTGTGATTTGTAGCAAGTTCCTCTAAAATCAGTTGTGTTCTATCCCTGCTACCGTCATTGACAAAAATGATTTCGAAATAATAATCTTCAAGCTGCGAAAAAACAGTCTTTATTCTCTGATAAATAAGAGAAATATTGCCTTCTTCGTTATGAGCGGGAATTACAACCGAAATTTTTTTCATTGGAGCATGTCTTTAATCTAATTTATAATCCTTTTCAAAATCCCGGGTTAACAATTCGTATATAACCCTGAACCAAACTAAAATGCATGGAATTGCTTTTGTAGAATATTTAACAAAAACATTTTCTTTTATAGATTTTGGAAATAAATCTGAAAATGCGAAACAAGTAAAAATCATTACAAAAATCAATAACCCTATATCCAATTTTGAAAATCTCTTTTGCATCAGAAACCAAAGCATAACACCAGCAATTGCAATGATATAGGTCGGACTTTCTGAACCCGAGCTGAAAAGAACAACAAACAATAATGTTGACGCTAAAATCATCAGTTGAAATGGCAAATGTTTGTACTGTTTGATCCTGAGATAAGGCAGCATAAAAATGATAGCTCCCGGAATCAGAAAAACCAGATTTGAAATGCTTGCATTCTGTAAAATCCTTCTCACAACACCCATTAACGAATAATCCTGACGTGTTCCCAAGGCTTGATTTTCAAGATTTTTGCCTGACAAAGAAGTATACCAATCGAGGTATGATTGAATTCCAAATTTCGGACTGGAAATCAGCATTGGTAAAACAAAGAATAGGATTGCAAGGATTATAAAACTCAGAATAAACCGAAGTTTGTTTTTAATAAAAAAGAATGCGGAAAGTCCTACAATGCCGTAAACTTTCACAAAAGTTCCGATGAGAATTGAAAAGGCAGATTGGGTTTCTTTTCTTTCGTAAATATAAATTGCAGATAACATCAGCAATCCTGTCAAGATAATATTGAACTGGAAATATGTTGCAGCCGTAATGAATTCCTGCAGGCAAAGCCACGCAAAAAAAGATTTCTTTTTATCCGAAAACGGAAGTTTATAAACTGCATAAAGAAAAACTGATGTGATTGCCATATTCCATAGAACACAGCCTAGCCAATCCGGCATCATTGCAAAAGGTGCAATCAGAAGGCTGAAAAAAACACCATAGTGATTGCTGTCAAAAAATAGATCCGGATATTGCAGGAATATGTTTTTCTCTTGCAAAGTATTATAAAACACACCTTTGAAAATCAGGTAATTATTATAACCACCAGTTCCTCTCTTGTATTTGCTGTAAGCAGTAACGCCTGCTACAATAATATAGATTACGAAAATGATTCTGTAATCTGAGATAAATTTTAAGAATTTTTGTTTCACAAAATTGGCTATTAGCATTAGATAACTGCCTATCAGATTTGACAGGCAGCTTTTATTTTTCTAAATCCTAAACCGCAACATTATTTTCCCTCAGCGCATCATTCAAGGATGTTTTCTTATCTGTAGATTCTTTTCTTTTACCGATGATCAAAGCACAAGGCACCTGATATTCTCCGGAAGGAAATTGTTTGGTATAACTTCCCGGAATCACAACAGAACGCTCTGGCACATAACCTTTCATTTCAACAGGTTTGTCACCAGTTACATCAATAATTTTGGTAGACATTGTCAAACATACATTTGCGCCCAAAACTGCTTCTTTGCCAACACGAACGCCTTCTACCACGATACAACGCGAACCGATGAATGCATCATCTTCAATAATAACCGGAGCCGCTTGCAATGGTTCCAAAACGCCTCCAATTCCTACACCTCCACTCAGGTGAACATTTTTACCAATCTGAGCGCAGCTTCCTACAGTTGCCCACGTATCAACCATTGTCCCGGAATCCACATAAGCTCCAATGTTAACATAAGAAGGCATCATAATCACCCCGCTTGCAACAAAACTTCCGTGTCTTGCAATCGCATGCGGAACTACTCTTACGCCTTTTTCAGCATAGTTTTTCTTCAAAGGAATTTTATCATGGAATTCGAAAGGACCAACTTCTATGGTTTCCATTGTCTGGATCGGGAAATACATTACCACACCTTTCTTTACCCATTCGTTAATTTGCCACCCGTTTTCCGTTGGCTCAGCTGTTCTCAGCTCTCCTGAATCCAGCTTTGCAACTACTTCTCTTACAGCATTCTGATATTCTTCTTCTTTCAATAGTTCGCGGTTATCCCAAGCTTTTTCGATTTTTTCCTGTAAAGACATTTTTATTTTTTTAATTAAATTTTATTCTAATGATGAGATTAATAACAACGAATTGCACGCAGCCCGACCTGAGTGGAGCTCTTTTTCTTTACAAAAAAAAAGAAAAAAGCGGGAACGGAGGGCGGATAAAGCTGCCATAAAATTTATCACCCAGCATTCCAACAAAAAAGTCCAATAAAAAATTATTGAACCTCATCATTACATATCTCCCGACAAAAATAATAAATTATAGAACACTTCTTGCAAAAAGAAAAGCTTTATTCCAATAAGCTTCGTTAAGGGACGAAATTATAACGCCTTTGGTTGTAGAAGAATGGATGAATGTCACCTCGCCAGTATTCATCACGTCATGAACAATACCGACATGGGTAACTGCTGAACCGCCTGCTGTTGCAAAAAATAACAGATCTCCGGGTTTGACTTTTGAGATATCTATGGAAACGCCTGCTTTTCCCTGATCCTGAGAACGTCTCGGTATTTTCATATCGTTCTCGTCAAAAACTTTGCAAACCAAACCGGAACAATCAAAACCGGCTTTTGTATTACCGGCATACTTGTAAGGTGTTCCCAAATAGTTTTCCGCAACACTGATAACAGAGGCTCTTTTGCCGGAAACTGAGCCAGAATAAGTGGAATTTAGTTTTTTAAGATTGCTGGTCTTGGTTGTGGTTGTTGGCCTTTTGTAGGTGTATTTTTTTACAGGCTTTGAAGCACCGCAAGAAACCAGAATAATTGAAAATATAATTACCAGTACAGATTGTTTCATCTAATCAAATTTAAATAGTAATTGTTTCTCAATATAGGTTAATTTTAGGTTCTATCACAAAAATAGGATACTTATCCAAATTAAACAATAGTTTGTTTAAAAACATTTGAAATAACATGGAACGGACACTAATATTGAAATTTAATAGTTAAATTTGATGTTTAATAAAAAACTATAATAAAAACATAATTATGAAAAAATCAACACTCTTTTTTATCCTACTTCTTATTAACATTAAAACCCCAGCACAAACCACACGTTACGTTACTCAAAATGGAAAAGGAAACAAGGATGGCAGCAGCTGGATAAATGCTTCAAATGATATACAATCAATGATCAATGAATCAGTCTCTGGTGACCATGTTTTTGTAGCCATAGGAACCTACAATCCAAACAGAACAGCAGATACAAGCACTTATAGTCCTGGAAACAGAAGTAACACATTCTTAATGAAAAATGGAGTAAAACTCTATGGTGGTTTTGATCCGTCCAATGGTATAGATGATCTTACCGACACACGTATAACACCATCAAAATCTGGAACTATAAGTGGTGGTACAATTTTAAAAGGTATCAACAATGTCCATCATGTAGTTTTAGGTGCAGATGTAAATGATGTAAATATTGATCTGGATGGCTTTGTAATTACTGGTGCATATTCTGCAGATCTTAATCAATCCCCTTCCTATAGCGGCAGTCTTATTGTAAATGGTGTTACAGTTTATTATGTGCAAGGAGGAGGCATAGCGGTTTCATCTTTGGGCAACGCATCTGTAAAATTAACAAATTGCAGTGTTGATAATAATTCCGCAGGGAATAACGGTGCAGCAATTTTCTGCAGATCTAATGGTTCAAATAATATAAAAATAATCAACAGCAACATCAGTTCAAACTCTGTTTCTGGCTACATTACAGGCACAGGTGCAATCTCAAGCAGTGCTGTTTCAAATTCTACTATCGATATTATAAATAGTAATGTCAGCGACAATGAAATTTCTGCAGCAAAAGGTTCAGGTTCACCAGGTATTTCTTTATCAGTAGAAAATTCTATTTCTACAATTAATATAATAAATAGCATTATCAGCAATAACAGAACACTAAACAGCTTAAACAAATCCTCATTTATGATTGGCGCAAACTCCAAAGATACAACTATTGTGAATGTAATAGGAAGTAGCATTATTGGCACTCATCTGCCAGGTAACATTTGGACTATTGGTATTGGAGGAATTTCCTTATCTGCTCCCAATTGTATTGTAAATTTTCAAAATAGTACTGTTGCTAACCTTAATGGCGCATCATATTTAGCCTTTAGTGGACAAACCAATAATCATTTCAAAGCATATAATACTATCATTTATAATAATAAATTTAATATGGTAGGCAATAATATTATAAAGGATATTCAATACAGCTTAGTACAAAATGAGAATAATACTACTAGCGGTAATATAGATGGCACTCTAGCGTACCCTAATCTCTTCACTAGTTTATCAACAGGAGATTACACTCTACCAAATGTGAGTCCTGCAAAAGATAAAGGCAGTAATAATCTTTACATTGCAAATGGCGGAGATATAAGTTTGGATAAAGATCTTGCCAATAATCCCAGAGTATATGACTATGCTAACGGAGGAATTATCGATATGGGAGCTTATGAAAATCAGTCTGACACAAACATTAATACTGTCGAAGTCGATGATATTGATATAAGCATTTATCCAAATCCATCCAGAGATAATTTGAACATAAATAGTAACCAAAAAATTATTGGTTATGAAATTTATGATTTAACTGGAAAAAAAATTATAGATTATAAAAAAGCAAATATCATAAAAATTGATATTTCGCAACTACCAAAAAATGAATATTTAATTAAATTAGAAACACAATCTAATCGAAAAAAAACAATTAAGTTTATAAAAAATTAATTATTCAAACTGGTTAATTTTTAGAAAAAGTAAACTTGAATAAAATTAAGAGGGCAACGAGTGCCCCCTTTAATCAATAATCAGGTTCTATGAACTTGATTATCTTATGTTTTACACATCAAATTTTTTGCCAAAATAAAAAAATCAATCTCCTGAAAGTCAGAAGATTGATTTGACATGTAGCTTGTGGAGAATACGGGGATCGAACCCGTCACCTTTAGACTGCCAGTCTAACGCTCTAGCCAGATGAGCTAATTCCCCAATTGGTATTGCAATGATAAGGATTTTGTCTGAACATTTTCTAAAAAAATTTAATAAAAATAAAAAAATCGGGCTCAAATAAATTTGAACCCGATTTCTGTAAAACGTAAAATTTAAAAATATGAAATCAATTTTGGTTTGATTTTAAATATTCATCGATGATGTCAAAGGATTTTTTTTCATCCCTAATATCAACTTTAATAAAAGTATTGGTTGCAGTGGGAGTCGAAAGAAAACTAAGATAAGAATTCTCAACATCACATTTTATTCCTGCATCTTCCAGCTTAGATTTGATGAGCTGGATCTCCTGTGGGCTGCTGCTTTCATACACAGCGACTCTTGTTGTTGCATCCATAGATTTTCAGATTTTGATTTTTTAAGCAAAGCAATTTACGAAAAAAATATCATAATCCGAAATTCTTTATATTAAATCCTCAAATATTGAATTTATTTTATCTAAAATGACCTGAATTTCTTCTTTTGTTACATTAAGATGTGGACGGAACCTAAGTGACTGATCTCCACAGGTTAAGATGATAATCCCTTCGTCGTAAAGTTTGCTTCTTAACCATTCTCTGCTTTCACCGTCTTTAAGATCAAATGCACACATCAATCCCTTTCCTCTTGCAGCAGAGATGTGATCCGGAAACTTTTGTTCCAATTTCTTTAATCCGTTCAAAAGGAATTCTCCCACAACTCTGGAATTCTCAACCAGATTTTCATTTTCAATGATTTCCAAAACCAATTGGAAACGTAGCATATCGATAAAATTACCTCCAAAAGTAGAATTGATTCTTGAACTTTCCTTGAAAACATGATGTTCTACTTCGTCCAGTTTTTCTTTATTTGCCAGGATTCCGCAAACTTGTGCTTTTTTACCAAAAGTGATCACATCCGGAATAATATCCAAGTGTTGGAACGCCCACATTTTTCCAGTCATTCCGATTCCTGTTTGTACTTCGTCCAGGATCAAAAGGATTTCATTTTCATCACAGATACGTCTCAGTTCTGTAAAGAATTCGTTTCTGAAATGGTTGTCGCCGCCTTCAGCCTGAATCGGCTCGATAATCACACAGGCCACCTCATCCGGATGAGATAAGATCGCTTCCTGAATATGCAACAAAGCTAACTGTTCGTGTTTGATGGTTTCTTCCAGATTTTCCTCCGTAATTGGGAAGTTCAGTTTTGGATTGGTGATTCTTGGCCAATTGAACTTTGGAAAATATTGATACTTTCTTGGATCGGAAGTATTGGTTAAAGACAAGGTATAACCGCTTCTTCCATGAAAGGATTGTTTAAAATGAATCGCAATTCCCGCTTCTTTATCTATATCTTTTTGCCAGTTTTTTCTGGTTTTCCAGTCAAAAGCTGTTTTCAAAGCATTTTCAACTGCCAAAGCACCGCCTTCTATGAAAAAGCAATAAGGCAGTTCTTTCGGAATTGCAACTCTGGAAAAAACTTCCATAAAGTCTGCATATTCCTGAAGATAAACATCACTTAAAGTCGGTTTATAAATTGCCATTTTTCCAAGCCAATTGGCCTTTTCTGCAATATAAGGATGATTGTATCCGACAGATGCTGATGCGAACATGGAGAACATATCAAGATATTTTTTTCCTGTCAGCTTGTCAACAATGTAAGAGCCCTGAGATGCTTCATAATCCATTACGAAATCAAACCCGTCTGCAAGAATATGTTTACCTAATGTTTCTTTTACTTTATTTTCTGTAGTTGTTATCATATTGTTTTTTTATAAGTCAAACTTAATCCCTTGAGCTAAAGGTAAATTAGTTGTGTAATTGATTGTGTTTGTTTGTCTTCTCATATAATATTTCCAGACATCCGAACCAGATTCCCGTCCGCCCCCAGTTTCTTTTTCGCCACCAAACGCACCGCCAATTTCAGCTCCGGAAGTTCCGATATTAACATTAGCTATTCCACAGTCAGAACCAGCGTGAGAAAGGAATAATTCCGCTTCTCGTAGGTTTTGGGTCATAATTGCAGAACTCAGACCTTGCGGAACATCATTCTGGATCGCAATGGCTTCATCCAACGTTTTATACTTGATCAAGTAAAGAATTGGCGCAAATGTCTCGTGCTGAACAATTTCGTAGCTATTCTCAACCTCAGCAATACAAGGCTTTACATAACAGCCAGAGTTGTAATTATCACCTTCCAAAACACCACCCTCAACGATGAAATTTCCGCCTTCTGCTTTGCATTTTTCGATAGAATCCTGGTATTGTTTTACCGCAGCTTTGTCAATCAGCGGACCAACATGATTAGTTTCGTCCAATGGATTCCCGATTTTCAGCTGTCCGTAAGCTTTAACCAATCGGTTTTTAACCTCATCATAAACAGATTCGTGGATGATAAGACGTCTTGTAGAAGTACATCTTTGGCCCGCTGTTCCAACAGCACCGAAAACGGCACCGATAATCGACATATTGATGTCTGCATTTTCTGTAATAATAATAGCGTTGTTTCCACCTAATTCCAAAATCGATTTTCCAAACCGTTCAGCAACATTTTTCCCAACAATTCTTCCAACTCTTGTGGAACCGGTAAAGGATACCAATGCGATTTTTTTATCATTAACTAATTGATCTCCAATCTCATGATCAGCAATTACTAAGTTTGAAATTCCTTCGGGAAGATCATTTTCTTTTGCTACTTCATTAAAGATATTCTGACAAGCGATTGCGCAAAGCGGTGTTTTTTCTGATGGTTTCCAAATCACTACATTTCCGCAAATCCAAGCCAGAGCAGCATTCCAGCTCCAGACTGCAACAGGAAAGTTGAAAGCCGAGATCACCCCAACAATTCCCAGTGGATGGTATTGCTCATACATCCTGTGTCCGGGCCTTTCGGAATGCATCGTGTAACCATGAAGCTGTCGGGACAAACCAACTGCGAAATCGCAAATATCGATCATCTCCTGAACTTCTCCCAGACCTTCCTGAAGAGATTTTCCCATCTCATAGGAAACCAATTTTCCAAGATCCTCTTTGTATTCTCTAAGCTTATTACCAAATTGGCGAACCAGATCTCCTCTTTTTGGTGCAGGAATTTTTCTGAATTCCAAATAAGCCTGTTCTGCTTTTGCTACAACTTTCTCGTAGTCTTGTTTATCTGATGTTTTTACCGAAGCGATAAGATTACCGTCTACCGGTGAATAACTTTCTATTGCTTTACCGGAAGAAAAGAAATCCAAACCTGTAGAAGTTCCGTTATTTTCTGTCGAAATTCCCAGTCTTTTCAGGTTTTCTGATATTGAAATTGAGGACATAAAGTTTTTTATTTTTAAAGTGTCTAAAGATAAAAATATATTTTGACCAGCAAAATCAAAAACTAACAATCGTTAGTAAATAAATAAAAAATACTAAAAATCATTGGCTTGAATAATTTTGGCGCTTTAATTGTTATCCAAAAAACTTACTAATTTACTTTTATGTTTGAAAGCGAAATAGAGAACACGTCTAATTATTGGCAATTGAAATATTTGTTAATTATTTATAAAATACAGTTTTACTTATTTTGAATAAATCTAAATTGCACAATTTTTCTTATTTTTGAAAAAATAAATCGGGATGGAAAATAATGAGACCACTCAAAAATCTGAAAATAAATCGTCCAAGTGGAAAAGCCTGGTGAAAAAATTTGGTATCGGTGGTATTATTTTTTTTACTGTAAAAGGGATTATCACTTCTACTTTGATCTATTTTCTGGGAAAAAACTTTTGGATCATTATTAAAGATTATATCGCCCAATGGTTTGATTAAACCATGTTTTTACAACATATCGAAATAAAAAAATCCTTTATTATAAAGGATTTTATCTGTAACCGAAATTCTTAAGATCTCTGTCATTTTTTCGCCAGTCTTTTTTGACTTTTACAAAGAGATTAAGGTGTATTTTTTTGTTGAAGAATTTCTCCAGGTCAACACGTGCTTCTGTTCCCACCTTTTTAATGGCTTCACCTTTGTGTCCAATGATAATACCTTTTTGGGTATCGCGTTCCACGTAGATTATGGAATCAATAAAAATAATTCCTTCTTTTTCTTTGAACATCTCTGTAACAACTTCTACAGAATAAGGAATTTCTTTCTCATAATTCAAAAGAATTTTTTCACGAATAGCTTCGTTGACAAAGAAACGTTCCGGTTTGTCCGTAAACTGATCTTTATCGTAATATGGAGGATTTTCCGGCAACAAAGATTTCAGTTTCGGAAGAATAATATCCGTATTAAAGGCATTGAGAGCAGAAATTGGTAAAATTTCGGCTTTCGGAATTCTGTTATGCCATTCGTCCACCAGCTTTTCCAAACCTTCCTGATTGGTCTGATCTACTTT
>Ga0206116_1001487_pt1 | contig 12415 bp, 15 predicted proteins | sample 3A1Ametagenome_FD_178000 | JGI IMG/M metagenome (GOLD analysis project Ga0206116, IMG submission 178000) | Enriched microbial communities from leaf-cutter ant dump, University of Wisconsin, Madison, United States - 3A1A | ecosystem: Environmental > Terrestrial > Nest > Insects nest > Nest dump...
GTTTAAGAACGACAAGGATGCAATTCCTTTGATGCGCTATCGTTTATATCAGTATGTTATCGCTATTAATCATTTTAAGGATGAGTTGTTTATCTGCGAAAACGAAATTGAAGGACTTAAAAGCGACAGGCATTTGCTCGAATCTTTAATACGTGGAAGAGATGTTCCTGTTTACCCGTTCAATATTAAAGGTGATGAAAGCTCTAACATGACGGATGAGGATTACCGTACGATGGTACAACAGGGCATTGCACACTGTTTCAGGGGCGATGTGTTCCAGATCGTATTAAGCCGCAGGTTTCAGCAATCTTTTACAGGCGATGAATTTAACGTGTACAGGGCGCTAAGGAATGTAAATCCTTCGCCTTACCTGTTTTTCTTTGACTACGGCGATTATAAGATACTGGGTTCTTCTCCCGAATCTCAATTGATCATTAATAAAGGAAAAGCTATTGTGCATCCCATTGCGGGAACTGTAAAACGTACCGGCGATGATAAACAGGATGCCGCGGAAACAGTACGTTTAGAAAATGATCCTAAAGAGAATGCGGAACATGTGATGCTGGTTGATTTAGCACGTAATGATTTAAGCCGTGGCTGCCATAATGTGAAAGTGGATCATTTCCGGGAAACGCATTTCTACTCGCATGTGATCCACCTGGTGAGTGAAGTATCGGGAGAGCTTAATGGCGCTGCCCATTCTTTTGAGCTTTTAGCTAAAACATTTCCTGCCGGTACGCTCAGCGGTGCTCCCAAAATAAAAGCGATGCAGCTGATCAATGACCTGGAACCCACGCCACGAGGCTATTATGGAGGCGCTGTAGGCTTTATGGGCTTTAATGGCAGCTGTAACCAGGCTATTATGATCCGTACGTTTCTAAGCCGGGGTAATACTTTGTACTACCAGGCCGGTGCCGGTGTAGTAGCGGCAAGCGTGCCCGAAAATGAGCTGCAGGAGGTAAATAATAAGCTCGGCGCTCTTAAAAAGGCTGTTGAAGTAGCACAGCAAATGAGTTAAGGATTTGTAGCTTATAGTTCATGATTATACATTTTACATTTAATATTTTACATTCTACATTCTAATATGAAGCTTCTTGTTTTTGATAACTACGATTCTTTTACTTACAACCTGGTTCACCTGGTTGAAAAAATATTGCATCAGAAAGTAGACGTATATCGTAATGATCAGATGCCGCTTGAAAAAGTGAAGGACTATGATAAGATCATTCTTTCTCCCGGCCCCGGCATTCCGGTAGAAGCAGGTTTACTGTTACCACTTATAAAAGAATATGCTGCAACTAAATCCATATTAGGTGTATGTCTGGGGCAACAGGCCATTGGTGAAGCGTTTGGAGGTAAGCTGACGAATTTGTCAAAAGTGTATCACGGGATAGCGACATCGTGCAAAATAATTAAAGATGATGCAAGACTGTTTGCGGGTTTGCCGGAGAATATTGAAGTAGGCCGTTATCATTCGTGGGTGGTATCAAAAGAACAATTCCCGGATGAGCTGGAAGTAACTGCCGTTGATGATGAAGATATGATCATGGCGCTGAGGCATAGAACGTATGATGTACGCGGTGTGCAGTTTCACCCCGAAAGTGTTTTAACGCCTGTGGGAGAGAGGATCATTCGCAATTGGTTAGCTGAATAAACAATAATCTCATTTATTGCTATGGCTTTTGAGTTGGAGAAGGTGGTTCCCTGGGGTCGTAACATGGACGAATACAGGAGGATGTTTGCCTTAACGGATGATGACCTGTATAAGTCAATGATCAGCTTTGGAGATGGTCCGGCCAGCTTCAATGTTGAAATGACGCAAAAAAGAAGGCGGGTTGTTTCTGTTGATCCCATTTACCGGTTCTCCGCTAAAGAAATAGCACAACGGATTGAAGAAACAAAAAGCGTGATCATGGAGCAGGTAAAGGCAAATGCAGCTAATTTCATCTGGAAGCAAATTAAAAGCCCGGAAGAGCTGGAAGCTATTCGTTTAAATGCCATGAGCTCTTTTGTTAACGACTTTGAAAAGGGAAAAGCAGAAGGACGGTATATTGATCATGCCCTGCCTGGCAAAACCAGTTTTGATAAAGGAGCGTTTGAAATGGGGTTAAGCTCTCATTTTTTAATGCTGTATGCGCAGCTTGGGTTGGCATTTCATATTTCGTCAATAAAGGAAATGCTGAGAGTAGCAAATGAAGTAAGAATATTTCCTGTACTGGATCTGGATGCCAAAGAGTCGGTGTTGCTACGGCCGGTAATGGACTATTTTGGAACAGATTTCAATGTCCAGTTACAGGAGGTGGCATACGAATTTCAACAGGGAGGCAACAAAATGCTGATCATAAAGAAAGCAGCCTGAACAGGTTAATATTGAAGTTGTTTAAACTTTTATTATTTAAGTTTTTTTGAAAGAAAAATGTCGTCCTGAGCTTGACGAAGGATGTGTTTTTCGGGAATCGGCTTCGTCAGGCTCAGCCTGATATCCATTTTTGAAAAGTTTAAAAAAGTTCAATTAAGATGTTGGCCGGATAAATGGTATTTAAGATATGGGACAAATAAAAATTTTTGGTTTGAAAGAATCGCTGCATCCCATTCGTGAAAAATTGTCATCAGTTTTGCACGACTGCTATGTTGCTGCATTTCAGTACCCGGAGGAGAAAAAATCCCATAGGTTTATATACGTAGATGGGGACAGCTTTTATTATTTTTCCGGCAGAACCGAAAAGCATACAATTGTTGAAGTGAATATGTTTGAAGGACGGAGTATTGAGGCAAAAAAGCAGTTTTATAAATTACTTTTTGAGCGGTTTGAAAAAGAGCTGCATATTCAAAATATGGATCTGGAAATTATGCTTATGGAAACACCTAAACATAATTGGGGCATACGTGGCAAAAGTGGTGACGAACTAAATCTGAATTACAAAATCAATGTTTAATGAAAAAGATATTAAACCATTTATTTGAGCACAAAACACTGGACAGGACTGAAGCAAAAGAAGTGTTGGTAAATATTGGCAAAGGTGTTTACAACGAGCATGAAGTTACTTCCTTCATGACTGTTTTTTTAATGCGCAGTATTACTTTACAGGAGCTGCAGGGCTTCCAGGATGCGCTGCTGGAGCTTTGCCTGCCTATGAATTTTAGTGGACTGGACACTATTGATATTGTGGGTACAGGTGGCGATGGCAAGAACACTTTTAATATATCTACGCTGTCTTGTTTTATTGTAGCGGGTGCAGGACATAAAGTGAGCAAGCATGGGAACTATGGCGCTTCGGCTATCAGTGGAGCTTCTAATGTAATTGAATCGTTGGGTTACAGGTTTAAGAATGATAATGAAGCTTTGAGGAAAGAGCTGGAAGAAGCCAATATTTGTTTTCTTCATGCGCCCATGTTTCACCCGGCATTAAAGAACGTAGGCCCTATTCGTAAAAACCTGGGTATGCGTACTTTTTTCAATATGCTGGGCCCCCTGGTTAACCCTGCCTTTCCCAAGTTTAGCATTATCGGCGTCTATAATTTGGAAATGGCAAGGTTATATAATTATCTGCTACAGCAGCAAACAGGAGACTTTGCTATTGTACATGGTTTGGATGGATATGACGAAATTTCGCTGACCGGGGATAGTAAGTTGTTTACGCACGAAGGGGAAAAGGTATTATCGGCCATACAGCTGGCTGGTATGGAAGTGAAGCCGGAATCCATCTCAGGAGGAAGTACTATTGAAGAGGCTGCACAGATCTTTAAAACTATCATTGAAGGGAAAGGAAGCCCGGAGCAGGAAGCTGTGGTGCTGGCCAATGCTGCTATTGCTTTGCAGGTTACAGGGGCATTTAAAAGCTATGAAGATGCTTTTGAAGCGGCAAAGGAGAGTCTGAAATCGGGGAGGGCCAATGCATGTTTGGAAAAACTGATTTCTTTGCAATGACGGCAGAACAGTTAAAAATAAGTATTGCGGTAAAGCCTGAGCTGAGCGCCATATTGGAGCTCCAGAAAGAGTGCTATCAGTCAGAAGCGATTTTGTATAACGATTACACTATTCAGCCGTTAACGCAGACGCTTAGCGAGATGTTTGATGATTTTGACAATGGCGTGATATATTTGTCAGGGTATATAAACGGAATATTAGTCGCATCTGTTCGTGGTAATATGCATAAGAACACAGGATATATCAATAAGCTTATTGTTAGCTCGGAATTTCAGAATAGAGGATATGGTAAGTTCATGATGAGGGCTATTGAGCAGGAGCTGAAAAGTGCCGTAAGGTTTGAGCTTTTTACGGGTCATAAAAGTGAAAGGAATATCAGGTTTTATGAAAATCTGGGCTATAAAGTTTATAATACCGTGGCAGTACATGATGGGCTGTCGTTGATTTATCTTGAAAAAATAATAAGAGAACCTGGTTCTTTGTAATAAATAATTTTCTTCCTGAAGGAAGAGTATATAGGAAGCTTATGAATATTTTAGATACTATTGTAGCGTATAAAAAAGGTGAGGTTGCTGAGCGAAAGGGAGTTGTCTCTTTAAAAGACCTGGAAGCTAGGCCCCGCTTTTCCATTCCTGTCCGGTCTCTTTCAGCATCCTTGTTAAAAGATGACAGCACCGGCATTATTGCTGAGTTTAAAAGAAAATCACCCTCTAAAGGATTTATAAAAGAGCATGCCGATGTAAATGAGATTACGGCTGCTTATACAAAGTTTGGAGCGGCCTGTTTGTCTGTGCTAACGGATATAAATTTCTTCGGTGGTTCGGATGAAGACCTGCAGCAGGCGCGTAAAAATAATATTCCTATTCTTCGCAAAGATTTTATTGTAGACGAATACCAGGTTGTTGAAGCAAAATCCATTGGAGCGGATGTGATCCTTTTGATCGCGGCTTGCCTGACTCCGGCAGAAGTAAAGCACCTGGCAGAGGTAGCAGCTTCTTTAGACATGCAGTCCATCCTGGAGCTTCATGCCGAAGAAGAGTTGGAGCATATCTGCGATGCCACAAAAATTATAGGGATCAATAACCGCGATCTGAAAACCTTTAATGTAGATATTGAGCGCAGTCTGCGTATGGCGGAAAAGCTGCCTGCTGATAAAATAAAGATCGCCGAAAGCGGTATTGATAAAATAGAAGATATCCTGCTTTTTAAAGACAATGGCTTTAAGGGGTTTCTGATAGGGGAGCACTTTATGAAGCAGCCGGATACGCCAGCGGCTTTTGAAGCTTTTGTACAAAAATTAAGCACCGGCAATTTATAAGTTTTTTAAAACCTTATAGGTCTATAATGGTTGTTATGGAGCATTTAAAAATTAAAGTATGTGGTATGACGGCTATGCAGCAAGTGGAGCAACTTGCTGCTATGGACGTGGATTATGCGGGTTTTATTTTTTATGAAAAGTCCCCACGTTTTGCAGGCAGTAAGCTGGCGGCGGCGGACCTGAAAGCTTTTACAGCTATACAAAAAGTAGGGGTTTTTGTAAATGAGTCAAAGGGCAGGATCTTACAGATTGTTGATGAATATGGATTAAATGCCGTTCAGCTACACGGAGATGAAACCGCGGATTTTTGCGGTAGTATAAAGGATAAAGTTCCTGTTATAAAAGCGTTCCGTATAAAGGGCGATGAAGACCTTTCTGAAATAGGAAAACCGTATGAAAAAGCTGTTGATTATTTTCTTTTCGATACCAAAGCGCAGGAATACGGAGGTACCGGTAAAAAGTTCGACTGGTCTGTTTTATCAGGAAGTAACATTGCTAAACCTTATTTTTTAAGCGGAGGTATTGGTGTTGACGATGTGGAGCAGGTAAAGCAATTTACATTGACCAATAATGTTTTTGCTTTGGATGTAAACAGCAGGTTTGAAACAGCACCCGGTATAAAGGATATGGGAAGGATAAAAGCCTTTTTAGAAGGTATAAAATAAACGCCTGCTCCTTTTGTATGGGGCAGGCGTTTTCTTTGCTGAATATTATTTTGTATTATAGCCTTCCATCTTTAATCTCCTGCACTATGGCCGGATCTAAAAGGGTAGAAGTGTCTCCTAAATTTTCCACTTCTCCTTCAGCCACTTTACGCAGTATGCGGCGCATGATCTTACCGCTGCGTGTTTTAGGAAGGCCGCTCACAAATTGTATTTTATCAGGTTTGGCTATAGGGCCGATGATACGTGCAACGGTGGCCAGCAAATCCTGTTTGGTCAGGTGGTCGTCTTCTTCATGCCTGTGCTTGCCATCCAATACTACATAAGCATAAATACCCTGTCCTTTTAGTTCGTGCGGATAGCCTACCACAGCGCTTTCCACAACACCTGCCATCATATTGATAGCGTTTTCTACTTCCGCTGTGCCCAGCCTGTGCCCGCTTACATTCAGCACATCATCTACGCGTCCTGTAATACGGAAATTACCTTCCTCATCTTTAAAGGCACCATCACCTGTAAAATATTTGTTTTCGTAAGCGCTGAAATAGGTTTGCCGGCAGCGTTCATGGTCGCCCCATGTAGTGCGCAGGATTCCTGGCCAGGGCATAGTAAGGCAAAGGTTGCCGCTGTAGTGTATATCAGTAAGTTCCGTTACTTCCTCTCCTTTTTCATCTACCAGTACTGGTTTCACACCTGGTAGCGGTAGCGTTGCCCAGCTTGGCCTTGCCGGTGTTATGCCTGCCAGGTTTGAGATCAATATGCCGCCGGTTTCTGTTTGCCACCACGTGTCTACGATCGGGCATTTTTTCTTTCCGATATGTTCATCGTACCAATGCCAGGCTTCTTCATTAATAGGCTCGCCCACTGTTCCCAATACCTTCAGGGAGGAGAGGTCTTTTCCTTGTAATGGCTCCAGGCCGTAGCTCATTAAAGAGCGGATAGCGGTAGGTGCTGTATATAAAGTATTCACTTTATGCTTATCAACAATATCCCAAAACCTGCCGGCATCGGGCCATGTGGGGATGCCCTCAAACATCAGGCAGGTAGCGCCGGCCAGCAGTGGGCCGTAGGCAATATAGCTATGCCCTGTGATCCAGCCTATATCTGCAGTGCAGAAAAAAACATCACCGGGATTATATTGAAATACATTTACAAAGGAGTAAGTTGTCCATAGCATATAACCTGCAACGGTATGCACCACGCCTTTAGGCTTGCCCGTGCTGCCTGATGTGTAAAGTATGAACAAGGGGTCCTCGGCATCTGTTTCTTCTGCCGGCACTTTAACCACATCTTCGTGCATGGATTCAACAACATCGTCCACTTCATCCCTCCACCATATATCCCGGCCTTTGATCATGCTCACCGGGGTACGGGTGCGGGTAAAAACGATCACCCTTTTTACAGTACGGTTTCCTATGAGGGCATCATCAATAGTGGACTTTAAAGGAATATCTTTTGCTCCGCGATAAGCACCGTCGCAGGTAACAATGTATTCGGCTTCCGCATCATAAAGCCTGTCTGCAATGCTTTGTGCAGAGAACCCCCCGAAGATTACAGAGTGTATGGCGCCTACTCTGGCGCAGGCTAAAACAGCGATCACCAGCTCTGGTATCATACCCATGTAAATGCAGACACGATCACCTTTTTTGACCCCGTTATTGCGCAGTACCTGTGCAAACTCACATACTTTTTTGTGAAGCACTTTGTAAGTAAGGGTTCTTGTTTTTTCATTGGGATCGTTGGGCTCCCAAATGATAGCCGGACGGTCGCCAATACTTTCCAGGTGCCTGTCCAGGCAGTTTTCAGTAATGTTCAGCTTAGCTCCCTCAAACCATTTTACTTTAGGTTCGGTAAAGTTCCAGTCCAGCGCTTTTTTACTGAAAGGTTGTTTTTTTCTCCATTCAAAGCTGTCTGCAACCTCACTCCAGAAACCTTCAGGGTCTTCCAGGCTCCGCTTGTAGTCTTCGTGATATTGCTCAATGGATTTGATCTGAAAAGGGTATGACATCGCAATTAAAATTTTTTCTGTAGTTGAAATTTAAGGCACTAATATAATAAACAATTTACTATCTGCACGTTAAAAACGCAATCGTTTGTTTTACGATACTGCAAATCAAGTTGACGGATGTCAGTTGACAGTTGACAGGGTACAGGATAAACCCTGTTGGCTACTTTTTTCTAAGTATCTGTCTATCACTAACAGTCAATCCTTTCCTGGTTTCCACTGGATATCCGGTATTTTTAACAAATGTCCTGTATATCTTGCCAGTACAAACAGGTAATCACTGAGACGGTTCAGGTATTGTATGATGAGTGGGGCAACAGGGGATACCTCTTCCAGTCGTACACAACCTCTTTCCGCACGGCGGCAAACGCATCGGGCAATATGTAGCTGCGAAATAGCTACATCACCACCCGGAAGAATGAAATATTTCATGGGTTCCAGCGCCGCGTCCATGCGATCTATTTCTTTTTCCAGTAGCTCACAGTCACTTTCATACAGGTCAGGAATGGTTACTTTGGTGGGTTTATCAGGATCGCAGGCCAATGCTGCACCAATAGTAAAAAGCTTGTTCTGGATATCCTGTAAAACAGGTACCGCAGCTACATCTTTCAGCATGTCTTTACAAAGGCCGATGTGGGAGTTGAGTTCATCCACTGTGCCATAGCTTTCAATGCGAAGATGGGATTTGGAAACTTTTGTGCCGCCAATTAAAGAGGTTTTTCCTTTATCGCCTGTTTTTGTATAAATTCTGAAAGCCATTTTCGGGATGCTTGATGCTGGTTACTGGATGCTGGTTACAGGTCACTGGTTTCTAGTTACTGGATTGTGCTTTTAGCCTTTAGCTTTCATGATGGATATTGCTTTCAGGTTTGAAGTTCAAAGTTTAAAGTTCCATGAACTGTTCGTGCTTTTGGCTTTCAACTGGTAGTATAGAATTTCTATATTACCTGTTTGATGATCTTTTTTTGTTTTCTTATCAACCTTTAAACTCTGTCAACTGTCAACTGTCATCCGTCATCTCAAAGTACATGCGCTATAGTAGGATTTTCCACTTTCTCATCTGTTTCTATCAATCCATCCCGTAACCTTACAATACGATGGGAGTGGCGGGCAATATCTTCTTCATGAGTAACCAAAACAACAGTATTGCCACCGGCATGTATCTGACCAAAAATATCCATGATCTCGTAGGATGTTTTGGTGTCGAGGTTACCGGTTGGCTCGTCTGCCAAAATGATCGAAGGATCATTGACTAAGGCTCTTGCAATGGCTACCCGCTGACACTGACCACCACTTAGCTCATTGGGCTTATGATGACTGCGGTCTGTAAGATTCACTTTTTCCAGTACCTGCATAGCCTTCTCGTTGCGTATATTTTTCGGCAGGCCCGCATAAATTAAAGGCAGCGCTACATTTTCTAAGGCGGTAAGTCTTGGTAATAAATTGAACTGCTGGAATACGAAACCGATCTCTTTATTGCGCACTTCTGCAAGTGCATTATCTTCCATTTTGCTCACATCGTGGTCGTTCAGGATATAAGTGCCTGCTGTAGGACTGTCGAGGCAGCCCAAAATATTCATAAGAGTGCTTTTGCCACTACCCGAAGGGCCCATTAATGAAACGTATTCGTTTTTGTAGATATCTAACGAAATACCTTTTAATACAGGCAACTCCTGCTGCCCCATAAAGTAGCTTTTGCGTAACTGGTCGATATGTATGATCCCTGGCATTAGAGAATGTGCTGATGTGATAATTTGAAAATGTGCTAATATAAATCTGCGATTGTGAAATTGGAAACAAGGGTATCAGATATTTTCCTACTCTCTATTGACTATTCGCCATTCACTTTTTGATCACTTTGGGAACAAGAAAAAACTGTCCGTCCGTTGCAGGGGCGTTTTTAAGCGCTTCGTCTCTGCTGGACGATCCTTTGATCTCGTCTTCCCGCAGTACATTTATTTCACCGCTCATATGCATCAACGGCTCTACATCTTTCAGGTCCAGCTCATTGAGCTTTTCCACAAAACCGATCATGTTTTGAAGGTCTTTAGAAATATCTTTCTTTTCCTGCTCGGTAAAAGTGAGCTTAGACAAATGCGCCAGCTTGTCTACCAATGCTTCGTTTACTTCCATGTGTCAAAAATAGTTGAAAAGTCTGAACCGGATTTATTTGATTGGAGAGGATATTATGCCTGTAAAAATAGTTCAGCTGGTAAGTTAAAATAATCTCTAAGCCGTTGAGCCATTTTTAAAGTAATTTCTCTTCTTCCCGATAAAATGGAGGATACATGACCTTTGCTGCCGATAATAGGCTCTATATCTTTGTTTTTAAGCCCTTGTTCCTGCATTTTATCTTTAATAACTTCCAATACGTCAACCTGCGGCATTTTTATCGTTCTATCCTCATAATCTTTTATTAAAACAAGCAATACGCCAAGTTCATCATCTTCGGGTGTACCAGGTTCTGCATGGAAGATCTCCATAGCCCGTTTAATCGCTTTGCGATGTTCATTTTCTGTTTTGATAACTTTCCAATCCATCTTATATAAAATTTACAAATTCAAATTATAAGGAATAGTTGCCACATCTATTTTGTCATACTCACTATGCGCTCCAAACCAGATGGTATAGCATGCTTTCCTGGAAAAGTTCATTGAAACCACCAGCCTGTAATCATTTCCTTTGATGTTAAATACGATCCTTTGATTATTTACAATACTTGCATTTCCGTAAACCTCCTTTAACTGATTAAAATTATCAAATTCACACTTCAGCATTTCAGAGTACCATGTGAGCAATTGATCCTTTGCTTTTGGGTATCGCCTGGTGTAATAGATAATTGTTTTTCGGTTAATGATATTCACAACACAAAAATATCAAATAGTTTTCATTTTGAAAACTATTTTTTAGAATATATATTGTGATAGGAAATTTTCAGGTTAATAGATCTGCCAGATACCTGTAAAGGAGATTTGTGTTTATAGCTTTTACAACACTTTTAAGCTCTCCACTTTATCATTGTCAATCTTTTTGATCAGCGCTTCCAGGCTGTCGAACTTTTCTTCGCTACGTAAAAACTGTTTTACATACACCCGTAATGTCCTTCCATAAATTTCATTGTGAAAATCGAAAAGGTTCACCTCTATCACTCTTTTTTTACCATCTACCGTGGGGCGAAAGCCAACGCTCATCATGCCTTTCATAAGCGGGCCATAGCTGCCATCTTCTTTTTTCAGTGATGCGTAAACGGCATATATACCGTCTCCTGGGATGATCTTCTCCTCGTCCTGTACTTTTAAGTTAGCGGTAGGGTAGCCCAGTTCCCTTCCCAGCTTATCGCCATGTATCACTTCTCCTTCAAAAAAGAAGCTGTAGCCCAAAAGGTGGTTAGTGGTAGTGGTATCTCCGTTTACTATTGCCTCCCGTATTTTGGTAGAGCTAATGCCTATATGATCCAGGATGTGTTTGGGTATTTCCTTTAAATTATAATGATACTTATCCTGCCATGCTTCAAGGAGCTTGTAGTCGCCTTTGCGATTTTTACCAAAACGGTGATCATAGCCAATAATAATAGTATGCGGGTGGAGTTTTTCTACCAGGAAATTTTTTAAATAATCTTCCGGCTCCTGGTGGGCAAAAACTTCGGTGAAAGGCGTTATAATAAGATGGTCAACACCCAGCTTTTCCAAAAGCTCCGTTTTTTCACTCAAAGTATTAATGAGGCGGATACCTAAAATGGAGGAAGAAACAACTTTACGGGGATGAGGATGAAACGTGATAATAACAGACTCTCCGCCTGCGTCATGTGCAGTCTGGATGAGCTGGCTGATGATTTTTTTATGCCCCTCATGCACGCCGTCGAAAGTGCCGATAGTGATGACTGCATTTTTAAACAGGGGAAGATGGTTGATATCGTAATGGATTTTCATCGGACGCAAATTTAGTGGCTAATTGGTTAATAGTAAAACTTGCATCTCCGTTATGAACAGGAGGAAAGGTTATTTTACGTTGGATGGCTTTTACCAGGTTATCTCCGGGCCTGGGTAAATCCTCTGATAAAGTTTTTCAGATCATCTTTGTGTAACTTTGGCTCTTTCAAAGAACGCTCCCAAAAGAGTTGTTTGAACACAGGAGGAGGAGACTTCATATCGGTTGAGTAAAATTTATGATATTTACTCCATACCTGCAGATTCAATAAGGAATTAATAAAAATATATATTCAAATGACAACAGCAGAAACAGCAACTGTTCTTTCCCTGAATGAACGGATTGTTTATGTAAAGAACAGTGTGGTCAGCCAGCAGATTATAAAAAGTAAAGCGGGAAATATAACCCTTTTCGCCTTTGATGAAGGACAGCAATTAAGTGAGCATTCGGCTCCGTTTGATGCTGTGGTGCAGGTTATAGACGGTGAGGCCGAGATCAGTATTGCTGGTAAACCTCATCAGGTACGCGGCGGTGAAATGATCATTTTGCCGGCCAATATCCCCCACGCCGTGCAT
>Ga0206116_1001488_pt1 | contig 12408 bp, 11 predicted proteins | sample 3A1Ametagenome_FD_178000 | JGI IMG/M metagenome (GOLD analysis project Ga0206116, IMG submission 178000) | Enriched microbial communities from leaf-cutter ant dump, University of Wisconsin, Madison, United States - 3A1A | ecosystem: Environmental > Terrestrial > Nest > Insects nest > Nest dump...
AATCTGCAGACCGTTTTTCCAGGAGCTTTAATTCCGAATGCGCCTGTGGATATGTATGCAGCAATGGGTGCAGCTGATCAGCGTATTTATGTGATACCGGGAAAAAAGATGGTAATAGTCAGGATGGGAGAAGCCTCCGATCCTGATAACCCGGAATTCGCCGTTTCGGGGTTTGATAATGAGCTATGGGAAAAGATCAATGCTGTGATCAATTAAATAACACCTGCTGACAGGGCATTTGCAATTCTATCCAATATTAATACTAAATTCGGTTTTTGTATTTCAGCTTCCCCAAACGAAAGACAATATACTGTAGGAGCTATTTTAATTTACAACCGAAAATGAATATAAGTCAGATATCGAAAAAGGAAATCAGCAAAGGAGAGGAAGTGCCGGGGTACGACATCAGGGAAGCTATATTTGATTTTATTAAAAAAGACTATCCTGATTTTAGCAGGGACCAATATATCTCAATTGCAGAACTAAACAGGTACAGGCGTTTATATTTAACCTATTTGATTGAACAGGAGAAAGGAGAGCTTGCCACTATTGACAGGGATGTAATGGAGGCTATTAAGAATAATTCCATACTCTCTGAGAATATCCAGGACGAGATTGAAAAGAAATTAACTTTTGGGCAAATCATTGCCGATAAAGTAGCAGCGTTTGGTGGTAGCTGGACATTCATCATTGTTTTTTTCCTTTTTATTCTGATCTGGATGTTCACAAACTTATGGATACTGACAAAAAAGCCCTTTGATCCTTACCCTTTCATTTTATTAAACTTGATCCTTTCCTGTTTAGCTGCAATTCAGGCGCCTATAATTATGATGAGCCAGAACAGGCAGGAAGAAAAGGATAGAAAAAGAGCGGAGCATGATTATAAAATAAACCTGAAAGCCGAGTTGGAAATAAAACTGCTGAGCGAGAAAATAGACCATCTTTTAGTACATCAAAACAAAAAGCTGCTGGAAATTCAGGAAGTTCAGACCGATTATCTTGATGACCTGATGAAAAATATAAAAGAGCGCAGAGATAAATAGAGTAACCAAATCGCGGGCGCCAACCGTTTGGCTTTATAAGAGCGGATTGTTTTAAAATCCTACTTTTATGTATATAAAAAATGTGTGATGAAAGTATTTGTAACAAAACCAATTCCGGAAGCAGGTATTAAAATGATGGAAGACGCGGACTGTGAAGTTACTGTTCATGATGAAGCAGCACCTTTGACGCAGGAGGAACTGATAGCACAATGCAAAAACTACGATGCTTTATTAAGCGCAGGGTTTAATAAAATAGACGCTTATTTCCTGGAACAGTGTAAACACCTGAAAGTAGTATCGCTTTTCTCAGTGGGTTATGATAGCGTAGATGTTGAGGCTGCCACGAAACTGAAGATACCTGTTGGTAATACACCCGATGTTTTAAGCCGGGCCACGTCAGATATCGCTTTCCTGCTCATGCTGGCAGTAAGCCGTAAAGCCTTTTATAATTACAGCAAAATACTTGCAGGCAAATGGCAGGGCTTTGAGCCTGTTGCCGACCTGGGACAGGAGCTTTACGGTAAAACGCTTGGAGTATTCGGGCTGGGAAAAATTGGCTTTGAGCTGGCAAAAAAATGCAGGGCCGCTTTTGATATGACTGTTATTTATCACAACCGAAAACCTAACTCAGATGCTGAAGCCGCATTGGGCGCTACTTACGTGAGTTTTGATGAGCTGCTGGCTCAAGGCGATGTGCTGTCGCTGCACGCCAACCTGACCGATGAAACAAAAGGTATATTTAATAAAGCCGCTTTTGCCAAAATGAAACCCAACACTATTTTCATTAACACCGGCAGGGGAGGATTGCACAATGAAGCCGATCTGAAAGAAGCACTCGATAACGGCACTATTTGGGGCGCAGGGCTCGATGTTACCAACCCCGAACCAATGGATAAGGATAACCCTTTATTGAAAATGCCTAATGTTTGCATTTTGCCTCATATTGGCTCTGCTACACAGGAAGCCCGGAATGGTATGGCTGTTATGGCTGCAAAGAATGTAATAGCGGGTTTGAAAGGTGATCCGCTGCCCACCGTTGTAAACCCTTCTGTATATCATTAAAGACGTATTTTTACCCGATATGGAATTAAACGAGCCTAAACCCCTGCCCGTGCTTGACAGCGAAGAGATACGGGTGCTGGGTGCATTGATGGAAAAGTCGAAAGCCACGCCTGAATATTATCCCATGACGTTGAACGGTCTGACCGCTGCCTGTAACCAAAAATCATCACGTCATCCTGTAGTGAATTATGATGAGCAGACGGTAACGCTGTGCCTTGACAGGTTAAAGCGCAAAGGGCTTGCTGCAACAGTAACCGGTGGTAGCAGCCGGGTAGTAAAATACAGGCATACTATTGCGCTTAACTACGAGTTTACTCCCGATGTATTAGCTGTATTATGCCTGCTCTTTTTAAGAGGTCCCTTAACTCCGGGCGAGATCAATAGTAACTCGGGCAGGTTGTATGAGTTCGACGACCTTGCCGAAGTACATACAGTGCTTGAAAAATTATCCACTGCCGAAACGCCTTTTGTGAAACAGCTGGAACGACTGCCGGGGCAAAAAGAAGCCCGCTATACGCACTTGTTTGGAGATGAAAGTATCCTGGACGGATATGTTGCAGAACAGGCTGCAGCTGCGGCTGCATCGCCAGCCAATGATAATTTAGAGGAGCGACTGACCGTTGTAGAACAGGAGTTAGCTGCTTTAAAGGAAGCGTTTGAAAAGCTGATGAAGGAGTGGACGGGATAATACCGCTTCACTGCTTCGGTTGGAAGCAGGTTACGGCAATGGAAGTACTGGTGTTAAGTTGAGTGAGAGTAGTGAATAGTGAGTAGTATGCGGATACATATTCACAACTGACCATTTGCTACTCACTTTAAATTCGACAATTCTTTATTAACATAACACCAGAGAAGCCTGTTCCGTTTGTGGTATAAACAGCCGCTTCGGTTAATTACCTAAAATGTTCTATGTTTGAATAAGGTTTATTGCGTTATATAAACAATAGGCCGGAAACAGTATAATGAGTTCAAAAATCAGGCGGCAAAGCATTATCTCTTCCATAATAGTTTACCTGGGATTTGTTATTGGGTTTGTTAATGTTTATTTTTTTGCAAAGGAGGGCTTATTTTCCAGTGATGAATATGGGCTTACCAAGATATTTGCAGATGTTGCATTATTAATTGCCTCATTGTCCACGCTGGGCATGCCTTCTTTTATTTACAAATTTTACCCCTATTACAACGATAATTTAAAGCCGGAAAAAAATGATATGCTGGCCTGGGCATTGCTTGTAAGCGTGATTGGCTTTATTTGCATCGCTATTTTAGGATTCGCATTTCAGGACCTGGTGGTCAGGAAGTATTCTGAGAATTCACCCATATTCGTTAAATATTACTATTGGGTGTTTCCTATGGGATTGGGCTTAACGATCTACAATGTTCTTGAAGCTTACGCATGGAGTCTTCAAAGATCCATATTAACTAATTTTATTAAAGAGGTAGAATGGCGGGTATTGACAACAGTCCTGATCGTTTTGTTCTTTTATAATATTGTTCCTGATTTTAGTACTTTTATTAAGCTATATGCGCTGACTTATCCGGCTATTGGTCTTACTCTTCTCTTTTATCTGATAGCAACCAAAAAGGCGCATCTTACTTTTCAAATCAGCAAGGTTTCTAAAAAATTCATAAAAAAGATAGCCCGTTTTTGCTTTTTTATTTATGGGGCCGGCCTTTTATTTACGCTTTCCCAGGTTTTCGATTCTTTTGTTATTGGTGCAACGCTTGATAATGGAATGGCAAAGGTGGGTATTTTTAGCCTGGCCTATATACTTACCAGTTTAATACAAGCCCCGCAGAGAGGCATTGTTGCAGCATCAATACCTCATTTAGCGCAGGGCTGGAAAGATAAAAACCTTCAGTCTATTCAAAGGATATATCAACGATCATCCATCAACCAGATCATTTTTGCTTCTTTTATGCTGGCGCTTATTACACTGAACTATAAAGATGCGGTAATGACTTTCGATCTAAAACCAGAGTACCTTTTGGGGTTTGAAGCATTTATCATTCTGGGGCTGACGCGTGTAATAGATATGGGGACCGGTGTAAACTCCCAAATCATCGGGACTTCTAATTACTGGAGATTTGAATTTATCAGCGGTGTAATATTAGTGGCATTGATGCTGCCCCTGAACTACTTCCTGACCAGGCGGTTCGATATCCTGGGGCCCGCTTGGGCTAATCTTATATCCTTTTTAGTGTACAACTTTGTAAGGGTTTTATTTTTATGGAAAAAATATAAGCTGTTTCCTTTTACTCCCAAATCAGTTTATGTACTCAATATCGCTTTGGCCGTGTATATTATCACCTGGTTATTATTTGACGGCTGGAGCGGGCTACCTGGTTTATTTACGCGCAGTATTTTTGCTTCGATATTGTTTATTGCTGGTATATGGATACTAAAGCCATCCCCTGATATCAGGCCCATTGTCCAGGCACTACTCAACCGTAACCCCTGGCGGAGAAGGGATAGGTAAGAAAGGAGTAAATTATTTCCAAGTCTCGGGAGATTTCAAAAGTATAAAGCTACCAAAGTATATTTTGTGGTTGAAGTTCATAAATAACGCCCAAGCCAAAGCTGTAATATTTGTTGGGGTTATTGATACCTGTCCCTGTTCTGTTGTCAAGGTTTTTATTAAAAAATCTTATGTTGCCTTCAGCCAGGAGTTTAATCCTGTTATTGAGCCTGTATTTAACGCCTCCGCCTACAGGCATTGTAAATCCTGTTTTATCCTTGCTTTCTTTTGGGCCCTCACTTGAAGAATAATTAAACAGTGTGTATGCACCTGCGCCCACATTTATAAAGGGAGATGCCTTATGTCTGTACAAATTGATAAGATCATATTCCGCCTTTACAGTTGCTTCTGCAATCTCTGACTGGAAAGTGCCGGTGGGTTTTGAAGCCTGCGATTCAACACCCCTGTTATCTCCTCTCATGCGGCCGCCAAAGAGCTCTGCCCGTACATAAAGATTATCCCAAACCCTTCTTCTGTACACCAGTGAGGTATATATGGAAGAATGGCTGGCCAATCCTGCACCAACGGCAAACCTGCCTGAATAAGACAGTGCTCCAAAATTGAGCCCCAGACTGCTTTTCTGCGACACGTAATCCTGCGAAAAGGCTGTATATGAAATTGTACTTAGTAAGAAAGCCAGGAAGAAAGATCTTTTATTCATATAATAAGAATTATGTGTAATAGAATTTGAATAGGAGGATCGTATATCATTTAGCCCAGCCTCTTGTGCTCAGGTTGTTAAGCTGTTCTTGTATTACATCAGCCTGCTCAGAAGTCAGCGGCGTATTGTTAAAGCCATTTTCAGCATCGAGCGAAGATTTAAGGATATTACTTTCAAATAACCTGTTCTCAAACACTTCTTCCCAGGTTACATACCCGTTAATATTTAGGGGGTTGGTGATATTGTTTCTTACCAGTGCCTTTCTCAGGTCGGGATAATATATCCAGAATATAGCGTACTCGCTATTTTCCATAGTGTACCCGTCGGAAGTAGTGTAGCTGGTTACAGGAGCGATACCTAATATCCTCACATAAGTTTTTCCATCGCGCTTATTAAACAGCCATTCTTCCTTTATCCTGAACTTATAAACTGAATCAGGGGAAACGGCCCTGTTTCTTACCTGGTAGCCGGCAACATTCCCTTCCATATCATACCTGGCAGAAGTGTCAAGCCCTCCGCCAAAGCCTGCCAGGGCCTCTTCAAAAGTTATGGGTGTTGTAAAACGGTCGTCAATATTGCTGAAAGCCTGTACGCTGTCTTCTTTAATCGCTCTTAGCATAATATTGATCAGTCTTTTATTATCTTCTCCTTCAATGGCCTTGTTATAAAAATACCGGGCATTTTTGGAAGTGCGGGCATCAATGGTTCGCCATACCCTTACACGATATAAGGCATCAGCAGCGTATAAAGGGGTATAATCCAGCGGCACGGCTGTACTGTCAGTGTTATCATCTTCCAGTATATTGTCTTTTCTTAACGAAACTCTTGAAGTGCCATACAAACCTCCGTCACCCTGGTCTTCCACTACTTCTACAGGCAGGTTTTGTGAAGGTGTATCATAATCCCCGCTTTCTCCCGCAGGTTGTTCCTGAACGGGCGATTTTGGTTTAGGCGTTGTGCTTTTAGTTTCTTTAGCCGTAGAGCTGCCGCTTTTTACCGGGGTGTCGTAAGCACTGCGCCTTTGGGCTATGGCAGCACTGCTAACTAACAAAAAAAGGACTATGATATTACAGGTAATACGAAATCTCATCTCTTTATTTTTTATTTAATATTTCATGGGTTTGCAAATGTGCCCTTTTTCCTGCGGGCTGCTTTATATTGTATTTAAACCTCAAACATTAAACCAAACCTGTACGATCAGTACAAATTGAAAGCGATCGGGGGTAAGGTTCTTGTACCACCGGGCCCCGAAGCCCTTATTTCATCGATAGTAATAGTGCTGCCGGGTTTAGCACGTTCTATCAGGCTGCGTACCGCATTAAAAGAGTTGCCTGAAACAGCTTTGTGCATGAATTCGGGGTACCCGGCTCCGGCAAAGGTCATAGTATATTCAACTACGGTAAACTTAATTCCTTCAAATACAAAGTTTTCCAATTCTGCCCGCACGCCAGCCTGGGCTTTAAAGTCGTTAACCCTCATACGCCCCCCTTTGCTTGCCCCAACCATTGCTGTTGGGGTAGGAACCGATTTTACCCGGAAATCGAAGCTGGTGGTTTGTTTGCCGTCATTAACAGTGATTTTTGCTGTTCCCGGCGTTGTAACTTTTGCAATATATTTTCCACCGCTTCCTGATATAGATCCCTGGTTTATGGATACCCTTAAATTGCTGGCGCTGGTGCCGCTGCCTCCACCTATGGAAATAGGATTGTCCAACCCTATGTACAACACCTTTACAGCATCAGCGCTTATGGTAAGTCCAGTTGGGGATGCTACTACATAATTAATGTCTTTGGTAAGCGTTGCTGTAGTGCCATCGGGTTTTACAAACGAAATATTTACCTTTCGCGTGTAAGATCCCGGCCCACCGGCCACCGTTTTATATTCTGCCAGGCCATTGGCGTTCAGAGGAACAGGGGTTCCGTCAATAGTAACAGTTGGCTTGGCATTTTTGCTGAAAGCGCCCACACCTGCGGTAATAGTAAATTCGCTGCCGGGTAATAAAAACTGTGCATTGGCAGTGGCCAGCGCCTGGAACTCATCATATACTACCTGTACTTCCCCGATCTGGTTATGACAGTATTCGACTACCTGAGACTCCGCATTTTTTATATCACTCTGGAATTTAGAAAGAACGGTGATCGCTGCTATTGCAGGCGTTCTTCTGAAATAGGCATCTTCCCAGTTTTTGTTGCTTTTGTTTTGTACTACGGGCATGCTTAAATCAAGCGGCAGGCTGTTTTTAAACTGGTCGTTTATTTTTTCATCTATGCCTAAAAGACTTGTTTTATAGTCTGTCAGCTTATTAAATAACTCTTTCCCACCTTTGCCGTCTACTAGAATTTTGGTAGCTGCATTCGTGTTCTTTTCGTTGAAATGTCCTCCGTCTGCTCCTCCCGCCTCATGTTGTATTTGTGTTTTTACATTGTCGATATAGGCTACCATTTCATCAGATAGCTGCCTGGCCCTTTCGGCTTTCGGCTTCCAGATTGCAGCAAGGTCCTTGGTTTTAGGGTCGTTTATTTTATTTTCGAGGGAGGCAAATATGGTTTGGGTCTTTTTATCGATAGTGGCATTGGCATTGGAGAAGCTTTTATCCATTGTTTTAAAAGCATTCAATACCTCACTTGATATATTTAATGCCAGCAATGCTGTGAGCACTAAATACATCACGTTAATCATTTTTTGCCGGGGCTCTTTAGGTAAAGCCATGTTGTGTGTATGATTTGAGATTTATGATTTGAAAATCAGTCCGGAATATAATAACCTATGATCCTTTCATTTGCATGGCGGCAATCATGCTGCTGTACATTTGATTCAGCTTCGCAAGATTTTTCGAAAGATCAGCCATTTCTCTTTGAGTAGCTTTTGCATCTTCTGCGCTGTTGATCAAAGCATGAGATGTTTCCGCCAGTGTAGTGTAATAAGTATTTACCCTGTGAATAGAAAGGGTAGCTTCTTTTACCTGTTTTGCATATTCATCTGTTTCCACAACACTGTTGGTTGCGCTGGCTATCCTGTTAATATTTACCTCGAGCGATCTGAATCCTTCACTCAGCTTGTTTAACGATTCCGGTGTAATATCAGCTGCCTGCAACATTTCGTCCATAGATGCCAGGGCGCTTCCCGTGCGTGAGGTTTTAGCCGGTGCTGCCTCTACAACAGCCACGCTTGTTGCGTCATCCAGAACTTCCGGTTTAAAGGCATACATTAATGCGTACACCAAAAACACCAGGGCTTCTGTGTACATGCCAAATTTCAGCCAGGTGTCGGGGTCACCAATAGGCGCTGTATTAGTTAGTTTAAACAGCGCTCCTAAAAGCACAGGAACTGCGCCGAGCGAGAAAAAAATGTTTAAGTAGCGCTGTATGTTTGATTTTTGTTCTAGTGACGGCATTTTTATTGATTTTTATTAAGATGAATTGAAGATCAGATTATTCGGGAAGATTAACTACAACGCGGAAGCCGATATAAGAGTGAGCTGCATCCATGTCTTCGTACGAGCGGTTAGCTGTAGTAACCATAGAGGGCGAATCTTTCCAGCTACCGCCTCTCAGCACTTTTCTTCTTTGAAATTTAGACTGCGATTCGGGGGTGCCAAACTGAATGTCGGGGTTAAACCTGTTCTGGAAATTCTCCCCGCCTTCATAGTACGAGGTTACCATCCATTCAGAAACATTATCGGCCATATTGTACAACCCTGCTTTCCCTTTTTTGCTGTCGTTTACATATACGGGAAATATTTTTCCCTGGGCATTAACAGGGGCTTCTTTATTTTCTTCTTTGGAAACGGGCTTTTCCGGGTTGGTATCAGCCTGGTTCAGGCTGGCAGCATAGGTCCATTCCGCTTCTGTTGGAAGTCTGCATTTACCGCCTTCTGATAGTTTATTTTTAGCCTGGTAGGTATTGATCTTTTGCTTGGTCATCCAATCACAGAAAGCATTGGCCTGGTTCCAGCTTACGCCTACCACAGGGTAGTTCTGATATTTAGGGCTGCTGAAATATCCCACAGCCATTTGTTCGTTGTTGGAATATCCGAAATCCCTCATCCAGCATAGGGTATCGGGATAAACAGCTACAGCATATTTATAAATAAAATCACTTGGAGGACGGCTTTTGTTCTCTTTTTTGGCCGCTTCGAGATAATTAAATCCCTGTAAAAGATAAACAAGCTTCTGAGGATCAATAGAACGCTTGTTATTAATGGTTTTAGAAGGATCGATCAGTAAATCACCAAGACGGTTAACAATTTCAGGGTCAGCATAATTGATTTTAGAAGCCATTTTCCAGTTAACAGCTGTATCTCCCGCTTGTACAATTACATATTCTCCACCTAAAGTACGTGCAGCCACCGAATCTCTTACCCAATGTACGAATTCCTTGTACTGGGCATTGGTTATTTCTGCCTGGGAGATATAAAATCCACTGATAAGTACAGGTTTGGTTAGTTCTTTCTTTAAGACAGAGGTTGTATCGCTTTCATCGCCCATCACAAACGTACCTGTAGGTATCTCTACAACAGAAAGAGGTAGTGTGGAACTTATATTTGATTTTTTGCCAACCAGCTTTTTTAAACGAAGGCCCTTTTGGGCGTCAGAATTATTGAAAGCAAATGCGAATATGAATGTAAAAGCAATAAGTTTATTCATATATGTAGCCAAAGTTTTATTTAAGATACGTTAATACTCTATAAAAACCCAAATTTTAAGCAAAACATATACCAAAAACCAAAAACCGCAGGTAAATACAAATATGCTGACCAATAAATAGGCAACAACACCTCTAAGTATCAATAACTTAACTAAAATAAATTAATTATATATTAATAATATTTTTATTTGAAAATATATTATATATTATTCTTTGCCAGTGAGCTCTAATGCTTTTGCAAGATCCCGGATCAGGAAATCTGCATCTTCCAGTCCCAGGTAAAGCCGTATATGCCTGTGGGTTTCGTCATCAGGATTGTATAACTCTTTTTTAATAAAAGTGCAACGGGGAATTACCAGGCTTTCATGGCCGCCCCAGCTTACTGCCATTAAAAAGTGCTGCAGGCTTTCACAGAATTTTATGATGGCTTCACGATCTTTCTTTTTCAGCACTATGGTGACCAGCCCGAAAGCAGCCTTCATTTGTTTTTTTGCCAGCTCATATTGGTCAAATGAAGGATGAAAGGGAAATATAATCTTCTCCACTGCGTCGTGTGTATCTAAAAAATCAACTACCTGCCGGGTAGTTTGGTTAATACGCTCCAGGCGCATAGGCAGTGTTCTGAGTCCACGTAGCAGCAGCCAGCCGTTAAAAGGTTGCAGGCCGCTGCCAATGGTCATGAATTCGGTATCAAATATCTTCTTCATTATAGCCTTACTGCCGCAAAGCACACCGCCTAAAGTGTCGCTGTGGCCGCCAATATATTTGGTGGCTGTTTGCATGGCAATATCTATACCCAGCTCCATTACGTTTTGATAAAGAGGAGTGCAATAAGTATTATCTATGAAGGTGATGATGCTTTTCTGCTTCGCAAATGCCGCTATCTCCTGCAAGGGCTGCAGCTCGTATGTCCAGCTGTTAGGTGACTCGAGATAGAAGAGAACGGTATTAGACCGGGTGGCTTCTTTCCATTGTTCAATCGTTTTCCCCTCGGTATAGGTTACTGTAACATTGAAGCGTGGTAGTATGGCTTCAAACATCTTTTTGGCAGAGCTATAAGGATTTTTTACTGATACAATATGATCGCCGGCTTTTAGAAAAGGAAAAATACCGGCAAAAATAGCTGCTGCGCCACTGTTAAATAACAGACAGTCTTCCGCACCATCAAGGGCGGCCAGTTTTTTCCGCAGGATATCTGTAGTTGGATTGATACCACGGCTATACAGGTATTCATTTCTTTCATCTTCAAAGGCATGGGCAAATTTTTCCACTTCTTTAAATGCGAAGTTGCTGGCCTGCCATATAGGAGGTGAAACGGCGTTGAAATATTGCTCTCTGTCTTCTCCAAGTTCGTTGATGATGTGTGATATATTGTCCATAAAATATAAATAATAAAAGGCAAAGGTAAACAACAAACCCTGTTCTGAATTAGCGATTAATTAACTATTGCACCTGGCGATAAGGTGTGAATTGCGCTATAACTTTAGGGTAGTAAATCATACTTAAATTTTTAATTACAATGAAAAAGTTACTCGTAGCGATCATCGCTTTTTTATCAGTTACTACGTTTGTAAATGCTCAAACTATAACCGCTTCGCAACCTAAGACTGCTGTGAAAGCTAAAGCTAAAAGTACCACGGCTCCTGCTACAACCTTACAGCCAGCAGCGAAGCCCGCTGTCAAAGCTGCCGGTAATACAGCTTCAACTGCAACAAAAGCTACGGCATCCGCACCCGCAGGTGGAACGGTTCATTTGAAGAAAGATGGTACAGTGGACAGGAGGTTTAAAAATAGCGGACATCTGAAAAAAGACGGTACACCAGATATGCGCTATAAGGAAAATAAAAAGAGCTGATGTTTTTTAGAACACAGGGCAAATTCAACATGAACTTGTTTAAACTTTTTATTATTTAAGCCTATTCATCTGAAGATGCATATAAAGAAGAACGGGATTGGCCAAACCTTCTTTTTAGTTATCTGTTAATTGGGGCTCTAAAACTGGAGCCTCCTTTTTTTCTATAAAACAGAAAATAGATCATTATGAAAACCACTAATACTGTTAGCCCTGTCAGCGCTGCATAATTATTGTTTTCATAATCAAAAGCGATGCTGATGGCTACAAAAACATAGGCTGCAATAAAAATAATGGGCAACAGGGGATAAAGTTTCATGCTGTATATTCCTGTGCCATCCAGGTGCCGGGTTCTTTTCCTGAAATAAAAGATACTGCCGGCAGAAAGTGCCATACCAAAACAATCGAGAAAAATAGAGAAGCTAAGTATCCTGTCAAACTCTTCAGCCCAAAAAACAACTAAAACCGCAATCATGGAAAAAACAGTGAGCGATGTTGTAAGCACCCCATTGCGGCTGGTCTTAGAAAACAGCGAGGGCAAAACTTTGTCAGCGCTCATAGCATACATTACCCTGGGATTGCTTAGCAAAGAACCGTTTATATAAGCCAGCACACCTATGAACA
>Ga0206116_1001489_pt1 | contig 12400 bp, 12 predicted proteins | sample 3A1Ametagenome_FD_178000 | JGI IMG/M metagenome (GOLD analysis project Ga0206116, IMG submission 178000) | Enriched microbial communities from leaf-cutter ant dump, University of Wisconsin, Madison, United States - 3A1A | ecosystem: Environmental > Terrestrial > Nest > Insects nest > Nest dump...
TGGCTCTGGGCTTCTCGATCAACGTGCTGACCATGTTCGGCATGGTGCTGGTGATCGGCATCGTGGTGGACGACGCCATCGTGGTGGTGGAGAACGTCGAGCGCATCATGAGCGAGGAGGGCCTGTCCCCGCTGGAAGCCACGCGCAAGGCCATGCGCCAGATCTCCGGCGCCATCATCGGCGTGACGGTGGTGCTGATCTCCGTGTTCGTGCCGCTGGCCTTCTTCGCGGGCTCCACCGGCAACATCTACCGCCAGTTCTCGGCGGTGATGGTCGCGTCGATCTCGTTCTCGGCCTTCATGGCGCTGTCGCTCACGCCCGCGCTGTGCGCCACCCTGCTCAAGCCCGTGGAGGCCGGCCATCACCACGAGAAGCGCGGCTTCTTCGGCTGGTTCAACCGCGGCTTCTCGCGCGCGGCCAAGGGCTATGAGGGCCTGGTGGCGCGCATCCTGCGCAAGGCGGCGCGCTATCTCATCATCTACGGCGCCATCCTGGCCGTGGTGGGCCTGGTGTACACGCGCATTCCCACGGCCTTCCTGCCGCAGGAGGACCAGGGCAACATCCTGGTGAACGTGCAACTGCCCCCGGGCGCCACGCAAGAGCGCACGCTCGAAGCCATGAAGCAGGTCGAGGGCTTCATGCTCAAGCAGCCCGAGGTGGAAAGCATGGTGGGCGTGCTGGGCTTCTCCTTCTCGGGCCAGGGCCAGAACGCGGGCATTGCCTTCGTCACGCTCAAGGACTGGGACGTGCGCAAGGAAGCCTCGCAGTCCGCCAGCGCCCTGGCGGGCCGCGCGTTCGGCGCGCTGTCCTCGGTGCGCGATGCGTTCATCTTCCCGCTCAGCCCGCCGGCCATTCCGGAACTGGGCACCGGCAGCGGCTTCTCGTTCCGCCTGCAGGACCGCGCGGGCCTCGGGCACGAGGCGCTGGTGAACGCGCGCAACCAGATGCTGGGCATGGCCATGCAAAGCAAGGTGCTCACGGGCATCCGCCCCGACGGCCTGGAAGACGCGCCGCAGCTGCAGATCGACATCGACCGCGACAAGGCCCAGGCCCTGGGCGTGGGCTTTGATGCCATCAACAGCGCCATCTCCACCGCGCTGGGCTCCAGCTACGTGAACGACTTTCCCAACAAGGGCCGCATGCAGCGCGTGGTGGTCCAGTCCGACGCGCCAGGGCGCATGCAACCCGAGGATCTGCTGCGCCTGAACGCGACCAACGCCCAGGGCCAGCCCGTGCCGCTGTCAGCGTTCGCCACCACGCGCTGGGTCAAGGGCGCGCAGCAGACCGTGCGCTACAACGGCTACCCCGCCATGCGCATCGCCGGCGAACCCGCGCCGGGCTACAGCAGCGGCGCGGCGCTGGCCGAGATGGAAAAGCTGGCGGCGCAACTGCCGCCCGGCTTCGGCTTCGAATGGACGGGCACCTCGCGCGAGGAAAAGCAGGCCGGCTCGCAAGCCATCATCCTGTACAGCTTCGCCGTGCTGGCCGTGTTCCTGTGCCTGGCCGCGCTGTACGAGAGCTGGACCATCCCGCTGGCCGTGATCCTGGTGGTGCCGCTGGGCGTGCTCGGCGTGCTGCTGGCCACGCTGCTGCGCGGCTATGCCAACGACGTGTACTTCCAAGTGGGGCTGATCACCATCATCGGCCTGTCCGCCAAGAACGCCATCCTGATCATCGAGTTCGCCAAGGATCTGCAGGCCCAGGGCCGGGGCCTGATCGAATCGGCGCTGGAGGCCGCGCACCTGCGCTTCCGGCCCATCGTGATGACGTCGCTGGCCTTCGGCCTGGGCGTGGTGCCGCTGTTCATCGCGTCCGGCGCGGGCTCGGCCAGCCAGCGCGCCATCGGCACCGGCGTGATCGGCGGCATGGCCACGGGCACGGCGCTCGCCGTGTTCTTCGTGCCGGTGTTCTTCGTCGTGATCCGCGGCCTGTTCAAGGGCAGCGCGCGCCAGCAGGAAATGAACCGCCGCCATGCAGAAGAAGCAGGAGTTGGAACCCATGACTAAATCCCTTGCCGCCCTGGCGGCGGCCGCGTTGCTGGCCGGCTGCTCGTTCATCCCCACCTACGAGCGCCCCGAGGCGCCCGTGCCTGCGGCCTACTCCGGCATACCCGCCGTGGAAAGTGCCGCCACCGCGCCCTGGCAGGACTACTTCGCCGAGCCCCGGCTGCGCCAGCTCATCGACACCGCGCTGGCCAACAACCGCGACCTGCGCGTGGCCGTGCTCAACATCGAACAGGCGCGCGCCACCTACCAGGTGCGCCGCGCCGACCTGTACCCCGGCGTCGGCCTGGCCGCCAATGCGACCCGGGGCCCCTCGGCCAGCAACGGCGACCTGACCAACTCGTTCAGCGTGGGCCTGGCCGTCTCGGCCTGGGAGATCGACTTCTTCGGCCGCATCGCCAGCCTCAAGGAACAGGCCCTGGCCCAGTACCTGGCCACCGAGGAAGGCCGCAACGCCGCGCAGGTGAGCCTGGTCGCCGCCGTGGCCAACGGCTGGCTGAACCTGCTGGCCGACGAAGAGCTGCTGGACCTGTCGCGCCAGACCCTGGCCTCGCGCGAGGAATCGGTGCGCCTGACCAAAATGCGCCTGGACGCCGGCGTGGCCTCGGAGCTGGACTTCCGCCAGGCCGAATCGCTGACCCAGGCCGCGCGCGCCACGCTGGCACAGCAACAGCGCCAGCGCGCGCTCGACGAAAACGCCCTTGCCTTGCTGCTGGGGCAGGCCCTGCCCGACGACATCCGCGCCAGCCTGGCGGGCAGCAAGCTGGCCAACGCACCGGCCATGGCGCAACTGCCCGCGGGCCTGCCGTCCGAGCTGCTGACCCGCCGCCCGGACATCCGCCAGGCCGAGCAGCAGCTGATCGCCGCCAACGCCAACATCGGCGCCGCGCGGGCCGCATTCTTCCCGCGCATCGCGCTCACCGCGCAGGCGGGCACGGCCAGCGGCGAGCTGTCGGGGCTGTTCAAGAGCGGCTCCTGGGGCTTCACCATCGCCCCCTCGCTGCTGCTGCCCGTCTTCGACGCGGGCCGCAACCAGGCCAACCTGGAAGGCGCGCAGGCCGGGCGCGCCATCGCGGTGGCCCAGTACGAGAAGGCCATCCAGACCGCCTTCCGCGAGGTGTCGGACGCACTCGCGGGCCAGGCCACGCTGGGCGAGCAGGCCCAGGCCCAGCGGCTGCAGGCCGAGGCCGAGGCCGCGCGCCTGCAGTTGGCCGACCTGCGCTACCGCAACGGCGTGGCCAGCTACCTCGACTTGCTGGACGCCCAGCGCTCCCTGTTCGCCACGCAGCAGGCCGTGGTGCAGGTGCGCCTGGCGCAACTGCAGAACCAGGTGGCGCTGTACAAGGCCCTGGGCGGCGGCGCGCCCGATGCGGCAGCGGGCAGCCCGTCCTGATGGGGCAGGCACGGGCGGCCTCAACCCCGCAGATATAATTTTGGGTTGATTGCAATCAAAGCCCCCCGATAACAGAGGACGTCATGAGCGACACCCACCACGAAGAAGCCCACACCGGCCCGATCAAGAACCCCAAGCAGTTGCTGATCGCGTCACTTTTGTCGTTCATCGTTCCGATCTTCGCCATCATCGGCCTGGTCATGTACGTCACCTCGGCCGACAAACCTGCCGCAGGCGCCGTCAACCCCGAGAAGGCCATCGCGGAGCGCATCCAGAAGGTGGGCATGGTCGAGATCCGCGATGCCAACCGCCCCCTGCGCAGCGGCGAGGAAGTGTTCAAGGGCCAGTGCGCTGCCTGCCACGCCACGGGCGCCGCGGGCGCTCCCAAGCTGGGCGATGCCGCGGCCTGGGCCGACCGCATCAAGACCGGGCTGGACGCGCTGGTGCACTCCGCACTGGCGGGCAAGGGCGCCATGGCGCCGCAGGGCGGCGGCGACTTCAACGACACGGAAATCGCCCGTGCGGCGGCCTACATGGCCAACGCGGCCGGCGCCAAGTTCGAAGAGCCCGCAGCCCCGGCCGCCGCAGGCGCGTCCGAGGCCGAAGCGGCCAAGTAACCACGTCTCCGATAGCAAAAGCCCCCGCGTGTTCTGCGCGGGGGCTTTTTTACGCCTGCGGGTGCAGCACGTAGCCGTAACGCTCCGGCAAATCTTCCGCCCGCACCTCGCGCGGCGTCCAGCGCCCCTCTTCCACTGCCTGCGCCGCCAGCGGCACGTCCTGCGTGTGGACCAGGCCCAGGCCCAGGTCGGCGGCCAGGTAGACGCGGCCCTGCGCGTCCACCAGGCAGTCCCGCACCGCCGCGCCGCGCCCCGTGTGGGACAGCACGGCGAAGTCCGGCTGCACGCGCCAGACCCACGGCGTCGCCTCCAGCTCCACGTACACACGCTGGGGACCGTTCTGAAAGAACCACCGCCCCTGTGCGTCGGACTCGTAGTTGCGGCCAATGAAGGCGATGAGCTTGTCATGCTCCAGCAGCGCACCTTTGCTCTGCGGAAACGGCCCCGCCGCCTGCACCGCGCCGTCGCGCAGGTACCAGCGGCCGCGCGCGTCCAGCCCCAGCCAGCCGTAGCAGTCGGGCACGTTGGGCCACTTGGCCAGCGCCTGCTTGACGATGTCATCCATGCGGCGATTGTCCTCCCGCGCCCGCGTGCTCGTGCAGCCACGCGCCCACCGCGTCGGGCATGGCGCGCACGTGCCCAGGCAGGCGGCCATGGGCAAAGCCGACGTGGCCGCCATGCGGCGGCTGCCAGAGCGTGACGCAGCGCCCCACCTCGTGCGCGCGCGGCAGGCTGGCGGCGGGCACGAACGGGTCGTTGCGCGCGTTCACCACCAGGGCCGGCACGCGGATGCGGTGCAGCAACGGCTTGGCCGAGGCGCGCTGCCAATAATCCTCGGTGTTGCGAAAGCCATGGACCGGCGCGGTGAATGCGTTGTCGAAGGCGTATAGATCGCGGGCCGCCAGCAGGGCCTGCCGGTCGAACAGCCCTGGGTGCTGCGCCAGCTTCTGCAGCGCCTTGGGCACCAGCGTGCGCATGAACATGCGCGTGTACACCTGCCGGTTGAAGCCGCGCCCGATGGCCAGCCCGCCCGCCGCCAGATCGACCGGCGAACACACGGCGGCGACGGCGTCCACGCTGCGCACGGCATCCTCGCCCACCTCGGCGGCCCAGCGCAGCAGGGCGTTGCCGCCCAGCGACACGCCCGCCGCCATCAGCGGCCCCCGGTGCGTGGCGCGCAGGCGCTGCAGCATCCAGCCGATCTCGGCATGGTCGCCCGAGTGGTAGGCGCGCGGCGCGCGGTTGATCTCGCCGCTGCAGCCCCTAAAGTGCGGCAGCGCGCAGGCCCAGCCGCGCTCGCGCGCGAGGTCGGCGAACGCCTCGCTGTAGTGGCTGCGCGACGAGCCCTCCAGCCCGTGGAAGACCACGAGCAGCGGGCGCGGCCCCGGCGCATCCTGGCCGTCCTGCAGGAAGTCCACGTCCACGAAGTCGCCGTCCGGCGTGTCCCAGCGCTCGCGCCGGTATTGCGGCCGCGCGCCGAACACCCGGCGCGACCAGAGCGCGGGCCAAATGGTCTGGAGCTGGCCGCCCGGCAGCCAGCGGGGCGCTACATAGTTCATAGCTGGTAGCGCTTGTCCATCAAGCGCTGGAGGCCAAAAAGGCTTGAAAATTCATCTCAATGCAGCACCGGCCGCTGCGCGTCTGCGGCCCGCGCATCGGGCGCGGCGCCCGGGCTCGCATGGTGGGCCACCATGCGCCAGCCCTCGGGGGTCTTGTGGTAGACGTTGGTGGCCAACACCACGGCCTGGTGCAGCCCGTCGGGCAGCATCACCTCCACCTGCTCGGCCACGCTGTGCACGGCGCTCGACAGGGCCAGCACCCGGTGCACCTGCACCGGCCGGGCGCGCACCGTGCCGTGCGCGAACATCGCCTCGAACGCCGCGCGGATCGCGCCGGCCCCCAGCAGCCGGGGGCCGCCGGGGTGCACGCAGACGATGTCGTCGTCCTCCGCCCAGCAGGACATCAGCAGCTCGATGTCGCCGCGCTGCAGCGCTTCGTAGAACGCCGCCTCGGTCTCGTCGGGCGATCCGCCCAGGGCGGCGGCGCGGGTGCGGGGGTGGGGCATGGTGGTCGGGGCAGCGCCTGGAAGATGGGCAGGCCGGTATTGTGCCGCCGCGCGCCCGCCCTGGTTGCTGCACAATCTGCGCGTCTCATCAGCGCACGCCATCACCACCATGACGAAACGCCTTCTTGCCCTGCTGGCCGCCGTGCTGACCCTGAGCGGTTGCGGCTACAACGACTTCCAGCGCCTGGACGAGCAGTCCAAGGCGGCCTGGAGCGAGGTGCTCAACCAGTACCAGCGCCGCGCCGACCTGGTGCCCAACATCGTCGCCACGGTCAAGGGCGAGGCGGACTTCGAGCAGGAGACCCTCACCCGCGTGGTGGAGGCGCGCGCCAAGGCCACGGCGATCCAGGTCACGCCCGAGACCCTGAACAACCCCGAGGCGTTCAGCAAGTTCCAGCAGGCGCAGGGCGAACTCTCGGGCGCGCTCTCGCGGCTGATGGCGGTGTCCGAGCGCTACCCCACGCTGCAGGCCAACCAGGGCTTCCGCGACCTGCGCGTGACGCTGGAGGGCACCGAGAACCGCATCACCGTGGCCCGCAACCGCTACATCCAGACGGTGCAGGACTACAACGTGCTCGCGCGCAGCTTCCCCAGCAACCTGACGGCCATGGCCTTCGGCTACGACCCCAAGCCCAGCTTCACGGTGGCGAACGAGGCCCAGATCTCCGCCCCGCCCACGGTGGACTTCTCCAGCTCCAAGCCCAGGCCCTGAACGCCGCCCGGCGCGCCCAACACACCATTTGAAGCGAAATATGCCTCTAGCGCTTATCCAGCAAGCGCTGATAGCTATATTGTTCATAGCATTTGGGCCGTGCTGGGCGCAGACCGGCGGCAGCCCGCAACCCGTGCCCGCGCTCACCGGCGCGGTGATCGACCAGACCGGCACGCTCAGCGCGGCCGACGCGGCGGCGCTGGAAGCGCGGCTGCGCGCGCTGGAGGCGGCGCGCGGCACCCAGGTCGTGGTGCTCATGGTCGCCAGCACCGCGCCCGAGGACATCGCGGCCTACGCCAACCGCGTGGGCAACCAGTGGAAGATCGGCCGCCGCGATGTGGGCGACGGCCTGCTGGTGGTCGTGGCCAAGAACGACCGCAAGATGCGGATCGAGGTGGCCAAGTCGCTCGAAGGCGCCATCCCGGACATCGCAGCGGCGCGCATCATCGACGACGCCATGAAGCCGCGCTTTCGCGATGACGACTTCGCCGGGGGCCTGACTGCCGCCGTCGAGCAGATCGACCGGCGCCTCGCTGGCGAGGCCCTGCCCGCGCCCAGCACGCCCACGGCCACGGAGCTCGCCGCGCAGGATGAGGCCAGCGCCTTCTGGCTCGCGGGCGCCTGCATCGTGGTGATGGTGCTGAGCCCGGCGGCGCGCCTGCTGTTCGGCCGCGTGAAGGGATCCCTGCTCGTGGGCGGAGGCGTCGGCACGGCCACGCTGCTGTACAGCGGCTACTGGCAACCGGCACTGCTCGCGGGGCTGCTCGCCATGTTCTTCAGCGCCGCGGGCGGCGCCGGACGGCAGCGGCTGCGCAAGGCCGGGCGCGGCGGCAGCGTGTGGACCAGCGGCGGCTGGGGCGGCGGGGGTGGCGGCAGCAGCAGTTCCGGCGGCGGATTCAGCTCCGGCGGCGGGGGCGATTTTGGGGGCGGCGGCGCTTCGGGAGACTGGTGATGGACGCAGCGACCCCGCAGGGCCTCACGCTCTGGCGCCGCCTGGTGCGGCTGGCGCGCCACCGCTGGGCCGAAGGCCGCCTGCGCAGCGCCTTCCCGCCCGACCTGCTCGAACGCCTCACGCGCCGCGTGGCCGCCAGCGAACGCCGCCACACCGGCCAGATCCGCATCTGCATCGAGGCCGGGCTGCCGCTGTCCTACCTGTGGCGGGACGCCACCGCGCGGGAACGCGCCGTGACCCAGTTCGGCAAGCTGCGCGTGTGGGACACCGAGGGCAACAACGGGGTGCTGGTCTACCTGCTGCTGGCCGAGCACGCGATCGAGATCGTGGCCGACCGGGGCCTGGCGCGCCAGGTGCCGCCCGGAACCTGGCAAGCGCTGGTGGCGGCCATGGGCGACGCCTTCCGCCGGGGCGACTACGAGGACGGGCTCACGCAGGCCCTGTCCGAGGTCTCGGCGTTGCTGGCCCGGTACTTTCCCTCAGACGGCGACGGCAGCCATGGCAATGAGCTGCCGGACAGCCCCGTCCTCGGCCGCCAGGGCGGCTAGCGCTCCTTTTTCAGATCCGCTGCGCCCACTCGGCCATGCGCAGGCCGGGCGCCGCGGGCGCGGCCTCCAGCAGCCGGCGCTCCCAGCGCTCCACGTGGTTCAGCAGCAGTTCGATGGCATTGAGCATCGCATTGGCCGACGCCTCCGGCAGCGCCAGCGGCAGGTGCAGCACGGCCAGCCCCTGCGCGTCGATGCCGGCCCAGCCGCCGCCGAATCCGGCGCCCATGTGGTTTCCCTGCATCAGCACCTGCAGCGCCGGGCCTTCCGCGCGCTGGCCCCGCAGGGCGCAGGACAGCAGCCAGCGGCCCTGGGCCGGCGCGCAGCGGATCTCCACCGCGCGGTCCCCGTCGAAGAGCAGCCGGCAGCAGCCCTGCGCATCCGCCCGCAGCGCGGGGATGCCGATGGCCTCGCCCAGGGCGGCGATCAGACCGGGCACGGAGCTGTCGGGCATGGCACCAAGAATGCAGAGGAAGAAGACAAAGGGATGAAGGCGTGCGGCCCATCCCATTCCAGGAGGCCGCCGGGCCCGCGCACATGACGCTGGTCACGGGCGATGATACGCTTGTACACTTTGCTACAGACCGCCCGGGCAGCGCTCAGAACCTGTTCTCAGGGACCCAAGGTGCGGGACACCGAGACTTCGTTGAACGGGCCGTCCCGGCGATAAACGAAGCGATCCGCCAACTTCTTGACGAAATGCACGCCCAATCCACCGATATGCCTGTCTTCGAGCGATGCCTCGACATCGGCGGCCACCAGCGTGGTGGGATCGAAAGCGGGGCCCTCGTCGCGCAGCACGGCGCTCAGAGTGGCGGGGGCATCGAAGGCCAGCTGCACCGAGACCGGCCCACCCTGCCCCTGGTAGCCGTGGGTCGCCACGTTGGTAAGCAGCTCATCCAGCATGAGGCCGAAGGAAGAGGCCAGCGGCAGCGGCACGTCGTGGTCCAGGGCCCAGTCTTCCATGCGCTCGAAGAACGCCGGAAGCTCCGCGACGGTGCCAGACAGGGTGCAGTGCAGTTCAGCCGGAGGGTTCATAGACAGCATGCGCTCGAAAGGGCCGTGGACATCGATGTGCACCGCCGCCGCGCTTCGCTGGGTCTGCACATTCGCCGGTGCATTGTGGCATGAGCCGGCCCGCCTTTTTACCCGGCGAAGCCCCTGCGCAGGCCGGTGCCGGCGCGCCATCGCCGGCCCCTACGGACGGCACGCCGGGTTTCGCCGCGCTCTGGGAGCTGGCGGGGCTGTGGCTGCTGATCGTGCTGGCCGGCGTGCTGCTGATCGCCTTCCTGCTGCTGAACATCCGCACGCAAGAGGAGCAGGGCATCCAGCGCGCACGGCTCTCGCTCACGCTCGCGGGGTTGCAGGAAACGATCGAAGGCGACCTGGCCCTGGGGCTGGACCTGCCGGACCACCGCGCCATCCAGCCGAAGCTGGAGAAAGCCCTGGCCAGCGACAGGCAGCTGCATGCCATCGACGTGGTGGACCGCGCCGGCATCGCGCTGTTCAGCACCGACCGGGGCACCATCGGCGAGCCGCTGCACGCCCGCGTGGCCCAGGCCGCCGAAGCCGGCGCCCGCGGGAACCGCACCTGGACGGCCCTGGTCGGCAACGAAGCCGTCATGGGACTGCCGCTGCACAACGCCTTCGGCGAGGTGGTGGGGCACATCAGCACCAGCTACGCCGCGCCCGCGCCGACGCTGCAATGGGCGGACGGGAGCGCCCTGCGGGACAAGCTGCTGAACCCGATCCTGCTCGCCACGCTGGCCATCTTCGCGCTGGTCGTGCTGGTGGGCTGGGCCGCTGCGCGCTGGGCCCTGGCCCCGCAGTACCGGCGCCTCGCCCATGAGCGCACGGGCCGCATGGCCCAGGCGCTGGCGCAGTCCGCCGCGGTGCGGCAGCGCATGGACGACTGCCTCGCGCGGCTGGACGAAAGCGAGCGCCTGGAATGAGCGCGCCCCGACGTCCCCGCCGCCCCAGCGCCGCCCTGCGGCTGGGATGGATCGCGCTCGCCCTGCTGCTGCTGGCGGCGGCGGTCCTCGCCTGGAACACGCAGGAGCAGCTGCGCGGCATGCGGCAGGAAAGCGAGCGCGTGCGCGCCCAGCTCATGGCGGACTCGCTGAGCCAGCGCATCGGCCATGCGCTGGACATCGGCATCCCGCTGGACGCCCTGGTGGGCGTGGAGGCACTGTTCAACCAGCGGTTGGGGGCGCATGCGGAAATCCAGTCGATCGCGCTCCTGCAAGGGCCCGGCAAGGTGCTGTGGTTCACCGAACGCGAGAAGCCTGCCCGCGAGGCCGCGGGCACCATGGCGGACGCGCCCGTCGTGGTGCACGGCGAGTTCCGGGGCATCGTACGGCTCACGCTGCAGGAGAGCGGCCCGGGGCCGTTCGTGCGCTCGGCGGCCATCCTGCTGCTGCCCACCGTGCTGCTGCTGGCGGCGCTCGCCTACCTGGCGGCCCGCTTCTCGGAGGCGCAGGGCGTGAAGCTGCGCAACCATGCCGTGCGGCTGGCCATGCGCGCCATCGCCAGCGGGCGCTACGACCGCTCGGTGGTGCTGCCGCACCGGCGCGGCTTCGACCTGCGCGCCCAGCAGCTGGGCCACGCCGTGCGCGGGGTGCACGAGACCCTGACGCGGGTCCGCCGGCTCATATCGTCCTTGCGCCAGACCGAGCCCCAGGCGCAGCGCCGCGAATACCTGGACATGCTGCTCGCCGAAGCCCAGGGCAGCCACCGTTTCGCCGAGCACGGCCTCACCCAGGTGCGCGTGGTGGCGGCGGAAGCGCAGGCCTTCTGGGTCAGCCTGCTCGTCACCCTGAGCGCCGTGGCCCTGCTCGGGCTGGCGGCCTCCGCGTCGAACGCCGCTTTCGAGACGGCGCTGGGCCGCACGGTGCTCCTGCCCGGCCTCTTCACCGCCGCGGCCGCCGTGGCCGCCTGGGTCACCCAAGGCAGGCGCTGGCCGGTGCTGTCGGTCCTGTTCACCGCCTGCGCGGGGCTGGGCGTGCTGGCCGTTCTCATGGCCAGCGGCGTTCTGGCCGACCAGGGCCCGCTCCAGGTCCTGGCCGGCACGGCTTTGTGCTGCGGCGCTCTGGCGGGGGCCGCGCTGGCGGCCTGCACGACAGTGGAGCAGGCGCCGCGCCGCCAGGACTTCAAGCATGCGATGCCCCGCTGGCACCGCGCCACGCTGGGCGCCTGGCTGGGTGTCGCCGTCTGGCTGGGCCCCGCCCTGGGCTCGGTGACGTTCGCGGCGCTGGGCGGGTTCCATGGCGTGCTGGCGCTGACCCTGCCGCTGCTGTGCGCCGGTTTTCTGCTGATGCGCTGGAATGAGCCGCGCAGCCCCTGGCGCCACCGCGTGAGCGCGCAGGCGCCAGCGGCCACCGCAACCGCTGCCCGGGACTGGGGTATCGCGGCCGGCATCGCCACCGCCTCGGGGCTGCTGGTGGCGCAAGGCTGGATGGCTGGCACCACCGTGCCGCACAGCCTGGCCGATGCGGCCGTTGCCTGCGCCCTGGGCGTGGGCGTGCTGCTGGGGCTGCTGGACCCGCTGCGCAGGCGGCGCCACAAGGGCGCGGCGCTGGCCCTGGCGGCCGTCCTGAACGGTTTGGTGTGGCTCGTGCCGGACACGGCCGCCTGGCAGGCGCCCACGCTGGCGGCCGCGGCCATGCTGACGGCCTACCTGCTCGGGCACGCCATGGCCTCCGCCCAGCGCACGCTGCAACTGCCTGCATCGGCCATGCTCCTGGGGGCGGCCATCGGCATCCTGCTGGCGGCGGGCCTCGTCGCCGTGGGCGGGCCGCCGGCCAGCCTGGGACTCGTTGCCACGCTGGCCCTGCTGGGGAGCTGGTGGGCGCAGCCCGGCGTGCGGCCCTGGCAGCCGGCGCGGAGGGACGGCGATGCAGCTTAAGCGCCGCATCATGTTCATCCTGCTGCTGGCCATGGCCTTGCTAGTCATGGCCCTGGGCATGATGGGCTGGCTGGGGGAGCAGCGCTGGGCCCAGCGCTACAACGAAGCGCTGCTGCAGAGCCAGCGCATCGCCTGGGACAAGCTGCAGAACGAGAACCTGGACCGGCAGGATGCGCTCGCGCGCAAGCTGCTGGAGGACCCGTCGTTCC
>Ga0206116_1001493_pt1 | contig 12345 bp, 12 predicted proteins | sample 3A1Ametagenome_FD_178000 | JGI IMG/M metagenome (GOLD analysis project Ga0206116, IMG submission 178000) | Enriched microbial communities from leaf-cutter ant dump, University of Wisconsin, Madison, United States - 3A1A | ecosystem: Environmental > Terrestrial > Nest > Insects nest > Nest dump...
TGCTCGGTGGAGCCGCGCGAGCCGCCGCCCCACTTCACGCTGCCGGGGTCCTTCTTGAGCTGCTCGACCACGTCCTTCATGGTCTTAAAGGGCGAGTTGGAGGGCAGCACGAACACGTTGTACTCGCTGGTCAGGCGCGCCAGCGGCGTGACCTTGTCCAGGCCCACGGGCGGCTTGCCGGTGATGATGCCGCCCAGCATCACAGCGCCCATCACCATCATGGCGTTGGCGTCGCCCTTGCTGCCGTTGACGAACTGCGCCAGGCCGATGGCCCCTGCGGCGCCGCCCTTGTTGTCGTAGGTGACCGAGCTGGCCACGCCGGCGTCCTGCAAGGCCTTGCCCAGGGCGCGGCCCGTGGTGTCCCAGCCGCCGCCGGGGTTGGCGGGAATCATCATCTTCACGGCCGCCGAGGCGTGGGCCACCTGGGGCAAGGCGCCTGCGGCGGCCAGGGCTGCCAGTGACTTGATAAAGGTATCGCGACGCATGCTGTCTCCTTCCAAAGTTGAGGTTGCGTGCCGCCGATGATGCGCGCACTGCCTGTCAAACGGCTGTCCTCGGACTCAGGGAAAACACCCATGCGGCGCGGTGCTAAGGTCAGCGCATGCAATTGCTCCTCGTCGAAGACGACCCCACCATGCAGGCCACCCTGCACCGCGCCCTGTCCCGCCGCGGCATGCAGGTGACGGCCGTGGGCGACGGCCGCTCCGCCCTGAGCCAGTGGGCGGCCCGCCAGCCGGACGCGGTGATCCTGGACCTCACCCTGCCCGGCCTGGACGGCCTGCAGGTGCTGGAGCAGGCCCGCGCGCGCGGGCTGCGCACCCCCGTGATCATCCTCACCGCGCGCGGCACGGTGGGCGACCGCGTGGTGGGCCTGAACACCGGCGCCGACGACTACCTGCCCAAGCCCTTCGACCTGGACGAGCTGGAGGCGCGCCTGCGCGCCCTGGTGCGCCGCAGCGGCGATGCGTTCCAATCCCAATCGCCTTCCAGCGCAATACAGCTGGGCGCAATAAGCTATCAAAAGGAGAGCGGCGCGATCTACCTGCGCGGCGAAGTCATGGAGCTCACGCCGCGCGAGCTGGCGCTGATGCACGCCCTGCTCGCCCAGCCGGGCCACGCGGTGGCCAAGGAAAGGCTCTATGAACTGGTCTTCCCCGGCCAGCTCGACGTGCAGTACGAGGCCATCGAAGTCGTGGTCTACCGCCTGCGCAAGAAGCTCGCGGGCACGGGTCTCACGCTGATGACGCTGCGCGGGCTGGGCTACCTGCTACGGGCGGACGCAGCATGAAGACTGGCAGCTACCGCCACCGCTCGCTGCGGCGGCGGCTGCTGGTGGGCATCCTGCTGCCGGTGGTGCTGTTCATCGGCTTCAACTCGTTCAGCCTGTACCGCCAGATGCTGGCGTCGCTCAACACCGCGTACGACCGCACCCTGCTCGCCTCGGCCAAGAGCATCAGCGAACAGCTGGACGTGACCGGCTACGACGACGCGGCCCGCCTGCGCGCCATGGTGCCCTACTCGGCCCTCGAAGCCTTCGAGGCCGACAACCAGAGCCACATGTTCTACCGCGTCTCCACCCTGCAGGGCGACATGGTGTCGGGCTTCGAGGACCTGCCGTTCTGGCGCGGCCGCATCCCGGACCGGCCGCCCTATGCCGCGCTGGTGGACTTCTACGACGACCGCTTCCAGGGCCGGGACGTGCGCGTGGCCGTGCTGCTGCAGCCCGTGGCCAGCTCCGAAGGGCGCGGCATGGCCGTGATCCAGGTGGCCGAGACCCTGGAGGTGCGCGAGACCCTGGCCCTGCACATCCTGTGGACCACCGTGCTGCGCCAGGCCCTGCTGATCGCCGTGATCGCCTTCATCGTGGTGCTGGTGGTGCAGCGCGCCACCCGGCCCGTGCGCCAGCTCAGCCACCAGCTGCAGGCCCGGCGCGAGGGCGACCTGAGCCCCATCGCCGCGCCTTCGGCGCCGCGCGAGCTGCAGCCGCTCATCGACGCCACCAACGAAGTCATGCAGCGCCTGCGCCACCTGCTGGCGCACCAGAAGCGCTTCGTGCGCGACACCTCGCACCAGCTGCGCACGCCGCTGGCCGTGCTCAAGACCCAGGTGCAGTCGGCCCTGCGCGGCGACGTAGAGCCCCGGCAGGCCCTGCACGAGATCAGCGACACCGTGGACCGCGCCACCCAGCTCGCCAACCAGATGCTGGCGCTGGCCAAGGTGGAGCAGCTGCGCCAGCAGAGCGCCCCGCCCGTGACGCGCCTGGACGAAGTGCTGCGCGCCGTGGCGCTGGACATCTCGCCCCTGGTGGCCCAGCGCGACCTGGACTTCGGCATCCACACCGAGCCCGCGCCCGTGCAGGCCCACGAATGGATGCTGCGCGAACTCAGCCGCAACCTGCTGCACAACGCCGTGCGCCACGCGCCGCCCGGCAGCGAACTGACGGTAGACCTGCGCACCGACGGCCGCCACGTGGCGCTGACGGTCAGCGACCATGGCACCGGCATCGACGACGAACTGGCGGCCCGGCTGTTCCAGCCCTTCTCGGCGGGCGACGTGCGCACCGGCAGCGGCCTGGGCCTGGCCATCTGCCACGAGATCGCGCAGGCGCTGGGCGGCAGCATCGTGCTGACCAACCGCATGGCGGGCAGCAGGGTCGCCGGCCTGGACGCGGTCGTGCGCCTGCCCCTGTCCCTGCCCTCATCGGCCGCCCCCGCCGACGCCGCGCAAGCGGCACAATCGCCCCCATGAACCACACGACGGAGGCGATGCGCCTGGACAAATGGCTCTGGTGCGCGCGCTTTTACAAGACCCGTAGCCTGGCCACCGAAGAGATCGGCAAGGGCAGGGTCACGGTCAATGGCCAGCTGGCCAAGCCCGCGCGGGACGTGCGCTGCGGCGACACCCTGGCCCTGCGCCAGGGGCCGGTGGCACGCACCGTCCTGGTCCGCGGCCTGAGCGGCGCCCGCGGGCCCGCCCCCGTGGCGCAGCTGTTGTACGAGGAGACGGCAGAGAGCATCGCCGCCCGCGAAAAGGCCGCCGAACTGCGGCGCCTGGCCCCCGAGCCCGCCGCCGCGCTGCAGCAGGGCCGCCCGACCAAGCGCGACCGCCGCGACATCGACCGCGCAAGTGCGCGAGGCGACCGCGCAGGCGCGCGGGGCTGGGGCGACCGCTGGAGCGCGTCGATCGAGGAATAGAGCGTGTTATGCCAACCAGCTCCGCTATGTGCCTCGCCGCCAGCGCGCGGGCGTGGCGCCCAGCATGCGGCGAAAGGCCTCCGTAAAATGCGCTTGGCTGGCTCGCACGGGCATCGCGGATCCCTCTGTCATTTCTGCAGCCCGGATGCCTGCTTGGCTCGCAGCAGATCGGTCAGCAAGGTATCCCGCAGGCCCGCCAGATCGCCCGGCTGCCGGCCGCCCAGTTCCTGCGCGACCCCTTCGGCCACCTTGTGCCGCAGGGCCTCGCTCATCCGCGGCGCGCCCAGGTCCTGCCACCAGTCCTCGATGGGGCCGCCCAGGTGGTCCAGGACGTGGGCAATGCCTCCGTCTCCCCCCGAAAGGTGCAGGTTCATGAAGGGCCCCATCAGCGCCCAGCGCAGCCCCGGTCCGTGGGCGATGGCCGTGTCGATGTCATCGACGCTGGCCACGCCTTCGTTCACCAGGTGGAAGGCCTCGCGCCACAGCGCGGCTTGCAGGCGGTTGGCGATATGCCCCTTGACCTCGCGCCGCACGTGGATGGGCCGCTTGCCCAGCGCGGCATAGAAGTCCATGGCACGCTGGATGCTGTCCGGCGACGTGCCCTCGCCGCCGCCCACTTCCACCAGCGGAATCATGTGCGGCGGGTTGAAGGGATGGCCCAGCACCACGCGCTGCGGCGCCTTGCACAGCCGCTGCATGCCGCTGACCGGCAGGCCCGAACTGCTGCTGGCCAGCAGCACCTGCGGCGGCACGGCGGCATCCATCCGCGCATACAGGTCGGCCTTGAGGTCGGCGCGCTCGGGGCCGTTTTCCTGTACGAAGTCGCAGCCGTCCAGCGCCCGTTCCAGGGCGGGCTCGAAGCGCAGGCGTTCCAGCGAGGAACCGTCCGCCAGGCCCATGCGTTCCAATGCCAGCCAGTGGCGCTGCACGGCGTCGCGCAGCCGCTGCTCGGCGCCCGGCGCGGGGTCGGTGGCCGTCACGTCCAGATTGCGGGCCAGGAAGAAGGCGGCCCAGCTGGCACCGATGACGCCGGTGCCGACGATGCCGACGCGGCGAATGGCGGGAGCGCTCATGATGCCTTCCAGCGCGGGCACTTGCTTTCGGTGCGCGTCGTCCAGGCCGTCTCGCCCCGGATCGATTCCACCACCTTGTAGTAGTCCCAGGGCTCCTTGGATTCGTCCGGCGTCTTCACCTGCATCAGGTGCATGTCGTGCACCATCAGGCCGTCGTCGCGCAGCCAGCCGTTCTTGACGAACATGTCGTTGAACCTGGTTTTCTTCAACTGCGCCATCACCTTGGCGCCGTCGTCGCTGCCGGCGGCCTGGACGGCCTGGAGGTACTGCAGCGCGGCCGAGTAGTCGCCCGCATGGAAGGACGTCGGCATGCGCTTGTGCTTTTCATAAAAACGCCGGGCCCAGGCACGGGCTTCGGGACTCTGGTTCCAGTACCAGCTGTCCGTGAGGTACATGCCCTGCGTCGATTTCAAACCCAGCGTGTGCACGTCCTGGATCGTGATGATCATGCCGGCCAGCTTCATCTTTTTCGCCAGCCCGAATTCGGCCGCCGACTTGATGGCATTGACCGTGTCGCCGCCCGCATTGGCAAGCGCCAGCACGTCGGGCCTGGCATTCGTGGCCTGCAGCATGTAGGAGGAGAAGTCGCCCGCGCCCAGGGGGTGCTTGACGGCCCCTGCCACCTCGCCGCCGCCGGCATCCAGTATCTTGGTGGCATCGGCCTGCAAGGCGTTGCCGAAGGCGTAGTCCGCCGTCACGAAGAACCAGCGCTTGCCTCCGTTCTTGAGCACCGCGCTGGCCGTGCCGCGCGCCATCGCGACGGTGTCGTAGGCGTACATCACGGTGTAGGGCGAGCAGTGCTCGTTGGTCAGACCCGACGCGCCGGAGCCGACGACGAAATAGGGCTTGCCCTTCTCGCGCGCCACGCCGGCCATGGCGATGGCGGCGCCGGAGTTCACGCCGCCGATGAGCATGTCCACCTTGTCCACGTCGAACCATTCGCGCGCCTTGGCCGCGGCAATGTCCGGCTTGTTCTGGTGATCGACGGCCAGCAGCTCGATCTTCTTGCCGTTGATGGCGCCGCCCATGTCGGCGATGGCCATGCGGATCGCCTCCGCGCCCGCCGGTCCGTCGTAGTCGCGGTACACGCCGGACATGTCCGTGATGAAGCCGATGCGGACGGTGTCGTCCGATATCTGGGCCGAGGCCGTCGCGGCGCAAGCCAGTGCCACGGCAGCGGCCGCGCCATTTCGCGTGCGGTTCAGTGCAGAACGCATCGTTGTCTCCTTGTGATGGAAAGAAATGAAAATGGAAATCAGGCCGCCCGCGCCAGCGGCTGGGGGGCGAATTCAGGCAGCGGCGTGCCGGAGCGCGGCAGGCCCATGATCTGGCGCGCCTCCTCGGGCGTGGCCGGCTCCATGTCCAGCTCGCGGATCAGGCGCACGATGCGCTCCGTCAACTGCACGTTGGTGGCCAGCTCGCCCTGCCGGTAGTAAAGGTTGTCTTCCAGGCCCACGCGCGCATGCCCTCCCAGCAGCAGGGCCGCCACGTTGGCTTCCAGCTGCGAAGGACCGATACCGCTGACGCAGAAGATGCTGCCGGCCGGCAGCACGTCCACCATCTGCTGCAGATAGCGCGGCGAGAACGGCATCGCATTCTGGAAACTGCGGTGCACGTTCATCACCAGGTTGATGAAGTGCGGGGCCTCGTCGTGGCCCTCCTCGATCAGCGTGGTCACGTCCTGGAGGATGTGGGTGTGGGCGAACACCTCCCACTCGGGCTTGATGCCGCGCGCCTTCATGCCCGCGGCCAGTTCGCGCCCCTTCGACAGCGGCGTGTCCATCAGGATCTCGCGCCCGCCGAAGCTCAGGTTCAGCGTGGTGGCGTCCAGCGTGCACATCTCGGCGCCCGCGTCCATGCCCTTGATGCGCTCCTCCCATGCGATCTCGCAGCGCCCACCGGGAAGCTCGCGCACCATGTCGCCGTGCACGCCGCCGCCGGTGGAGTTGTTGAGAACGATGTCGCAGCCCGCGGCACGGATGCGCCGGTTGATGTCGCGGTAGATCGCGGCGTCGCAGGTGGCACCGTCGTCAGGCCGGCGTGCATGGATGGCGGCGACGCTGGCACCCGCATTCCAGCAGCGCACCACGTCCTCGGCGATCTCGCGGGGCTGGGTGGGCAGATGCGGGTTCTGCGACTTGTGCGCCATGCCGCCCGTGGGGGCGATGGTGACGATTACTTTGCGTTTGGTCATTGCGTTGGCTGAGAGAGAATGAGGGGCAACGCATGCATTATTTTTCCTGTTGCCTGCGCACTCAGTCATCGCGATGACATTTGAAGTCAGGGAATACGAGGAGCCGTGCCGCCCCTCTCCGCTGTAGAACACCGCCCCATGCTGGTCAAGAAAGCCCTTCCCACTGTTGCCGGCCTGCTGAACGATTCGGCCTGGTTTCCCGTGCTGGACAGCGCCGCGCAGCAGCGCGTGATGGAGGAATTGCGCGAGGTCGAAGTGCCGCAGGGCAGCGCCCTGTGCCGGCGCGGCGATTTCCCCGCGCACTGGTATGGCGCCATCGATGGGCTGCTCAAGTGGACGGTGACCTCGGACAGCGGCCGCTCCGTGACCCTGGGCGGCCTGTCCGCAGGCAGCTGGTTCGGCGAAGGCACCCTGCTGCGCGCAGCGCCGCGCACGGCCGACATCATTGCGCTGCGCCCCAGCCGCGTGGTCCTGCTGCCGGCGGAAACCTTTGAATGGCTGCATGCCACAGAGCGCAGCTTCGACCACTTCCTGCTGCGCCAGATCAACGAGCGCATGCACTGGTTCCTGGGCAATTTCACGGCCCATCACCTGCTGGACACGGACAGCCAGGTGGCGCGCGCGCTGGCCGGCCTGTTCCACCCCTGGCTGCATCCCGGCAGCGACCCCCACCTGCACGTGTCGCAGGAGGAGATCGCCAACCTGTCCGGCGTATCGCGCCAACGCTGCAATGCGGCGCTCAAGCGGCTGGAAGCCGATGGCGTGCTGCAGATCGGGTACGGCGGCATCACGGTGGTGAACCTGGAGGCACTGCGCCGCAGGGTGGAATAAAATATCAAGCCAAATAGGCCTCAAGCCCTTATCCAGCAAGCGCTGGCAGCTCCCCTAACGATAGCAATCTAGACCAGGGCTACCTTCCCGGCCAGGACTTCCACGTCATGGGCAAGCTGGTTTCCCAGGGCCTCTTGCTGCCGCAGCGCTTCGACGACCTCGGACACGATAGCGACGCGCTTTTGCGCGCCTGTCTGGATTCCCTGCATCGCGTCGCGTGAAGCCTGGGTCCGCGCGCGGCCCAGCTCCGTGGCCTTGGACGCATCACCCACGCGCTCACCGGCCGATTGGCAGGAGGCCGCGAGCGAAGCCGCCAGCGCGCTGACCTGGCTGCTCGCCTCGTTGGTGCGTGCGGCCAAGGCCTTGACCTCATGGGCCACCACGGCGAACCCCCGGCCCGCCGTGCCGGCGCGGCTGGCCTCGATGGCGGCATTGATGGCCAGCAAGTCGGTTTGCCGGGCGATCTGCTGGATGGACGCGACGATGTCGCCGATCCGGTTCGCCTTGGCCTGGAGTTCGGCGAACACGGCGCTGGAGTGCTCCACGTGCTGCGCAAGCTCCTCGATCGCCGTCTCGATGCCGGTCACCGCGACGGCCCCGGCCTTGACCTGGTCGCCCGACGACTTGGCCAGCACCGTGGCGCGGTCCATGGCGTCCAGCGCGTCCGCGACCAGACGCACGAGCATGCCCGCATGCTGCCTCAGGTGGTGGACGGCTCCGTCCAGCTCCAGGTCCTGCACGGCCCTGGCGGCATCGGCCCGGGGCTCGGGCGCCATCGGCACCTGCGCGTCGGCGAGGGCCTGCCAGGCCGCATGCCGCTGCTTCGCGCCCCGGCTGGCGGAAACGGCCATGGCGATGCACGACACGAGGCAGCAGGCGGCCAGCAGCAGGGTCAGGAAGCCCTGGGCCGAAACGATGATCGCCGTGGACGCCAGCGCACCGGCGGCGGGAGCGGCCAGCCATCCATGGCCGCGCTGCATGGATGGGTCGTGGTGGGTTCGTGCTGGCATCACGGTCTCCGTGTTCATGAGATCTAGTACTGCAGGCGCCCGTCCCGCGTCACGACGCCGATGTCGACGTAGCGCGCGCCCACGTTGCCGCCTGCGAAGTCCACCAGGTAGCCGCCGAGGTCCACGCGCAGCTTCTGCAGCGCGCCGCGCAGGCTGTCCGGGGTGGGCGCGCCGCCCGCATGGCGCAGCCCTTCGATGAGCACCCGGCAGTTCAGGTAGCCGACCAGGTGCAGCTGCGTGCGTGCGGTACCCGCCGGCGCATGCCGTTCCATGGCCGAGCGGAACTGCCGGATCAGGGCGGAGGAAGACGAGTCCGTATTGGGCGTGACCTGAGCCAGACCGATGCCGACGGCGTGCGCCGCCCCGGCTTTGTCGATCAGCCCTTTGACGGGAACATAGGACATGCCATAGACCGGCGTGGCATCGCCCGCGCCCCGTACCTGCGCCACGAAGGCCGCGCCGCTGTTGGGCACGAGGATCATCACGTAGGCCTGCGCGTTCGCCGCACGCAGCTCGCCGGCAATGGCGGAAAACTCCTCGCCTGCGGACGGCACCGCGACGCTTTTTGCGATGGCGACGCCGGCCTTTTGGGCAACGCCCTGGATGAACTCCATCCCGCCGCGCCCGAAGGGAATGTCCTGGTAGGCCACGGCAATCCGCTGGATGCCGATGGTCGCCAGGTGCTGGACGATGCGCGCCAGCTGGGCATTGTCACTGGCGTGGACGTGGAACATCCACGGGCTGCCCGGCGAGCGCAGCACGTCGGCGCCGGGGGTGACACCCACCACGGGAATCTTCAGGCTGTCGAGCGTGCCGTCCTTGAGCAGCGCGCTGGCATTGGCCGAGCCCAGCAGGTTGAGGAAGGCCACGGGCTTGTCGTCGCGGGCCGCCTCGCGCATGAGTGCGATGGTCTTCTCGGGCTTGTACTCGTCGTCGCGCTGCACCAGCCGCAGGGTGTTGCCGTTGATGCCGCCCGCCGCGTTGGCGTCCGCGATGCAGGCCTTGGCGCCCTCCATGTTGGCCAGCCCGTTGACGCCGAGCGGCCCGCTGAAAGGCCCCACATGGGCCAGGACGACCTCGCCCGCGACGGCGGGCGTGCCCGCCAGGCAGGCGGCAAGCAGCACCGGCAATGCCAGGCGGCGCCATGGAAAGGATTTCATGGATGTCTCGCTCCAAAGTCCAGGGTGCCGGTGCGGCTCTGGCGGCCGCATCCGGCGGGTTGCGCGCGTCAAACCCCCAGGCGCTCGCTCAGCGCATGGGGGTCCGCCAGCAGGCTTGCGGATTCGCCGGCCAGAACGATCTCGCCCTTCTCCATCACCAGGGCCTGCTCGGTGTGGTGCAACACGCGGCGCCAGTCCCGGTCCACGATCAGCGTCGAGATGCCCGTCTGGCGGATCGCCCCGATCACGCGCCAGATCTCGGCGACGATGAGCGGGGCCAGCCCCTCGGTGGCTTCGTCGAGGATGAGCAGGCGCGGGTTCGTCATCAGCGCGCGGCCGATGGAGAGCATCTGCTGCTCACCGCCGGACAGCTGCTGCCCGCCGTTGCCCAGGCGCTCCGACAGGCGCGGGAAGGTGGCCAGCACGCGGTCGAAAGTCCAGTCGCGCCGGCCATCGACACCCGCGCGCGCGGCCATCACCAGGTTCTCGCGCACGGAAAGGTTCGGGAAGATGCCGCGCCCTTCCGGCACGTAGCCGATGCCCAGCCGGGCCATGCGCTCGGGCGCCCAGCCCACGACGCTGGCGCCGTCGCACCGCACACCGCCGCGCGCCGGGCGCACGTAGCCCATCAGGCTGCGGATCAGCGTGGTCTTGCCCATGCCGTTGCGGCCCAGCAGGCCCACGGAGGTGGCCGCGGGAATGCGCGCATCGATGCCGCGCAGGATGTGGCTGTCGCCGTAGTAGGTGTGCAGTTGCTGGACTTCGATCATTCAGTGCTCCTCGCCCAGGTACGCCGAGCGCACCTGCGGGTCGTTGCGAATCGCGTCCGGCGGCCCGGAGGCGATGACGGCGCCATTGACCATGACGGTGATGCGCTCGGCAATGCGGAACACCGCATCCATGTCGTGCTCCACGAGCAGGATGGCGTGCCGGGGCTTGAGCCGCTCCAGCAAGGCGAGCATCCGGTCGGTCTCCTCGGCGCCCATGCCGGCCAGGGGTTCGTCCAGCAGCAGCACGCGCGGCTGGGTGGCCAGGCACATGGCCACTTCCAGCTGGCGCTTGGCGCCGTGGCTCAGGGTTCCCGCCAGGCGGCTGGCGACCGGAGCCAGGCCCGTGGCCTCCAGGGCGGCATCGGCTGCCTGCACGCTGGCGCCGCAGGCGCGCGCCGATTCCCACAGCGCCCAGGGGCGCGGGTTGCGGGCCTGGGCGGCCAGGCGGCAGTTTTCATGCACCGTGAACTCGGGAAAGATGGTGGTGCGCTGGTAGCTGCGGCCGATGCCCGACAAGGCGCGGCGCGGCTGCGGCTGGCGGGTCACGTCCGCGCCCGAGAGCTGGATGCGGCCCTCGGAACTGGCGATCTCGCCGGACAGCATGTTGATGAGCGTGGACTTGCCGGCCCCGTTCGTCCCTATGACGGCGTGGACTTCGCCAATGCGCAGGTCGATGGAAACCGTGTTCACGGCCGTGAGCCCCCCGAAGCGGCGGGTCAGCCCCTGGACTTGCAGGATCGTGCTCATGCGCGGGGCTCCTTCACGGTGCGGTGCGCCAGCCCGATCAGGCCCTTGGGCAGCAAGGCGACAAAGGCGATGATCGAGAGCCCCAGCGTGAGCTGCCAATGGTCGGCCAGGCCGCCCACCACACCGTGCGTGGACAGCAGTTCCTTCAACAAGGTGAAGACGACGGCCCCCAGCACCGCGCCCCGCAGATGCCCGATGCCCCCCAGGATCACCATCAGCAGCACCTCGCCGGAGATGTGCCAGGACAGCATCTCGGGGTTCACGACGCCGTCGCGCGCGGCCACCAGAAAGCCCGCCAGGCCCGCCAGGGCGCCCGCGATGACGAAGGCGGCCAGCTTGTACCAGAAGGTGGCGAAACCGGCGGCGCGCATGCGCTGCTCGTTGGCCCGGATGCCCGCCAGCGCGGCGCCGAAGCGGGAGCGGCGGATCAGCGCCAGCAGCGCGTAGGTGAAGACCAGGGCCGCCAGCACCACGTAGAAGACGGTCAGGCGGTTCTCCATGTCCAGCGGCCCCAGCGCGGGGCGCACATAGAGATAGATGCCGTCGCTGCCGCCGCCCACGGGCGTGTCGTGGAAGATGAAGTAGGCCATCTGCGCGAAGGCCAGCGTGACCATGATGAAGTACACCCCGCGCGTGCGCAGCGAGAGCACGCCCACGGCCAGCGCATACCCGGCCGACGCCAGCATGGCCAAGGCCACCAGCAGGGCGAGGTTGCCCGCCCCATCGCCCGATACGAGGACGGTGACGTAGGCGCCCACGCCGAAGTAGGCGGCGTGCCCCAGGCTCACCAGCCCGGTCATGCCCACGAGGAGCTCCAGGCTCAGCGCGAAGATGGCGAGGATCATGACCTTGACCACCATGTCGCCCAGGTAGCCGGTCAGCAGGGGGCCGGCGGCCGCGAGCGCCGCCGCGACTGCCAGCGGCAGCCAGATGCCGCCGTAGCGGGGAGCAGCCGTGATCGCAGAAGAGGATTTCATGGGTAAGGTGGTGGTGTTCATGCGCGCCGGCCCATCAAGCCCTCGGGCCGCCAGATCAGCACGGCGGCCATCAGCACGTAGATGCCGATGCCCGCGGCTTCCGAGAAAAAGACCTTGCCGAAGGTGTCCACGAAACCCACCAGCAGCGATGCCACCAGCGCCCCCGTGATGGAGCCGATGCCCCCGATGACGACCACCACGAAGCAGATGATCAGCACGCTGGCCCCCATGTTGGGATAGACCGACGAGATCGGCGCGGCGATCATGCCGGCCAGGGCCGCCAGGGCCACGCCGGCGGCGAACACGGTGCGGTACAGGCGCCGGATGTTGATGCCCAGCCCGCGCACCATGTCGCGGTCGCTGGCGCCGGCGCGGATCATCATGCCCAG
>Ga0206116_1001494_pt1 | contig 12343 bp, 9 predicted proteins | sample 3A1Ametagenome_FD_178000 | JGI IMG/M metagenome (GOLD analysis project Ga0206116, IMG submission 178000) | Enriched microbial communities from leaf-cutter ant dump, University of Wisconsin, Madison, United States - 3A1A | ecosystem: Environmental > Terrestrial > Nest > Insects nest > Nest dump...
CTCTTTCATTGCTTAATTGAACAGCTTTTGTCTTAAAAGACGGATCATAAATTTTTCGCTCTCGTTTCATAAGTTAAAATTAAGATTTATTCTTAACCTTAACTGGAAGCTAAATTAGTATATCCAACATCTTCAAATTACAATTATGGTTGGTCTAAAGAAGGGATAATTCTTCAAGGCGAAAAAAAAGAAGCTTTATTACAAATAACTATTACTGTTGAAGAACCTCTTGACTAAAATGTAGTTATTATAAAACCCCACAAGCAAAGCCTATGGGGTCTATATTAAACTGATAATTGATAACTGTCAACTATCTACTCAAATACATTTTTCTTCGAGCATACAACTCATAGAAAGCATCGTCTTTCAAGCTATCTATAAATAAGATGCTTTCTCCGGTTGATTTCATCTCTGGTCCTAGTTTTTTGTTTACTCCTGGGAATTTATTAAATGAGAACACCGGTTGCTTGATGGCGAATCCTTTTAGTTGCGGGTTGAAATTAAAATCGGTTACTTTTTTCTCTCCTAACATCACTTTGGTAGCGTAATTCACATACGGCTCTCCGTAAGCTTTTGCGATAAACGGCACCGTTCTCGAAGCTCTTGGGTTGGCCTCAATGATATACACCGTATCGTCTTTTACAGCAAACTGAATATTGATAAGACCTACGGTTTGTAAGGCTTTTGAAATCTTAACAGTATGGTCTTTAATCTGTTGCATTACAAATTCACCCAAGTTAAACGGAGGAAGCGTTGCATTACTATCTCCCGAGTGGATTCCGCATGGTTCGATATGCTCCATGATTCCAATGATGTACACATTTTCTCCGTCACAAATCGCATCGGCTTCAGCCTCAACCGCTCCATCCAAATAGTGGTCTAAAAGCAATTTGTTATTCGGAATCTGACGTAACAAATCAATTACGTGTTCTTCGAGTTCTTGTTTGTTGATAACGATTTTCATTCCTTGTCCTCCCAATACATAAGACGGACGAACAAGTAGCGGGAAGTCTAACTCATCAGCCAATTTCGAAGCTTGGTCTGCAGTTTCTGCCACTCCGAATTTCGGGAACGGAATATTCAACTCTTCAAGTAGCGATGAGAAACGACCTCTGTCTTCAGCTAAATCAAGTGCATCAAAACTGGTTCCAATGATTTTGATTCCGTATTTATGGAGTTTTTCAGCCAGTTTCAAAGCGGTCTGACCACCAAGTTGAACGATTACTCCTTCCGGTTTTTCGTGACGAATGATATCATAAATATGTTCCCAGAAAACAGGTTCAAAATACAACTTGTCTGCCGTATCAAAGTCGGTCGAAACCGTTTCAGGATTACAGTTAATCATGATGGTTTCATAACCACATTCTTTAGCGGCCAACACTCCGTGAACACAAGAATAGTCGAATTCTATTCCTTGACCAATTCGGTTTGGTCCTGAACCCAATACTACGATTTTCTTTTTGTCAGATAGGACACTCTCGTTGGCTACATAACGAGTTCCGTCCGGTTTTTGGATTTCAGCTTCAAAAGTTGAGTAATAATAAGGTGTTTGAGCAATGAATTCCGCTGCACAAGTATCTACCAATTTATACACTCTGTTGATGCCTAACTCCTCACGTTTTTTGTACACTTGGCTCTCCAAGCAGTTCAACATGTGAGCAATTTGTCGGTCTCCGTAACCTTTTTGCTTGGCTTCAAGTAATAATTCTTTCGGAAGGGTATCGATATCGAAGTTTGAAATTTCTTTTTCGAGTAAGTATAGTTCTTCGTATTGTTTCAAGAACCACATATCGATTTTGGTGATTTCGTGAATTCTCGACAACGGAATTCCCATTGCAATAGCATCATAAATCACAAAAACTCTGTCCCAACTTGCGTTGGCTAATTTATCAAGGATTTGCTCATAATTCTTGTAGCCTTTTCCGTCTGCTCCCAATCCGTTTCTTTTGATTTCCAAAGATTGAGTCGCTTTGTGAAGTGCTTCTTGGAACGAGCGACCAATTCCCATCACCTCTCCTACTGATTTCATCTGTAGGCCAAGTGTTCTGTCAGCTCCTTCGAATTTATCAAAGTTCCAACGAGGTATTTTTACAATCACATAATCCAAAGTCGGTTCAAACAGAGCCGAAGTTGATTTAGTGATTTGGTTTTGTAATTCATCTAGTGTGTAACCCAAAGCTAGTTTGGTAGCAATTTTCGCAATCGGATAACCGGTTGCTTTTGATGCCAACGCGGATGAACGAGACACACGAGGGTTGATTTCAATCGCCACGATGTCTTCTTTTTCGTCTGGCGAAACAGCGAACTGAACGTTACAACCTCCGGCAAAATTCCCGATGCTTCGCATCATCAAGATAGCCATATCACGCATTTTCTGGAAAGTTCTATCAGAAAGTGTCATAGCCGGAGCAACGGTAATACTATCTCCGGTATGGATCCCCATCGGGTCCATATTCTCGATAGAACAGATAATCACAACGTTGTCATTTTTATCTCTCAAAAGCTCTAATTCATACTCCTTCCAGCCCAAAAGCGCTTTGTCGATAAGCACTTCGTGAATGGGTGAAGCCTCAAGTCCTCTTGTCAGTAGTTCGTCGAAATCTTCTTTTTTGTGTACGAAAGCTGCTCCTGTTCCTCCCAAAGTAAACGAAGGACGAATCACAAGCGGGAACCCGAATTCTTGAGCAATTTCTTTACCTTTCAAGAACGAAGTAGCCGTTTTAGCAGGCGCTACCGGAATATCGATTTGAGCTAATAATTGTTTGAATTGCTCTCTGTCTTCAGTCACGTTAATAGCGTTGACATCAACACCTATGAGTTTTACGTTATAATCTTGCCAAATTCCTTTTTCGTCTGCTTCCAAACACAAGTTAAGAGCGGTTTGTCCTCCCATAGTAGGCAACACTGCATCAATGTTTGGGTGAGCTTCAAGGATTTCGATAATAGATTTTGTAGTCAGTGGTTTTAAGTAGATATGATCAGCCATCGAAGGGTCTGTCATAATCGTAGCCGGATTCGAATTGATAAGGGTTACTTCAATTCCTTCTTCTCGAAGCGAACGAGCAGATTGTGATCCTGAATAATCAAATTCGCAGGCTTGACCAATAACGATAGGACCTGATCCAATAATTAAAACCGATTTAATTGAGTTGTCTTTTGGCATTATGTAGTTAGTTTGTTGTGTTGTTGCGTAATAGATTTTTTTGAGAAAAAGATATAAAAAAAGGCGTTACTAAAAAAAGTAACACCTTTATATATGGTCTATATATCCATTATTTTTTATGTCTTGGTTCAGAAGAAACAGTAAGTTTGTGTCTACCTTTAGCTCTTCTACGAGCAAGGACCTTTCTACCATTTGCAGTAGCCATTCTATCCATAAACCCGTGTTTATTTCTTCTTTTTCTTTTCGATGGTTGAAACGTTCTTTTACTCATAGCTCTGTATCTTTAAAATCTTTGTAATAATATTATAAAAATGCTTTTCTGAAAAGCTGGGTGCAAATGTATGATATTCTTTTTGTTTGCGCAAATAGTTTTTGATTTTTTTTCTTTAAAAATTCAGCGCAAATCGAGTGATTATTTATTGCTCAACAAAAATAATTACTTTTGTTGAAATACTTTGATTTATGTCCATAAAAATTGATGATTCTTGGAAAGCGGTGTTAGAAAACCAGTTCAGCTCTCCGTATTTCACTTCTCTTATCGAATTCGTAAAACAACAATACGCTACTCAGACTTGTTACCCAAAAGGAAATCAAATTTTTGCGGCTTTTGACCGATGTAAATTCGACCAAGTAAAAGTAGTCATCCTAGGGCAAGACCCCTATCACGGACCCGGTCAAGCCAACGGACTTTGTTTTTCTGTTAATGACGGAATTACTTTTCCGCCTTCGCTTATCAATATTTTCAAAGAAATTCAGAGCGATTTAGAAAAACCTTTTCCAAAAACTGGAAATCTCGAGCGATGGGCAGACCAAGGCGTACTTTTATTAAATGCCACTTTAACTGTCGAACAATCTAAACCCGGAAGTCACCAAAATCAAGGCTGGGAAACTTTTACGGATGCAGTTATCAAAGCCGTATCAGACCACAAAGAAAATGTCGTTTTCTTGCTTTGGGGCGGATTTGCCAAAAGCAAAGTTTCACTAATTGACAAAAATAAACATCATATCTTAACCTCCGGACATCCGTCACCGATGAGTGCTAACAGAGGATACTGGTTCGGGAACAAACATTTCAGCAAAACCAATGAGTTTTTAAAATCCAAAGGTTTGAAAGAAATTGACTGGTAATTCAAATAAATTATGAAACCATACCTTATTTTAATTTTTACACTTTTATGTACTGTGTGTTCTTCTCAGAGCATAAACAATGAACTTTATAGTTTAATCAAAGTGAAAAAAGAAAAAGCAGTTGTAATTCTTTTTCCTTGTTTTCCTTGTGATGCAAAACATACCCAACAAGAAGCTCCTTTTCTGAAAGAATTAGAAAATGTAGAAATAAGCATTGTTTTACTTAACGAAAATCAGAAATTATTTTTAGAAGAAAAGGATAAAACCAGAATTGCTGACCTTCTAAAAACTATTTTTAAAAAACATTCTTTATCTACATCTAACCTTTATATCGGAGGCTTTTCAAGTGGGGGAAATCTTACTGTTTTGATGACTCAATACTTGATTCAACATTCCGATATTCACCCCAAAGGAATTTTTATAGTTGATTCTCCTATTGATTTGGAGCAACTTTATTATAATTCGGAAAAAGATATTGAAAGAAATTTTAATGAAACCTCAGTTACCGAAAGCAAATTTATAATTGACTTACTCCAAAACGCTCTCGGAAACCCTAAAACTGACAAAGAAAATTATATCCGCTATTCTCCTTTTTTAAGTTCCGAAAAAGAACAAGTTTATTTAAAAGATTTACGAAACATCAAAATTAGATTTTATTCTGAGCCAAATGACGAGTGGTATAAAAACAATAGAGCGAAAGAATACCAAGAGTTGAACACTTTTCAGTTAGAAAAAGCGAATGAATATCTTAGTAATTCCGAACTTATTTTAACCAAAAATAGAGGATACAGAGCCAACGGACAAAGGCATCCTCATTCTTGGAGTATTGTAGATGGGCAGGATTTGATAAACTGGATTTTTTCCGAATAAAACCTACTAAATGTTTGACCAAACACCTAAAAAATTCGACCGCATCGTCGGGATTCTGATTCAGTTGCAATCCAAAAAGATTGTCAAGGCTCAAGATTTGGCTGATCGTTTTGAAGTGAGCCTCAGAACGATTTACCGAGACATTCGAACCTTAGAAGCTTGTGGTGTCCCGATTTACAGCGAAGCAGGTGTTGGTTATTCCTTAGTTGACGGTTACCGTTTACCTCCGGTGATGTTTACCAAAGAAGAAGCGGTGAGTTTTATCACAGCCGAAAAACTGATGCAACACTTCACGGATACGAATCTAAAAAAACACTTTCAATCCGCTCTTATCAAAATCAAAGCGGTGCTGAAAGATTCCCAAAAAGATTGGATCGAATCCGTAGAATCAAAAATGGCGGTTACCCCGGCTACGCATTTTTTCAACAAAGATATTCCCGATGCTTTGGAGATTTTAATCGAAAGTATTGCTGAGAAAAAACAGGTTGTGATGACCTACGAAAGTATCGAAGCGGAGCATCCATCCCAGAGAACCATAGAACCTGTAGGTGTTTTTCACGAACACAACTTTTGGTATGTGATGGGCTTTTGTCATTTAAGACAAGATTATAGACAGTTCCGAGCTGACCGGATTATCAGTATTTCACGAAGTGATAAATCTTTCACCAAAACACATCAAGATTTAGACTATTACCGACAAAAACCCGATACCGAAAACAAGAGTTTAGTTCGCTTTAGAATTGACAGAAGTGTTTCTAAATTTCTTCATTTCAACCGAAATTTTTATGGTTTTACTAAAGAAATCAAGCATAAAGATGATGTCGAAATGCACTTTGAAGTCGATTACAAAAACCGTGGAATGGCTCGTTGGTTTATGATGTTTGCTGATTGGGCTGATATTCTCGAACCTGAAGAATTCAAACAAGAAGTAAGAGAGCTAATGACAAAGTCACTCAAAAGAATGGAAAAATAAATTTATTAGCCACAAATCACACAAATCAATTCGTGAAAATCTATGTAATTCGTGGCTTTTCTAATTATCTCTCCCAAAAGAAAGGAGGCTCGATTCCTAAGGCTCTCAGATAAACATATCCTTGCCCTCTGTGGTGAATTTCGTTGTCAATAAAATACAATAGATTTTGATACACCGGGAATTCATATTGCCCAAAAAGATTGTGACTTTCTCTGAATCCTTCTGCTGTAATTTTGTTGAAATATTCGTTGACTAGCTCTGTCGACTCGTCCCAAGCTTTAAGAATGTCAGCTTTAGTTTTGATGTTTTCTCTTTTCTCATCAAACGGAACCGATTCACGATTTACGATTTCTTTGAGTCCGGGTGCAGCAATGGCTAAAAGTTCTTTCGCTAATTCCGAAAAAGGTCGCATCCCTCCTACTGAAAATTCAAATAATTCTTTTTCCGGAAAAGCCTCGATTACTCTTCGAGTTAGTCTTCTGTGACCTTGCCAATTTTCCAAAAATTCTGCTGTGGTTAAAAATGTTGCACTCATATTGTTTTGATTTTAATTGTTATGAAGCAAAATTAATCGGGGCGAATGACAACAGTATGTCAGTAGCAAATCAGATTTTCCTACAAAAAACAATATTTTTTTTATTTTTCAAAATATATTTATTGTTTATCAATAAATATTTATTATGTTTGCTATATCAATTTAAACCTTAAACACCATGTCAAAAACAAACAACTTCGTATTTTGGGGCTTATATTTTGGAGCCTGGATTATTTTTGTCGGCTTGTGCGTTGAAGCAGGAGGCTTACTAGTAAATTTCTTTTTCAGTCTGTATAAGCCTGAATTTATCCCAAATCTTTATCAAAAGCTGGACTTAACTGAAATGTATAACCATAGTAGATTAGCTTTTTTCGGTATCTATAGCTTTATTCTAACTGTTTCAATTTTAAAAGCCTACCTATTTTACTCAGTTCTTATACTAATGCACAAAATAGATTTAACAAAACCGTTCAGCTATTTTGTTGCTAAACAAATTAAACGAATCAGCATAATAACTGTCATCATCGGACTTTTTAGCCAAATAGCTAAGCAGATTTCAAAATCACTTACGCTTCAGGGATTACAAACCGAGAATCTCAATCAATTTTGGGCAGACAGCCAAGCTTTTATTTTAATGGGAGCTGTCATTTATATCATTTCCATTATTTTCAAAAGAGGAGTAGATATTCAAACCGAAAACGACTTAACCATATAAATATGCCTATAATAGTAAATTTAGACGTAATGATGGCTAAACGAAAAATGTCATTAAACGAACTCTCTGAAAAAGTAGGGCTTACGCTTTCGAATCTATCGATTTTGAAAACAGGAAAAGCCAAAGCAATTCGTTTTAATACACTAGAAGCCATCTGTGAAGCCCTTGATTGCCAACCCGGAGACATTTTGGAATACGTTTCGAACGAGAATCATCGCTCCTAAAAAGACATTTTGTCAGTTTTTTGTTTTCATTTTCTGTAGTTTTCCGACATTTTATACAATGAATTTTGATTCTACTGACATTTTCCGGTAATTTTTCTAATGGCACAATGATTGTCTACTACTGGTCACGCTAGTAAAAGCGAAACGAAAAAACTAACAGTAAAGGAAAATTATAAAACTATGAGTAAAATAATCGGAATCGATTTAGGAACAACCAACTCGTGTGTTTCTGTAATGGAAGGTAACGAACCGGTTGTAATTCCTAATGCAGAAGGAAAAAGAACTACTCCATCAGTAATCGCATTTGTGGAAGGTGGAGAAATTAAAGTGGGGGATCCTGCAAAACGTCAGGCGGTTACTAACCCTAAAAAAACTATTGCTTCAATCAAACGTTTTATGGGAAATAAATTCTCTGAAAGCAGCAAAGAAGCAGAAACTGTACCTTATACAGTAGTAAAAGGAGACAACGATACGCCAAGAGTTGATATCGATGGAAGACTTTATACACCACAAGAATTGTCTGCCATGACACTTCAAAAAATGAAAAAAACAGCTGAAGACTACCTTGGTCAAACGGTGACTGAAGCGGTTATCACTGTTCCAGCTTACTTTAACGATGCTCAACGTCAAGCTACCAAAGAAGCCGGAGAAATTGCAGGACTTAAAGTTCGTCGTATTATCAACGAACCAACTGCTGCCGCTCTTGCTTACGGATTAGACAAAGCAGGAAAAGACCAAAAAATTGTAGTTTATGACCTTGGAGGAGGAACGTTCGACGTATCTATCTTAGAGTTAGGAGACGGTGTATTCGAAGTACTTTCAACTAACGGAGATACGCACTTAGGTGGAGATGACTTCGACCAAGTGATCATCAACTGGTTGGCAGATGAATTTAAAGCTGAAGAAAGTGTGGATTTAAAACAAGACCCAATGGCACTTCAAAGATTAAAAGAAGCTGCTGAAAAAGCTAAAATCGAGCTTTCTTCATCAACTCAAACGGAAATCAACTTACCTTATATCACAGCTACAGCATCAGGGCCTAAACACTTAGTGAAAACCTTGACTCGTGCTAAATTTGAGCAATTGTCAGACGATTTAGTAAGACGTTCGATGTTGCCTTGTGAAAAAGCATTGAAAGATGCTGGAATTTCTAAATCAGATATCGATGAGGTAATCTTGGTAGGAGGTTCAACTCGTATCCCTAAAATCCAAGAAGAAGTTGAGAAATTCTTTGGTAAAAAACCTTCAAAAGGAGTTAATCCTGACGAAGTTGTAGCTATCGGAGCTGCTATACAAGGAGGAGTACTTTCTGGAGATGTGAAAGACGTATTACTTCTTGACGTAACGCCACTTTCTCTAGGTATTGAAACTATGGGAGGTGTGATGACAAAACTTATCGAAGCCAATACGACTATTCCAACTAAAAAATCTCAAGTATTCTCAACAGCAGCAGATAACCAGCCATCGGTAGAAATCCACGTATTACAAGGAGAAAGACCAATGGCACAAGACAACAAAACAATTGGTCGTTTCCACTTAGACGGAATTCCGCCAGCTCAAAGAGGTGTGCCTCAAATCGAAGTAACTTTCGATATTGATGCTAACGGTATCATCAAAGTATCGGCTACTGACAAAGGAACCGGAAAATCTCATGACATCAGAATCGAAGCTTCTTCAGGTCTTACTCCGGAAGAAATCGAAAAAATGAAACGTGAAGCTGAAGCGAATGCTGAAGCAGATAAAAAAGCTAAAGAAACAGCTGATAAAATCAACGAAGCTGACTCAATGATTTTCCAAACCGAAAAACAATTGAAAGAATTCGGTGATAAATTATCAAGCGGAAACAAATCAGCTATCGAATCTGCTTTAGAAGAGCTCAAAAAAGCTTACGAAACCAGAGATATAGCTACGATTCAACCGGCTCTTGACAAAATCAACGAAGCTTGGAAAAATGCATCTGAAGAAATGTACAAAGCTCAAGCGGAAGGACAACCTCAACAGGCAGAACCTCAAGCTGGAAACAGTGGAGATTCAACTCAAGATGTAGATTACGAAGAAGTGAAGTAATAGATTTTTCATAAGTACGAAAAACCTCAAGCAGCAATGTTTGAGGTTTTTTGTTTATATTTAAATTCTATTTTTTTATAAACCATTACGGTTATTGAAAATGAATATTATAAAAAAGTTATGAAACATATCTATTAACTGCATATTTTATATCTTTACCCAATACGATTAAAATGGTTATACATCAAGGAAATGGATAAACTTATACATACTTTCTCAATAAAAACATTAGCAGATTTTTTCAAAAAAGCTATTTCTTCTTTTAAAATCGAAACAGAAGATATTAACCATTATATAGAAGGTAAAGATTTTAGTCAATTCTCGGAACTGACCAGAATAGGAAATGTATCGTTCAAAAATTCTGACGAATTAATTGTTTTTGCCTGTAAGTATAATGGAATATTGTCAGAGCGTTCTTCTAAGAAAAAGCAATTTGAGATTGCAAAATTAGTTTTAAAAGAAGATTTTAAAGACGGAGCTATTTTCGTTTTTTATGATGACTTGGGAAAATTCAGGTTTTCATTTATCAGAAGAAACTGGGACGGGAAAGCAGATAAAAAATATTCTTCTTGGAAACGGTTTACTTATTTCGTTAATCCGGAAGAACATAATAAAACTTTTAGACAAAGAATCGGAAATTGTACGTTTAAAGACCTTGACAGTATTCAGGAAGCATTTTCGGTTGAAAAACTTACTAAGGAATTCTACAATGATTTGTTTAAGTGGTATCAATGGACACTTACAACCGAAGTAGGTATTACATTTCCGAATGATACTGCTACTTCAGACGATGACCGTGTAAAGCTAGAAGAACAAATGATTCGTTTGATTACCCGATTGTTATTTGTTTGGTTTATCAAACAGAAACATTTGGTGCCAGATGAATTATTTAAAACGGACAAGTTATCAGAAATCTTAAAAGACTTTGATCCTAATAGTACTTCTAATGGTAGTTATTATAACGCTATTTTACAAAATTTGTTCTTTGCTACTTTAAACAAGGCGGTAATTGAAAGAGAGTTTGCAAAATTGGTTGATAAGCGGGATATTAAAACCCGATACCGTTATGCGGAAATGTTTAATATCTCCGAAGAAGAAGTTTTAAATTTATTTCGACCTATCCCATTTTTGAACGGAGGGCTTTTTGAATGTCTAGATAAAGAAGAGAGTACAGATGGCATAAAATATCATTTGGATGGCTTTAGCAGAAGCGACAAGAGATTTTCAAATGGAAATTTCAAGCATCGAGCATTTATTCCGAATGCTGTCTTCTTTGGTAATGATAAGAATGAAGGATTAATTCCTTTGCTGGAACGCTATAATTTCACCGTAGAAGAGAACGTACCGAATGAGGTTCAGGTAGCTTTAGACCCGGAATTATTAGGAAATGTATTTGAAAACCTGTTAGGAGCTTTTAATCCTGAGACACAGGAATCTGCTCGTAAACAATCCGGTAGTTTTTATACACCAAAAGAGATTGTAGCGTATATGGTGGATGAATCCTTAATAGCTTATTTGAATAATGCATTACCTGATTTGGATGAGGCATTAATTCATCAACTATTTGAACAAGATACATTACCCGAGTTTTTAGAAAATAATCACCCTTTATGTGAGAAAATAGCCAAAGAGCTACGAGCTGTGAAAATCCTTGACCCGGCTTGTGGTTCTGGAGCATTTCCTATGGGAATACTGAATAGAATGGTAGAGATCTTAGAAAAGTTAGATGCTAAGAATAAAGCTTCACATCACGACTTGAAATTACATTTGATTGAGGAGTGTATTTACGGAGTGGATATACAAACGATTGCTTCACAAATCAGTAAATTACGTTTCTTTATTTCGCTGATTGTAGAGCAGGAAGCAATGGATTTATCTAAGCCTGAAGAAAATTATGGTGTATTAACCTTACCAAATTTGGAAACTAAATTTGTGGCAGCGAATACACTGATTGGGATTAAAAAGAAAAAAGAGGGCGATTTTGTTAATAGTCTTTTTACCGATCCTCGAATAGATGAGACAAAGCATCAACTAATGGAGGTGAGAAAAGAACATTTCTATGCCAAATCTGCTTATAAGAAAAAGGAATTGAGAGATAAAGATGCTTTATTGAGAGTACAACTTTCAAAGCTCTTACAAGACAATAACGAATTTGCACCGGAAGATGCTATACAGTTTTCTCAGTGGAACCCATACGACCAAAATGCAAGCTCGCCTTTCTTTGACCCGGAATGGATGTTTGGATTGGAAGAGGGTTTCGATTTAGTAATTGGAAATCCACCATATGTACAACTACAAAAAGAAAGTGGCAGGTTGGCTAAATTGTACCAACATTGCGGATATAAAACCTTTGCTAAAACGGGGGATATTTATTCACTGTTTTATGAACGTGGTTGGCAATTATTAAAAAACAATGGATTCCTATGCTACATTACATCTAATAAATGGATGCGTGCAGGATACGGAGAAAGCACCCGTCAATTCTTTGCAAGCAATACAAATCCTATTTTATTAATTGACTTTGCAGGACAAAAGATATTTGAGTCCGCTACGGTCGATACTAATATTCTCTTGTTTTCTAAGGATAAAAATAGACAACAGACAAGAGCCTGTGTGATTAAAGAAAAGGTGTTAAATAATTTGAGCGTTTATTTTAGACAAAATGCTA
>Ga0206116_1001499_pt1 | contig 12297 bp, 12 predicted proteins | sample 3A1Ametagenome_FD_178000 | JGI IMG/M metagenome (GOLD analysis project Ga0206116, IMG submission 178000) | Enriched microbial communities from leaf-cutter ant dump, University of Wisconsin, Madison, United States - 3A1A | ecosystem: Environmental > Terrestrial > Nest > Insects nest > Nest dump...
CGCGGGCGTGCAGCTCTACGGCAACGCCGTGCTGGCGTCGAGCCGCCTGATCGCGGAGCAGCCCCAGGCCGTGGCCGGCTTCCTGCGCGCGAGCAACCGCGCCATCGTCGAATCCTTCGCCAACCCGGCCGCCGCCATCGCCGCCGCGCGCCAGCGCGAACCCATCCTGGACGAGAAGCTGGAGCTGGCGCGCTGGGCCATCACGCGCCAGTACGTGGGCGCGCCCGACACGCGCGGCCACGGGCTGGGCGACTTCAGCAAGCGCCTGCTGGAGCTGCAGGTGGACGAGTGCGTGGAGGCCTTCGGCCTCAAGGCCCGCCCCTCGGCGGATGCGCTGTTCAACCGCAGCCTGCTGCCGCCGCAGGCCGAGCGCATGGTGGCGAAGGCATGAGCACCATGCTGGACATCTCTTGCCCCGCCGAGGTTCCGGTCGACGAGCGCGATGGCCTGTACCTGCGCCACGCCATCGCCATGGCTGACCGGGCCCGCGCGCGCGGCAACCGGCCTTTTGGCGCGGTGATCGTGGGCGCGGACGGCGCCGTGCTGGCCGAGGCCTCCAACGCCAACGGCGAGACCGGCGACTGCACCGCGCACGCCGAGGTCTCGGCCATCCGCCTGGCCAGCCCGCGCCACGCGCGCGAGGTGCTGGCGAGCGCCACGCTGTACGCGTCGGCCGAGCCCTGCGTGATGTGCGCGGGCGCCATCTTCTGGTCCAACATCGGCCGCGTGGTGTACGGCATCGACGCGGTGCGCCTGCGCGTGTTCCGCGGCGAGCGGGCGGACCAGCGCGACGCCGAGCTGTCGTGCCGCGACGTGTTCGCCGCCTCACCCCACCCCATCGAATGCATCGGGCCGGCGCTGGTGGAGGAGTCCTCCGCCTCGCACACGGGTGCGTGGAAAGTGTGAGCAAACGTGCGGCGCCTCCCGGCTTGGCATGCCCTGTGCATGGAGCGGTGCCATACCCAGGCAGCACCGCCGCACGGAGACAACACCATGCACGAACAGATCACCGCGCCCGCCCCACTGCTGGCGGCCCCCGCCGGCGTCACCGACGCCGACGCGCGCCATCTGCGCAAGGCCATCGCCCTGGCCTGCATGGCGCGGGCGCGCGGCAACCGGCCCTTCGGCGCGGTGATCGTGGCGCGGGACGGCACGGTGCTGGCCGAGGCCTATTGCACCTCCACCGACACCGGCGACTGCACCGCGCATGCCGAGATCAACGCGCTGCGCCAGCTGCGGCCCCGCCTGGGCCGCCAGGTGCTGGAGCAGGCCACGCTGTATTCATCGGCCGAGCCCTGCGCCATGTGCGCGGGCGCCATCTTCTGGTGCGGCATCGGCCGCGTGGTGTACGGCATCGACACGGCACGCCTGCGGCGCTTCCGGGGCCGCGACAGCGCGCAGCACCTCATGGACATGCCGTGCCGCGAGGTGTTCGCCACCGCCTCGCGCACCATCGAATGCATCGGCCCCGCGCTCATAGCGGAGGCCAGCGCCCCGCACGTCGGCTTCTGGCACACCTGAGCATGCCCCGATAATCCGCTATTCATTGAATAGCACCGACCCGCCTCCATGCCCTGGCACGCCCGCCTACAGCTCGACTACACCCTGGAAAACGCCCGCACCGTGGCGCGCTTCGCGCACGACGGCCCGCTGCGCGTGCTGCAGAGCCTGTACCCCGAGGGCGGCGCCGTGTGCCACAACGTGCTGGTACACCCGCCGGGCGGACTGGTGGGCGGCGACGTGCTGGACATCGCGGCCACGCTGGGCCCCGGCGCGCACGGCCTCGTCACCACGCCGGGCGCCACGCGCTTCTACCGCTCCGAAGGCGAGCTGGCGCTGCAGCGCACGCGGCTGGCGCTGGCCGAAGGCGCGCGCCTGGAATGGCTGCCGCTGGAGGCGCTTTGCTACAACGCCTGCCAGGCCGAGAACCACCTCACGCTGCAGCTTGCCCCCGGCGCTGAATGCATGGGCTGGGACGTGACGGCCCTCGGCCTGCCGCACGCGGACCAGCCCTTCGCGGCCGGGCGCTTCGTGCAGCACATCGAGATCCCCGGCCTGTGGCTGGAGCGCGGCGTGATCGACGCGGCGGACCACCGCCTGCTGCACGGCCCTCTGGGGCTGGCGGGGCAGCGCTGCCTGGCCAGCCTGTTCTTCGCGGCGGGCGTGCCGCTGCCCCGCGCCCGGCGCGATGCCGCGCTGGACGCTGCCCGCGCCCTCATGGATGCCCACACGCTGCAAGCCACCGCAGGCGCCACCAGCCCCAACCCGCAGGTGGTGGTGCTGCGCGTGCTGGCCCCGCAGGTGGAGCCCGCCATGCAGCTGCTGCGGCAGGTATGGGCCGCGTGGCGCAGCGCTCTGTGGCAGATGCCGGCCGAGCCGCCGCGCATCTGGGCGATGTAGCCGTTCAGGCCCTAGCCGTTCAGGCGTTGGCCCGCCCGCTCGCTCGCCAGCGCCCAGGCGAAGATCGCCACCCCGCCCAGCCCCAGCACGGCACCGACCCAGCCGGTGGACGTCCAGCCCCAGCCCGCCGCGATGGCTACGCCACCCAGCCAGGCACCGAGCGCGTTGGCGGCATTGAAGGCCGAATGGTTGAGTGCGGCCGCCAGCGTCTGCGCGTCGCCCGCCACGTCCATCAGGCGGATCTGCAACGCCGGGCCGATGGCCACCAGCGTGCCCAGCACGAAGGTGGCCACGGCGGCCGACACCGGGTGGTGCGCGGCCGGCACGAACAGCACCATCACCGCGATGGACCACAGCAGCACCTTGCCCACGGTGGGCATGAGCGCCTTGTCGGCCATGCGTGAGCCCACCACGTTGCCCGCCACCATGCCCAGGCCGAACAGCGAGAGCACGAAGGGCACCAGCGCCGGCGGCATGCCCGCCACCTCGGTCAGCGTGGGCTTGATGTAGCTGAACACCGCGAACATGCCGCCGAAGCCGATGGCGCCGATGCCCAGCGTGAACCACACCTGCTTGCGCGCCAGCGCACCCAGCTCGCGCAGCGGGCTGGCGCCATGGGCGGCGGGCATGTCGGGCACCCAGGCGCGCACCAGCGCCACGGCCGCCACCGCGATCAGGCCCACGAACACGAAGGCCGCGCGCCATCCGAAATGCTCGCCCAGCGCGGCGGCGATGGGCACGCCCACCAGCGTGGCGGTGGTCAGCCCCAGCATCACCCAGCCCACGGCGCGCGCCCGCCGCCCCGGCGGCGCCAGGGCAGCCGCCACCAGCGCGGCCACGCCGAAGTAGGTGCCGTGCGGCAAGCCGGTGAACAGGCGCATGGCGGCCAGCGAGCCATAGCCCGGCGCCAGGGCCGATGCGAAATTGCCGAGGGCATACACCGCCATCAGCGCCATGAGCAGCGCACGCCGGCCCCAGTGGGCGCACAGCACGGCCAGCACCGGCGCGCCCACCACCACGCCCAGGGCGTAGGCGCTGATCACGTGGCCGGCCTGCGGGATGCTCACGCCGATGTCGCGCGCCACCTCGGGCAGCAGGCCCATGATGACGAATTCGCCCGTGCCGATGGAAAAGCCCCCCACGCCCAGGGCCAGCACGGCACGCACCAGCGTGCGCTCATCGGTGGGGACGGCAGGGGCGGAAGCGGGGGACAGGGGCGCGGTCATGGCGGCGGCACGGCGCACGGCCCGGGGCCGGCGTGCAGGAAAACAGGTGGTGGGGAAAAGCGATGGACACGGGCACGAACCCGAGGCCGCGAACATAGCACGCCCCGCCCAACCGCGCTGGCGCGGGGCCATGTTCCGAAGGCTGCTACGCTGGCGGCTCCGCTCCCCAACGCGCAAGGCCAGCCCATGACCGACCCGACCCCTGCCGACACCCTGGCCCGCACCGTGAAGGTGCTGGCGTTCGACATCTTCGGCACCGTGGTGGACTGGCACGGCAGCATCGTGCGCGAGGTGCGCGCGCTGTACCCCGACGTGGACGCCGACGCCTTCGCGCTCGCCTGGCGCGCGGGCTACCAGCCGGCCATGGCGCGCGTGATGCGCGGCGAGCAGGGCTGGACGCTGATCGATGCGCTGCACCGGCAGATCCTCGACGAGATCCTGCCGCGCTTCGGACTGGCCCACCTGGGCGAAGAAGAGCGCGCCCACCTCAACCGCACGTGGCACCGGCTGGACGCCTGGGCCGACAGCGTGGAAGGGCTCACGCGGCTCAAGGCGCGGTTCACGATCACCAGCCTGTCCAACGGCAATATCGGCCTGCTCACCAACATGGCCAAGCGCGCGGGCCTGCCCTGGGACTGCGTGCTCTCGGCCGAGGTGTTCCGCGCCTACAAGCCCGACCCGGCCACCTACCTGGGCGTGGCCCGGGTGTTCGACCTGCAGCCCGCGCAGGTCATGCTGGTGGCGGCCCACCACGACGACCTGGCCGGCGCCCGCGCCTGCGGCCTGCGCACGGTCTATGTGGAGCGCCCGCTGGAGTTCGGCGCCGCGCACCCCAAGGACGTATCGCCTCAGCCGGGCAATGACTTGCACGCCGCCAGCATCGCCGACCTCGCGCGGCAACTGGGTTGCTGAACTACCGCCCTCCTACAAGCAACTGCACGAACATCTGCACCTTGGCGTTGCACTCGGCGCCGATGGACGTGAACTCCAGCCCCGCCAGCCACTGCGCGCCCTCCGGCTTGAGGGTGATGACGCGGGCATACACGTCGGTGGCGCGGTAGTCCACCAGCGGCAGGTCGAATTCGAGCTTGGCCTCGCTGTGCAGCGCGAGCGGCTCGTCCAGCTCCAGCAGCAGCCCGTGGTAGCCGATGTCGCGGATGGCGCCGTGCACGATGTGCGGCACCACGATCTTGTCCTGGATGCGCTGGCACAGGCAGGGCATGCGCGCGTCCACGCGGTGGCTGCGGCGGAACTCCTGGCGCGGCACCTTGAGCTTGTGCGACGGTATCGCCACCAGCTCGCGCAGGTTCACGGGCTGGTGGCGCCCCTTCACGTACACCTGCATGGGCGCGGAGGCCGACACCAGCCCCCACGCGCGCTCGTACGTGGCCTCGCTGATGAGCACCTGCCCGCGCAGGCTGAAGGCCTCGATGCGCGAGGCCAGGTTCACCTCCTCGCCGATCACGGTGTATTCGGAATACACGTCCGAACCGAAGCGCCCCGCCATCACCGTGCCGGTGTTCACGCCGATGCCCAGGAACACCTGCGGCAGGCGCTCGCGCAGGTGCTCCAGGTTCAGGTCGCGCATCGCCACCTGCATCTCCACCGCGCACAGCAGGGCGCGCTCCACGTCGTCCCCGCGCGCCACGGGCGCGCCGAACAGCACCATGATGGAGTCGCCCATGAACTTGTCGATGCTGCCCTGGTACCTGGACACCACCTCGCTCAGGCGCCCCAGGCAGCGGTTGAGCGCCGCGATGACCACGGCCGCCGGCTGCGCGCCCGACAGCGCCGTGAAGCCGCGCAGGTCGGCCAGCAGGATGGTGACCTCGCGCGGCGCCACGGCCAGCCCCTCGGTGGCCGCGCAGCCGGCGCATTCGCTGCCGCGCAGGATGGCCGCCATCTCGGCCTGCGCCGCCTCGCCCAGGGGGGCGCCGGCTTCCCGTTCAAACAGGGCCTGCAGGCGGCGCACGGCGTCGTGGTGGAATTCTTTGTGCATGCGGGGCCAGCATAGGCGCGGCCTGCGGAGGCGGTCAACCGGTGGAAACACCCCTGCTGTTTTTTTGATCTTTTTTGCCTCCAGCGCTTATCCATCAAGCGCTGGCAGCTATCAAATCAGAAGCACCCCGGGCATTGGTACGCGCCACCACCGTCTGCTCGATCACGCCGAACGGCCCGGGCTGGTCCTGCGCATCCAGCGCCTCCATGCGCACGCATTCGCCGAAGCGCAGGAAGGGTGTGCGCGGCGCGCCCTCGGCCAGGGCCTCGACCATGCGGCGCTCGGCGATGCACGAGGAGCCCGCATCCGCCCCGGCGTTCGACACGGTGCCCGAACCGATCACGGTGCCCGCCGACAGCCGGCGCGTGCGCGCCGCATGGGCGATGAGCTGGCCGAAATGGAAGTGCATGGCGCCCCCGTCGGGGTGGCCGAACCAGTGGCCGTTACGCTGCGTCCGCAGCCGCAGGTGCACGCGGCCTCCATGCCAGGCGGAGCCCAGTTCGTCGGGCGTGACAGCAAGGGGCGCGAACGCGGTGGAGGGCTTGGCCTGCACGAAGCCGAAGCCGCTTTTGGCCTCGCGCGGGCCGAAAGCGCGCAGGCTCCAGTCGTTGAGCAGCACGATGAGCCGCACATGGCGCAGCGCCGCTTCGGCGTCCACCCCCATCGGGGTTTCATCCAGCACCACGCCGAACTCGCCCTCGAAGTCGATCTGGTCCGCTTCCGACGGCAGGGCCACGGGGTCGTGCGGGCCCAGGAAGTCGTCCGCCGCGCCCTGGTACAGGAGCGGGATGGTCTCAAAATCGGCCACGGGCGGCACCTTGAAGGCGCGTTCCATGAGGTGGCCGTGGTTCAGGAAGGCCGACCCGTCCAGCCACTGCCAGGCGCGCGGCAGCGGGGCCATGCACTGGCGGGGGTCGAAGGGCTCGGCGCCGGGTGCATCGGCAGCGCGGGACAGTTCCTCCAGCACGGGCTGCACCGCGCTCCAGCGCTCCAGGGCGTCGAGCAGCGTGGGGGCCGCGGCGGCGGCGTCGCGGCAGCGCAGCCCATCGGCGGAGACGGCGACGAGGCGCCCGTCGCGCCGGCCGTTACGCAGGGTGGCGAATCTCATGCTGCGCCTCCGTCCCCCGGCCGCAGCGGCAGCGCGGGGTCGAAGATGGCCACGGCGCGCGTCCAGCCCGCCGAGGCGCCGCGCACCTTGACCGGAAAGCACGCGACGTAGAAGCCACTGGCGGGCAGCGCCTCCAGGTTGTGCAGCTTCTCCAGGTGGCAGTAGCCGATGTCGCGCCCGGCCTTGTGGCCTTCCCAGATCAGCGAGGCATCGCCGCTCTCGGCGTAGCGCCGCGCGGTGTAGGCAAAGGGCGCGTCCCAGCTCCAGGCGTCAGTGCCCGTCAGGCGCACGCCGCGCTCCAGCAAGTGCATGGTGGCCCCATAGCCCATGCCGCAGCCCGCCCGCGTGTAATCCGGCGTGCCGTAGGCGCTGCCCGCGCGCGTGTTGACGAGCACGATCTCCAGCGGCTGCAGCACGTGGCCGATGCGCGCCAGCTCGGCCTGCACGTCGGCGGCCTGCACCACGTAGCCGTCGGGCAGGTGCCTGAAGTCGAGCTTCACGCCGGGCTGGAAGCACCAGTTCAGGTCCACCTCGTCGATGGAGAGGGCTCGCTGCCCGCCGTCCATGGTGGAGGCGAAGTGGTAGGGCGCGTCCAAGTGCGTGCCGTTGTGCGTGTTGAGCTGCACGTCCTCCACGGCCCAGGACTCGCCATCGGGCAAGTCTTCCCTTCGCAGGCCGGGGAAGAACCGCGCCAGGTCGTCGAAGCTCATCTGGTGGTCGATGTAGCGGATGCGCGGGCCCAAGCCGGGCGGGTCGGAGACCACGTCGTTTTCCAGGTGCATGGAGATGTCGATGATGCGACGCCCTAATGGTTGCGGTTGCAGCATGCTCAGGACTCCGCGGTGAAGCCCGTCCGCTTGATCAGCGAGCGCCACTGGTCGGCGTCGGCCTGGAGCATCCGGGCCAGCTCCGCGGGCGTGGAGGACTGGATCTCCAGCCCGTACTCCTTGCCGTAAACGGCCACATCGGGGTGGGCCAGCGCCGGCCTCAGCGCATCGGCGGCCCTCTGGACGGTTTCCGGCGAAGCCTTTCCCGGCAGGAAGAAGCCATACCATTCCCGCACCCGCAGCGGGTAGCCCTGCTCCTGCAGGGTGGGCACCTGCGGCAGGAAGGGCGAGCGCGTGTTGCCGGCGATCGCCAGCACGCGCAGCTTGCCGGTCTTGCCATGCTGCAGATAGTCGCCGATCGGCCCCCAGAACGCGGGGATCTGCCCGCCCAGCAAATCCTGCATGCCGGGCACCGTGCCCCGGTAGGCGATGTGCCGCATCTCCACCTTGGCGAACTGGCCGAGCAGCACGCCCACCATGTGCGGCATGGAACCCGCGCCGGGGCTACCATAGCTGGCGCTGGCCGGGTTCTCCCGGGCCCAGGCCAGGAAGTCGGCCAGCGTGCGCACTGCCGCCGGCGTGCCTGGCCCCACCGCCAGGCCATGGTCCATCATCGCGCCCAGCGATACCGGGGCCACGTCGCCGATCGCATAGCGCAGCTTGGGGTAGGTGTAGGGATAGATCGAGAGCATCGACGACGGCGTGATGAGCAGGCTGGTGCCGTCGGCCGGGCTGTCGCGCAATGTCAGGATGCCGATCTGTCCGCCCGCGCCGGGTTTGTTGTCCACCACCACGGTGGCGGCGTAGTGGTTGCGCATGCGCTCGGCCACGCGGCGAGCCAGGGCGTCCAGCGTGCCCCCTGGCGGAAAGCCGGTCAGGATCTTGGCCAGGTCGGGCATGGCGGCCTTGGGCGCCTGGGCCCAATTGCTCCCGGCCCAGGCGGAGGGCAATAGTGCGGCGGAAAACCGGGCGAACCGGCGGCGGGTAATCATGGTCTTGTCTCCTGGCTTGAAAAGGGCGGGCCTGCGGCCCGGTGTCCGCACAAGCCTTGCGGGGCAAGGCTTGCAGCGGGTTCACGCAAAAAATTATACGAACGTACAAATTGCGATCGACTGGGGTTTGTACGAGTGTTCAATAAATTTATACAATCGTATAAATACGGCCATGACACGCACCAAACCTGAATCCAAGGCCCCCGTCCCCCGTGCGAAGGCGCCGCGCCAGCGGGCCGCCGCCAGCGAAGAAGCCCTGGCGCCCAACCGCCAGGCCAACATCCTGCAGGCCGCCGAGCGGCTCTTCGCCGCACGCGGCTTCCACGGCGTCTCCATCCGCGACATTGCCGACGAGGCGGGCGTGCCGCTGGCGCTGGTGGGCTACTACTACGGCCCCAAGCTTTCGCTGTACCACGCCATCTTCCGGGCGCATGCGGGCTACATCGACGTGCGGCTGCAGTCCCTGGCCCAGGCGCAGTCCGCCGCCGCGCCGGGCCTGCTGCTGGAGGAGATCGTGAAGGCCTTCGTGCTGCCGGTGCTGGAGGTGGCCCGCCAGCCCGCGGGCCAGCATTTCCTGCGCCTGCTGGCGCGCGGCATGACCGAACACCTGGAAGAGGACGAACCCATCATCCGCGAGCTGTTCGACCCGCTGGCCCACGCCTTCATCGACGCGATCGCAGGCGCCCTGCCCCAGGCCACGCGCGGCCAGGCCGCCTGGTGCTACCAGTTCGCGCTGGGCGCGCTGCTGCACCACGTGAACGACCAACGCATCGAGCGCCTGTCGCACGGCCAGAACCAGCCGGGGGACGAGGACACCGCGGGCCCGCTGCTGGTGCGCTTCATCGCCCATGGCATGCGCGGCGCCTGCGGCGGCGCGGTGCACTGATGCAGAAGGGCCCTTCCATGCCCGCCCGCTCCACCAGGCATTCCACACGCCACACCGGCGCACCCTAGCCGGCCTTGCGGCGTTCACGAGACGCCGCGGCACGACTCCCCACTCCTATTCCGTTTCCTCCTTTCGGTTCAGCCGCCCTGCGGCTGCGCTGGGGGCCGGCTCGTCCCTGCGGGCCGCAGGAAAGCATTTTTTGAAAGACGCCATGACATGAAACAACGACACCCTCACCACCTTCGTCCTACCTGCCTGCGCCACCTCGGCGCTGCCCTGCTGTCGGCCGCCGCCATCGCAGCCCAGGCCCAGCCCGCCCTGGGCCCCGGCCTGCAGCTCTATGGCCTGGTCGATGCCGCCGTGGGCCGCTTCGCCGGCGCCGCCGCCGGCGTGAATGCGCAGGACCGCGCAGTGACCCGCCTGGACGGAGGCGGCATGTCCACCAGCCACTGGGGCCTGCGCGGCCTGGAGGACCTGGGCGGGGGCCTTTCGGCCCAGTTCGAGCTGTCCTCGTTCGTGCGCAACGACTCGGGCGCCACGGGGCGCAGCGACGCCCTGCCCGCGCCCGTCAACGTGGCGGCGGACCCTGCTTTCTCGCGCGCGGCGTGGGTGGGCCTGGCCCACCCACGCTGGGGGCGGGTGCGGGCAGGTAACATCACCTCGCTGCTGTTCATCAACGCGATCACGTCCAACGCCTTCGGCGACTCCACCGTGTTCGGTCCGTTGAACCTTGTCACCTTCATTGGTGGGCCCCTGACCGGTGGCACGGGCTGGGCCAATTCGTTGGTGTACGACAGCCCGGGCTTCGCGGGCTTCAGCGCGTCGTTGGCGCACGCCCTCTCCGAAGGTCAGGGCGGCGGCAACAGCGCGGCCCGCATCGCCTACACCCAAGGCCCCCTGGCAGCGTCGCTGGCCTGGCAGAGCGTGCGCAAGGACCCGCAGAGCTTCGCGGACGGCACTTCGCCCAATGACACCCGCGCGTGGCAACTGGCGGCGTCCTACGACTTCGAGGTGGTCAAGGTGTTCGCCCACCTGGGCCGCATCGAGAACCGGGGCACGGCCGCCGTGCCCCTGAATGTGGCCTACCGCGTGTGGGACGTGAGCGCCGCCATGCCCGTGGGCGCGGGCCGCGTGCTGGCCGGCTACGCCGTGCGCCGCACGGGCGACGCGGTAGGCCCCGTGCCCGCCACGGTGGCGGGCGGCAATGTGGAGCGCAAGGTGCTCACCGTGGGGTACGACTATTTCCTGTCCAAACGCACCGACCTCTACGCCCTGGTGATGCGCGACAGCACGCGCACCAGCACCCTGCCCGCCCCGCCCTCGGTGGTCGGCGCGCAGGGCACGGGCTTTGCCGTGGGGGTGCGCCACCGGTTTTGAAGTGGATGTGAGTCTCCATCCAATGTTGGGGCACCTTCGGGTGCCCCTTTTTTTAGAACGGCCTTAGATCGCCACGAGACTGCGGATGCCCTTGACCTGCATCTCGCTGCCCGGCCCGCGCGCGATGACCTCGCCGCGCTCCATCACCAGGTACTCGTCGGCCAGTTCCTCGGCGAAGTCGTAGTACTGCTCGCACAGCAGCACAGCCATGCCGCCGTCGGCCAGCTTGCGGATGACACGGCCGATGTCCTTGATGATGCTGGGCTGGATGCCCTCGGTGGGTTCGTCCAGGATCAAGAGGCGCGGGCCGGGCGCAAGGGCGCGGGCGATGGCCAACTGCTGCTGCTGCCCGCCCGAGAGGTCGCCGCCCCGGCGCCGCAGCATCTGCTGGAGCACGGGAAACAGCTCGTACAGGTGCGGCGGTACGGGGGTGGACGCCTTGCGGTAGGCCAGGCCCATGCGCAGGTTTTCTTCCACCGTGAGGCGGCCGAAGATCTCGCGGCCCTGGGGCACGAAGCCGATGCCGGCGCGGGCGCGGTCGTAAGGCGCGGCCTTGTCGATGGGCTGGCCGTCCAGCGTGATGGCGCCGCTCTTGATGGGCACCAGGCCCATCAGGCTCTTGAGCAGCGTGGTCTTGCCCACACCGTTGCGGCCCAGCAGCACCGTCACCTTGCCGGGCGCGGCGGAGAGGCTCACGTCGCGCAGGATGTGGGAGCCGCCGTAGTATTGGTTGATGTTCTGGACTTTGAGCATTTTTGGCCTCTGGCTCTTATGTAGCAAGCGCTGGCAGCTATCAAGATAGTAGTTTCAGCGCCCCAGGTAAACCTCGATCACGCGCTCGTCGGCCTGCACCTGGTCGAGTGTGCCTTCGGCCAGCACGGAGCCGTCGCACAGCACCGTCACCTTTTCGCTGATGGTGCGGATGAAGGACATGTCGTGCTCCACCACCATCAGCGAGTGCTTGCCCTTGAGCGTCAGGAACAGCTCGGCCGTGCGCGCGGTTTCCTCGTCCGTCATGCCGGCCACGGGCTCGTCGAGCAGGAGCAGCTTGGGGTCCTGCATCAGCAGCATGCCGATCTCCAGCCACTGCTTCTGCCCGTGGCTCAGGTTGCCCGCCTGCCGCGCCACGCCGTCTGCGAGGTGGATGGTGTGCAGCACCTCGGCCAGCCGGTCCGACTGCACGGAGTCGAGGCGGAAGAACATGCTGGACTTCACGCCCTTGTGCGTCTTGAGCGCCAGCTCCAGGTTCTCGAACACGCTGAGCTGTTCGAACACCGTGGGCTTCTGGAACTTGCGGCCGATCCCCAGGCTGGCGATCGCGGGTTCGTTGTGGCGCAGCAGGTCGATGGTGGAGCCGAAGTACACGGTGCCGCGGTCGGGCCGCGTCTTGCCGGTGATGATGTCCATCATCGTCGTCTTGCCCGCGCCGTTGGGGCCGATGATGCAGCGCAGCTCGCCGGGGGCGATGTCCAGGCTCAGGCC
>Ga0206116_1001502_pt1 | contig 12284 bp, 9 predicted proteins | sample 3A1Ametagenome_FD_178000 | JGI IMG/M metagenome (GOLD analysis project Ga0206116, IMG submission 178000) | Enriched microbial communities from leaf-cutter ant dump, University of Wisconsin, Madison, United States - 3A1A | ecosystem: Environmental > Terrestrial > Nest > Insects nest > Nest dump...
GATAAAGCCGGAATTGCTCTGATCCTATGCAATAAACCCCAGGCCGGTGTATTGACGATCGCTGAAAAAGAGGGCATTGAAGCCGTACTTATAAATAAAGAGCAGTATAAAAAAGATGGATACGCATCATTTTTAAAAGAAAAAGGAATAGATTTTGTAATACTTGCCGGTTTTTTAATGAAAATCCCCCAACCGCTGATCGATGCCTATCCACAAAAAATAGTGAACATTCACCCGGCGCTTTTACCTAAATACGGTGGGAAAGGCATGTATGGATCGTTCGTGCATGAGGCCGTGGTAAATAATAAAGAAAAGGAAAGCGGCATTACTATTCATTACGTGGATGAACATTATGACCATGGCGCGGTGATCTTCCAGGCTACTTGCGAAGTATCGGCAGACGATACCCCCGATACGCTGGCGCAGAAGATTCATAAACTGGAGCACGCTCATTTTCCCGCAGTTATTGAAGGTATAATTACTGCTATTTAAAGAATGGCCTGGAAAACGGCTGCAGCCCGGATTATGAGAGAACACGATCCCAAAAATAATAAATAGGAGCCGCTGCCCATATTCGCTTACGATATGGAAGACGAAGACATTGTAAAACAGAGCATTTTAAATTTTTACCAAAGCTTTTGCAATTTGTTTGGTTGCTTTGCCGTCCTGATTTTTAGTTTGAAAAGGTTTATAATTATACTATTATTGGTTTCCAGCTTTTTAGCGCAGGAGGCAAATGCTCAGGTTACGATAAGAGGAACCGTATTTGATAGTTCGGGTATTTACCCGGTTCAGTTCGTTTCGGTTTTGTCCACTTCGGGTACAGGAACCATTACCAATATCGACGGCGATTATAGCATCACGGTAAGCGAACAGGATTCAATATGGTTCAGCTACCTGGAAAAACCTACCCGGAAATTCGCGGTAAAAAGCATCAGGACGCCTTATGCCTTTAATATTTCGCTGCAAACATTTGTACAACTGCTGCCGGGGGTAAAGGCCAGGATAAAAGATTATAAACGCGATTCCATACAAAACAGGCAGGACTATGCAAAATATTTCGATTACCAGAAACCGGGCCTGAAAGTAAGTTCACTGAGTGATGGAACCGTCGGCTTTGACCTGGATGAGATCATTAATTCTTTCCGTTTTAAAAGGAACCGGCAAATGCTTTCTTTTCAAAACCGGCTGGTTAGCCAGGAACAGGATGCTTTTATAAAACATCGTTTCAGCAAAGCCCTGATCAGGCGGATAACGCAGGCGGATAACGACAGCATTATCAGCCAGTTTATTATCATGTACCAGCCTTCCTTCTTATTTGCCTCTACTGCAAACGATTATACTTTTCATAAATATATAAAAGACTCATACGAGCGTTTTAAAAAGGGCCTTATGCCCGGCCCACTTTGGCTGGAAGGCGCTACAACCGATGAGGTGCCAATGATCTACAGGCGCTCTGATAATTAATACAGTATGGTAAAGGGGTGGGGCGGCCGATCAAAATATCCCCGAGAATAGTACATTGCGCTTTTTGGTCAGACCCATTTTAACTTTTCTTCATTGGCTGGCTGAGCATCTTGCTTAAGAACTCCGGCGTAATGCCGATATAGGAGGCCACATATTTCTGCGGCAAAGTTTGAATAAGAGAAGGGTACCTTTCACAAAAGTTACGGTAACGCTCCGAAGCGGTAAGACTCAATGAGTCGATCAATCTTTGCTGGAACGTGGCCAGGGAGCGTTCAGACAATATCCTGAAATAACGTTCCAGTACAGGAATAGCTTTATACAGGTCATCCAGATCAGACTGTCTGATCAAAATAATTTCACTATCCTCGATCGCATCTACATTCAGTGTTGCCGGCTGATGGTATAAAACGCTTTTCATATCTGCGATCCACCATCCCGCAGGTGCGAACTGCAGGATATGCTCGGCTCCGTTCTCATCAATAGAATAGCTGCGGAGGCAACCACTGTTTACAAATGCAATATGCCGGGGGTTATCTCCCTCCTTGAAGAGAAAATACTTCTTTTTTAGTTTTTTCTCTTTTAAAGATGCCTCCAGAATAGCGGCCTCATTGCTATTCAATGAAACATGTTTTGAAATACTTTGCAGTAATAGTTCGTAATCCATATAATTGGTTGGTCGATATTACTTTAAAAATCCAGCAACTGCTCCATACACACTTCCAGCCGGGCATTTGCCATAAAATTTTTTTCCAGCTCTTTATTAAAAGGAACCGGGGTATCGAGCGAGGCGCAGCGCATCACCGGCGCGTCCAGCGTATTAAAACAATGCTCACTGATCCAGGCTGCTATTTCTGCACCTACGCCTCCTGTTAAGGTATCTTCATGCAAAACCAATACACGGCCTGTTTTTTCTGCTGTATTTTTAATGGCACCAAAATCCAAAGGCTGTAATGTCCTGAGGTCAAGTATCTCAATAGATATCTCAGGGTGAGCAGCAGCATATTCTTCTGCCCATACAACCCCCATTCCATAGGTTATGATGGAAACTTCGTCTCCAGACCGCACTATTCTTGCTTTCCCGATCTCTACTTCATAAATATCATCAGGCACCTCTCCCGAAAGGCCCCGGTATAACGCTTTGTGCTCAAAATATAGCACGGGATTGGGATCGTTGATAGCAGCGATCAGTAATCCTTTTGCATCGCGCGGAGTAGAAGGATACACTACCTTTAAACCGGGCGTATGCATAAACCAGGCTTCATTGCTCTGGCTGTGAAAAGGCCCCGCACCTACGCCACCGCCGGTTGGCATACGGATGACCACATTTGCATTTTGCGCCCACCTGTAATATATCTTCGCAAGATTATTCACAACCTGGTTGAATGCCATCGTAGCAAAATCTGCGAACTGCATTTCTACCACCGCTTTATATCCTTCCAGGCTCAGCCCTAAAGCGGCCCCTACAACAGCGCTTTCGCATACAGGTGTATTTCTTATCCTGTCTTTCCCGAACCTTTCTGCAAAGCCTTCAGTTACTTTAAACGCGCCCCCGTATGCGGCAATATCCTGCCCCATAACCACCAGGTTATCCTGTGCTTCCAGGCATTGAAAAAGGCCTTCCTGTATGGCTTCAATAAACCGCTTTTCAGAAATATTGTTTTCATCTACATTCAGCAATGTTTCGTTTTGCTCATGAGGGCAATACACATCATTAACCTCAACCATTGTATCAATAATAACCGGTATAGTTTCTTCTTCTGCCAGCACCAGCTCTTCAGCAATATTATTCCTAATGCCCTCCCTGATGGAATGTGCCTCCTCTTCGGTAATTACCTGGTGCGATAATAAAAACTGTTCAAAGCAGGTAACTGGATCTTTCTTTTCCCAAAGCTCCAGCAATTCCGCGGGAACATATTTTGTTCCGCTTGCTTCCTCATGTCCCCGCATACGGAAAGTAACACACTCAATAAGATAGGGTCTTTGATTTTTAATGCAATAATCACGCACTCCTTTAATAGTATCATAAACAGCCAGGATATTATTACCATCTATGGTTATCCCTTCCATACCATAGCCTTTAGCCTTATCAGCAAGATTAATGCAACGGTACTGTTCCTGGGTAGGTGTGCTTAGCGCATAGCCATTGTTCTCTACCAAAAAAATTACCGGCAGGTCCCAAACCGCAGCAATATTTAAGGCTTCATGAAAATCGCCTTCGCTGGTGCCACCTTCTCCTGTAAAAACTAAAGTAACTTTGTCCTTTCCTGCAAGCTTATCTGCAAGGGCTATCCCGTTGGCAACGGCCAGCTGCGGTCCCAAATGAGAGATCATCCCACAGATATGATGCTCCCTGCTCCCGAAATGAAAACTGCGTTCGCGTCCTTTGCTATAACCATTCTGATGGCCCTGCCATTGATTAAATAAGCGATGCAGGGGCATTTCCCGTGTAGTGAAAACCCCAAGGTTCCGGTGCATCGGCAGAATCCATTCGTCCTGCTCTAAAGCAAAGGTAGCGCCTACAGCGATGGCTTCCTGGCCTATACCGCTAAACCACTTGCTTATTTTCCCCTGGCGCAATAATATCAGCATCTTTTCCTCTGTAAGCCGTGGGTACAGGATGCTGCGATACATTTGCAGGAGCTGGGTGTCAGATAAATCTTTCCGATCGAATTGCATAATACAAACCTAGGTTATTTTTATGTACGATATATGAAGTACGATATACGAGTCATGATGTACTATCCGTAACAAAAAATGGCATAAGGCTTGTTTAATTATTGTATTTTGTGATATCATTATGAGAAAGCCCCTGCTGTTCATCTCCCTGTTTTTTTTGACGATTGAAATATTCGCCCAATACCGCATAGAGCGCTACGATACCAGCTATTATATGTCTTACCGGAACAAACTGATATTGGGAGCTCTGGCCAATAAAAAAAACACCGTTTTTAAAACCGGCGCTGCAGAAGCATATCATGCGCTGAGATTCAGGCCAAACAGCCCCGGACGCCTGGGTATTTCGGCAGAACACGATTTTATAAGTATCAGCGCTACATTTGGCGTTAACGGGCTCGACCCCTCTTATTCTAAAAATAAAGGTAAAACCAGGCAAACCAATTTGCAGATGAGCTTTACCGGCATAAAAGTGCTGGCCGATATATATTTTCAAAAGTATAAGGGACTTTATCTTAATACGGGCACAATCGATGCTATTGCTCCTGCTGGTAATAAATATTACACCAGGCCCGATATTCAAACCGAGCTATATGGCACCACAGTAACCCTGATCGGCAATAGCAGGAAATTCAGTGCGCAGGCAGCTTTTTTATTAGATGCCTGGCAAAAGAGATCCGCAGGCTCTTTGTTATATGGCGGAGAGCTCTTCTATGGATCGGTTAAGGGCGACAGCGCTTTTATACCTTCCGCACTTGAAGAAACCTACCCGCATACTACAGTTTCAAAAATTAATTTTACAACCTTCGGACCAGGACTGGGGTATGGATATACGCTTGTGCTGAATAAACACTTTTTTGTTACCGGCATGGCATCGCTCAACGCTGACGTAAGCTATATTAAAGAACAAAACGAGGATAACAGTCAAAACAGTTCCTGGAAATTTAACCCCAACCTGAAAGCAAAAGGAGCGATCGGCTATAATACTGAAAACTGGGGCATAGGGCTTTCTTATGTTTCCAACCGGCTTTTCTTTACAGGCACTGATGTGGATTCCCGCTATCTTAATTATAACGATAATTATAAGCTGATGTATGTCCGCCGTATTAATGCCGGAAAGACCATTCCTAAAATAACCGGGTTTGCAGGCAGGGTTATCAATGCGATAGGCCTGGGCTTTTTGATCAACTAAATAACCACCAGCTCATAAAAATCTTCGGGGATTAAATACTTATTGGCGGTTTCCTGTAATTCGGCGGCAGTAATACTTTTGATATTTGAAATATAGCGGTTAAAGAAGTCGTTATCGAGATCGTTCAAAATAATGTTTTTCCACCGGGCTATCATCTGGAACGGACCATCCAGATCACCCAGGATAGAGCCCATCATAAAATTTTTCACCAGCATCAGCTCCTCCTCATCTACCGGCTCATTTCGCAAAAGCTCCATCTCTTTATATACTTCACTGATAGTAGCCTCGCTAACATCCCGCCCCGCCTCAGTAGTGATCATCCATCCGTTTTCCTTTTTATTACCCATCAGGTAGCTATGTATACCATAGGTATACCCCTTATCTTCACGTATATTGGCCATTAACCGGCTACCAAAAAAGCCGCCAAATAAAATATTCAGTACCTGCGCCTTTAAAAAATCAGGGTGGTGCCTGTTGCCAAAAGGCCTTGCCAATCTGATAGAAGTCTGCGCGCTCTTTTCATCATTTATAACGAGAAACTTTTTCTGTTGAGCCGGTTGTATAGAATAGGCTTTAGCGGCAGCCTCGTTATTGGCAAAATCGCCGAAGTGCTCATTCAGCATGGCTTCCAGGTTAGCCGGTAGTTTTCCGGCCACAAAAATCTTAAATGCTCCCTGCTTATAATGCTGCTCATAAAAACTTAAAAGCTCTTTCCTGGTTAAAGCGTCAAAATCCTCATGCCTGCTAAACCGGCCATAAGGATGCTGCTCTCCAAAAAGATAAGTGTCGATGAGGCGCCCGGCCACAAAACTGCTTTTTTTCAGGTTCACTTCCAGCTTCTGCTTCATGTTTTGTATGGCTATATCCATTTCACTCTGCAAAATGGAAGCTTCGGAAAATATCTCCCGTATTACAGGCAGCAGCTTCGTTGTATGTTTTGTAAGCGTATGTAGCGTAACTGTTGCCAGTTCAGCGCCGCAATTACGGCTCAGGTGAGCGCCATAGTATTCAAAATGCTCATTGATCTCAAACGCTGTTTTGGTTGTGGTACCATTTTTCAATAAAAAATTAGTTATCGCCGCCTGCAGGTTTTTTTCTTCAAACCAGTTACCAGCATCAAATACCCACTCTATTTGCAGCACCTCTTCGGTTCCTGCATCAATGGCGTATACTTCCACTCCGTTCTTTAGTATATATTTCTGGTACGGTTGTAATTGCAGGTTGAAGTTTACAGCATCTACTATCGGCGGCGCTATGGTTCTGTTGAGCATTTCCAAAATTTAAACCGCAAATATAGTCGGAGAGACCGAAAGTCTGAAAAGTTGCAGGTCGGGAAGTCCGGGGTCGGAGGTCCGGGAATGTTGTCTTGAAGTTGAACGTAGCTAAAGGAGACTGAAAATAGTTGATGTTTTGTCCTTATTAATTCTCTAACCTGCTTCAGCCCTGCCGGTCAGGTGAACGTCGGACATCCGAGCCCTGACTTCATCACATTTCTGCTCCACTTCATCACATTTTATTTACGCCGCCTGCAATTGTGGTTTAATCTTGCACCATTAAATATAATTACGGATGAAAGCAAAAGAAATATACAGGAAAGTGGAATTCTGGATCGTTACCATTATTGCGGCCTCATTTATACTAAGCTTTTTGATAATGAGTAAGAATGCCGAGTCACATGGTTCCTATTGGTTCAGTTTTTACCATATTCAGTATAATTTTTATAAACACCTGTTTATGCCCTGTCTGGCGCAAGTAATTATTTATTACAGTGGCTTTCTTTTTCTTACCAGGTTTATTGATGAAAAAAGGGATGACTGGGCAAAAGCCGGTGGCGTATTCGGATCTTACCTTATTATTGCCACATTAATAGCCGTTACCAATACTTATACAGATGGATGGAAGTTTGGAAAATTTTCGGACCAGGACGAAGTATATAATGATATTTTTATTGACAGCTTTACCACCGTTGCTATTGTATTTATTATTTATATAGCATATTATATTTTGAAGGAATTTATATTTCGAAACATACATATCAGAAAATTCTCTGCAACATCGAAAAAGAAATTCTGGAACAGTTTATTAGCCATTGCCTGCTGGATTGCAGTACTGATAATATTCGGAACAAATCATTCGCCGGAAGGTGTTGCTGTTTTTGGCATTGGCGTACCATACATTGCCCTGCTTGTTTGGTTACATCTCCGCTACTTAATTCCGCTTGCAGGTAGGGAGCGGTATAAAAGCAAGGCTTATTGGATACGCATTATACCTATTGTGTTTCTTTTAAGTTTAATAGCGGGGGCAATAAGTATGGGGGTAACGGGCTCAAATGAATTTGCAGGGGCATTTGTTATGTATTTCTTCCTTACAATCCCAATAGTGCTTCCGTTAATCTGGTTTATTTCAAAAAACAAACAGGAGAAAGATACATTGCAAACAGCCTTGGGCTCATCACAGGCTAACCTGAGTCTGCTGCGTTCCCAGATCAATCCACATTTTTTGTTCAATGCACTGAATACCCTGTATGGGACCGCTTTGCAGGAAAACGCGGAGCGTACCGGCGAAGGCATTCAAAAGCTGGGCGATATGATGCGTTTTATGCTACACGAGAACATGCAGGAAAAGATTTCACTGGCACGTGAAGTGGATTATCTGAATAACTATATCGATCTGCAGAAGCTCCGTACAGCCGCATCTCCTGCAATAATCATTCAAACCAATATTGAAGAGCAGTTGAACCGGCTCGATATTTCGCCCATGCTGCTGATCCCATTCGTGGAAAACGCTTTCAAGCACGGCATCAGTTTGCAACAGCCATCGTTTATAAATATTTCATTGCATACCAAGGAACATGTATTGTTTTTTGATGTGCATAACAGCGTACATCCTAAAAGCGATTACGATCCCGAAAAAATGAAAAGCGGCATCGGACTGCAAAACGTGAAGCAAAGACTGGCGCTGCTCTATCCTAAAAAGCATGAATTAATTATAAGAGAAAGCGCAAAGGAGTTTTTTGTGCATCTCACTATAAACTTATAGATATGACTGTTATAACAAAAATAATTGCCCTGGTATTGCTTACCGTCCCGGCCCAGGCACAGTTCTGCTTAAGCGGTAAGATCGACCAGTTCCATAAGAGTACGTTATTTGTAAACATTCCGTACGTATTTGGGTACTCCAAGGAAAATAATATCCCGATCTCTGTTAATACAGATGGCTCTTTTGATGTAATACTTCCCATACAAAAAGAAAAATTTGTTTTGTTAAATTACAATAAGCAAGAGTTCTGCTTATACATGCGGCCCAACGAAACGCTGCACGTTTTCATTGACAGCACAGGAAAGAATATAAAGCCCGAGAGTGGTTCTTTGCTCCCTGAAAATGAAATACTCACAGCCTGTAACCTTTATGAATATCCATGGTTTTTGCAAAATCATTTATCAGAAGACTCTGCTGCAGTACTTTCCAAAGAGTCCGCCGGTTCTATTTACAGGCAGTTCGCTCAACCCTGGCTTAATCAAACCCAGCAGAAAGAAGCGCTTGTTTCCAAAAGCACATTGCCTGAGCGCACAAAGCAGTTATTTATACAGGAAATAAAAGCTTACGCAAGATGCCGTGCAAATGAGTTTGCATGGAACTTCATGGGTAATCAGCAACTTTCTGCCTTTTACAAATTGCTGTACGGAAACATTTCCCCCAAACCTGTTATCACTAATCCCGGGCCTATGTATTATATGTTCGTAAGATACTACAATGGTTTTCTGGAAAGTGATGCAATGGAAAAGATGAAAACCGGTAACATACAACTAAACGAGCCTTTGCCCTATTATAATATCAGCCTGGATAGCGGTAATGTAATTGTAAAGAAAAAAGGGAAAGCCTACCTGAACTGGCTTGCTGTTAAAAACACAAATGATGCTTTTGTTGCAGAAGCTTTCCTGGCGCAACAATTATTTTCTGCTATTACTGATAAAGACATAACTATCGCCCGCGAGCTTTTGACTACGTTAGCGAATACTTATCCCAATAGTCAATACCATAATGAATTAGAAAACAGGGTCGATGAGTTAGAAAATATATTGCTGCGAAATGCGAATAATAATAATATCCGGATTTTTGATGGGTATAAAAACGTTCAATCTATTTATACTGTTATCAACTCATTAAAGGGGAAAGTTGTGTATTTAGATATTTGGGGAACCTGGTGCGGGCCTTGTAAGGCGGAATTAAAACACGCACCCGAACTAAAAGCGTATTTCAAGGATAAAGACGTTGCCTTTGTATATTTAGATATGGATGACAATGAAAAAGATACCGTCTGGAAAGATTTTATAAGAGTAAACGAATTATCAGGTGTTCATCTTAGAAAAAACAGGGATGAAATTGAAGCATTCTGGAGAGAGCTCCTGGCAAATGACCCTGACAAAACAACGTATTACCCACAATATTTTATATTTGATAAAAAAGGTAAGCTTGTGATGACAAAGGCTAAAAGGCCCAGTGAAGGCCCAGGGCTTTATGAACAGATAGAGTCGGTATTAAATCAATAGATCGTTGTTTTATCTTTTAATGACTAATATTAAATACTTCAGTTGACCGCCATAGCCATAGACGATGAGCCCATTGCGCTGGAAGTGATCAAAAATCACGCTTCCAAAGTGCCCTTTGTAGAACTGAAAGCCACGTTTACGAACGCTTTTGAAGCGATCGGTTATTTACAGAACAATAAAACAGACCTGCTTTTTTTAGATATAAAAATGCCGGACATCAACGGTATCGAGTTCTTTAAAACCTTAACGAGTCCTCCAATGGTTATTTTTACTACCGCTTACAGTGAGCATGCTGTTGAGGGGTTTGAAGTAGCCGCCGTAGATTATTTATTAAAACCCTTTTCTTTATCAAGGTTTCTAAAAGCCTGCACCAAGGCCAATGAACTGCTGGCGCTAAAAGCAGGTAGCAACAGGAGCCTTAATTACATTTTTTTAAAAGATGGGTATGAGCAGGTAAAAGTATTTTTTGATGATATTTTATATGTAGAAGCGGCGGGCAATTATCTTAATTTCTTTTTAAGCAATAACCAAAAGCTGCTTACCCGCTCTACTATAAGCGACATAGAGATACAACTGCCGGAAAATCTTTTCACCCGTATCCATCGCAGCTATATCGTGGCTAATAATAAAGTGAACAGGTACAATAAGCAGGCAGTGTTTATTGACCTGAAAGAGATCCCGATCGGGAATACCTATCAGTTTACAACAAAATAGACAGAGCTATAAGGTTTTAAAAACCTTATAGCTCTAATTCTTTGCAAAATAATACAGCGTGCTGCTGTTCTCTTTCGTAAAAATATTGTTGGCCGTTTTATTGATTTCTGCTGCTGTAACATCAGCATATTTCTGCAGTTCAGTATTCATCATATTAGCGTCTCCCAGCAACTCGTAAAAGGCCAGGCTGGCCGCGCGGTTCAACACGCTCATATCTTCAAAAGCCATCATGCTTTCTGTTTTATTCTTTACCTTTTCCAGCTCTTCGTTTGAGATCAGATTTTGCCTGATATGATCCAGTTCCGCTTCCACAGCAGCCTCCGCAACCTTCATATCCACTCCCTTTACCAGTTTGCCTTCAATAGCCAAAAGTCCCGGGTCGAGGCTGCCAAAATGATAGCACTGGATATTTACAAATAACTGCAGTTCCTTCACCAGCTTCTGATACAGGCGGGAAGACTCTCCACCACCCAAAATATCGGTAAGCAGGTCCATAGCATAATACTGCGGGCTCATGCGGCCATCTATATGCCAGGCTTTATAAAAGGCATCCAGCGGCACTTCTGCTCTTACTTCTTCCACTCTTGCCTCAAGCTGCATTTGCTCTACAGGGAGATGGCGCGCATAGTTTTCTCCCGGCTCAATGCTGCCAAACCATTTTTTTGCAAGCCTTTTCACTTCAGCAGTTTCCACATTTCCGGCAACCACCATTATAGCATTGTTGGGCCTGTAATGCCTGAAAAAGAAATTTTTTACATCCCCTAACTGTGCTTCTTCAATATGTGCCAGCTCCCGGCCAATGGTCATCCATTTATAAGGATGCTCCTTATAGGCCAGCTCGCGCATCTTAAACCAGGCATCCCCGTAAGGCTTATCAATATAATGCTCCTTAAATTCCTCGCATACTACTTTTCGCTGCACTTCCAGGCTTTTTTCGCTGAAAGCAAGAGACAACATGCGATCGCTTTCCAGCCAGAACGCGGTTTCCAGGTTTTCGGCAGGCAACTGTATATAATAATTGGTAAGATCGTTGGTGGTGTAGGCGTTGTTTTCTCCACCAGCCATCTGCAACGGTTCATCGTAGTCCGGCACATTTACCGAACCGCCAAACATTAAATGCTCGAAAAGGTGTGCGAAACCAGTTTGTTCCGGATTTTCATCCCTTGCACCCACATCATACAATATATTCATTACCGCTAACGGTGTAGATCTATCCTGGTGCACAATCACGCGCAGCCCGTTATTCAAAATAAATTTTTCAAAATGTACCATGGGGCGAATATACGCCGAAACTGATTTTATACTCCTTTGGGGGTTTCCATAGCCACTATAATAGCATTATAATTTTGTTGTACGATGCTGATATTGGGATGTCCTGGCGGTAATACCTTTTTTAAGATCAAAAGCGCTTTTTTACCATATTTTTCAGCTTCCTCATACTCGCCCATATCCTTAAACACCGCTGCCAGATTGGAATAGCTTATGGCCGTGTAAGGATGCTCCAAACCAAAGTTTCGCTCGTCCAATGCAACCGCTTTTCGTAATAAATTGCACGCCTCCTCATATTCGCCTAAATCCTGAAGTACTGTTGCCAGATTGGAATAGCTTATGGCCGTGGAAGGATGCTCCAAACCAAAGTTTCGCTCGTCCAATGCAGCTGCTTTTCGTAACAAATCTCGCGCCTCCTC
>Ga0206116_1001503_pt1 | contig 12283 bp, 11 predicted proteins | sample 3A1Ametagenome_FD_178000 | JGI IMG/M metagenome (GOLD analysis project Ga0206116, IMG submission 178000) | Enriched microbial communities from leaf-cutter ant dump, University of Wisconsin, Madison, United States - 3A1A | ecosystem: Environmental > Terrestrial > Nest > Insects nest > Nest dump...
GTGAAAGCTCTAAAATTGAGGGTTTTCACCGACCCACACAACCATTGTCATGACCCACGTCGTCTCCGAAAACTGCATCAAGTGCAAGTACACCGATTGTGTGGACGTGTGCCCTGTGGACTGCTTCCGCGAAGGCCCGAACATGCTCGTCATCGACCCCGACGAGTGCATCGACTGCGCCGTGTGCATCCCCGAATGCCCGGCCAACGCCATCTTCGCGGAGGAAGACCTGCCCGCCGACCAACTCGCCTTCATCAAGATCAACGCCGACCTGGCCTATGCCGACGGCTGGAAGAGCATCACCAAGCGCAAGCCCGCGCTGCCCGACGCCGATGAATGGAACGGCAAGCCCGGCAAGGTCAACGACCTGATCAAGTGATCGCCGCGAGCCGCCCCGCGCCACAGGAAACCGATGCCGTCGTCATCGGCGCGGGGCCGGTGGGCCTGTTCCAGGTCTTCCAGCTCGGGCTGCAGGGCATCGCGGCCCATGTGATCGACGCCCTGCCCCACGCGGGCGGCCAGTGCGTGGAGCTGTACGGCGACAAACCCATCTATGACATTCCGGGCGTGCCCGTGTGCACCGGGCGCGAGCTGGCGGCGCTGCTGCTGCGCCAGATCGAGCCCTTCAACCCCCAGTGGCACCTGGGCGCGCTGGTGGCGGCCCTCACCCCGCAGCCTGACGGGCGCCTGCTCGTCGAGACATCACAGGGCGCGCGGCTCCTGGCCCGCGCCGTCTTCATCGCCGCCGGCGTGGGCGCCTTCGTGCCGCGCACGCTCAAGGTCGAGGGCATCGAGCGCTTCGTGGGCACGCAGGTGCACTACCAGCACCTGCCCAGCCCGGCCGCTGCGGCGGGCCGGCATGTGGTCGTCCATGGCGGCGACGAGGCAGCCGTGGCCCTTGCGCTGGCCCTGGCCGATGCCGCCGAGCCTCCCCAACGCATCACCCTGCTGCACCGCCGCGACGCCTTCCAGGCCGCGCCGGAGTTGCTGGCGCGCCTGCAGGCCCTGCGCGGCGCGGGCCGCATCCACGTCACCGTGGGCCAGATCACCGGCCTGGACGTGCGGGACGACGGCCGCCTCGCCGCCCTGCAGCTGGTGGACGCCGAGGGCGCCGCGCAGCGCCAGCCGCTGGACCTGCTCGTCCCCGTGCTCGGCATCTCGCCCCGCCTCGGCCCCATCGCCGACTGGGGCCTGGCCATGGACCGCAAGCAGCTCGTGGTGGACACCGAGGCCTTCCGCACCAGCGTGCCCGGCATCTACGCCGTGGGCGACATCAACACCTACCCGGGCAAGCGCAAGCTGATCCTGTGCGGCTTCCACGAAGCCACGCTGGCGGCCTTCGGCGCCGCCGAGGCCCTGTCGGGCGGCAAGGTGGCGCTGCAGTACACGACCACCAGCCCGCGCCTGCACCAATTGCTGGGCGTATCGCACCCAGCCTGACCTACAATTCGCACCGCGTTTCTTCATCACGGAAACGCATTCGCTAGGGGTGCCCCGGCGGCGCAAGCCGCAAGGGCTGAGAGAGTCCCTTTGAACCTGATTGAGATCATCCTCGCGCAGGGAAGCACGTCCGCCAACGCCACGCACCGGCCCCTGCGCCGCACGCCAGCCACGCGGGCCGCCCCTGCTCTGTAGCCGCAACTTACGGAGCCTTCCATGTCCCTCTCCACCGCCGCGCCCGCCAACGAAGCGCTGGCCCCCATTGCACCCGACCGCCGCGTCTTCCAGTGGCGCGACCACGCCTCGCTCTGGTTCAGCCTGGGCGTGGGCCTCTTGGTCATGCAGGTGGGCGCCTACCTGATGCCCGCGCTGGGCACGAAGGAAGCGCTCATCGCCATCGTCGCCGGCTCCATCGTGGGCGCGGGCCTGCTGGGCTGGGTGGCCAAGCTGGGGGCGGACAGCGGCCTGGCCAGCGCGGGCCTGATGCACGCGGTGTACGGCCGTACCTTCGCCAGCCTGCCCATCATCCTGAACATCGTGCAGCTCGTGGGCTGGGGCACGTTCGAGCTGGTGGTGATGCGCGACGCCACCGTGGCCATTGCCCAGCAGTCCGGCGGCATCACGGGCGCGCACTGGCCCGTGCTGGCCACGCTGCTGTGGGGCGGCGTGGTGATGCTGCTCATCAGCGGCTCCATGGTGCAACTGGTGCGCAAGGTCATCGCGCGCGTGGCGCTACCGCTGGTGGTGCTGTCGCTGCTGTGGCTGTCGTGGCAGTTCCTGTCGCTCGCACAGGCGCAGGGCTTCGCGGCCCTGTGGGCGCGCCAGGGCGAAGGCGGCATGGGCGTGCTGCCCGCGCTGGACCTGGTCATCGCCATGCCCATCTCCTGGCTGCCGCTGGTCGCCGACTACGCGCGCCACGGCAAGAGCGGCGGCAGCGCGCTGCGCGGCACCTGGCTGGGCTATGCGCTGGCCAACATGTGGTGCTACGCGCTGGGCGTGCTGGTGGCGCTGACCTTGCCCAGCCAGGACCTGGTGCAGGCCCTGCTGCTGGCCCAGGGCGGGCTGATCGCGCTGTCGCTGATCCTCATCGACGAGGTGGACAACGCCTATGGCGACGCGTATTCGGGCGCCGTGTCGGCCCACAGCCTGCTGCCGCGCTGGGGCGTGCGCCGCTGGGGCTTGGGCCTAGCCGCCGTGTGCACGGCCCTGGCGCTGGTGCTGCCCATGCACAGCCTGGAGCCCTTCCTGCTGCTGCTCAGCTCGGTGTTCGTGCCGCTGTTCGGCGTGATCCTGGGGCGCCTGGCCTTCGGCACCGATGCTCCGGCACTGCTGGCGAAGGCCCGCGCGGTGAACGCGGTGCCCGTGGCGATCTGGCTGGCGGGCGTAGCCGTGTACCACTTGGCGCCCAAGGTGGCGGCGGGGGCGGGCTCGGCCCTGCCGGCGCTGGCGTTCAGCTTCGTGCTGGCGTTTCTCACACGGCCCAGGAACTCCTAGTTTGATAGCTGCCAGCGCTTGCCACATAAGCGCTGGAGGCCGATTTGACCATTATTCCTGGGTGAACACCCGCTGCGCCACCGGCGCATAACCGTGGTTCAGCGGGCCATGGCCGCGCCCCGTGGTGACTTGAGCGCCGGCCGCGATCGCGCCCAGGATGTAGGCGCGCGCGGCCTCCACCGCCTGCACCAGCGGTAGGCCCAGCGCCAGCTGCGCCGCGATGGCCGACGACAGCGTGCAGCCCGTGCCGTGCCCGTTGTGCGTGGCGATGCGCGCAGACTCCAGCCTGCGCACCACGCCATTGCGCAGGGCGAGCAGGTCCACCACCCAATCCCCCGGCAGGTGCCCGCCCTTGAGCAGCGCCGCCGGCGCGCCCAGCACGATCAGGTCCTCCACCGCGCCGGGCAGCGCGTCCGCCCCCTCGATCCTGCGGCCCAGCAGCCAGGCGGCCTCGTCCAGGTTGGGGGTGATCACCTCGACCAGCGGAAACAGCTCCTTCACCAGCACGCCGACGGTCTCCGGCGCGATCAGGCGGTCGCCGCTGGTGGCGACCATCACCGGGTCCAGCACCACGTGCGGCAGCCGGTGGCGGCGGATGGCATCGGCCACCACGCGCACGACCTCGGGCGAGTGCAGCATGCCGATCTTGACGGCATCCACGCCGATGTCCTCCACCACCGCGTCGATCTGCACGGCCAGGAATTCGGGCGGCACGCCATGGATGCCGTGCACGCCCTGCGTGTTCTGCGCGGTGAGCGCCGTAATGGCCGTCATACCGTAGCAGCCCAGGGCGGCGAAGGTCTTGAGGTCGGCCTGGATGCCCGCGCCGCCGCCGCTGTCGGAGCCCGCGATGGAGAGCACGCGCGCGTAGCGCTGCGCCGCTGTGGTGTTGGAATTCATGGGCAAAAATTATGGCCTATGCGCCAGGTCAAAACGGCCTGCCGGGGGTTGTGCTGTAATCCATTTTCAGGACGAAACAGGGGTGCCCCGCCAAGATTGCGTGGGGCTGAGAAATACCCTCGCACCCGATCCAGGTCATGCTGGCGTGGGGAGTTTCCACCAACGGCGCCGCCCCGTTTTGTCCACGCTGCCAGCACATGGACACACCGACGGACATGCCAATCACCCCCTCTTCCTCTTTCGCCATCCTGGGCGCGGGCCTCATGGGCCGCCTGCTCGCGGTGGAACTGGCCCGCCAGGGGCACCGCGTGGAGATCTTCGACGCGGGCAGCCCGGCTGCCGAGCAGTCCGCCGCCACGGTGGCCGCCGCCATGCTGGCGCCGCTGGCCGAATCGGCCATCACCGAGCCCGGCGTGGTGCGCATGGGCCACCATGCGCTCACGCGCTGGCCGCAGCTGCTGGCGCCGCTCGCGCAGCCCGTGTTCTTCCAGCAAAACGGCACGCTGATCGTGTGGCACCGCCAGGATGCCGCCGAAGCCCAGCGCCTCACGCGCCAGCTCGAAGCCAACCAGCGCACCGTGCCCGAGCTGCCCGCGCTGCAAGCACTGGACAGCGGCGCGCTCGCCCAGGCCGAGCCAGCGCTGGCGCACCGCTTCGCCCAGGGCCTGTACCTGCCTGGCGAAGGCCAGCTGGACAACCGCCAGCTGCTCGCCGCGCTGGCGGTGGAAATGCAGCGGCTGCAGGTGCGCACGCACTGGCACGCGCCGCGCTCGCCCGACGCCTTCGCGCCCGGCACATCCGGCCAGCCCGACTGGGTGCTGGACTGTAGGGGCCTGGGCGCCAAGCCACAATGGAACGCCCTGCGCGGCGTGCGCGGCGAGGTGGCGCGCATCCACGCGCCCGACGTGACGCTGCAGCGCCCCACGCGGCTGGTGCACCCGCGCTACCCGATCTACATCGCGCCCAAGCAGGACCACCTGTTCGTCATCGGCGCGACCGAGATCGAATCCGACGACCGCTCGCCCGCCAGCGTGCGCTCCACGCTGGAGTTGCTGTCCGCCGCCTACGCCGTGCACCCCGGCTTCGCCGAGGGCCGCATCCTGGAACTGGCCACGCAGTGCCGCCCCACGCTGCCCGACAACCTGCCCGCCATCCGCCAGCCCCGCCCCGGCGTGCTGGAGATCAACGGCCTGTACCGCCATGGCTTCATGATCGCGCCCGCGATGCTGGACGTGGCGCTCGAAGTGCTGGACACGGGACAATCGGCGCTTTCGCAACGCTTCGACCTCCGGCTCGACCTCGCTCCCGCATTGGCATGAACATTTCCATCAACCAGATCCCGCACGAACTGCCCGAGGGCGCCACGGTGGCCGACGCCGTGGCCGCCATCGCCGCGCGCCCGCCCTTCGCCGTGGCCGTGAACACGACCTTCGTGCCCAACACGCGCTACGCCCAGCAGGCTCTGCAGAGCGGCGACCGCGTGGAAATCATCTCCCCCGTGACCGGAGGCTGAGCCATGACACAAAAAACTACTACCGACCCGCTGGTGCTCTACGGCCAGGCCTTCGAAAGCCGCCTGCTGCTGGGCACCTCGCGCTACCCCTCGCCCGCCGTGCTCGAAGCCGCCGTGCAGCGCGCCCGGCCCGCCATGCTCACCGCCTCGCTGCGCCGCCAGGGCAGCAACCCCGGTGAGAGCGGCAGCGGCTTCTGGGAGCTGCTGCGCCAGCTCAACGTGCCCGTGCTGCCCAACACCGCCGGCTGCCACAGCGCGAAGGAGGCCATCACCACCGCGCAGATGGCGCGCGAGGTGTTCAACACGCCCTGGATCAAGCTGGAGCTGATCGGCGACGACTACACCCTGCAGCCCGACACGCTGAACCTCGTCGGCGTGGCCGAACACCTGATCAAGGACGGCTTTCACGTGCTGCCCTACTGCACCGAAGACCTCGTGCTGTGCCAGCGCCTCGTGGACGTGGGCTGCCAGGCCGTGATGCCCTGGGCCGCACCCATCGGCACCGGGCGCGGCCCCGTCAACCCCTATGCGCTGCAGACGCTGCGCGAGCGCCTTGCCGTGCCCATGCTGGTGGACGCCGGGCTGGGCCTGCCCTCGCACGCCTGCCAGGTCATGGAGTGGGGCTACGACGGCGTGCTGCTCAACACCGCCGTAGCCCTGGCGCAAGACCCCGTGGCCATGGCGGGCGCCTTTGCCGATGCGGTGCAGGCCGGGCGCTCCGCGCGCCTGGCGGGCGCCATGGCGGCGCAGGACGCCGCCCAGCCCAGCACGCCGGTGCTGGGCACGCCCTTCTGGCACCATGCGCAGCATGCGTGACACCCCCAACGCCCTGGCGCAGCAGATCCTTGCGCACCATGCCGACGCCTTCGCGGGCTTCGGCCCCGAGCCCATGCCCGAGCCTGCCGGACAGGAGCCTGCCTACCTCGCCGCGCTGCAGGCCTGCAGCGCCCTGGGCTTCATCGCGCACGATGCGCAGTGCCTGGCCCGCGCATGGCAGGCGCGCACCGCGCGCACCGGCAGCTTCCAGCCGGAGCTGTGGCCCGACGACCCGCAGGACTTCGGCCTGCAGCCGGTGCCCCGCGCCCACGCCTTCGCGCCCTGCCCCAGCAACCTGGGCCTGTATGCCGTACTGCCCGACGCCGCCTGGGTGGGCCGCATGGCCCGCGCCGGAGTGCCCACCGTGCAACTGCGCTTCAAGTCCGCGGACGCCGCCGCCGTCGCGCGGGAAGTGCGCGCCGCCGTGCAGGCCGTGCAGGGCACGCAGGCACTGCTGTTCATCAACGACCACTGGCAGGCCGCCATCGATGCCGGCGCCTACGGCATCCACCTGGGCCAGGAAGACCTGGACGCGCTGAGTCCGGCCGAGCTGCACACCCTGCACACCTCGGGGCTGCGCCTGGGCGTGAGCACCCATGGCTATGCGGAAATGGTGCGCGCAGACGCCGTGGGGCCCAGCTACATCGCCATGGGCGCGGTGTTCCCGACCACGCTCAAGCAGATGGCCACCGCGCCCCAGGGCCTGGGCCGGCTGGGCGCCTATGCGCGCCTGCTGCGCCACTACCCGCAGGTGGCGATCGGCGGGATCGGCGCCGGGCAGTTCGCGGCCGTGCTGGCCACCGGGGTCGGATCGATTGCGGTAGTGCGTGCGCTGGTCAACGCCAGCGAACCGGAGGCGGCCGCCGAGCACCTGATGCGCCTGATGCGCGAAGCAGCCCCCGCTGCCTGAGCGAAGGTGTCATACGGGTTTGCATTCAAGCGTAGAACAAGGCGGGAAGCCGCAGACAGTGCTGTAGCACGGCAAGGCGAACCAACGCAGTTATACGGTTGAAGGCAAATCCGTGTCAGTTCCGCCGGCCCTTGGTCGGTTCCTGCTGCTCCAGCTCCAGCCGCAGTTCCATCAGGTCGTTGTTCATGCCGAAGCCCACCGCCTGGCCTGCGGGCGGCGGCGCGGTCACGGGCACGGGTGGCAGGTCGCTCAGCGTGAGGTGGGGCGGCTCCGAAAGATCGAGGTCCAGCGACGCCCCGCGCGTATCCACGCCCAGCGGCTTGTCGGCATCCGCTGGCGCGTGGCGGGAAAGGTCCTCAAGTTCGAACTCCAAGCCCGCGCCAAGCGAGTCGGGCGGCGACTCGGCCTTGCCGGCATATGCAGCAGCCGCTGCGGCGGCCGGCGGTTCCTGCATCACCACCGCATCCTTGCGGTCCGGCGCCAGCGGCGTGGTGCGCCTGCGCGGCGGCGGCGCGCCACGGGCGCTGGCTGGCGTGGTCTGGGCGATGGCGAGCAGAAGCAGCAGCTCGTCATACGCCGCCATGTCGAACCGCTCCACCGTGCCGCCGCCATCGCGCCGGAACAGGAATTTCTCCAGCAGCGCCAGCACGGAGGGGGAGGTCCACTCGGCCTCGATCTCGGCCAGCGCGTCGGTGTAGTGGTAGAGCATGCGGCCCGTGCGGTGGAAGACCGCGAACTCCGGCACCTGCGCATTGAAGGACTGCATGAACTGCTTGCGCAGCTGGCCGAACTCGTCCACCCGGCTCAGCGTGTGGTACAGCCTCAGCAGCTCCAGGTAGGCCAGCGGAGAAACGTCGCCCCGCTCGGCGATGTGGTTCTTGAGCACCTGGATGGCCTGCTGGTGCTCGCCCACCGAAACGAAGAACTCGGCCTGCTGCTGGATGTCGAAGAGCTCTTCGGGGCTGACGATGTGCAGGTCCGGCTTGTGCGCTGGCGCCGGCGCGGGGGCCAGCGCCTGCGGGACGGACAGCGGCGCCGATGCCGTGACCACGGGCGACGTGTCCACAAACGACGGCACCAGGAGCGCGGCGCCCGAAGCCGGCGCCAGGGGCTGCCGGACGGAGGGCACTACGGGTTCTTCCTGCGTGGGCGCAGTCTCCGAAGGCAGCCAGGTGTCGGCCGGGTGGGGCGTGAGGCCCAGCTCCTCCTCGTGCGCCGCGGCTTCGCGCGCTTCCATCACCGCCACGGAATCGCGCCATGCCCGCACGGCCTTTTCCGAGGCGTTGCGCAGCCGCATCCAGGTCCAGGCCACGAGCAGCAGTGCCGCCAGCAGCAAGCCGGCGAGCACGTACACCACCGTGGCCGGGAATCTCTCGTCCAACGCCTGCTCCAGCTGCTGCTGCGCCTGCGCGGCGCTGGCACGGTCGCGGGTGGCCTGCGCCCGCAGCGCGGCCATGTCGGCCTCCAGGGCCTTGAGGCGGTCGCCGTCCTGGCCAACGTCCTCGGGCTGGGTGTTCAGCGACTTCCACAGCGCAGCAGCCTGCGCTCGCTGGGCCGATGGCTCGTCGGACGGGATCAGCTGCAGCTCGGACGAGGAGCGCAGGGCCACGGGGCGGTCCAGCGAGAGATCCAGGGGCTCGACCACCAGGCGCGCACGGCTGGCCGCCTGGGCGGGGGCTGGTGCGGATTTGGCGGGCGGGCGGGCCGCGCTGCGGGCAGGCGGCGGTACGGGGGCCTGGGTCCTCGCTGCAGGAGCCGGAGATGGCGCGCGTTCCTGCGACGGAGGCGGCAGCACAGGCACCGCTGCAGGCGCGGCAGTCACGGTACGCGGGCCGGGCGCACTGCCCTGCGCCGCCACGCGCGGGGCTTCTGCAGCGCCTCCCGCCGCGAAGGAAGACAGCCGGGCCACATCGACCGGGGACGCGGTGCGCGCCACCGTGGAAGGCAGCTCCGCAAAGAAGGTGTAGCTGCGCGTGACCTTGCCGGAACAGCCGGCGGACAGCGTGACCGTGAGCACCGGTTCGTCCACCGCGATGGCGGCCTGCACCCGCACGGCAGGCGAGAGCCCGCGCATATCGGGCAGCGGCGTGACGCGCACTTTGGCGTCGCCCACCGGAGAATCGCCCGCCACCAGCCGTGCGGTCACGCAGGAAGAGGCCACGTCGGAGCCCGGATCCGGCTGCACGTCGAACGACAGATCCACCGGCGCCCCCAGCACCACCGCGCCCCTGCCGGCCCCCAACGACAAAGCCCAGGCGCCGGCAGCAACCACCCACAGCCCGGTCCCAAAAATGGCGTTACGGATTTTCACAATAGATTCAGTTTCGGTGCGGCCCATTCTTGCACACAAGTCCCTGCTCAATACCACGGCCATAATGGTGCTATGAAAATTCAATTTCACAAGGTCGGAATCGTGGGCACCGGCGCCATGGGCCGGGGCATCGCGCAAATCGCCGCGCAGGCCGGCAGCGAGGTTTTTCTGCTCGACGCCAACCCCGGCGCCGCCCAGGCTGCGCAGGCCGCATTGAAGGAACAATGGGACAAGCTGGTGGCCAAGGACCGCATCGACGCCAGCCAGGCCGGCGCGCAGGCCGCGCGGCTGCACCCCGTGGCGGCGGTGGCGGACCTGGCCCACTGCGACCTGGTGGTGGAAGCCATCGTGGAGCGCCTGGACGTGAAGAAGGCGCTGTTCGCCGACCTGGAAGCCGTGGTGCGTAGCGACGCGGTGCTGGCCACCAACACCTCCTCGCTCTCCATCACGGCCATCGGTGCAGGGCTGCAGCGGCCGGAGCGCCTGGCGGGGTTCCACTTCTTCAACCCGGTGCCGCTCATGAAGGTGGTGGAGGTCATCGCCGGCCTCAAGACCGACCCGGCCGTCTGCACCGCCCTGGCCGCGTACGCCCGGGAAATGGGCCACACCCCCGTGCAGGCGCAGGACACGCCGGGCTTCATCGTGAACCACGCCGGACGCGGCTTCGGCACCGAGGCCCTGCGCATCGTGGGCGAAGGCGTGGCGGACTTCGCCACCATCGACCGCATCCTGCGCGACCAGGTGGGCTTCAAGCTCGGGCCATTCGAGCTGATGGACCTCACGGCGCTGGACGTGTCGCACCCGGTGATGGAATCCATCTACCGCCAGTACTACGACGAGCCGCGCTTCCGCCCCAGCGTGATCACCGCGCAGCGCCTGGCGGGCGGCGTTGTGGGCAAGAAGGCGGGCGAAGGCTTCTACCGCTACGCGGAGGGCGCCGCGCAGGTGCCCGCCGAACCGCCCGTGCCAGTCGTGGACGCCATTCCCCCGGTGTGGGTCTCGCCCCGTGCCGCGCGGCGCGCCGAGCTGTACCAGTTGCTCAAGGACCTGGGCGCCGCCATAGAGACGGGGCAGTCGCCCTCGCCCCACGCCATCACGCTGGTGGCGCCGCTGGGCTTCGACGTGACCACCGTCGCCGTGGTGGAGCGCCTGGACCCGGCGCGCACCATCGGCATCGACATGCTGGTGGAAGACGCCGCCACCAAGCGCCGCGTGCTGGCCACCAACCCGGCCACGCGCGTGGACATCCGCAACGCCGCGCACGCGCTCTTCGCACGCGACGGCAAGGCCGTGAGCGTGATCCGCGACAGCGGCGGCTTCGTCACGCAGCGCGTGGTGGCGACCATCGTCAACATCGCGTCGGACATCTGCCAGCAGGGCATCTGCAGCCCGCGCGACCTGGAAACTGCCGTGACCCTGGGCCTGGGCTACCCGCAGGGGCCGCTGGCCATGGGCGACCGCTGGGGGCCCACCAACATCCTCGAAGTGCTGTTCAACATGCAGACGGTGTACGGCGACCCGCGCTACCGCCCCAGCCCCTGGCTGCGCCGACGCGGCGCCATCGGCCTGAGCCTGCTGCACGTAGAGGAAGCCTGACACCATGCCCGCCGAACTCCAGAGCACCAGCCAGGGGCGGACCCTGGTCCTGACGCTGCGCAACCCTGAGCTGCGCAACGCCATCGACCCTGCGATGTACGCCGCCGGCGTGGAGGCCCTGAGCGTGGCCGAGAGCAGCGCCGACATCCGCAGCGTGGTCATCACCGGTGCCGACGGCATGTTCTGCGCGGGCGGCAACCTGCAGCGCCTGCTGGCCAACCGCCAGCAGCCGCCCGAGGTGCAGGCCCAGAGCATCGAGGGACTGCACAACTGGGTCGAGACCATCCGCACCTACCCCAAGCCCGTGATCGCGGCGGTGGAAGGCGCAGCGGCCGGCGCGGGCTTTTCGCTGGCCCTGGCCTGCGACTTCATCGTCGCCGCGCGCAATGCCGTGTTCGTGATGGCCTACAGCAACGTGGCGCTGTCACCCGATGGCGGTGCGAGCTGGAGCCTGTCGCAGGCCCTGCCCCGGCAGACGGCCACCGAGATCCTTATGTGCGGCGACCGCATCGGCGCCGAGCGCCTGCATGCGCTGGGCGTGGTCAACCGCATTGCCGAGCCCGGCGGCGCGCTGGATGCCGCGCTGGCCCTGGCCGAGCGCCTCAACCAGCGGGCGCCCAATGCGCTCGCCAGCATCAAGGAACTGCTGGGCGAAGCGCCCCACGCCAGCCTGACCCAGCACCTGGGCCGCGAGCGCGACCACTTCGTGAAGAACCTGCACCACATCAACGGCGGCGTGGGCATCTCGGCCTTCCTGGAAAAGCGCGCGCCGCGCTACGAATAGCACCGCCGCGCACTCCTGCACAGGCCCCCGGCTGCCGCCAGCACCGGGGGCTTCTTCTTTTTGCACCCAGACACGCAGGTGACAACCCTGACGCAGGGCCCAGGTCCCTGACGCGACAATGGCCCCGTTTCCAGTCACGCAAAAGACAGACCATGGACGACCCGATTCTTACCATCGAAGAACGTGAAGCGATCAACTCCGGTCGCTGGTTTTCATCCCTTTCACCCTCGCTCCGCCACGACATCCTGCGATGCGCCTACGTCAAACGCTACAAGGACAGCGCCCTGATCTGCGCACGCGGCGACCCGCCCGAGGAATGGATCGCCTGCGCGCGCGGTGCGGTGCGGGTGAGCTCCACCTCCATCTCGGGCAAGCAGATCACGCTGACCTACGTGGAGCCGGGCATCTGGTTCGGCGACGTGGCGATCTTCGACGGGGACCGGCGCACGCACGATGCCTATGCGCATGGCGACACCACCATCCTGTGCGTGGCCAAGACCGACTTCAAGAAGATCCTGG
>Ga0206116_1001506_pt1 | contig 12263 bp, 14 predicted proteins | sample 3A1Ametagenome_FD_178000 | JGI IMG/M metagenome (GOLD analysis project Ga0206116, IMG submission 178000) | Enriched microbial communities from leaf-cutter ant dump, University of Wisconsin, Madison, United States - 3A1A | ecosystem: Environmental > Terrestrial > Nest > Insects nest > Nest dump...
AGTGCGCCACGCCCGCGCCGTGGAACTGCTGCACCGCACCGACCGCCCCATCAAGCAGGTGGCCGAGGCGGCGGGCTTCGTCAACGAAAAGAGCTTCATCCGCGCGTTCCGGGGCTGGACGGGGCATTCGCCCGCCGAGTTCCGGCGGCTGGCCCGCAGCGCGCCGTGACGGTGGCGTGATCCGCACCCAGGCTGGCACGCTTTGCGCACATGGACTTCTACACTGCCCCCATGACCCTCCACCTGTACCACTGCGTCAGCGCCCGCTCGTTCCGCCCCCTGTGGATGCTCGAAGAGCTGCAGCTGCCCTACCAACTCCATATGCTGCCCTTCCCTCCGCGCGCGCTGGCGCGCAGCTTTCTGGAGCTGAATCCGCTGGGCACCGTGCCCCTGCTGGTGCAGGGCGAGGTCCGCATGACCGAATCCGCCGCCATGTGCCAGTACCTGGCCGCCACGCACCCCGATGCGGGCCTGGACGTGCCGCCCGGCGACCCGGCCTATGGCGCCTACCTGAACTGGCTGCACATGAGCGACGCCACGCTGACCTTTCCGCAGACCCTGCTGCTGCGCTATGGCCGCTTCGAGCCCGCCGAACGCCAGCAGCCCCAGGTGATGGAGGACTACCGCCGCTGGTTCCTGGCCCGCCTGCGCGCCGTGGAGGCCCGGGCCGCGCAGGCCGAACACCTGTGCGCGGGCCGCTTCACCGCCGCCGACGTGGCCGTGGGCTACGCCCTGCTGCTGGCGCGCCACCTGGGGTTGGAGGCGCAATTCGGCCCCGCCACCGCCGCCTACTGGCAGCGGCTGCAGCAGCGGCCCGCCTACCGGCGGGCCATGGCGGCGCAGCACGAGGCCGCGCTGGCGCAGGGCGTGCCGACCACGCCCGCGCCGGATACCACGCCCTGACGCATCAGCACCCCAGCAACGCCGGCAGCTCCGCCATGCTGCGGAACACCTGCGCCGCGCCCGCCGCCCGCAGCGCGGTGCCGTCGTCCAGCGGCGCATAGGCGAACACCGTGGCGCCCGCCGCCACGCCGGCGGTGACACCAGTCACCGTGTCCTCCACCACCGCGCAGCGCACGGGCGCGGCCTGCAGCGCGGCGGCGGCCGCCAGGTACACGTCGGGCGCGGGCTTGGTGGCGGGCATTTCGTGGCCGCTGAAGATGCGGCCCGCGAAGTACGGGGCCAGGCCCACCTTGGCCAGCTGCATCTCGACCTTGAGCCGGTCGGCCCCCGAGGCGCAGGCGATGCGCCCGCCGTGGTGGGCGTGCACGCGCTCGATGGTGCCGTGGACGTGCTCCACGGCCAGCAGGCGCTCTTCCAGCGCGGCGTTGCGGCGCTCATAGAAGGCGGCCATCCAGGCATCGGTGAGCGGGCGGCCGGTGTGGGCCTCGATGCGGGCGGCCTCGCTGCGCACGGCCTTGCCGACGAAAACGCGCATGCACTCGTCGACGGTCATCTGCCAGCCCGCTTCCTCGAGCATGTCGCGCAGCACGCCGTTGGTGATGGGCTCGCTGTCCACCAGCACGCCGTCGCAGTCGAACAGGATTGCTTCGAATTTCATAGCTTATAGCGCTTGCTGCACAAGCGCTGGAGGTCATTTTGGTGCATATTCTTCAGGCACGGACATCGCCATCCACATAGAACCAGCGCCCGCCTTCGCGCACGAAGCGGCTGTTCTCGTGCAGGCGCACGGCGCGGCCCTGCACGCGGTAGCGGGCGACGAACTCGACCTCGGCCCGGCCGTCTTCTGTGGCGCGGTGGCCGCGCACCGTGAGCCCCAGCCACTTCGCGCCCGCATCGAAATCCAGCGCCGCCGGCCGCGTGCTGGCGTGCCAGGTGGCGCGCAGGTAGTCGGCGCGCTCCAGCACGAAGGCGGTGTAGCGCGAGCGCATGAGGCTTTCGGCGTCGGGGGCGGGCGCGGCGTCCCATTGGTCGATGTAGCGGCCGCAGCATGCCGCCAGCGGCGCGGCACGCCCGCAGGGACAGGGCGTGGCGCTCATTTCAGCGAGCCGAAGACCTTCTTGAGCAGGGCGCTGCCCGTGCCCACCGGGTCCTGGCGGATCTTCTTTTCCTCTTCGCCGATCATGAAGTACAGGCCGTCCAGCGTCTTGCCCGTCACGTACTGCGACAGGTTGGCGTCTTCCTTGCGGATCAGGCCAAAGCCCGCGGCCTTGCCCGCGAAGCTGTTGTACTGCTGCGTGAGCCCCACCTTCTCGGTGGCCTGCGTGACGACCGGCAGAAAGCGCTCGCCCAGCGGCGCGCGGGTCTTCTCCGCGAAGAAGGCGGTGACGGACGTGTCGCCGCCGGTCAGGATGTTCTTGGCGTCCGTCACCGTCATGTTCTGCACGGCGTTCACCAGCAGATCCTTGCCCATGGGCACGGCGGCCTCGGCGGCGCGGTTGATGGTGGTGACGAGCTCGTCGATGCGCTTGCCCTGGCCGAACTTGCGCAGCAGCTTGGCCGCGTCTTCCAGGTGGCCCGGCAGCGGAATGCGCACCTGGGGGTTGTCCAGAAAGCCGCCGGGCCGCCCCAGCAGCGCCACGGCCGACTCGGCCCCCTTGGCCAGCGCGGCCTTGACGCCGCCGGACGCATCGGCGCTGGACAGGTCGGCCAGCGACAGCGCGTGCGCCTGCTGCCAGGCGGCCAGCAGCAGGGTGCCCATGGCCGAGAGGCCCGCTCGATGAAAACCGCGACGTTGCATGGTGAAGCACCTTCCCGAAAAAACAGCGGCCATTTTTGCAGATACTGTGCCGTGCTTGACTCTGCTGGAGATGGCGATGTTTGCAATGAGCGTGCCGTGGTGGGAATTCGTCGTGCGCGGCGTGGTGGTCTATGTGTTCCTGCTGGTCTTCCTGCGCCTCACGGGCCGGCGGCAGACGGGGCAGTACGCGCCGTTCGACCTGATCCTGCTGCTGATCCTGTCGAACGCGGTGCAGAACTCGATGAACGCGGGCGACAACTCGCTGGTGGGCGGGCTCATCTCGGCCATCACGCTCATCGCCTGCCATGTGGGGCTGGCCCAGCTCACCTTCCGCTTCGCGTGGATGGAGCGCCTCATCGACGGCGCGCCGCAGGTGCTGGTGCGGGACGGGCGGGTGGACACGGCGCTGATGCGCAAGGAGCTGCTGTCCCCCGACGACCTGGAGGCCGCGCTGCGCGCGGGCGGCTGCCTGCACGTCCATGAGGTGGAGCGCGCCACCATCGAGACCAACGGCACCATCACCGTGGTGCTGCGCAGCACGCGGGGCGGCTCCAAGTCAGGGGGCTGACGGACCCGCCCGTCAGTCCGTCAGTCCTTCACGTAGCAGGTCTTGTTCGGGATGACCTGGTCCACATGGCTCTCCACGCTGGCCGCCGTGGGGAAAGGGAGGGTCTGGGACGCATCCCCGGCCAGCACGCACAGGCGCGGCCCCTTGCGCGCCCACACCACGGGGTCGGTGCGGCCGTTGGGCTGGCTCCAGTTGCCCCAGAAGGCCGCCAGCGTGGCCGTGGCGTCCGTGCGGTGGAACACGAAGCTGCCCAGGTCCGTCATGCGGTCTTCCACCGTGGCCGTGCCGGTGCAGCTGGCGTTGGCATAGGTCGCCATACCCATGCGGGCGGTGGCGCGCGCTTCATCCTGCCGCGTGATGCGCCACAGGTTGCGGCCCCAGGTGCCGGGGCGCACCTGCACGCACAGCTCCTGCTTCCAGTCGCCCTCGGGCAGGCCCGCCGCCGCCGTGGCGCAGGCCACTTCGACCGCGCCCACGCTGGCCGACGCCACCGTGCCCGTGCCGTTGCGCACGGTGCAGCTCTGCCCGGCGGGCTGGGTCTTGATGGTGACGGCATACGCCATGCCGCCCGCCAGCGCGGTGGCGAAGGTGAAGCCGCCGTTGGCCGTCACCGCCAGGTCGTCGCGCCCATTGTTCTGCAGCACCAGGGTGCCGCCAGTGAGGCCCGATACCGTGCCGCCCACGGTGTAGGTGGCGGCGGGCAGGTTCTCGCAGGCCACCTGCACGTTGCGCACGTGGTCCGTGGTCACGCGGCCCGTGCCGTTCGACACCGTGCAGCGCTGCCCGGCGGGCTGGCCCTTGACCGTGACCGCGTAGGCCACGCCGCCGTCGAGCAGCGTGGTGAACTGAAAGCCGCCGTTGGCCGTGAGCGGCAGGTCGTTCTCGCCGTTGTTCTGCAGCACCAGCGTCTTGCCCGCGGCCAGGCCGGCCAGCGTGCCGCCCACCGCATAGGCACCGGCCGTGGGCGGCTGCGCGCCGTCGTCGTCACCGCCGCCGCCGCACGCGGCCAGCAGGGCGGCAGCCAGTGCGGCCGAGGACCAGCGCAGCGCGGGCTGCATTGCAGTTGCATGGGTCATGGACTGAAAACTCCTGGGTCGTGAATGAATGGAGGCGGATTCTGTGCAAAGCCGCCACGGCGCGGAACCCTACCGACGTAGGGTTTGCGCGCGGCCGCGCGCCGTGCACACTCGGCAAAATTCGCCCGCCCTCTTTCACCCACACCGCGCCGCCATGCCCGCCTACGCCCTCATCCTGGACGACCACCCGATGGTGGCGCGGGGCACGGCTGAGTACCTGCGGCTGCACCTGCCGCAGATGGAGGTGCACGCGGTGCCCCACGCCGAGGGCCTGTGGCGAGCCGTGCACGAACGCGGCGCGCCCGCCCTGGCGCTCATCGACTTCTGGCTGGCCGAAGGCACGGCGCTGGACCTGGTGGCCCGCCTGTGCGCGCAGTGCCCGCAGACCGCCGTGGCCGTGGTCAGCGGCGACAACGACCCCGCCATCGCCGAGGCGGCGCGCGGCGCCGGGGCGCGGGGCTTCATCCACAAGCAGGAGCCGCCCGAGACCTTCGCCCGCGCCGCGCAGGCGCTGCTGGGCGGGCTGCCGTGGTTCTGCGCGCCGGCGCGTATCCCCAGCGCGACGCAAGGGCGCGAGCTGCCCGTCACGCCCGCCGCGCTGGGCCTGTCGGCGCGCCAGGGCGAGATCCTGGCGCTGGTGCTGCAGGGCCTGCCCAACAAGCGCATCGCGCTGCAATGTGGGCTGTCGGAAAGCACGGTGAAGGAGCACGTGAGCGGCATCCTCACCCGCCTGGGCGCGCGCACCCGGGTCGAAGCCATCACCCGACTGCGCGGCCGCCGGCTGGTGCTGCCCTGAATGGACGCGCCCGACTCGCTGCACTCGCTCAGCCCCGAGGGCCAGGCGCGGCTGCTGGAGATGACCTACCAGCGGCTGCACACCAGCATCATGGTGCTGCCGCTGGTGGCGCTGGGGCTCACGCTGTTCTACCAGTTGCAGGGCGGGGATGCGCGCATGGGGTGGTGGCTGGGCTTTTACGTGGCCTTCGCCGCCTTCGCGTTCTGGCTGCGGCGGCGCTACCGCAGCGACACAGGACAGGGTGGCGCCCGCCTGGACGCCGCCGCGGTCATGCAGCGCTGGCGCCCCCGCCTGGAGCGGCTGGCGCTGGCGCATGGCCTGGGCACCACGGCCCCCTGGGCCATCGCGGCCACGGGCTCGCCGCACTACGAGTTCGCCATGGTGCTGCTGGTGACCAACGCCATCACCGTGGCGGGCAACGCCACGCACCAGACGCCGGTGCTCAGCATCTTCCAGCGCTTCTTCCTGGCGGGCTGGGCCGCCTCGCTGCCGTTCCAGCCCTGGGTGTTCCCCGAGCTGTGGCCGTACAGCCTGGGGCTGTCGCTGCTGCACACCTTCACCATGGTGCGGCACGCGCGCCGCACGCACCGCTTCTTCGTGCAGCAGGTGTGGCTGGAGGAGCGCGGCCGGCAGCTTTCGGCCCAGTACCGCGACGCCAAGGAGGCCGCCGAGGCCGCGCTGGCCGAGAAGAACCGCTTTCTGAGCACCGCCGCGCACGACCTGCGCCAGCCCGTGCACGCCATGGGCCTGCTGACCGAGGCCATCGCCCTGCGCAACCGCGACAGCGCGCTGGCACCGCCGCTGGCCGACCTGCAACGCAACATGCAGTCGGTGCACCTGATGTTCAATTCGCTGCTCGACCTGTCCAAGATCGAATCCGGCCAGGTGGCCGTGCAGCCGCAGCCCCTGGCGCTGGTACCGCTGCTGCAGGAGGTGCAGTTGCAGTTCGCCCCCGAGGCGCGCGCCCGGGGCCTCGCGCTGCGCGTGCGTGCCCCGCAAGCAGGCGCGGCCGTGCATGCGGACGCGACGCTGCTGCTCCAGTGCCTGTCCAACCTGGTGCACAACGCGCTGCGCTACACGCAGCAAGGCGGCGTGCTGGTGGGCGTGCGCCGGCGCGGCCCGAACTGGCGCGTGGAAGTCTGGGACACCGGCGTGGGCGTGGCGCTGGAAGAGCAGCAGCGCATCTACCAGCCCTTCTACCGCCCCCGGCACGCCTGGCACATCAACCGCACCGGGCACGGCCTGGGGCTGGCCCTGGTGACGCGCTGCGCGGGGCTGATGGGCATAGGCCACGGCCTGCGCTCGCGGCTGGGCCGGGGCTCGTGCTTCTGGCTGGAGCTGCCCACCGCGCCCCAGCACGCCATCGGCATGCCACCGCCCGGCACCGGCGCGCAGGCGACCCGGCTGCACGGCCGCTGCCTGGTGCTGGACGACGACCCGCAGGTGCAGCGGGCCTGGTCCGCCCTGTTCGCGGGCTGGGGCGTGCAGGCCCGCATAGCCTCCGATGCCGCGCAAGCCCTCGCGCACCTGGACGATGGCTTCGCACCGCAGGCCATCCTGTGCGACCAGCGGCTGCGCTCGGGCGAAAGCGGCTTCGACATCCTGCAGGCCCTGCTGGACCGCTGCCCCGAGGCGCGCGGCGCCATGGTCAGCGGCGAGTTCGACTCGCCCGAGCTGCACGCAGCCGAGGCCGAGGGCTACCTGGTGCTGAGAAAGCCGGTGGACGTGTCCGTGCTGCACGCGCTGCTGGCGCAGTGGCTGGGGCCGGAGGGTTTCAATCCAAATCAGCCTGCAGCGCTTGATACACAAGCGCCAGCAGCTACTAAATAGAGAGCAATCATGACCAGTTCACAAGCCCTCATCCTCGCCGGAGCCTTGACCGTGGCCGCCACCCTGGCGCACCTGGCCTGCTTCGCCATCGGCGCGCCCGCCTACCGCTTCATGGGCGCTGGCGAGCACATGGCGCGGGCGGTGGAGGCGGGCAAGGCCCGGCCCGCGCTCGTCACCGCCGCCATTGCCGCCGTGCTGCTGGTGTGGGCGCTGTACGCCTTCTCCGGCGCGGGGGTCATCGGCCCGCTGCCGCTCACCGGCGTTGCATTGCCCGCGATCAGCCTCGTCTTGCTGGCGCGCGCGTTCGCCTTCCCGCTGCTGCGGCCCGTGTTTCCCGGGAACTCCACCACGTTCTGGTGGGTGTCGTCGGGCATCTGCCTCGTGCTCGGTTCGCTGTACGCAGTGGGCGCCGTTGCCGAGCTGCAGGCAGCACCATGACGTTGCGCACACTGCACGGCCTGTCCGCGCTGCTGATTGCCGCCTTTGCCTGCATCCACATCGCCAACCACCTTGCGGGATTGGGGGGCGTGGAATGGCACAGCGCATTCATGCAGTCTGCCCGCCGGGTGTACCGCATCCCCGCCGTGGAAGCGCTCCTGCTCGCGGCCGTGGCGTTCCAGATCTGCAGCGGCCTCGCGCTGGTGGTGCGGGGCTGGAAGCAGCGCAAAGGGCTTGTGCCCTGGCTGCAGGCGGGCTCGGGTGCCTACCTTGCGCTCTTTCTGCTCAACCACGTGGGCGCCGTGCTCGTAGGCCGCACGGTGCTGGGCCTGGACACCACGTTTCACTTCGCGGCGGCGGGCCTGCATGTGCCGCCCTTCCAGTTCTTCTTTGCGCCCTACTATTTCCTGGGCGTGCTGGCGCTGTTCACGCACCTGGGCTGCGCGCTGTATTGGCAGGTGCAGGGCCAGCCCCGGCTCGTTCGCGGGCTGGCGGTCGTGCTTCCGGCCAGCGCCGGTCTGGTGGTGGCGCTGCTGATCGTGCTGTCGCTGGCAGGGATGCTGCACCCCGTGAACATACCACCGGAATACAAGGCGACCTTTGGCGGGTGATTCTTAATAAAATCGCCATCCAGCGCTTACCTAGCAAGCGCCGGCAGCTCCCATTTGGATAGCAATCAAGCCAGCGCCCGCTGGATGATGATCTTCTGCACGTCGCTCGTGCCCTCGTAGATCTGGCACACGCGCACGTCGCGGTAAATGCGCTCCACCGGGAAGTCGTTCACCACGCCGTAGCCACCCAGCGTCTGGATGGCGGCGCTGCACACGCGCTCGGCCATCTCGCTGGCGAACAGCTTGGCCATGGCGGCCTCCTTCAGGCAGGGGCGGCCCGCATCGCGCAACGCTGCCGCGTGCCAGATGAGTTGGCGCGCGGCCTCGATCTGCGTGGCGCAGTCGGCCAGGCGGAAGCCCACGGCCTGGTGGTTGAAGATGGCGGTGCCGAAGCTCTCGCGCTCCTTGGCGTACTGCAGGGCGAACTCGAAGGCGCTGCGCGCCATGCCCACGCTTTGCGCGGCGATGCCGATGCGGCCACCCTCCAGCGCGCCCAGGGCGATCTTGTAGCCCTCGCCCTCGGCGCCGATCAGGTTCTCGGCTGGCACACGGCAGTTGTCGAAGTTGATCTGCGCCGTGTCGCTGCTGTGCTGGCCCAGCTTGTCCTCCAGCCGCGCCACCACGTAGCCGGGCGTGTTGGTGGGGACGAGGAAGGCGCTCATGCCCTTCTTGCCCGCGCCCTTGTCGGTCACGGCGATGACGATGGCGACGTGGCCGTTCTGGCCGCTGGTGATGAATTGCTTGACACCGTTGATCACGTATTCGCCGCCCTGCTTCACGGCCGTGGTGCGCAGCGCGGAGGCGTCGGAGCCCACGTGTGGCTCCGTCAGGCAGAACGCGCCCAGCATCTCGCCGCGCGCCAGGGGCGCGAGCCAGTCACGCTTTTGCTGCGCGTTGCCGTAGCGCATGAGGATGGCGTTGACGGGGCAGTTGGTCACGCTGATGGCCGTGCTGGTGCCGCCGTCGCCCGCCGCGATTTCTTCGAGCACCAGGGCCAGCGTGAGGTAGTCCAGGCCCGCGCCGCCCAGTTCCTCGGGTACGCAGATGCCGTAGGCGCCCAGGGCGGCGAGGCCCTGGTGCGCTTCGCGCGGGAAGTGGTGGTCCTTGTCCCAGCGCGCGGCGTGGGGCCACAGCTCGCGCTGGGCGAAGTCGCGCACGGCGTCGCGGATCATTTCCTGGTCCTGGGTCAGCAGCATGGGGTCTCCTGTTTCTCTTTCGTTCTGGGTTGTGCGATTCGCGGGCTACACCAGCGTGACCGTGCCGGTGGCGAGGTCGTAGACCCCGCCCACGGTCCGCGTGGCGCCCGCGGCGGCGCTGTCCGCGAGGATGGGCGCCGCCGTGGCCAGGCGGGCCACGTTGTGGCGCACGTTCTGCACGGTGGCGGCGGCGAGCAGGTCGCCGGGCTGGCGGCGCAGCGCGGATTCCACGGCGGGCTGGATGGCCTGCGCCAGGCCCGGCAGGTGCCCCGGCAACACCGCCCCTTCCTGCACCACCTTGACGGCGGCGGACACCGCGCCGCAGTGGCTGTGGCCCAGCACCAGGAGCAAGGGCACCTCCAGGTACTGCACGGCGTATTCCATGCTGGCCAGCGCGTCGTCGTTGACGAAGTTGCCCGCCAGCCGCACCACGAACAGGTCGCCCAGGCCCTGGTCGAACAGCAGCTCGGGCGCCACGCGCGAATCCGCGCAGCTGAGCACGGCCGCCACGGGCCGCTGGCCCTGTGCGCGCGCCGCCCGCCCCTTCGCATGGTTGCGCGGCAGGGGGCGCCCCGCCACGTAGCGCGCGTTGCCCTGCAGCAGGCGCTGCAGCGCCGCGTCGGGGCTCAGGTGCTGCGCCGCCGGGGCGGGCGGCGCGGCCCAGGCGGGCGTCAGCGCGGCGAGCGCGGTGGCGCCCAGCAGGCGGCGGCGCAGGGGGGCGGGTGCGGAGGCAGGGGTTGCGCGGCAATCACACATGGGGTCGTCTCCTCGTGGGTTGCGCATCACCAGTGGGTGGCGCGCCTGCCGTCGTGGTGCAGCAGGCGGCCATTATCCGAAGGCGACAGGCTTTCCACCACCGCGCGCATGCCGCGCACGCTGTCCTGCACGGTCAGCGGCGCGGCGTCGCCGCCCATGTCGGTCTGCACCCACCCGGGGTCGATGGCGACGAAGGTGGCGCCGGGGTAGTCGTGCCGCGCCGACGCCACGGCCATGTTCAGCGCGGCCTTGCTGGTGCGGTACAGCCACGCGCCGCTGCCCGGCACGCTGCCGATCTGCGCCATGGACGAGGACAGGAAGGCGAACACGCCGCCCGTCTGCGCCACCAGCGGCGCCACCTGGGGGATGGCCTGCATGGCGCCGAGCACGTTGGCGTGCATCACCGCGTCGAAGTCCTGCTGCGTGGGCGGCGTGAGGGCGTTGGGGCGGCGGATGACGCCCGCCACGTACCACGCCTGGTCGATCTTCTCGCCGTCGAGCTGCCAGGACAGGCCGCTCACGCTGGCGGGGTCGGCCACGTCCACGGTGAGGGCCTGGGCGCCCAGGGCCTGCACGCGCTTGCGGCCCGCGCCGTCGCGCACGGTGGCGATGACGCGGTGGCCGGCCTCGGTGGACTGGCGAACCAGTTCCAGGCCGATGCCGCGCGATGCGCCGATGATGAGGACGGTGGTCATGGAGATTTTGAATGGAATCGGCCGCTAGCGCTTATTCAGCAAGCGCCAGAAGCTATCAAAACAGGAGTTTCAGAGCACGTCCAGCGCCACCGCCGTGGCCTCGCCGCCGCCGATGCACAGCGTGGCCAGGCCCTTGGTCAGGCCGCGCGCCTTGAGCGCGTGGATCAGCGTGACCATGATGCGCGCGCCGCTGGCGCCGATGGGGTGGCCCAGGGCGCAGGCGCCGCCGTTCACGTTGACCTTGTCGTGCGGCAGGTCCAGCTCTTTCATGAGCGCCATGGGCACGACGGCGAAGGCTTCGTTGATCTCCCACAGCTGCACGTCCCCGGCCTTCCAGCCGGCCTTGTCCAGCGCCTTCTGCGTGGCGCCCAGCGGGGCGGTGGCGAACCACTCGGGCTCCTGCGCGTGGGTGGCGTGGCTCACGATGCGGGCCAGGGGCTTGCAGCCGAGCTTCTGCGCGGTGGATTCGCGCATGAGCACCAGCGCGGCGGCGCCGTCGTTGATGCTGGAGCTGGAGGCGGCGGTGATGGTGCCGTCCTTCTTGAACGCGGGCTTGAGGCTGGGGATTTTTTCGAGCTTGACCTTGCCCGGGCCTTCGTCCACGGAGACCACGGTCTCGCCCGCGCGGGTCTTGACGGTGACGGGCACGATCTCGGCCGCGAAGGCGCCGGACTCGGTGGCGGCCTTGGCGCGCTGCACGCTGGCGGTGGCGAAGGCGTCCTGCTGCTCGCGCGTGAACTGGTATTTGGCCGCGCAGTCCTCGCCGAAGGTGCCCATGCTGCGGCCGGGTTCGTAGGCATCTTCCAAGCCGTCGAGCATCATGTGGTCGAAGATGCGGTCATGGCCCAGGCGGTAGCCGCCGCGGCCTTTTTGCAGCAGGTAGGGGGCGTTGGTCATGCTTTCCATGCCGCCGGCCACCATCACGTCGTGCGTGCCGGCCAGCAGCATGTCGTGCGCCATCATCGCGGCCTTCATGCCGGAGCCGCACATCTTGCTGAGGGTGACGGCCCCTGCCTCCTTGGGCAGCCCGCCCTTGAAGGCGGCCTGCCGCGCGGGCGCCTGGCCCTGGCCGGCCATCAGGCAGTTGCCGAACAGCACTTCGCCCACGGCGCTGGGCTGCACGCCCGCGCGCTCCAGCGCGGCCTTGATGGCGGCGCCGCCCAGGTCGTGCGCGGCCAGGCTGGAAAAGTCGCCCTGCAGCGAACCCATGGGGGTGCGCGCGGCGCCGACGATGACGATGGGGTCTTGGGGGGTGGTGGTCATGAAGGTCTCCTTGGAAAAGAGGGGTCAGGATGCGAAGCGGCGCTCCGCGTCGTAAGGGAACACGTCCAGCATGTGGCCGGCGCGGATGCGCTCCTGGTGCGACTGCCAGAACGCCGCGTCGAGCAGGTCGGCGTGGTGCCGCATGAACACGTCGCGCACGGCGTCGTTGCCGAGCAGGAACGGGCCGAAGGTCTCGGGGAACACGTCGCGCGGGCCCACGCTGTACCAGACCTCGCCGCTCATTTCCTCTTCCTCGTTGCGCGGCACGGGCACGCGGCGGAAGTGGCAGTCGGTGAGGTATTCGATCTCGTCGTAGTCGTAGAACACGACCTT
>Ga0206116_1001507_pt1 | contig 12263 bp, 4 predicted proteins | sample 3A1Ametagenome_FD_178000 | JGI IMG/M metagenome (GOLD analysis project Ga0206116, IMG submission 178000) | Enriched microbial communities from leaf-cutter ant dump, University of Wisconsin, Madison, United States - 3A1A | ecosystem: Environmental > Terrestrial > Nest > Insects nest > Nest dump...
ACCACCACCTCCACGCCCGCCAGGCGCACGCCCTTGGCCGCCCAGTCGCGGCTGGAGCCCTGGCCGTAGTCGGCGCCGGCGATGATGATCAGCGGCTGGCGGCGGTTCAGGTAGGTCTCGATGGCTTCCCACATGCGGACCACCGTGCCTTCGGGCTCGATGCGGGCCAGCGAGCCTTTGCGGCCCGCCATCTCGTTGACGAGCTGCGGGTTGGCGAAGGTAGCGCGCATCGCTGTCAGGTGGTCGCCCCGGTGGGTGGCGTAGGAGTTGAAGTCCTCCTCGGGCAGGCCCATCTTGTCCAGGTACTCGCCGGCCGCGCTGTCCAGCAGGATGGCGTTGGATGGCGACAGGTGGTCGGTGGTGATGTTGTCGGGCAGGATGGCCAGTGGGCGCATGCCCTTCAAGGTGCGCGGGTTGGCCGCCAGCGCGCCCACGCCTTCTGTGTCCCAGTACGGCGGGCGGCGGATGTAAGTGGATTGGGGGCGCCAGTCGTATTGCGGCGCGGCCTTTTCGCCGTCGTCCACGCGCAGGGCGAACATCGGTTCATAGACGGCGCGGAACTGCTCGGGCTTGACGGCGCGGGCCACGATGGCGTCGATTTCTTCGTCGCTGGGCCAAATGTCTTTCAGACGGATTTCCCGGCCATCCACCACCGTGAGCACGTCGTTTTCGATATCGAAGCGCACCGTGCCCGCGATCGCATAGGCCACCACCAGCGGCGGTGAGGCCAGGAAAGCCTGCTTGGCATACGGGTGGATGCGCCCGTCGAAGTTGCGGTTGCCCGAGAGCACGGCCGTGGCGAACAGGTCGCGGTCGATGATCTCCTGCTGGATGGCGGAGTCGAGCGCACCGCTCATGCCGTTGCAGGTGGTGCAGGCGAAGGCGACGATGCCAAAGCCCAGCTTTTCCAGATCGCCCAGCAGTCCGGCTTCCTTCAAATACAGCTCCACGGCCTTGGAGCCAGGCGCGAGCGAGGTCTTGACCCAGGGCTTGCGCGCCAGGCCCAGCCGGTTCGCATTGCGCGCCAGCAGCGCGGCGGCGATCACGTTGCGCGGATTGCTGGTGTTGGTGCAGCTGGTGATGGCGGCGATGATGACGGCGCCGTCGGGCATGCGGCCGGGTTCCTCGGTCCACGGGGCGGCGATGCCGCGCCCCGCCAGCGCCGAGGTGGGCAGGCGGCGGTGCGGGTTCGACGGGCCGGCCATGTTGCGCACCACGCTGGAGAGGTCGAACGCCAGCACGCGTTCGTACTGCGCGGTCTGCAGGTCGGTGTGCCAGAAGCCCGCCGCCCTGGCGTAGGTTTCCACCAGTTGCACCTGCTCGGGGCTGCGGTCGGTGAGGCGCAGGTAGTCGGTAGTCTGCTGGTCGATATAGAACAGAGCGGCCGTGGCGCCGTATTCGGGGCACATGTTTGAAATGGTGGCGCGGTCGCCGATCGACAGGCTGTCCGCGCCCTCGCCGAAGAACTCCACGTACGCGCCCACGACCTTCTCCTTGCGCAGGAATTCGGTCAGCGCTAGGGCCATGTCGGTGGCGGTGATGCCCGGCTGGCGCTTCCCGGTGAGTTGCACGCCCACGATGTCAGGCAGCCGCATCCACGACGCGCGGCCCAGCATCACGTTCTCGGCTTCTAGCCCGCCCACGCCCACGGCTATCACGCCCAGCGCATCGACGTGCGGCGTGTGGCTGTCGGTGCCCACGCAGGTGTCGGGGAAGGCCACGCCGTCCTGCACATAGACGACCGGGGACATTTTTTCGAGGTTGATCTGGTGCATGATCCCGTTCCCCGCCGGGATCACATCGACGTTGGCAAACGCCTTCTTCGTCCATTCGATGAAGTGGAAGCGGTCTTCGTTGCGGCGGTCCTCGATCTCGCGGTTCTTGCGGAAGGCGTCGGGGTCGAAGCCTCCGCACTCCACGGCCAGCGAGTGGTCCACGATGAGCTGCACGGGCACCACGGGGTTCACGGCGGCCGGGTCGCCGCCTTCCTTCGCAATCGCATCGCGCAGCCCGGCCAAATCCACCAGCGCTGTCTGGCCCAGGATGTCGTGGCAGACCACGCGCACGGGGAACCAGGGGAAGTCGATCTCGCGCCTGCGCTCGATGAACTGGCGCAGGTAGTCATCCAGTTGCGCCGGATCGGCCTTGCGCACGAGGTTCTCGGCATGCACGCGCGCCGTGTAGGGCAGGGCAGCCCAGGCGCCGGGCTGCAAGGCCTCGACCGCCTCGCGGGCGTCGAAATAGTCGAGTTGCGTTCCGGGCAGCTTCTTGCGGTATCGGGTGTTCATGAACGTGGGGCGGTCGTTTCTTGTTTTTTTACTTGCGGCTGTCGATGGGCACGAATTCCAGGTCGTCCGGCCCGGTGTAATGGGCGCTGGGGCGGATGATCTTGTTGTCCACGCGCTGCTCGATGATGTGCGCGGCCCAGCCGCTGGTGCGCGCGATGACGAACAGGGGCGTGAACATGGCGGTGGGCACGCCCATCATGTGGTAGCTCACGGCGCTGAACCAGTCGAGGTTGGGGAACATCTTTTTCACCTCCCACATCACCGATTCCAGCCGCTCGGCGATGTCGTACATCTTGGTCGAGCCTGCCTCGTCGGACAGCCGCTTGGCCACGCCCTTGATCACCACGTTGCGCGGGTCGCTCACGGTGTAGACGGGGTGGCCGAAGCCGATCACCACTTCCTTGGCCTCCACGCGGCGGCGGATGTCGGCCTCGGCCTCGTTGGGGCTGTCGTAGCGCTTCTGGATCTCGAAGGCCACCTCGTTCGCGCCGCCATGCTTGGGCCCGCGCAGCGCGCCGATGGCGCCGGTGATGGCCGAGTACATGTCGCTGCCCGTGCCTGCCACCACGCGCGCGGTGAAGGTGCTGGCGTTGAACTCGTGCTCGGCATACAGGTTCAGCGAGGTGTGCATGGCGCGCTCCCAGGCCGCGCTGGGCTTTTCGCCATGCAGCAGGTGCAGGAAGTGCGCGCCGATGGAGCCGTCATCCGTCTCCACCTCGATGCGGCGACCCGAGGCGCTCCAGTGGTACCAGTACAGCAGCATGGAGCCGAGCGAGGCCATCAGCCGGTCGGCGATGTCGCGCGCGCCGGGCAGGTTGTGGTCGTCCTTTTCGGGCAGGGCGCAGCCCAGGGCCGACACGCCCGTGCGCATCACGTCCATGGGGTGGCTGGCGGCGGGCAGCTGCTCCAGCGCCTGCTTCACGCTCACGGGCAGGCCGCGCAGGGCCTTGAGCTTGGCCTTATAGGCCTTCAATTCAGCGCGCGTGGGCAGCTTGCCGTGCACCAGCAGGTGGGCGATTTCTTCGAACTCGCAGACCTCGGCGATGTCCAGGATGTCGTAGCCCCGGTAGTGCAGGTCGTTGCCCGTCTTGCCAACGGTGCACAGCGCGGTGTTGCCGGCGGTGACGCCCGAGAGGGCGACGGATTTCTTGGGCTTGAAGGTCGTGGTGGCGGTGGTCGTCATGCGGTCTCCTGGTTCAGGTAAGCGGTAGCGATGGGGGCGGGGCGGCCTTTGGCATCCACGGCCACCATCTCGAACACCCCCTTGAGCACTTCCTCGGGCGGCGAGCCCAGCGTCTCGGCCAAGCCCGTCACGCAGACGGTGAGCGAGCTGCGGCCCACGCGGCTGACCCAGGCGCGCAGCGTGAGCACGTGGCCCACGGGCACGGGGGCCAGGAAGCGCACGTCGGTCACGCCCGCCATCACCACGTCGCGCTGCGCCGCGCCGCGCGCGGCCAGGAAGGCGGCCTTGGACAGGAGCTGCAGCGCGTTGCCGCCGAACAGCGTGCCGTAGTGGTTGGCCAGCTCGGGGAAGACGATTTCCGTCAACTGGATGGTGCCGAGGGGGGTTGTCATGCTTCGCAATTTACGCAAAATGGTGCCCCCTCGAAAGCCCTGAATTGGTGAATGGCTGCAAAGAATTCACCCGTGGTTTGCAAATATTGCGAAGAAAATCGATGAAAAAAACCTTCATGGGCGTGCGCCTGCGCCGCCTGCGCGAGGAGCGCGGCATGACCCAGGTGGCACTGGCGCGCGCGCTCGACCTCTCGGCCAGCTACCTGAACCAGATCGAGCAGAACCAGCGCCCGCTGACGGTGCCGGTGCTGCTCAAGATCAACGCGGTGTTCGGCGTGGACGTGCAGCGCTTCTCGGACGACGACGAGGCGCGCCTGATCGCGGGCCTGCGCGACGTGCTTGCGGATGCACCTGCCGAGGTCGTGTCCCTGGCCGAGATCCGCGAGCTGGCCGCCAACATGCCCGCCGTGGCGCGCACGCTGCTGGCGCTGCACCGGGGCCGGCGCGAGGCGCTGGAGCGCCTGGAAGCCCTGGGCGACGATCGCGGCGGCGGCGCCGCCCAGCCCATGGCCTACGAGGAGGTGCGCGACTTCTTCTTCGCCCGCCACAACCACATCGCCGAGCTGGACGATGCGGCCGAGCGGCGGGCCGCGGAGTGGCTGCTGGAGCCGGGCCGCGCCGAGCTGGGCCTGGCGCGGCGGCTGGAGATGGCGCACGGCGTGCGCGTGGTGGCGGAGGCCGAATCCGAAGACGGCACCCAGCGCCGCTTCGACGCCCAGGCGCGCGTGCTCTACCTGGCGGGCGCGCTGGAGCCGGGGCAGCGCGCGTTCCAGATGGCCACGCAGCTTGCCTTCCTGGAGATGGGCGGCGAGCTGCGCCGCATCGCCGACGGCGCGGGCCTGTCCGGCGAGCCCGCGCGGGCGCTCGCGCGCATCGGCCTGGCCAACTACTTCGCGGGGGCGCTGGTGCTGCCCTACGCGCCGTTCCTGCATTCGGCCGAGGCGCTGCGCTACGACATCGACCGCCTGGGCCACCAGTGGGGCGTGGGCTTCGAGACGGTGTGCCACCGCCTGTCCACCCTGCAGCGGCCCAGCGCGCGCGGCGTGCCGTTCTTCTTCATCCGCGTGGACCGGGCGGGCAACATCAGCAAGCGCCAGTCGGCCACGCACTTCCACTTCTCGCGCATCGGCGGCACCTGCCCGCTGTGGAACGTGTACGAGGCGTTCTCGCAGCCCGGCCGCATCGTGCCGCAGCTCGCGCGCATGCCCGACGGGCGCGCCTACCTGTGGGTGGCGCGCACAGTGTCGCGCAGCGGGGGCGGGTGGGGCGCGCCGGGCAAGGAATTCTCGGTCGCGCTGGGCTGCGACATCCGCCACGCGCCGCAGCTCGTGTACTCGCGCGGGCTCGACCTGGGCAGCCCAGACGCGGCCGTGCCCATCGGCATGGGCTGCAAGGTCTGCGAGCGCGAGGCCTGTCCGCAGCGCGCGTTCCCGCCCATCGGCCGCGCGCTGGACGTGAACGAGAACCGCAGCCGCTTCGCGCCGTACCCGGCGGCTCCATGAAGCAACGGTCTTATGCTCTGCGCTCATCAAACCATAGCGCACCGCGCATGATGCTGTTGCGCCGGCGGCACTTTCTGGCAAATAACTTGCGACTGCCGCGCACGAGCGCCCCAAGCCCGCCGAATGCGGCTATCCTGCGCGCTTGCCGCCGGGGCGGCCGGCCCGCGAGGGCTGGCATCCCGGCGCCAGCCGCTGCCCCGGGTGGCGTTCCGAACACTCCAAAATCCCCACCCGACGTACCCCATGCCCCCACCAACGCACCACGGTAGCTATCGACATTGGCTGGCCGGTTTGGGCGTGGCCGTGCTCGGCATTTCGCTGAGCCTGTGGCTGGCGTGGCAGCAGTCCGAATCGGTCACCCAGGCCGGGCTGGCCCGGTTCCGGCAGGAGGCGCGCGCCTTCACCGACGCGCTGGGGCAGCGCATCGAGGGGCATACCGAGGTCGTCAACGGCCTGCGTGGCCTGTTTACCGCCAATCCGCTCCTGACCCGCGCCGAGTTCGAGCGCGCCGCCCGCGACTTGGACCTGGAGCGGCGCCACCCCGGCGTGCGCAACCTGGCGTTCACCCGCTGGGTGCCGAACGAAGAGCGCACGGCCTACGAGGCGCGGGTGCGCGAGGACACCTCGCTCTCCACCCAGGGCTATCCCGGCTTCGCCATCCACCCGCCCGGCGAGCGGGCGGAGTACTTCGTGGCCGAATACATCTGGCCCATGGCGGGCAACGAGAGCGTGCTGGGCCTGGACATCAGCGCCCAGCCCGCCAACCTGGCCGCCATGCACTACAGCCGCGACAGCGGCCGCACGGTGGCCTCGGCCCCGTTCGAGCTGCTGCAGGAGGCCGCGCACCGCACGGGCTTCGTGATCCGCGTGCCGGTGTTCGACCACACCGGGGCCACGCCGCAGCCGCGCTTCGTGGGCGCTGTGGCTTCCACCATCCGGGTGTTCGACCTGGTGCAGGCGCTGGACGGCCAGGGCCTGCTCAACGGCATCGCGGTGTCCATCGAGGACCAGGGCTCGGTGCGGACCGGCACCGACGACGCCGTGGCGCAGCCGGTGCTGGCGCAGACGGCGGCGGCGCTGCCCGGCTCGGAGCCCTTTGTGCGCGACCTGATGGTGCACGACCGGCGCTGGCGGCTCACCTTCCACCCCGCGCGTAGCTTCCTCTCGCCCTCCGAGGCGCGGCTGCCCTGGCTGGCCGGGCTCGGGGGAGCGCTGGTGTCGCTGCTACTGGCGTCCACGGTGGGCCTGCTGGTGCGCCAGCGCACGCTGGCCCTGGTGCGCGCTCAGGTTTCCGACGCGGCGCGGCGCGAGAGCGACGAGCGCTTTCGCGCGCTGTTCAACCAGGCCAGCATGGGCGTGGCCATGCTGGACAGCCACACCGGCCGCTTCCTGCGGGTCAACCAGCGCTACGGCGAGATCGTGGGCTACACGCCCGAGGAAATGCAGGCGCTGGACTTCCAGACCCTCACGCACCCGGACGACCTGGCGCTGGACCTGGCCCAGCTCCAGCGGCTCAAGGCGGGCGAGCTGCCCGAGTACCGGCTGGAAAAGCGCTACCTGCACAAGCAGGGGCACGAGGTGTGGGTGGACCTCACGGTATCGCCCATGTGGCTGCCCGGCGCCCGGGCCGACCACCACATCGCCATGGTGCAGGACATCACCTCGCGCAAGCGCATGGAAGGCACGCTGCGCACCAACGAGCACCGCCTGCGTGCCATCCTGGAGCGCCTGCCCATGGGCCTGTGCCTGGTGCGGCCCGACGGGCGCATCGACTTCCGCAACCGGCGCTATGTAGAGATCTGCGGCTATACCGAGGCCGACGTGCCCGACATCGGCACCTGGTGGCAGCGCGCCTACCCCGACGCGGCCGAGCGCCGGCTGATGCGCCAGGGCTGGCGCGAGGCGGTCGAGCGCGCCAGGGCCGGGGACGGCGTGATTCCCGGCGCCGAATACACCATCCGCTGCCACGACGGCCAGTTGCGGCCGATCGAGGTATCGGCCGTGCAGGTGGAGGGCGGGCACCTGGTCACCATGCAGGACCTGAGCCAGCGCAAGGCGGCCGAGGAAGAGATCAACCACCTGGCCTACTACGACCCGCTCACCCACCTGCCCAACCGCCGCCTGCTCATGGACCGGCTGCAGCAGGCCCTGGCCACCAGCGCCCGGCACCAGCGCAGCGGGGCCCTGCTGCTGCTGGACCTGGACAACTTCAAGACGCTCAACGAAACCCGGGGCCACGACAGCGGCGACAACCTGCTGCTGCAGGTGGCCCACCGCCTGCGCGGCTGCGTGCACGAGGACGACACCGTGGCCCGCCAGGGCGGCGACGAGTTCGTGGTGGTGCTGGAGGACCTGGGCGACAACCCCGAGGAGGCCGCCGCCCGCAGCGAGGAGGTGGGCCAGCGCATCCTGGCGGCGCTGCGCGAGCCCTACACGCTGGACGGCGCGGCCCACCACAGCTCGCTGAGCATGGGCGTCACCATCTTCAGCGGCATGCGCGAGACGGTGGACGAACTGCTCAAGCGCGCCGACCTCGCGCTCTACCAGGCCAAGGACGCGGGCCGCGACACGCTGCGCTTCTACGACCCCCAGATGCAGGCCGCCGTGAGCGCCCGCGCCGCGCTGGAGCTGGACATGCGCATCGGCCTGGCCCAGGGCCAGTTCGAGCTGTACTACCAGCCCCAGGTGGACCACGGCCGCATCACCGGCGCCGAGGCGCTGCTGCGCTGGCGCCACCCACGCGACGGCTTCGTCTCGCCCGCGCACTTCATCCCGCTGGCGGAGGAGACCGGCCTGATCCTGCCGCTGGGCGAATGGGTGCTGCAGGCGGCCTGCGCGCGGCTGGCCCAGTGGGCGCGCCACCCGGCCACGGCGGCGCTGAGCCTGGCCGTCAACGTGAGCCCGCGCCAGTTCCACCAGGCCAACTTCGTGGCCCAGGTGCTGGCGGCGCTGGCGGGCTCGGGCGCGGAGGGGCGCCGGCTCAAGCTGGAGATGACCGAGGGCCTGCTGCTGCAGGACGTGGAGGACACCATCCAGAAGATGGGCCAGCTCAAGGGCTACGGCGTGGGCTTCTCGCTGGACGACTTCGGCACCGGCTACTCTTCGCTGGCCTACCTCAAGCGCCTGCCGCTGGACCAGCTCAAGATCGACCAGAGCTTCGTGCGCGACGTGCTCACCGACCCCAACGACGCCGCGATCGCCCGCACCGTGGTGGCCCTGGGCACCAGCCTGGGCCTGCGCGTGATCGCCGAGGGCGTGGAGACCGAGGCCCAGCGCGAATTCCTGGAGCGCCACCAGTGCCACGCCTGGCAGGGCTACCTGTTCAGCCCGCCCGTACCCGTGGCCGATTTCGAGGAGCTGGTGCGCAGGCACAACCCGATGTAACCGGGTTTCCCCAGGTACTACGCTTTCGATAGCTGCCAGCGCTTGCCAGATAAGCGCTGGAGGCCATTTTGACCCCCAATCCACGGCCGGGCGGCGCCGGGAGTGGGCGCGGTATCATCCTGCCCTGCTTTTGCCCGCGTTCTTTCCCCCGTTCGCCTGACTCCGTGCGTCTCACCTCGATCAAGCTCTCCGGCTTCAAGTCCTTCGCCGAACCCACCAATTTCATGCTCCCGGGCCAGCTGGTGGGCGTGGTGGGCCCGAACGGCTGCGGCAAGTCCAACATCATGGACGCGGTGCGCTGGGTGCTGGGCGAGAGCAAGGCCAGCGAACTGCGCGGCGAAAGCATGCAGGACGTGATCTTCAGCGGCACCACCACGCGCAAGCAGGCCAGCCGGGCCAGCGTGGAACTGGTGTTCGACAACAGCGACCACCGCGCGGGCGGCCAGTGGGGCCAGTACGGCGAGGTGGCCGTCAAGCGCGTGCTCACGCGCGACGGCACCAGCAGCTACTTTCTGAACAACCAGCCCGTGCGCCGCCGCGACGTGCAGGACGTGTTCCTGGGCACGGGCCTGGGGCCGCGCGCCTACGCCATCATCGGCCAGGGCACCATCAGCCGCATCATCGAAAGCCGCCCCGAGGAACTGCGCCTGTTCCTGGAGGAGGCCGCCGGCGTTTCCAAGTACAAGGAGCGCCGCCGCGAGACCGAGAACCGCCTGCACGACACGCGCGAGAACCTCACCCGCGTCGAAGACATCCTGCGCGAGCTGACCGCCAACCTCGACAAGCTCGAAAAGCAGGCCGAGGTGGCCGCCAAATACAACACCCTGCAGGCCGACGCCACGCTCAAGCAGCACCAGCTTTGGTATTTGAAGCGCGCCGACGCCGCCGCCGACCAGGACAAGGTGCGCCTGGACGGCCTGCAGGCCGTGAACGACCTCGAATCGCGCATGGCCGACTTGCGTGCCGTCGAGTCCGACCTCGAAACCATCCGCCAGGCGCACTACGCGGCCGGCGACCAGGTGAACCAGGCCCAGGGCCGGCTGTACGAAGCCACCGCCGAAGTCGGCAAGCTGGAGGCCGAGATCCGCTACGTGGTCGAAGGCCGCCAGCGCGTGGAGCAGCGGCTGGTGCAGCTTGCCGAGCAGATCACGCAGTGGCAGGCGCGCAAGGAAGAGGCCGACGTCGAGCTGGAAAACCTCGCCGGTGCCGGCGTCGATGCCGAGGAACGCGCCGAGCTGCTGGCCGCCCAGGTGGAAGAGCAAGCCATGCAGCTCCCCGACCTGGAAGAAGCCCTGCGGCAAGCCCAAAGCCGCGCCAGCGAACAGCGCGGCAGCGTGGTGCAGGTGCAGCAGCAGATAGGGGTGCTGGCGGCCGAGCAGCGCAGCATCGACGAACAAAGCCGCCAGCTGGACAGCCGCTTCGAGCGCCTGCGCACCGACCGCAACGCCCTGGCCGCGCCTGACGAAACCCGTTTGAACAACCTGCGCGAGCAATTGGAAGAAGCGCAGGAGATCGCTGAAACCACCGAGGCCCGCCTGCACGAGCTGCAGGAATCCGTGCCCCAGCTGGACGAAGACCGCCGCGCCCGCCAGCAGGCCGTGAACGCCGAGAGCGCCCGCCAGGCCGAGCTGTCCGCCCGCATGGAGGCGCTGAAGGCGCTGCAGGAAAAGGTCAAGACCGACGGCAAGCTCCAGCCCTGGCTGGCCAAGCACGGCCTGGACGGGCTGCAGGGCCTGTGGAGCCGCATCCACATCGAGCCCGGCTGGGAAAACGCGCTGGAAGCCGCGCTGCGCGAACGCATGGGCGCGCTCGAAGTGGGGCGCCTGGACATGGTGCGCGGCTTCCTCGGCTCCGGCGGCACGGACGCACCGCCCGCAAGGCTGGCCTTCTACAGCGCGCCCGCCGCGGGCCAGCCCGAAACGTCTTCGCAACAGCCGCGCCTGTCCGATCTGCTGCGCCTGCACGACGCGGGCCTGCGCGCCGTGCTCACCGACTGGCTACAGGGCTGCTACACCGCCCCCACGCTCGACGAGGCCCTGGCCCGCCGCGCCAGCCTGCAGCCGGGCGAGGTGGTCTATGTGCCCACGGGCCACGCCGTCAGCGCCCACAGCGTGAGCTTCTACGCGCAGGACTCCGAGCAGTCCGGCCTGCTGGCCCGCGCGCAGGAGATCGAGCACCTCGAAAAAGAACTGCGCGCCCAGGCCCTGATCGCCGAGGAATCACGCACCGCCCTGGTCCGCGCCGAGGCCGCGTATGGCGATGCCTCCCAGCGCCTCGTCGCCGCCCGCCGCGAAGCCACCGAGGCGCAAAGCCGCGCCCATGAACTGCAGGTGGAAACCCTGCGCCTGACCCAACTCGCCGAGCAGACCCGCGCCCGCAGCCAGCAGATCGACGCCGACCTGTCCGAGGTCGAGGCCCAACTGGCCGACCTGCAGGAGCGCCGCGTGGCCGCCGAGGCGCGCTTTGAAGAACTGGACATGCAACTGGCCGACAGCCAGGAGCGCGAGGCCCAGCTGGGCGACCATGTGATCGAGGCCGAGCGCAAGCTGGCCGCCTGCCGCGAGCAGCAGCGCGCCCTGGAGCGCCAGGCGCAAGAGGCCACGTTCTCGCAGCGCAGCCTGGAGGCCCGCCGCGCCGAACTCAACCGTTCCATCGGCACGGCCGACCAGCAGGCCGCCGCATTGGCCGACGAGCAGCAGCGCGCCCGCGATGAACTGGCCCGCCTGTCCGACGCCGCAGCGCAGGGCGGCCTGCAAGCAGCCCTGGACGTGAAGATGGAGCGCGAAAAAGCCCTGGGCGCCCAGCGCAGCGAATACGACGACCTCACCACCAAGCTGCGCGCCAGCGACGAGCGCCGCATGCAGCTCGAACGCGCGCTGGACCCGCTGCGCCAGCGCATCACCGAATTCCAGCTCAAGGAACAGGCCGCGCGCCTGGGTCTGGAGCAGTACACCACCTTGCTGGCCGACGCCCAGGCCGACCTGGAGGCCGTGGCCCGCTCCATCGAGGAAGGCAACGTGCGCGTGGGCGGCCTGCAGGGCGAGATCGACCGCCTGCACCGCGAGATCGCGGCCCTGGGCGCGGTCAACCTCGCCGCGCTGGAAGAACTCAAGCTCGCCAGCGAACGCAAGGTCTTCCTCGACGCGCAGACCGCCGACCTCACCGAGGCCATGAACACGCTGGAAGACGCCATCCGCAAGATCGACGGCGAAACGCGCACCCTGCTGTCGGGCACCTTCGAGACCGTCAACGGCCACTTCGGCCGCATGTTCCCCGAATTGTTCGGGGGAGGACAGGCCAAGCTCATCATGACGGGTGACGAAATCCTCGACTCCGGCGTGCAGGTCATGGCCCAGCCGCCCGGCAAGAAGAACCAGACCATCCACCTGCTCTCGGGCGGCGAAAAGGCGCTCACCGCCATCGCGCTGGTGTTCGCCATCTTCCAGCTCAACCCCGCGCCGTTCTGCCTGCTGGACGAGGTGGACGCGCCGCTGGACGACGCCAACACCGAGCG